>Ga0194060_10000044_pt1 | contig 81083 bp, 68 predicted proteins | sample SepL225m_MetaG_FD_163427 | JGI IMG/M metagenome (GOLD analysis project Ga0194060, IMG submission 163427) | Anoxic zone freshwater microbial communities from boreal shield lake in IISD Experimental Lakes Area, Ontario, Canada - Sep2016-L222-5m | ecosystem: Environmental > Aquatic > Freshwater >... | reverse complement strand
GTAGCGGTGGTAGCAGCAGCTCCTGGGCAGCTGGTGCCATCCGCAAGACAAACATTGATGCCGTTCACGAGGACAGAGGAAGCACGAAGAGTGGTACCAGAAGCCGTGGCAAAGCCGAACCAAACGGTTGAAGTGGAAGCACCAACAATCTCATTGGTGAAAGTGGCGTTTGTTGCGGTGAGTGTTCCAAGGTTTGTCGCACCAAGAACCGTGAAGGTTGAGGTGACGGTTGAAGAAGCGCCGATGAATCCCCCATACATCTGAAGGGTGGTGGTGGAGAAGGATCCACGAGCAGAGATGGTGGCGAGTGTTTCGGTTGAAGCAGCACAGTTCGTTCCATTGGCGAGACAGACTTGCTGACCTGCGACATACATCTGAGTCGTCGAGACTGACGTGGCTCCAAGGAAGGTTGTTGTGACTTGGCTGAAGGTTGCGTTCGTTGCGGTGAGGGTCTGGAGAGCTGTCGAACCAAGAACCGTGAAGGTTGAGGTGACCGTTGAGCTTGCACCGATGAATCCACCAAAGAGAGAAAGTGTATTGATGGTTGAGGCACCATTGGTTGTGATCTGCTGCAGGGTGGAAGTGGAGGCAGCGGCACCAGCACAATTCGTTCCATTCGAGAGACAGACATTGAATCCATTCACGAGAACGGCGGATGCATTGAGGGTGGTTCCCGATGCGGTACCGAAGCCAAACCATCCGGTTGAGGTTCCATTAATATAGATGAGGTTGTCGATGGAACCATTCGTGGTAGAGAGGTTGGTGCTCGTTGTGTTGGTACCCGTTGCGTTGGTCCACGTAATGTTCGCAAATGAGGATGGAGTTGAACCCGTGATGGCGACATTCGTGAAGGTGGCGTTTGTAGCAATGAGATTTGTATTAACAGAGTTCGCCGCAAAGAAGTTTGTCGTGGTGACACTCGTTGCTGTGACCGAAGCAAATCCAGCATTCCATCGAAGAGATGCTGTGCCTAAGGTAAGGGTCGCATCCTGATTTGGATTGAGATTTGTTCCGATAAATCCCGTCACACCAAAGTTTGTGGCAGTTCCGTTTGTGAGGGAAAGAGTTCCGAGAGATGTGGCACCAAGAACGGTGAAGGTTGAGGTGACCGTGGAAGAGGAACCAATGAAACCACCGTACAACTGAAGAGTGGTTGTTGAGAATGAACCACGAGCAGCGACGGAAGCGAGGGTATCAACTTCGGCAGGACAGTTGGTACCGTTTGCGAGACAGACTTGCTGACCACCAACATACAACTGCGTGGTGGAGACAGCGTTCGAAGAGAGGTTGGTTGTGGTGACTTGGCTGAATGTCGCGTTGGTTGCGGTGAGAGTCTGGAGAGCAGTGGCACCAAGGACGGTGAAGTCGGAGGTGACCGTTGAGGAGGAGGAAAGGAAGCCGCCGTTTAGAGTAAGCGTGTCATTCGTTGAGGCACCATTGGTTGTGATGGTTTGAAGTGTCGCGGTTGTAGCGGCGGCACCTGAACAATTCGTTCCATTCGAGAGACAAACATTGAATCCATTCACGAGGACTGCAGATGCGTTGAGGGTGGATCCCGATGCGGTGCCGAAGCCAAACCATCCGGTTGAGGTTCCATTAATATAGATGAGGTTGTCGATGGAACCATTCGTGGCAGAGAGGTTGGTTGTGGTGACATTCGTTCCTGTGGCATTGGTCCACGTGATGTTCGCAAATGAGGATGGTGATGAACCCGTGATCGTGACATTCGTGAACGTAGCGTTCGTGGCAATGAGGTTTGTGTTGACGGAGTTCGTTGCAAAGAAGTTTGTGCTGGTTGTGTTTAGCCCTGTTCCATTCGTCCAATTAAGGTTCGTGAATGTTCCATTGGTGCCAAACGTATTTGTCGTGGTGACATTCGTCGCTGTCCCATTCGTGAATGTGAGTGTTCCAAGGTTTGTCGCACCAAGAACCGTGAAGGTTGAGGTGACGGTCGAGCTTGATCCAATGAATCCTCCGTAGAGTTGGAGAGTGGTTGTTGAGAATGAACCACGAGCAGCGACGGAAGCGAGGGTATCAACTTCGGCAGGACAGTTGGTACCGTTTGCGAGACAGACTTGCTGACCACCAACATACAACTGCGTGGTGGAGACAGCGTTCGAAGAGAGGTTGGTTGTGGTGACTTGGCTGAATGTCGCGTTGGTTGCGGTGAGAGTCTGGAGAGCAGTGGCACCAAGGACGGTGAAGTCGGAGGTGACCGTTGAGGACGAAGCGAGGAAACCGCTGTTCAAAGAGAGGAGGACATTGGTAGAAGCTCCATTCGCTGTGACGCTCTGAAGAGTAGATGTTCCAGCAGAGATCACAGGACAGTTCACACCATTTGAAAGACAAACACCATTGCCATTCACCAAAATAGATTGAGCGTAGATTGTAGAACCGGAAGCAGTGGCGAATCCAAGCCATGCAGTCGATGTGACGGCAGTGAAAGATGCGCTTGTACCAGAGAGTGTTCCAAGAGTGGTTGCACCAAGAACCGTGAATGTACTCGTGACCGTGGAAGAGGAACCGATAAAGCCTCCATATAGCTGGAGGGTGGTGGTTACATATGAACCACGTGAGGAAACGGAAGCGAGTGTTTCCGATGAAGCTGGACAGTTGGTACCCGTCTGGAGACAGACTGCAGAACCCATGATTGTGGCTGAAGCGAACGTAGCGTTGGTAGCGAAGATCGTGGAACCAGAAGCGGTGGTGAAGCCGAGCCAAGAGGTGGTGGCGTTCGTGAGTATGGTGTTCGTACCGGTCGCATTCACCCATGAGATATTCTCAAACGAAGATGGTGTCGCCCCCGTAATGACCATGTTTGTGAACGTGGCATTTGTAGCAAAAATATTCGTTGCCGATGCATTAGTCGAAAAAAAGTTTGTCGTTGTGGCGTTTGTTCCCGTCGCATTCGTCCAAGAGAGGTTTGTAACGGTTCCATTGGTACCAAATAAGTTCGTCGTGGTGACACTGGTGGCCGTGACAGATGCAAAGTTCGCATTCCATCTGAAAGAAGCCGTGCCAAGCGTGAGTGTTCCATCCTGATTTGGATTGAGATTCGTTCCAACAGAACCAGTCACACCCAAATTTGTCGCTGTTCCATTGGTAAATGAAAGCGTTCCTAAAGTAGTAGCCCCGAGCACCGTGAACGTAGACGTAACCGTGGAAGAGGAACCAATGAACCCCCCAAACAACTGAAGCGTCGTAGCAGAGAAAGAACCACGAGCAGCAACAGAAGCGAGTGTGTCAGCCTCAATCGTCGATGGACAACACGTGCCATTCGCAAGACAAACTGACTGTCCAGCTACAGTTGCCGTGGCAAAGAATGCGTTTGTCGCGAATAAATTAGAACCAGAAGCAGTTGAGAAACCAAGCCAAGTAGCTGTTGCATTCGAAAGAATTGTGTTCGTGCCAGTAGCATTTGTCCAAGACAAATTTACGAATGAAGTAGGAACTGAGCCAGTCACCGCCAAGCTTGTAAACGTCGCGTTCGTGGCGATGAGGTTGTTAAGATTGGTTGCTCCAAGCACCGTAAACGTGGAAGTGACGGTGGAGCTAGAACCGATAAATCCCCCATAGAGCTGGAGGGTTGATGTTGCGTATGAACCGCGTGCGGCGACTGAAGCGAGCGTATCTGATTGCGAGATCAGAGGGCAGCCAATTCCATTCTGTAAACAAACTGCTTGACCCAAAACCGTGGCCGTTGCGAATGTCGCGTTCGTAGCGAACAACGAAGAACCTGTTGCTGTCGTGAAGTTGAAGACGCCGGTGCTTGTCCCTCCAGCGAACTGGATCGCATTCGTGGTAACTGCTCCCGCATTCGTCACGCTCTGAAATGTACCGGTAGCAGTTCCCAGCAAACGCCATGTCGTGGCTCCCTGGTCGTAGTAGTAAAGCCCACTGTCCGAGGTGTTGTAGTACATGCGTCCACCCGTCGCGTTCACCGGAGCCGAAGGGTAAGAACCAACACCCTCAGTCGTGTACGCGTATGCCACCGAATTGATGGCGACACGTGGGCTCATTTCTCCGTCTGAATTTACCTCCGTGGAGAGGTAGAGAGGCTTGTTAAAATCGAAGCCGATTGGGAAGGCAGAAACCGATCCCAAACGTACCGCAAAGAATCCGTCACTCGTGCTGATCCCTGGCTGGGTCTCAGACCAAACCGGGCTTCCACCCGTCGACACGTCGTACATGCGGAAGGTGAACGTAAACGTGCTCGTGAGCGGATTGCCAGCACTGTTCTTCAAACGACCCTGATACCCGATCGTGTGAGCGATATCGGCGCTTACCGGAAGGGCGGAAGCGAACAATCCAAAGAGGGCAATTGGAAGAATAATTCCAAAACAAAACTTCCGAAGAAAGTTGGTAAAAGATCGAAGCTGAAAACCAAATAGTGTCATGAAAAGATATACTGCAAACTACGCTATCTATTATACAATAGATTTTGCAATCAAAGGATTCGGGTGCTGTTGATAACATTTCGTGCAAAAAAACCCACTATCTAGTGGGTTTATGCTTGTGGACAAAACGTGGACTACTTTTTGCGTGTCTTTTTCTTTTTCACAACTGGAGCGACCGATTTTTTGACGATTTGAGTTGATTTTTTCTTCATCGCTTTTCCGGCAAACCATCCAAAGACAAAGAGAAGCAAACACACCAAGATGATCCCCATCCAACGAGACACGACGTCACGAATATCCTCCTTCACGACCACGTTCGGTGTCCCAACTTTGGCAAGAATTCGAAACGATGAATTTGCTTCCGAGGCGTTCCCAGCCCGGTCCGTAGCTCGGACGCGGACGCTATATTCCCCCGGCTCAAGACGACCAACCGTAAGGGCCGTGTCGGTCGTGCTCGCAAGGAATTCACCATTCAAACTCACGTCGTATTTTGCCACTCCACTCTCCTGGTCTAAGGCGGAAAATCTGAGGACATTTGGGATATCAGAAACGACCTCCGTGTAGTCCGTTACAACCGCAAATTGTTTTGGCGTCGTCGCATCAATTTGGACTCTAAAATCCTTTCTCACAATGTCCGATGCAGAGAACCGTATAACCAAGTGCGCGTACCAGACGCCATCCGCAATCGCCGGGAATGTCGTCTGTCCAGATTCAGCTTTTTTACTTTCTGCAGGACCCTCTGGCGCCTGGTCAAATCCAATGGTTGTGGCGATTGGAGTTTTCCCCGTGATGCGCCAATTGATACGAACATCGCGGGACGAGTACCATGCATTTTCATCTGGATGAGATTCGCTAAAAAGATCGATGGTTGTCGCAACCGGTGGCGTCGTTGTAATAGCACCTGCAGGTGGCGCTTCTACAATCTTCACTTTTAACGAACCCATTCCCGCGAGCTGATCCTGTCCCGCAGACAAGATGCGCGTGCCAGAATTGAGCGTCAGAGTCGCTTCACCAATCTTCGTCGCCTTAAAAGTGAGGACGCCTGCCGCAAGGTTCCCATTTACTGGATTTCCTAAGGAAAAACCACCAAAATTGAAATTTCCGCCACCAGATGCAGACCCCGGAGAACGCGTTGGAAGCGCACTTCCATTCGCCGTCCCCTGATACTCAATCAAGTCAGAAGGATATTTTCCGACAAAGCGAACCGTATCAACATCCTTCGCTCCATTTACATTGAAGCGCACTTGAAATGTATGTCCAACTTGCACTTCCGCAGGTCCAGACAAAGATGCCGTGGCGGCAAATGCTGCAAATGGGCTTAACAGCCCAATCACGACCGCGAGAATGTATTTGATTTGTGTTTTCATATATTTATTTTAGTACCTTTGGTTCCAATGGCTTGCGAAGAGCGACAAGTCGATGTCATCGATCAATCCGTCTTCGTTAAAGTCACTTTGTCGATCAAATGATTTCCAATGTCGGGTGAAAAGCGATAAATCGATATCGTCTACCACACGATTATCATTCACATCTCCTATCAATCGACGATGTACCATCACTGTTCCAACTAAGTTATCTCCGAGATGGAGTGGCGTGATCTTTTCCCATACGGATCGGTACACCCAGACATAGCTCAATGTTCCAGTCGCTCCACCTGGAGTTGTTGTCGCAGTCGGCCATGGCTCAACGCCTCCTCCACCTCCCCCACCACCCCCAGACGGAGTAGGCGTTGGAACTGGAGTCGGAGTTGGCGGGACTCCGGGATTGCCTTGTGCGCCACCTTGAACCGTATACCCACTACTCTGTGAATCACCAACAATAGGCTCAATAGAGCCATCAATTGAGTAGTTCGGCGATTGAGCACTAATCGTGAGCGGAATCACAGACGAATCAAAATTCTGATAATTTGAACTCGACTGAGTTTGAGCGAACACGATTGCCCCAGGAATAATCCCAGCGACCAGCATAATGGTCGCAACAGATAAACGTCGCATAGACGCTATGATACCACGCCTTTCGCTGTTACACTTGCGTCATGTCACTCGCTCGCGCCATCGCATGGAATACCTCCGTGCAAGTCATCGGAAAAGTCATCTCAACGATCATGGGAATTGCCCTAATCGCCCTCCTCACTCGCCAACTTGGCCAGGTCGGTTTCGGGATGTACTCGACTGCAAATGCTTTTCTCCAAATCTTTGCTTTGCTCCTTGATCTTGGTTTGAATGTCACCCTCATTTCTCTCCTCGGCGAACACGCCGGAGATGACGCGTATGAAAAGCGATGCCTCTCCGCTCTCTTCACATTACGCATCACGCTCGCCGCTATCATTCTTGGAATCTGCGCTCCACTCGTCGCACTCGCCTTCCCGTATCCATGGGAACTCAAGCTCGCGATTTTTGCACTCACCGCTTCATTTATTTTTCCAAGCTTGAATCAAGTCGTCACCGGCGCACAACAACGCGCACTCAAACTCGGGATGACTGCGGTCGCAGAAAATGTCGGACGCGTGATCGCGCTTGCTGGAGTTTTATCCGCGCCGCTGTTCGGATGGGGACTTGTTCCGATCATGTGGATCATCTCGCTCGCGGGCTTCGCAAACTTTTTCGTAAACTATCTCACCACAAAAAAATACGCTGCGCTCACTTGGAATTGGGATCCAACTTTTTGGAAAATGGCACTCAAAAGATCCTGGCCAATCGGTGTGTCTATCGCCTTTGGATTAGCGTATTTCAAGGCAGATACGTTAATTTTGTCACTTGTCCGATCTCAAGCAGAGGTTGGATTATATGGGGCTGCGTATCGAGTACTCGAAGTGCTCATCACCGTCCCCTTCATGTACGCAGGAATTCTTTTACCACTCCTTTCGCAAGCGTATGCAAACAAAGATGAGAATAAATTTCGTAAACTTATTTCTGGTTCACTCGACGCGATGTTACTGCTCGCCATTCCGATGATTGTCGGAACATGGCTCCTTGGACCGCAACTCATGAGCGTGATCGCTGGGCCTTCGTTTATCGCTTCAGGTGAAGTGCTACGCATCCTCATCATCGCCGTTGGAGCAATCTTCGTGAATACTGTTTTCTCGCACATTGTTGTCGCACTCAACATTCAGAAAAAAATGTTACCTGTATACGCCGTCGTCGGAATTGGAACGGTACTTCTCTATCTCTTGCTCATCCCTTCTTTTGGTATGACCGCTGCCGCGTGGCTCACCGTCGCATCTGAATGTCTCGTTGGCCTCGGTTCATACATCGTCTCACGCAAACACATCACCTTTCATCCACGCGCAACGCTCGCCTCAATTGGAGCAAGCGCTGCCATGGCCGCAATTTTATTGATTCTTGGTGAGATTCACGTCGTGCTACGCATTCTGATTGGCGCTGGAATCTATATCCCCTGTCTCTATCTCTTTGGAGGTATTTCAAAAGAACTTCTGAATGAATTCAAAAAAGGTCCGCGTTAACGAATCACCCAATCTCGAAACTTTTTGCTTCGAATGGCAGACGTGTGAAGATTGTACGGTTTTGTAAGTGCAAAAAATATATTCTCAATATGAGAATGCCGAATACCAACTAAGCCCGCTCGCAACGCGCCTCCGACAAACACCGAGAACATCAAAGTTGGATCCCAAGGACAATACGTATTTATAAATTGAAGCGTTTTAGATTGAATTTGTTTTTCTATACGCAAAGGTAACTCGATATCAAACCAAGTCGTATCGGCTTGATTGAATATCACTCGTTTCACACTTGAAGGAAGTGACTGGGTCTTTATATATTCTAAAAACAATAAACATCCAATTGAATGACACACGACAATCTCCGGTTTCTCCTGTTCAAGAAACTTCTGTAAGTTTTCATGCGTCTCTTTTTCCGACACAATTTTCTGTTCACGACGATACACACCAAATGTATACAATGGATTGATCGACTGCCAAAAAGTCGCATTTTCCTTAATATCCCAGCGAAAAACGCTCACTTTTCCTTCCTGAATGTCAGAAGCGAACGCAGAAAATCCAGCATCAAATCCGTGCGCTGCACGAAGAAATGAATACTGGATTCCTGTGGAAAAACCATGAATGAGAACAGTGCGGGACATGACAACATCTCACCACGAACGAGATATAAGAGGCAACGAACTACTTAATACGAAATGTCATTTTCACGACGACAGAAAAATTTTTCTTTATCGACGATGTATCTTTCGAATAATAGTAGTCTACAGAATTTTCTGGCTGCACGCTCAAAAGCGGCTGTTCCATGCTACGCATATTCCCAAGCTGATTACCCAATAATTCTTCAGCTGTCTTCCGCGCAGTCTTGAGAGCTTCCAAATCAAGTTCTTTTTCTAACTCATTCAACTTGCTATACATGAACTCGATACGATCGGTTTGAAGCTGTGAACCTGAAGAGGAAAGCTTTGAAGGAGCGTGCTCAGCCAATGCCCCTAAATCTGCTACTTCTCCTGATTCGATAACCACGATCTGACTCGCTCGAATCATGTTCTGATACGACGACGGACCCGAACGGCCATAATAATCATCATTGCCATAATCAACATAGTTCTGGGACGTTATTGGATGAAAACTGTACTTCGCATCTGATACCTTCGCGTCTGACACCAGCTTTCGCAAAGCTTCATGGTCCTGTTCAATCAATTTGGTCGCTTCCTCGGTCGTTGAGGCTGAACGCGTCAAAACGATAGACCATTTCGCCTGATCGGACTCGACGGCACGAGATGCTTTTCCCGTAAATGCTGCGAAATTGTTCAAATCCACGCTCTTTGATTCAACATACCCTCTTGAGATGAGTGCCGCCGAAACAATCAAACAAATGCCTAAAATTAACATGGAAAGCTTATGAGAATTCGATTCGTTCATAGAAGTTATAAGTGAGTTTGGTGTAAAAACGCACGATGACGGGCTCTATGACAAAAAAACACCCGCATAAAGCGAGTGTTTTGAAATATTGAATACTCCTATACTGGCGTATGTTCCGTTGGAGGTTGGATCGGAGGAGTTGAAGGCGGCTCATCCTGCGTCGGCTGTACCTGAACACTATCATCCTTTCTCGTGAACATAATGATCCCGACCACAAAACCAACTGGAATCATAATCACTCCGATTATACCCAAGAATCCCAATACAACATTCACGATACGAGCAATTGTCACTGCGCCAGTAGAAACATCAGCGCCACTCGCAACAACGCTCGACATCATGAAACTAATGAGTGCCCAAGCAGCTAAAATCAAAGGCAAGAACAACATTGGCAATCCCATCCACAAACAACCTTTCGTGTTTTTAGTCATATATACAACATACTAACCTATTATCAAGATACGCAAAAACCCGCCTTTAGAGCGGGTTTTTACAGATCCGGCAGCGGGCTACTCTTCCAGGACCGGGTTGGGTCCAAGTACCATCGCTGCTAGTGAGCTTAACTTCCGTGTTCGAGATGGGAACGGGTGTGACTTCACTGCTTGGGCCACCGGTTCATCAAAATCAAATAATGATTTGGATAAATCGATAGCCCAAGGCTTCAGATCCAATTGTCGTATGTGCAAGGCAGTGTAGCGCGAAACTCGCGTGTGTAGCGTGTCGTCAATCTTTGATCGACACACTTGAACTTCGCCCCCGGTTTTACCCGGATGGCAGAAGCATTGAGCGATTAGTATGGCTCGGCTGAAGACCTCTCGGTCCTTACACCTACCACCTATCAACCTCCTGGTCTCGGAGGGCTCTATGACGAAGATTAATCTTGGAAACGGCTTCACGCTTAGATGCTTTCAGCGTTTATCCGTGCCGAACGTAGCTACCCGGCGGTGCCCTTGGTAGGACAGCCGGCGCACTAGAGGTTCGTTGTTCTCGGTCCTCTCGTACTAGAGAACAGTTTCCTCAATCTTCCACGCGCACAGTAGACAGGAGACCGAACTGTCTCACGACGTTCTGAACCCAGCTCGCGTACCGCTTTAATAGGCGAACAGCCTAACCCTTGGGACCTTCTCCAGCCCCAGGATGCGATGGGCCGACATCGAGGTGCCAAACCTGGTCGTCGATGTGGACTCTTGGACCAGATCAGCCTGTTATCCCCGGAGTAGCTTTTATCCGTTGAGCTTCCGCCGTCCGATATCGTACGGTCGGATCACTATGTCCTACTTTCGTATCTGCTCGGCTTGTTGGCCTTGCAGTTAAGCAAGCTTATCCCATTGCGGAACCAGCGCGATTTCCATCCGCGCCTAGCTTACCTTTGTGAACGCCTCCGTTACATTTTGGGAGGCAACCGCCCCAGTTAAACTACCTACCAGCTACTGTTTCGCGATCCAGGTATATGGACCGTGATAAGAATACCGTCAGAGTAAGGGAGGTGTCTCATCGTCGCCCGAAGGCTCCCTCCTACACTGAACATACCAAGACGGTACCCAATAGCAAGCTGTAGTAAAGCTTCACGGGGTCTTTTCGTCTGACTGCGCGTACAGGGCATCTTCACCCCACTTGCAATTTCGCCGAGTCCCACGTTGAGACAGTCGCTCTCTCGTTATGCCATTCGTGCGGGACGGAACTCACCCGTCAAGGAATTTCGCTCTGTTTGTTACCTCTCAGTGAGGGCACGATCATTTCTGTCGTGCTCTGCATGTTGCCATGCAGGTCGGACTCTATCTTCTCTTCGAAGGTCGAAGAGTCATGGCGTATTAGTCTCTACGGAGTCCCCACACGGTGTGGGGTTTCCTCGGTATTGTCCGCGTTTGCGGAGATTCACCGATATAGCCAGATTTTCACATCTACATCTCCCGTGGCAACGGAAGTTCGATCGGAGGGCTTTCACCTCTCTAAGGCAACGAATTATTTTCACCTTAGGACGATTATAGTTATCGCCGGCGTTCATCAGCGCTTCGGCTCAAGGCTGCCGACCTTGCGGTCATGACCTCTCCCCTTAACGTTCTGACACTGGCCAGGCATCACTTCCTATACATCACCTTGCGGTTTAGCAGGAAGCTGTGTTTTTGGTAAACAGTCGGAAAGCGTCTTTTGCTGAGGGCCCTCTTGCGAGGGCCAGGCCTTATCCCTAGGTTACGGCCGTTGTATTGCCGAGTTCCTAAACGCGGGTTCTCTCGTACACCTGAGCACACTTATGCCTACCCACCTGTGTCGGTTTGCGGTACGGTTTCTATTTGCTTAGCCCTAGAAGATTTTCTCGGCACCCCAGTCCCGACCCTTGCGCTACTTTCGTAGCACTTACGATTACCCCGAGGCTTATGACTGGCGGATTTGCCTACCAGTCACCCCTGAGTACCCGAAGATTCATTCCGGGAATCTCGGTCAGTTGAAGGATGCGTCCCTCCATCGGAAACAAACAGAAGTGCAGGAATATTAACCTGCTGGCCATCGACTACGCCTTTCGGCCTCGCCTTAGGACCGACTAACCCAGGGACGATTCGCGTTGCCCTGGAAACCTTGGGTTTACGGTGGACAGGATTTTCACCTGTCTTTTTGCTACTTATGCCAACATTCTCACTTCCGAACGCTCCACGGTGCCTTACGGCTTCCGCTTCGGCGCAGATCGGAATGCTCCCCTACCAATGTATAGGTCCGAAGACCCATACAGTTCGCGACTTCGGTATTATACTTGAGCCCCGATAAGTTTTCGGCGCCGGATAGCTTGACCAGTGAGCTGTTACGCTTTCTTTAAAGGATGGCTGCTTCTAAGCCAACCTCCTGGTTGTATAAGCCATCCGACCACCTTTTACACTGAGTATAAATTTAGGGACCTTAGTCTGCGATCTGGGCTGTTTCCCTCTTGTCCTGTGGAGCTTAGCCCCCACGGACTGACTGCCGGGAACACCTTCTGGCATTCGGAGTTTGGTTGGAAATTGTAGGCTTGCGCCCCAATTCCCATTCAGTGCTCTACCTCCAGAAGGCTATTAATCAGCGCTAGACCAAAATCTATTTCGGGGAGAACCAGCTATCACCCAGCTCGATTGGAATTTCACCCCTAGCCACAACTCATCTCCGAGTGTTGCACGGCTCGTGAGTTCGGACCTCCATCCCGATTTCTCGGGACTTCATCCTGGTCATGGCTAGCTCGCCGGGTTTCGGGTCTTGCATATGCCACCAACGCCCTATTAAGGCTCGCTTTCACTATGGCTTCATCCCCTCAGGGACTTAACCGAGCGACATATGGCAAACTCGTTGGCTCATTCTTCAATAGGAACGGTGTGACGGACTTGCGCCCGCTCCACCTCCTTGTAAGCGTATGGTTTCAGATACTATTTCATCGCCCTCCCGGGCTGCTTTTCAACTTTCCATCACTGTACTGGTTCACTATCGGTCAGGAGGAGTATTTAGCCTTGGCACATCGTCGTGCCTGCTTCCGGCGAGGTTTCTCGAGCCTCGTCGTACTTTGGATCAAAAACGGAAAAGATGATGTCCATTTCGCCTACCGGACTATCACCGTCTATGGTCCCGCTTTCCAGCGGATTCGACTATAGAATCATCTTATCCTGCATCCCGGAGGGGAACGCGTGTTCTGTCCCGACAACCCACACATAAAGATAGCCTCCGCTCGCCCTCCCACCCGCGGCGTTACTTACGTAATACTCGGTGTGAAAGTTAAGAATGTGTGTTTGGGCTGGTCCCATTTCGCTCGCCGCTACTCAGGGAATCAATCAATTTGTTTCTACTCCTTAGGGTACTGAGATGTTTCACTTCCCCTAGTTCCCTTCCGCCACCTATGTATTCAGTGGTCGGATCTGTTGAGTTCATCAACAGGGGTTTCCCCATTCGGACATCTTCGGATCAAAGGTTGCTTGCCACCTCCCCGAAGCTTATCGCAGGCTGCTACGTCCTTCATCGGCTCCTCGCTGCCTAGTCATCCACCATACGCCCTTTCGTGCTTCCGCCATCCAGATGCGTGAATCTTGAATCGTGAATCTTGAAACTCCTTTCAGAGCTTCAAGTTACGGGTTTCAAGTTTCACGCACGGGAAGCGGTTTGTGTTCAGGTGCGTCGTCAATTATTTGACTCTACGCTACAATTACAAGTTTTGTGTACATGCCTTGCACATATAACAATTGGAGTTTGTTACATGTAATCTTTAGTTTTGAAGTTTCAGTCCTGGTCCCCTTCCCTCTTGGTGAGGTTGGGCGGAGTCGGACAAAGATCGGACTCGAAACGATTCGAATGCAATCTTTGTCTGTCTCGCGATGTTGGAAAAAAAATGAGCTTGGCCGATGGCCAAGCTCATGAACCCATAAAGGAGGTTCCTGAGTCTTAGCCTTGATGTCCACCGTAGCGGACGAAATGGTTGATGATACTCATGTTGGAATCTCCAGAGGTCCCCTCAGAGCCGATCTCTGTACAGGGACATGGGGGTTTGAAGTGCCAGAAGTTTATACAAGTGCTTTGCCCTTGTCAAGCACCCTGATCTAAAGGAAAATCACACACATGAAACGTATCCACATTCGAGCAGTTGGACGACTCTCAGAACCTTGGCAGCGCGACGCCCAACAAGGACTGCTCGAACGTTTACAGCCATATTTCAAGGTGGATTTGAATGAAGTGAGCGAAGGACATGCAGGTTCATTGAAACCAGATATGGCTCGGGTAAAGAAAGCGGAAGCAGAAGTACTCACCAAAGGATACAAATCCGATGCATTCATCATCGCTGTGGATGAAATGGGGAAGGAATACGATTCTCCGAGCTTCGCCAAACAACTTGATCATTGGAGCGAAGGCAGTCACCCTCTCGTATTCCTCATCGGTGGTTCTTGGGGTTTAGATGAATCGCTCGTGAAAGGCGCGCATGCCAAGCTTTCACTCGGAAAGATGACGTGGCCACATGGAATCGCGAGGTTGCTGCTACTTGAACAACTATTCAGAGCGGAGGCGATCTTAAGAGGAAAGGAATACCACAAATAAAAAGACCCGATAGTGACATCGGATCTCAGACAACGCTGTTACTCGTACTCCACCGCAGCCGGCGGACCGATATCAGTACCAGTCGCGTCGATACGCGGATTGCGGCCAGAGCACGTATCGGGTGACCACTCTGCACCGATCACGATCGTGTAGACGCAGCGCCTTTGGTCAATGTGACGGAAAGGAGTCCCATTTGGCGACGTATAGTCCGCAAGACGATATCCCTGCCAGACAAGATGCGAGACGCGATCCTCACCATCTCGAGACGCTCGGATCAGCGTATCGGGGCACCCGTTCGGGAACGGATCATGGAGATCGCTCGCATTGAATACTCCGTGTCCCCTCCCGTCGAGCATGGCCGTCGCGGCATCAGTTTCCGCCCCAGCCTCGGTCACGTAGCGCTCAGACGGTAGGCCCACATTCACGTCGATTCTGACTCCGACACGGAGCAATCTCGGCGCTACGAATGAGTAGCTCACTGGCGCATCCCATCGCCGCGAGAGACTTTGGGAGTAAATCCCGAGTTGCTCTGCTGACGGTGAGGGGGCGAGCACCCAATCGATCCGCACGAAATCGTTCGCCTGCTGGCCAACGGGGTACGGGAGCATCACCTCGTAAGAGGCATTCGGAGTCCCGTCGTAATCCTCCGAACTCAGCAAGTAAATCTCGCTGCTCGTGCGACAGTACCGCGTCTCCGCGCGCGCATCTCGCGCCGTGGCCACGGGTTCCTCGACCGACGAACCGACGCACCCACACACCAACCCGACGAACAGGACACTCAGCACGCGACTCATAGAGAACCTCCGCACTCCGCGTATCAGTTTTTCAGCAGATTGTCAATGGAGTAGTATAGAAAAATATTATGCATCGGCTTGTTAGTATTTCTTCACCAATCACATATGCCATTTGAAAATATACATTGGAAACGTTTTAAAAAAAGAATCATCTCCGTTCGAAAGCGCACTGAACGGTTGTTAGCAAAACATCGAAAGATACAATCCGTATGAACCTCGAACCCGTGAAAGAGAATCCATTTATAAAGAAGGATTCGATTAAAGAGCAACCCACGGCAGCACAGATACATGCGCGCGCCCAAGAGGAGATGCGTTCACTCAAAGAACTTTTCTCGAAAAGCGAAGCGGAACTCGCCGATTCTGGAACGCCCGCGCATCCAGAACTTGAAGCGCTCAGGCTCGAAGCTGAACAAGCTCATTTAGAGTTGAAAAACGCCCTCCGAGAAGCCGAACGTTTTAATATTGAAAGTGACTCGAAAGAACAACAACGTGCAAAAATCGCACAAGAAAAACAAGAGCTCGAAAACCTCGTTGGAGACGAACGTACAGTCGAGCTGTTTACGAGCAACGAAGAAATTGTTGAAGGTTCTTTTGAACTTATCTTTGCAAATCAACTACACCAACTTCGCTCACATTATGGCGAAGAAATTTATAAAAAAGTTGTAAAGAATTACGGGATTCCTATTAAGGATTTGCATGATTTCATCGAAGCGATTACCGATGGCGGTGTTGAGCTCGACCCGGCAGACACTGAAGACACGAAATTTTTTGACTACGGTGGACCAACTGAACTTTTAATTAATACCTATCGCTTAATGAAGCCTGGCCTCGCAAAAGATAAACTGGCTGCAATTGAGCATCTGGTAGAGCCCGTTAAGTCGACCACGCCAACCGAAGCGTCTAGTCACGCATCAAGAAAATATATTCGAGTACAAGAGGGCTTTGGTTTTGATAAAGATGACAAAGACTACATCTTAGACAAAAATCTTGCAGTGACAATAACACCAGAGAACAGAAAGGATATTGACATTATCACGGAACAGCTTGCGGGAAGACAAGAAAAAGATACGAATCTTGAAACATTCATTGATAATTTCAACAGTATTTTTTCTGATGAAAATCCACACATTCAGGCCCTAGATTCGATCCCATCAGCAAAAGCTTTTTCGATGCATCACGAACAATTCAACCGTAGCAGGACCATCCAAGACTTCAAATTTTCTCTGAAAAAAAAGATGGCTCCAATCGCAGCAGCGTTTTATCAAAATGCTTTTCAAGAGGCAGACAACTCACAAAGCGCAACAGAAATTGCAAAAGATAAAACAGAGAAGCTCTTAGAAGAAGCCGTGCGAATATTTCTGGACGTCCACTCTCCTCGTTTGAACAGCCATGGAGAGCAGTACGCACCCAGTCCCATTGATGCGATGCGCGGATTTAATGACTGGATTTCAAGCGAAGCGAATGCCTCGTTCGAGAAAGGAGAGTTCCACGTAGGACGTGACACGCTCATGACTACCTACACAGCCAGACACGCAAGAGAATGGGGAAAGATGAGTGGGAAAGAACGAGCAAAAAAGATTCGTCACGTGGACGTTTCAAGAACCATCGTTAATAACACGCCAAAAGCAATTCTAGCGAACTATCTACGACAAAATGGGATACATGAAGACATGATGGGTGTAGATACAGGATATCGAGGAACAGGCCCTCAAGACGCTTTACTTGCCGTAATGAGTTCTGAAAAACGACAAGCAATCATTGACGCGTCGTCTGGGGAAGCGGTCGTGTCTGGTATGGATCCTCAAATAAAACTAATGGAGGTTAATGCTCAAGGGAAAAATCGTACCGTAGAATATGAAAATAAATTCGATGGAATCGTCGACTGGATGGAATTACTCCCAAAATACACGGAACGTTCTCAATTTTTAGCAAAGAGTTTCTCAGAAGGGAGCGATCGACTCCTCGTGATTAGCAGCGAACGTAACCCGAGCGAACAGTTACTCGCATGGGTTGTTCAAAGTGCTGTATGGAGAGAATTTGCTCCTAAGGATAAAGAAAAACAGCCTTGATAGGCTGTCTGTTTCGCTTTTACAAGCGGTAGATATTTTACGCTGCGAGTCTCGAGGTCTCCCTCGAGTGTTGGTGAAGGCTTTCCGCGCAACGCGTCAGACTCCGAGCCAACTCGAGTGCCGAGCACTCTCTCGGCAGCTGATCAGCCCTGAGCATGGAGCCTATGATGGCCCCGGTTGTAGACGCGACCGAATCAGAATCGCCATCGATTGCGGCTGCATAGGAACATCCCGCAACGAGATTACCGGGATGGCGTCTCGCCGCATGAATCGCCATTGCGAACGACTCATTTCCGTCCCAGCCGCATCCGTACGAATCGATGTCGACAAGAACAGGGTCATCCTCGAGCGCTCTCTCAGCCATTTTGTACGCGAGCGTTTCGACGTGCCCGCGCGCACGAGCAATACGCAGCGTGTGGCGCAAGGCCGTGTCGAGAGTACACCCGGCAGATGTCAGCGCGATTGTGGCCGCTAGCATACCGGCGGGCACATACGCCTCGGGCGAACCGTGGGTGATGACGGCAGACTGCATGCCTGCGTCATACGCCCTGACCGGAAACCGATGATGATACAAACCGACCGGATGAGCCCTCATCACTCCGCCACACGAATCGCTGGAGTTCAAAGGATGCTCGAACGTACCGGGGGCATCTTCCTGGAGAGCCGTGAGGCTCGTGTATCCAGGAGCACGAGAGTACCGAGGTTGGTCCTGTCGACGGCGCCAACGCTTGAGCGCGGACCAGACGTGATCCATCAGGGGATCTTCGACACCCTTTCGGATGATTTCGAGCAAACCCTCACACACGGCAAGAGTCTGCTGCGTATCGTCCGTGATCGAGTGGATCCCCATCCCTGGGAACCCAGTTAGACCGACACCATCAGGATACTTCTTGACGATGTCCCGCCTGGAGAGGAACTCCACTCCTGCGCCCACGGCGTCGCCATAGGCGCCACCGAGCAGGCAGCCGATAAAACGAAATTTTTCCAAAAGCCGCCTTCCTTCCTTAGAGCGCACGGTATGTGCTGAGTAAAACATTACACATTTTTCTCGTTTCGTCAATGGGTCGAGGCCATGTTATACTCCCCTTCATCACCTACATTGTCCTTTTATGACACCTTCAAAAAAATCAAAAATATCAAGCGCTCCATGTAAGGATGGACATAGCGCTCCTTGGCATATCGTGGGCTGGCTCGCAGCCATAGCACTCGTGCTGTCTGCATCAACCATGTCGCTTTCTGCATCAGCCGCTGCAACGCCGACAAACACGATTACTCCAACCGTCCTCTACCGTTCGCTCGGGGACATCCACGCAAAACTCAACCGAATTGAAGCAAAAATCGATCAACTCGCAACGCAATGTGGAACAAGCGAGACGCAATGTACACCGCCTGAACCAGTCGCTACGCCAGCCCCAGCACCCGCACAAGAACCAGCACCGACTATCCCAAAAACACCTGCAATAGATCCCGTTCTGTGCCGTCAGCAATGCGAAGATACGTTCAACGCATGTAAAACACAGATCACGGACAAACTCTATTCAGACGCATACAATGTTTCCTACGGAAACTGTAAAAATACACTCTATTACACGTGTTATGTAACGTGCGGAAACTAAAAACAAACCTACATAGACATCCATATGACAACTCCAAAGAAAATCACAAAAACAACTCCAAAGGTCGTCGCAAAAACATGCGCGCCTTGTAAAGATGGGCATGGCGCTCATTGGCACGTGGTTGGTTGGCTCGCAGCCGTCGCGCTTGTGCTTTCCGCATCGACCATGTCGCTTTCAGCGTCGGCAGCAACTTCCCCATCGGCAACCATTACCCCAACTGTTCTCTATCGTTCGCTTGGAGATATCCATACAAAAATCAACCGAATTGAAGGAAAAATCGATAGACTTGGAACGCAGTGTGGACCTGCAGGCGGAACACAATGCTCTACCCCTTCTACCGCAACAACACCTACAAACAACACAGCAAACGCGAACCGCACAGACCCAACAGCTTGCCGACAGAAATGTGAAAGCGCGTATGTTACTTGCGCCGTTAACGCTGGAACGGATCAAACAAAATTATCGGTTTGTACAACCGCAAACATAACCTGCAACGCAATGTGCGGTAACTAACCCACAACAATAAAAGCGCCCGATCGGGGCGCTTTTATTGTTGGTGCCGAGAGAGAGACTTGAACTCTCATCCTCTTTCGAGGGCCAGCTCCTAAGGCTGGTGTGTCTACCATTTCACCATCTCGGCTCGAGACTTTCTCCGACACAATAGTAGGCCGTCCTGGGGGGATTGACAAATCCGCCATTTTTTGCTATGTTGAGCCTAATCGCTGATGCGATTTCACCCTATGAAAAACTCTATTATTGGCCTCATATTAGCCATATTCGTCGCTGCCCCATTGTCGCCGTTCGCCTTGAACGCGGCTCAAGCGGCCAGCATTCCATACAATTCAGCCGTCCGTGGCACCTCCTCAAGTGCCGTGTACTGGTTTGCGAATGACGGAAAACGCTACGTTTTCCCAAACGCTTCGGTCTACTTTTCATGGTTTCCGAACTTTAACAATGTTCGCATGATCTCAAACAGTGAGGTCAACTCGTTTCCAATCGGTGGAAATGTCACCTATCGTCCAGGCGCAAACCTTGTGAAGATCGCCACAGACGCAAAAGTCTATGCCGTGTCTCGCGGAGGTGTTTTGCGTCACGTCACAAGTCCATATGTCGCTTCGCAATTGTTCGGATATAACTGGGGATCCAAAATCATGGACATCCCTGATACCTATTTCACGAACTACACAGTCGGCACGCCAATCTATAGCGTTTCCGACTATAACGTAAGCAACGAATACAACGGCGTCTCCACTCCAAGCGATTCTTTACGCGGAGTAAGCGCAGTCACGAATGGATCATTGAACGACATTACGCTCAATGTCTCTCGTACGAACATCAACCCAGGAGAAGCTGTCTTGCTCTCTGTATCTAACCTCCCTAACTACGGAGCTGGGTATCGTGTTGAAATCTACGACACACGCACCAACGGATTGGTACGCACGTGCACGTCGCCGTTCTCTTATTCCGCAAATGATATTTTTGCTTCGACCGCCTGTACCGTCACCGTATACCCACAACGCAACGGCACGGAAAATTCCGTTCAGTACTACGCCGCATTGCGCGACAACTCTTCAACAACCATCAAGAGCGGATACGCTCCAGTTGTCTACTTCGGAAACGTGAACGGCGTAACCAATACGGGCTCCATCACAATGAGCTTGGATCGCACCTCGATCAACTCTGGCGATACGGTAAATGTATCAGCTTGGGCAAACTCGAGCTTCAATGCTTCCCGCATTGAAATCTACGATGAACGTGATAGTTCACTCGTGTTCACGTGCTACACGATCTCATCTTGCAACCAGAGCAAGGCAATTTATCGTAAGAACAACGAATCCACGATGCGCTTCTACGCGTATTTGAAGGATTGGAACGGTTCCACCATCGCGACCGCGTGGTCGTCTTACATCACCTTGAACGGTGCTCTCGCGAACACGACGCCAGTGATTACTTCACCATACAACGGACAAGTTCTCACGAACTTCCCACGTACGATGACCATCACATGGAACGGGACCGCTCGCCGTCATCAGATCGAGGTGTCTTGTGGCGCCGCTTGCTGGCCAGTCGTCGGACAAAATTCCTACACAGCGTATTTGACCTCCGACAACTACAACAATTCGATCAATACGACGATCACAGGTGATGACACGATTTCCCTTCGCGTCCGCGCCATCAACGAAAACGGTGTCTACGGCGACTGGTCCAACATGTCATCCTTCCGCTTTACGACGAGTGGCTACAACAACAATAACAACTACTCGTACAACAACGGCGTAAACTACATCAACGGTCTCGTCTTGAATGCAGACCGCACATCCATCAATGCAGGCACGGTCGTTCGCCTTACCGCAAACGCCTACAATGCCGGCACATGGAACTACACGGGTAACCGCATCGAGATCTCCGACATCAACACAGGTTCAATTGTGAAAACGTGTTATGACAATTCCTCCTGTGTGGTTGATGTGTACCCACAAGCACAGTCCTCGACAAACCTCTCGGCTCAATATCAAGCCAAGATCCATGATCGCAACGGAACGCTTGTGATGAGTCAGTACTCACCCGTGATCTACATCACGAGCTACACGGGAACGAATTACAATCCGGTCAATAACAATCAAGGAACGCAAACAACAGGTCGCGGTTTGGTCACATTTGCTCCTGCAGAAAATCTCCGCACGAACAAAATCCTTTACGTCACCGCTACATTCACAGACACAAATGTCCCAACGAATGATGCCGTCGTAACTGTATACACAGAACAATCCTCAACACCGATTGCAACGTGTACCGCTTCCCGCACCTGCTCCGTATCGTTCTCAACAGGCGCTGATCCAATCAACACGCGTGTCTATGCACGCTTGTCGAGCACATCAAACACCTACACGACACTTGATTCGAACCGTGCAGACTTGGTAACAACTCGCTAATCACATAATCGCATCAGACAAAAAACGCCCCATGTGGGGCGTTTTTTTGCTATTATATATCCATGAAAAATTCTTTTCTTCGCGCCGCCGCGATCTGTGCACCTTTTTTCGCCGCCGCACTCCTTATATTTCCAGCTCAAGCTGCACCTTTCGTCGTGAATGCACCGACACCGACCGCAGCGTATGTCGGTTTGCCAATTGAGTATTCTGCTACGTTCTTCTCTGGAGGAATCACTGTTGATCGATGCGTGCTCTCCATTGATAGCGTCGTGAATGGGGACATGACTCTTTCAGGAACATCACTCAACGGAACAGCGAAAAGAACTGCCACCATCGCAACCGCAGGAAGTCACACGGTGAGCGTAGCCTGCTACAACACAGGTACTGGATCTTATGTCACACACGAATCAATCGTAACGGTCACTGTCTCATCAGATACCACTTCGCCCGTAGTTGGAACCGTTACACCCTTATCCGCCAATGCCGGAAGCCCAGCGACATTCAATGCGCTCTACTCTGATACTGGATCTGGAGTTGCGTCATGCATCCTTCACTATGGAGCGGTCGTTGGTGAACGTGAATTCTATCCAATGATTATCGGAGCAGGCGCTTCGGGAAGTGCGACCGTCACTCTCACGCCATCCACCGCTGGTAGTTTTTTTGCTCAAGCGGAATGTACGGATGTGGTAGGTCACTCAAGTTTAGGACCTGCCGTCACGATTGTCGTTGCGGCTACAGATACTTCAAGCCCAATTATCAGCTCCATCACCCCAACAACAGCCACAAGAAACGTGGGGACGATGATCAGAGCCTATTTTAGCGACAACGTTGGCGTGACTGGCTGCACATTAACCGTGGATGGAATTTCCATGGGATCAATCACCTATACAAGCTCTCAAGCCGCGCGATCCTACACATTCTCCGTCGCGAGAACGTCCTTTGCCACCGTGGCCTGTACGGATGCCGCCGGAAATGTCGGGACTCTAACACAAGCGATTACCGTATCAGATACTGATATTAGTAGCCCCGTCGTAAATCCTGTTACCCCAACAACAGCTGTAAAAGATTCTAGTACGATGATTCGAGCGGATTTCACCGATAATATCGGCGTGACTAGCTGCTCGCTCACGATTGATGGAACAAGCCAAGGAGCAATGACGCTTACAAGCACACAAGCGGCAAAATCATACACATTCTCAGCTGTAAGAACTCACATTGTAACCGTGACCTGCTTAGACTTTGCAGGAAATTCAGGGAGCCAATCTATCGTAGTTGATGTAACTGCACCCCCAGCTCCCGCTCCTGACACCACCGGTCCAACCATTGGCTCAGTCTCCCCAATAACGGCAGTACGAGGTAGCACACAGACATATACCGTTGCCTTCTTGGACGCGAATACCGTAAGCGGCTGCGTACTTCATATCCAGACCGTTATCGGAGGAAGTTACAATACATACAACATGTCGATGAGCAGCGCGACTTCTAGTAACGCAACCTATGCGTGGGCGTACGCAGCGACAGCTCCTACAGGTATCTACAACATGTATGCAACGTGCACAGATGCCTCTGGAAATGTCGGTACGGGAGCATCTACCGGCATCACGGTAAGCGCAGCATCCGCCACAGACACATCCGCACCTGTAACAGGCTTCATCTCCTATTCACCTTCTGACCCAACAGTCGGAACAAATGTCACATTCACCGTTACCCCTACCGACAATATCGGTGTCACACGATGCAGCCTTCTCATCAACGGTACAAACCCTCAGCCAATGATTGTGGTCGGCTCAGGATATGCTCGCTCCTACACCATGCCGAGCACAGCAAGAACTCGATATGATGCAATCTGTTATGACGCAGCCGGACTCTATTCAGGAAGTAACGATGTCTATATAACCCCATCCCCCGCTGGGACATCTGACACAACCGCTCCTGTTATCGGTACCGTTTCCCCAAGTGCAGCCACAATGGATGTTCCACAAACGTTTTCCATCGGATACAGCGATGTATCAAATGTCACAAACTGCGTATTATTTGTTCAACAGTATTCAGGAACATTTAACTCCTACACCATGCTCCGCAGTGGCGCTTCAACAGGGAACGCATCTTACACATATACTTTTAGTTCAGCAGGAACCGCCGGAACATATGGCGTCTATGCTCAATGCACAGACCAATATGGAAACTTAGGGGCAAATCCAACAACGTATGTCAGCGTTTCTGCCCCAGCAACAACATCGCCCCGCGATACAACTGGGCCAAGCATCAGCAGCGTATCTCCAAATGCAGTCGTACGCGGCTCCACACAAACCTATACAGTTTCGTTCGCAGATGCGAGCCCAGTTGCAAGCTGCACCTTGCATGTTCAACAAGGCACACGTTATGCAAATTATGAAATGTCTCGCATGGGTGCAAGCGTTGGGACTGCCTCATTCGCTTATACGTACTGGACCTCTGTCGCGCCAGGCAACTACCACATGTATGCCACATGCGCAGATATCAACGGCAACACCGGATCAGGACCCGACACAAACATTTCGGTGAATCTCACATCCACCGCACCGAGGACGCCCGCAACTCCCCCAGGAGGATCCTATGAACGCCAGCTCATCAAACTAACTTGCCCTGATTACGAAGTACCTTCCGACCATCTCTGCAAAGCCGTGTACTATGTCAGTTCGGATGGTAAGCGCCATGCATTTCCAAACGAGCGAGCCTATCTCTCTTGGTATGGAAACTTCGACAATGTTTACGAGATGTCTTCGATCGCTTCTTTTCCTCTCGGTGCAAATGTCACCTATCGACCTGGTATCAAACTCGTAAAGTTCACAACGCTTGATCGTGTGTATGCCGTAAGCCGAAGCGGATTACTCCGATGGATCACCTCAGAATCAGCCGCTCAAAATCTCTATGGCTCAAACTGGAATCGCCAAGTAGACGACCTCTCGGACACCCTGTTCACCAACTACCACTTTGGCACAGACATCAACACCGCGAGCGAATTCTCTCCAAGCAACGAAGCCGCAGCTAGCACATTGATTGATTCAAACTTCTAACACGATACAAAAATCCCCGCCTTCATGGCGGGGATTTTGTTTAGTCTTTCTTTGCGCGCTCCACGTACTCACCATTTTCTGTATTCACGATAATGTCTTCGCCCTGTTTGATAAACAATGGAACATGAACTTTGATTCCACCTGTCACTGTCACTTCCTTTGTCATGTTTCCACCTGACACCGTGTTCCCGCCAGTTGCATCCATGGATTCCGTGACCTTGAACACCATCTTGCGAGGAAGTTCGACTGAGAGAGGACGTCCTTCGTGTGTGGTGACATTCACTTCCATTCCATCACGCAAGTACTTTCCCTGATCGCCCACTTCATCATCTTGCATCGTGACCTGATCGAATGACACCTGATCCATGAACGTGTACCCAGATGGGTCATGGTACAGGTATTGCATGTGGCGATGTTCCACTTCGACCAACTCGATTGTTTCAGACGTCTTGTATGTTGTTTCAAGCGTCTTTCCCGTTTGCAGGTTCTTGATGCGCGTGCGCACAAAGGCCGCACCCTTTCCTGGGTTAATGTGTTGGAATTCGACCACAAGCCAGAGTCCAGCCGAGTCTTTGATTACAACACCCTTCTTGATTTCAGAGGTAGAGGCCATAGAGTTTATGCGCGGAGAATGCCAAAATATTGATCATTCGTCAAACCCTAGAATCTCTCCCCCACAGGGATCGGCATCAAAGCGCTGATGGAATCCGTACCCGTAAGCAACATCGCGAGACGATCAACTCCAAACGCAATCCCAGCCGCATTTCCCATACTTGGTAATGCAGCCATGAATCGCTCATCAATCGGCCACACTTCTTTTCCAAGCGTTTTCCGTAACGCCTGTTCTTCTTCAAATCGCGCTCTTTGTTCGACAGCGTCAGAAAGCTCCGCAAATCCATTTGCAAGCTCAAGCGCGCCAATATAGAGCTCCGTACGCAGCGCGTATCGAGGATCGGTTGGATCCTTTCGAGCCAATGCAGCCATCGATGCAGGATAGTTATAGAGAAATGTCGGCACCTCACCCAAATGTGGCTCAACTTCTGAAAGAAAGATTTTGAAAAACAAATCATCCCACGTGTCATTCTCCCCTACTGTTTGATGATGCGCGCGACAGGCATCAGCCATCGCTTCACGATCTCCAAGTAATAGATCAAGATCAACATCCGCATATTGCTTCATCGCATCTCGAACTGTGAGGCGACGAAATGGTTTACTAGGCGTAGGGGCGTGATTAATCACGCCCTGCTCCCGGGCACCGGGCGCATCCGCGGGGACGGATACATCGGAGGGAACGGATATATCGGAGGGGACGAATATATCGGAGGGAACGGATATATCGGAGGGAACGAATACACCCGCAGGAACGGGCGCGATAAATCGCGCCCCTACAAATTCAACCATTGCTTCTGTTCTATCCATCAATTCCGGTAACCCAATATTTTTTTCATACCATTCAAGCATCAAGAATTCCGGATCATGCGTCCCATCCCACGGCTCTCCATTTCGAAAACACGGACCCAAGTCATAGATCTTATCAAACCCTGCCCCAAGCATTCGCTTCATCGCGTATTCCGGTGACGTTATCAGTGCTGCTCGATGCTCTTTGTTCTCTGCTCTCTGCTCACTTACCGACGTCCACAACGGTTCCAGATACGGTTCCTGCCCAGGCAATCCTACCAATCGCGGCGTGTGCAATTCCAAAAATCCCTGTTCGTCAAAATAGCGACGAACAAGTTTCACCACCTGCGAACGTGCACGAATAAAGTCAGAATTCATGCAAAGAACCTAGCGGAATTCAGTTGAAACATCAAGCGCTACTCCTTCCCCATTTTCCACAGCGCTTCAAAGAAGCCACGATAACTTTCAGCGACCGTCGGACTGTGCAATACAAAGCTCGTGACCGGTTCGGCGAACGCATTCAAGTTCACAACCTCAGGCCAAATATTTGTATTCACTAAACCAGTGAACGCACTCGGTAAAACACGATACGAAAATGAACCGCGATTCGATTTGTCTTTTCGCAAAGCTTCAACCTGATCCTGACTTCCGACATACCGCACACGAATTTTCTTTTTGCGACGTTCCACTTCATACGACCCAAGTTTCTCGCCCATCTCCTTCAAGAACTGGTCCCCTGCCCCGCCGATCACGAGCAACTCACATGCTTCCGGCGCATCACGAAGCAGTGAGAATTCATGCGCCACAAAAGATTCAGTACCGCGAACTACCTCAAAGGTCTGGTTCGCCGGAATTAGTGCAGCCCGCTCCAATGACTTCGCGACAGCCTGCGCCGCCAATACCTGCTTCTCCGCAACCTGAACCAAGGCAGATGGCGATCTTGAAAAGAACTTCTTTCTTCCACGCTCCACTACATGACCAACAAGTCCTCTCGCCTCCAATGATTCCAATGCCTGATACACAAACTGCCCATGCAATTCCGAAGCTTCAATAAGCTTCGAAGAACCCACAGTTCCGAGCGGAATCAATGCCAGATAGACCTTCGCTTCTTTCTCCGCTAATCCGAGCGAAATCAGCTCGGCGCGTATGTTTTTATCAATCATATTTGATGAAAAGCCACTTTCGGCCTTTGTATATTGACATATTACATCAATTTCTTATCAACGTCAACCATTGATGAAAATGACATTTTTTGGTATTCTACTTGGTCGCTATGAATATTATCGGCTTCAATCTCTCAAAGACGGCTTATGATCTCCCCCTGGATAACGGCGGAGCTTGTCTTATAGTAGATGGCGAGGTTCGGCTCATGATTAATGAGGAGCGTCTGACTCGTGAGCAATACGCTCCTGGTTTTGCAGAGTCCATCCGCTACATCCTAAAACACTCGGGTCTGCATTTAGATGATATCGATCTTTTCGTGGCTAGCTCTTGTCTTGAACCATTACGAAATACAAGCTCCATCCAACGTGCGCTCACCGACGAAGGATTCATTATTCCTCTTGAAAAGATTCGGGTATGCGGACATCACGAGTCCCACGCGCATTCTGCGTATTTCCCCTCTGGTTTTGATGAAGCGATCGTTCTTGTCGCCGACGGAGATGGAAATACCTTGAGCGGAGCCATGGAGCCCAACACGGACAACGTACAACGGTACTGGATGAATGCCTTTGAGCATACGAGTTATTACGTTGCTCGTGGCAACGTTGTCACATTGCTTGAACAGGATCCTATTGGAATAGGTATAAATGGGTTGGGTGGTGCATACCGCTACTTCACCTATTTTTGTGGATTCCCTGGATACAAATATGCCGGAAAACTCATGGGTCTCTCCGCGTATGGAATGGCGCGCAACCGCTTTGCCAACCTCAAACTATTTGAATTGAATGATAACAATCAGATCCAATGCACGCTTCCTGACACGGATCGCTTAGATTCATCGAAGACAGTTGAGCGATGGTTTCACAAACGTGGCGTACGTATTTCCGCGCGTGCACCTCATGAACCGATTCGCCCCGAACATGAGGATGCAGCCTGGCTCATACAACGTGAGCTGAGCGAGATCTTAGTGAAACGCATTACCGCAATCGTGAAAAAAACCGGTATAACCAAGCTCTGTATTGCTGGCGGCGTCGGACTCAATGCAGTGACCAATACCGAATTACTTACTCGTGCAGGCATCACTGATCTATTCATTCAACCAGCCGCTGGAGACAGCGGACAGGCGCTGGGAAATGCCTACGTTGGCGTCGCACAACACGATACCAAATATCTTGTGCGTAAAACACTATCCATCTATCTCGGCGCAGAATATGCAGATAAGGATATCCGTTTAGCACTAGAAAAAGCGAGCGCCCATATTGACGTTCGCTTTCTTCCGTTCCCCGACCTAGTGAAAGAGGCTGCTTCCGCGATTGCAAACAATCACATTATCGGTTGGTTCCAAGGACGTAGCGAAATAGGACCTCGTGCCCTTGGAAATCGTAGTATTCTCGCAAATCCACGAAACACCTCAATGAAGGAAATTCTGAACACACGCGTAAAACATCGAGAGCTGTTTCGTCCGTTCGCTCCGAGTGTAACAGCCGAAGCCGTACACGAATGGTTCAACTACTCTGAGAGCGCTCCATACATGATCCTAAATGCCACCGTTCGTAAGCCCGATACCATCCCCGCCACCACACATGTGGACGGAACAGCACGACTTCAAACCGTCACAGCCAGACAAAACCCACGTTATTATGCTCTTCTAGTCGAACTCGGTCGTCACACTGGCGTACCGATCGCACTCAACACTTCATTCAACGATAACGAAGCCATAGTCGAAACACCGGAGGATGCCCTTACTACATTCTTGCGGACCAAAATTGATGTGCTCTACATCGGAAACTACGTCGTAACGAAGAAGCGAATAGTAGCCTTCCCGAATCCAGCAGAACTCGCATATCGAGAGTTTCGTGGACTCTCAGGCGCGCCGCGATATATCGCCTGCTTTGGAAAAACTTTTCTCGCGCGGGATACGAAGCGGTATGAGGACGCCATGGAAGTTGGTCGTATTGTAGTCCGTGCTGGTTTTGGAATTCTCCATGGCGGGTATAGCGGCGTTATGGAAGCTGTCAGTCGCGGTGCGGACGAAATCATTCATAAAGATCGCACCAAAAATCCATTTTGGAATATCGGCGTGCCACTCTCCATGGCTGATACTGAACTCACTCGGTCTTCCACATGCAATCTCCCCGCGGCTGGCTCCATCCATGAGCGTATCCAGCTACTTACAACTCTTCCAGACGCGTTCGTTCTCTTGTCTGGTGGCGGCTTCGGCACCTTAACCGAGGCATTGGTAGCCTTTCACGCTAATCAGCTAGCTTCAAAATTCGGCGGAAAGATCAGACCGATCATTTTTGTGGGCGATGAGTGGAAATCGCTCATGCAAACGATTGAGCAATATCTCGACCTACATCACCAACAAAATGGTGCCCAATTTACCCATTTCATTTCGTCCCATCACGAACTTGAACACTTGCTCAATACCTTATGAAAAATCCCTGGCAAAGACTCGCCTCAAAAAATGTGCGTATCCAGCACACCAAGAACGAAGTGCTGCTCCCCGTGCAAACCAAACTCCTCAAGCACTACACAAAACCCGGCAAAGCTTTCGACGACGGTTGCGGATGGGGTGAATTCGCCGACTACCTGACCCGCCTCGGCTATACAGTCACAGCACACGATCCAGCTCCTGCAATGGTGAAAGAGGCGCGAACGCGTTTTCAGCGACCGACCTTTCTCACCTCGTCAGAGCTACGCAAACGAGAGCGCGTCCTAACCGGACAATTCGATCTTGTTAGCTCAAACCTCGTTCTATGCATCCTATCGGAACCCGAACAACGCCGCGTTCTTTGTCGCCTAAAACGATTACTCAAACCTGATGGCATCTTACTCATTAGCTTTTGTCATCCTTGCTTTGATACTGATCGAAGTGGATTAGTGAGCACGCGCAAGACCCCAAAGCACACACGCTACGACCAGACCTTCGTCTATGAGAAACGTATTCGTGAAAACGGAATGGTATTCCCCGACATCCATCGGCCACTTACACACTTTTTCCGTCTCTTCACGAACGCGAATCTTGTCATCATCGACGGCGCAGAAAGTCTCACAACTGGTTCCTCATATCATCCAGACTTCATCACATTGGTATTGAAGAAACGAGACACTAATTAACAAAAGAGCAGCTCCTTTCGAAGCTGCTCTTTGCTCTCTGTTCTTTGTTTACTGTTTAACGAACCACGAATGGAAGGAAACCCATGAAGCGTCCGCGCTTGATGGCGTTCGCGAGCTTGCGCTGATGCCATGCGCATACACCAGAGCGCTTGCGTGGCACGATCTTTCCAAACGAGGAAAGGTAGCGCTGCAATGTCTTTGTATCCTTGTAGTTAATGGCTTGAGCGTTGATCTGACAGAAGTGGCAAGTCTTTGGCTTGCGTGTAGTTTTCATCATAAGAGATGGTGAGCGCGGAGAGAGTAGATCTTCCAGAACCGCGCGGGGAGTTAGTCGTGAAACGTGAATCGTGAAACGTGAATCTAATTACTGGTTACAAGTTTCAAGTTTCAAGTTGCGAGTTAAAATGGAATGTCTTCGAGTCTGATTTCTTGATCCGAGATCCCACGGTCGAGCGCTTGCGCGGCAGGAGCGGAGGCTTCGGATGATGGTGCTGGCATGGATGGTGCTGGCATGGATGGTGCCGATGATGGCGACATCGATGGAGCAGTTGGAGCATTGAAGTCCTTTTTGTCCAACATGATCATGTTATCAGCGACGATCTCGGTGCGATTTCGTTTCTGACCATCTGGGGCTTCCCACTCGCGCGTTTGAAGGCGTCCCTCGATATAGGCCTTGCGACCCTTCCCAAGATACTGCCCACAAATCTCTGCAAGCTTTCCCCAGGCGACAATATTGTGGAACTCGGCGCGTTGTTGCTTTTGCCCTTGAGCATCGGTCCACTGTTGATTGGTTGCAATACCAAACGAACAAACAGTTTGACCCGTGGTCGTGGTCCGGAGTTCCGGATCACGAGTCACGTTCCCGATGATCATGGCGCGATTGAGATCCATATACGATCGATCTTACACGGTTTCCGCTGGTTTGGAAGGCTCTTCAACTTTGGCGCCTTCTTCCTTTTTCTCTTCGTCCTTTACTTCGACAGCTGCTCCTTCTGCAGGGGCAGAGTCACGACGACGTGGACGATCTTCCTTATTGTTCAAATCAACTTCTGTGAATTGTACGAGTTCGTACTTCTCATCAGAACCAGCTTCTTCGGCAGAGAGGACGATTGAGCGCAACACTTCTGGCATGATGCGAAGCAATTCATCGAGCTTTGCGAGAACAGATGGATCGGCGTTAAACATCACGAGGACATAGTGTCCGTGACGCTGATCCTTGATTGGATAGGCGAAACGGAATTTCCCCAAACGTTCGGTCGACTCAAGAGTTGCACCAACCTTGGTGAGCAACCCAGCTACCTTTGTTTCAACGCCACCGAGTTCATCGTCGGTGAAAGACGTTGGGATGATATAGAGCAACTCGTAACGACGAGCAGCGGTTTGTTCCGACATATGTAAGTGACATGTCCCCTATTTGGGGCTCCACCTATGCGCAAAGGCTTCGGTAGATTGGCCAGTCACGGACAAGATTTAGTGGCCGAACCATAGCGAATATCAAAGAAATTGGCAAGGGTCTGGATAGAAAATGCCCCGCCTCTTTTCAGAGACGGGGCTTGGGTTCAGGCAGGCACAGGAGCGCCCGGCGGATCCGTCTTCCGACGGAGTCGCTCCGCAAGGAGCTCGGGTCGAACCTTTTCGACCGCAATCGCAAACTTCCTCAGGAGCACCGGCTTTGAAAGCAACGGGCTCTGAACGAAGAAGTTGTGGAGGAAAAAGAGCAAATCTCGCGCCTCGAGCTCGCTGCACGTAATCAGCTTCTCGGGACTTTCGCTGCCGTTCTTCCTGGTCGTGAAGTGCTCGAGATACTCGAACAGTTCGATCAGGATCGGCGTCTCCTTCCGGAGAGGAGGAGAGCTCGGGATACTCACCCGAGCGATGTCGATCATCGAGCGATCAATGGCGCCCGTGACTCGACGCATGCGCTCGGGGCGGGCAAACAAGCCCGTCTCATCCGACGCAAGCGGCTCCTCGAGGCGGTTGTTAGCCGAATCGAGAATCTGCTTCTTGAGATCAGCGATCTGCTGATCATAGGAGATGATGAGCTCGGCCGTTGCACGGTAGCTCTCCTCCCCTTGAAGCAACGAGGCTTCACGCTGGCGCAGCTCCTTTACCTCTTGCATGAGGAAAGTGAGGCGCTCTTGCGCTTCGTTCAGCTGAGTGCGTACACGCACGGCCGCTCGATCCGACTGCTTCGCGTCTTCGCGTGCGGTCTGGGCATCGAGGCCATGGAGCATCAGCTTGCCAGCGAGAGCGCCATCCTTGGCTGCATAGCTGTTCTCAAGCTTGAGCTTGATAGCAGCCAACTCACGCTCGTTGCCAAGCGCAAGATTCAAGCGTTCATTCTCGAACGCTTCGCGCTGTTGCCGAAGCATTTCATCGAGCATCAAACGCTTGGTTTCAGCTTCAGCGGACTTGCGTCGCGCATCAGCCTCCCACTTCGCCTTCCAATCATCCGTCGCATCCCCGTTGAAGGGATACCCGCACTGTTCACGCAGGTCGAAGCTCTGACGCTCCAACTGACTCCGAAGATCCTTTCGAATCTCATCGAGATCAAACGGGATACGAGCCAACTGTTCACGACAGGTCTCGATCGTCGCTTGGTAGAGTTTGGCAAGCACCTCATCTGAATCGTGCTGACCCGTGAGATACTCCTCAGCCTCGGCGATCTGTCGAAGGTACCAGTCGTGCATTTCCTCCTGCTCACGCAGTTGGATGATACGACGATTCCGCTCGAGCAGATGCTCGCGGCGATCTTCGAACGTTTCGAGGCGCTTGAGCGAAGGCACCGTGTCATCGCGAAGCTTCATGAGCTCCACGATGCGTTGAGCGAGGCGCTTTCGGCTCCGCTCCAACTTCACGATGCGCTTGGATTCCTCCTTCATGACGCGATCGGCATTCTTGAGCGCCTTGGATTTCTCCTCGGCGATCTCTGCCTGCATTGCACCGTACTCTTGGTACGGCTTGATCGTCATTCGACGGAAGAACGCCCCGTAGAGAAAGAGGGTGCACCCGAGCGTGATCATCACAACCATCCACCACGGAAGCGTGGAGAGACCGGTCGGATGAACCACCATCTCGAGCGCCATGTCGCGCTCATGCGTCAGCCTCGTCATCTCGAGACGAAGCTGTGCGATCTGCGCGGCCTGTGCCGGATCCGTCACCGTAACCGTGCGCGTGACGACACGCGGCGGCGGGGGCGGAGCGGGAACGACGACTGGAGCGACTACTCGCGCATCCAGCCGAGCCGTCAGCTCACTGATTTGCAGATGAAGCTCTGCATTTTCGGTGAGCAAGGCATTCGGCTCGACACCCGAACGCGGATGCCGCGTCGTACGCGGAGGCGAAAGAATCGCTCCGTGCTGCCGCGGAATCCGGTACACCGAATTCCGCAGGATCCCACGACGGCGAATGCCATCCTCCGGACAACGCGTTCCACCATAGGTGGGATCGTTGCCGAAGTACACAATGCGACCACCAGCGCTGCAGACGTAACGGACGCCTGCATTGTTATCGATGACATCGTCCTCATCGAGCTCTCGGTCTCCCGAGATCCGACGAGCGAGCTCGACGACAGCGACGAGGGTCGCACCCTCCTCGGTGCCGATGCGAACCTCGTACGAAGACGAAGGACGCACCTCGTGCACACGCTGCGCGAGCACGAAGGACGGGAACACGAAGCCGAACACCGTGGCGAACACGGTCAGAATGGAACGCGAATAGGCCATGATGGGCCTCCTCTCTCTTGCTTGTATAGGGGTGAAAGAACTACGAAACTTTTGCCCATTAAAGGCCCCATAGAATTGCCACAAATTTTTCAAAAAGTCAAGCCGTGTACCCCTTATAAATTCGAAAGGCCCTGTCTCACGACAGGGCCCATATTGGGAGGGACGGAGTACCGTCCCTCCTCTTCATCGCTGTCCTACTCCTCGCGGGATTCCGCAGAGGCAGGATCTTCTTCAGGAAGGGTGGCGATGGGTTCACGCGGCTTGAGCGCGGATCCCCCAACTCCGATATCTGTGACACGTCGCATGACGGTCGGTTCGCTAGCGATCTCGTCGAGACCGCGTTCCGCAGTCGGCGTTTCGTCCGGGTTGTCCAGCAAGCTGGACAGTTCGGCGGGAACGGGCGGCGGCGGAGGGAAAGCTCCAGGCGGCGGCGTCAGGTCATGACGGCCATCATCGCTCACAGTGCCAAGGAACGCGTCGAGGCTATTCATGACCGCGTCGAACGCGTCATGGACCTCGCGGTGGAAGTGCGTGGCTTCAGGCCCCTTGAGGACATTGAAGACCACCGTCTCCGTCACACCGTGACCGTTGTTCCTACGGCGCCGTGGCCCGTTTGTGCTTGCGAGAATGACCTCGCGAGGTGAGGAGAAGAACTCCTTCACTCGTTGCGCATCGACCACCCGGCGACGCACTTCCGGATCGTACCGGAGAATGCTGCCATAGACACCGCGCCAGAGCGCATACAGAGGAGCGCGAACCTTGTCCGCGACTTCCTTCAGCATGGTGGCGCGATCATCAGTGATCGCAATGGCGAGCGCCTGGTTTTGCGCGACCAGCTCACTCTTCGACTCATTCGCACAGACCAAGTCCGCGCTCAGAGTCCCGATGCGTTGGAATGCGTCGGCGACCATCTGAGGAGTCTTGCCAGTGAGCGTAACGACCCACGCATCCACGAAGCGTCGGGCATCTTCGAGCTGCTTTCGCAAGTCGCTCACAAGATCTTCCGCGTTCGCAAGCTTGCGCTTTGCGACACCCTCTAGCTCTGTCTTGAGCTGGACAGTGTTCGCCACTGGACGCAGCTCATCGAGCTGCTTCCTGAGTGAGATAGCGGCATTTTCCGCCTCCTCGACTCGCGGCTTCCACTTCTGCTCCTGCTCCAGTTTGAGCAGGTTACGTGTGGAGTCGGTCATGTCGATCATCGTGTTCGGCGCAGTCTTGCGACCGGCGTAGAACGTGACCGCCATACCGAGCGCGCACACGATGATCGTGACCCACCAGGGCCACTTCGTTTCATCGTCCGTAGCCACCTCGGTGGTGGAAACGGGATCGACGATCGGCGCAGCGACCACCACAGGAGCGACGACAGGCGTCGGCGCAACCACAGCAGCAGGCGTCACATCGATGCGAGCAAGCGCAGCAGCCGTCGCACGCGCAGCGCGTGCAAGGCCGAGCGTGCTCGGCGGATGGACGGTGTCTTCACCGGCCACACCGATCGCCTCATTCGCAGCGCGAATGGAAGCGACCGTCGGATGCAAGTCCGCTTCGAGCGTTGCTACTCGATCCGAGATGACCTCGGTCGCAGTGAGCACCCGACGCGCAGGCACCCGATAGGTCACGCCGGCCACGAGTCCGCGCGATGCGCGAACCCCTGTACCGTCGCAAACCGTGTCGTAATGTCTCGCGACATCGTCTCCGTTCACGACTGGGAACACGCCGTTACGACAAATTCCATTGCCACGGCACATCGTAGTGCCGGGGCAGTAGTAGATGATGTACGGAGCATTCCTGTCATCGAACTGCTGCGGCGTGATCTGCTGCCGCGCATCCTCGATGCCCTCGTTCGCGAAGTCCAGAACCTCCTGGTACGACGCTCCCGAGTGAGCCGTCACGCGGTAGAGCCGCGTGCCGTCTTCGGTCTGCTCGGGGCAGATCCGAAGGTGACCGCGCTCCTCGCACTCCTGGGCGGAGGCGAACGCGGGCAGGATCCACACGAGGCAAAACCCGACGAGACACAGCATCTTCCGATTCATGACGACCTCCTCATTTGGTGAAAGAGCCCCCTCAAAACCTTCGCCAAAAGCACAGCTTTCAGCGACGGCTCAGATCATCATACATTATTCGTTATGTCAAGGTTGCACCCTGACCCACTTATCCGCTAAGCTACGCCAAGAAATGAAGCATTATCTCCTATTTGGAACACATCCAGAGCTATCCTTGGCTGAGGCTAGGGCCGTTTTGGGTAAAACGGTTGAACCCTGGATGGGCTCAATGGGTATCGTCGACTCCCCTTCCTTCGACGCAAACGCCATGCAAGAGCGCCTTGCTGGGGTTGTAAAACTGGGGGAAATCATCTCGGAAATCGAAACCTTAGACGTCACAGAACTCGCCTCGCATATTGCGGATCAGATTGAAGCCAGACCCCGCGCCGCACGCGTTTTGTTCGGACTCACGCTCGCCGGTACCCCAAAAGACAAAGACCGATTCAAAAAGCTCCCCATCGAACTCAAACGAAAGATCCAAGCAAATGGCCATGGCGTGCGCTGGGTGACGGGCGACAAAGGTGACATCTCCCCTGCCGCAATCTCCAAACTCGCCCTCACCACCGAAGGGTATGATTTTGTCGTCGCCATCGACAAAAAGAAGGTTACCATCGGTCTCACCACGAACGCGCAAAACGCTGACGCTTGGAGCGATCGAGACTTCGGACGTCCATTTCGTGATGCGAAAACAGGCATGCTCCCCCCAAAACTTGCGCGCATGATGGTCAATTTAAGTGCCGTAAACACTGGGGTTTTGCTTGATCCCTTCTGCGGAGGAGGTACGGTTTTGATGGAAGCAGCCATGATGTTTCCGACTTTGAAATTGATCGGCTCCGACTTAGATTCAAAGCAAGTTTCTGGAACCACACGCAATTTTGAATGGCTAAAATCAAATAATTTTGTTGCAAAGGAAAACGAACCTATTTTGCTCACATCACCCGCACAAAAGGTTGATAGTCAGGTGGAATCAAATAGCGTGGATGTGATCGTGACTGAAGGCTATCTCGGTAAACCTCTACAAAACGAAGAAACAGAACTCGCCCTTCAAACAAACAAACGCGAGGTAGAGAAGATTTGGAACGAAGCTCTCCCAGTACTCGTGAAACTCCTTAAACCACGAGGTCGTCTCGTATGTGTTTGGCCAGCTTTTGTATCAAACCAAGGTCTTTTAAAAACAGATGCTTCTACGGCCGCTGAAAAAGCTGGTCTTATTCGCATTGCTGGACCGATTGCTTACGGACGCCCAGATCAGAGACTTGTCAGAAATCTATTCGTCTTCGAGAAATATACGTAAAATCGGTAACAATATTCCAAATAAAAGGTAGTATTATATTGACAAATAGGCCGTTTTGAGCTACGGTCGTTTGTCCGGCATTCTCGCCGAGACAGCCCTACAACCTGACCCAGCGAGAGGTGAATCATGTCCGAACCTAAGAAGTTTCCGAAACCGCCCTTAAACGTCATCCCATTTCATTCCGCCAAACCACGTCGGCGGGATGAGACCGTGTCGTATGAGACGGAACGGAAATCGTTCCCTGATAACGAAGACACCGAGCGCATGGATCGGAAGGATCTTCCCGATGGGCCTCCCACTGAAAAAGTGGTTCTCCCGAAGGAACAGCGAATCACGCGCTATTCGCCCGTCCCTGGAAAGATGTTCAATCTTTTCACGGTGCACGAGCTGAAGGCGGGTGATCTCCTTCAACAGTTGTTCAGTCCAGTCGTCGCAGCCTTCATCATCCTCCGAGGAATCGCCGAGGAACTCGTCCCAGATGTCCGCGGGACGATGAAAGTGATCCGCAGGCTCGAGCCGGGCGACATGGTGAATACTTCGCTCTTTGCAACAGGTGCTGACACACGCGGTGCCGAAACCGAAACTCGTGCCATCACCGATCTACTCGTGTACATGATTTCCGAAGACGACCTCGAAGCTCTCGATGTCTCCGAGGAAAAACGAGCGGCCACACGCAGGAAGCGAGAACGCTTCGTGCAAGCAGCACTCTCAACCGCATGCATTCGCATCCTCCAAAATCGTAATACGATCGCGGAGAAAATCGAGAATGCGGAGATCATGGCCGAAGGGGCCAACCTCATCGCCGCCGAAGATTCGGCTGCGCGGGAAGTCGCCGAGGCCGAAGTCAAAATACTTCAGCAAAAGAACGCCACGCTCGAGAAGGCAACGCTCGAGAAGCTCGATCGACTGAAGGAGATCGTGATCAAACCTCTGCGAGAAGAAATCGCTCGCATGAAGAAAGATCGCGAAGCCGACCTCCAGTCGCTCGGACTCCTGCTCGGCAATCTCGAAGATCTGTTCGAGGATCAGACCATCGACCAGAACGAAAAAAGACTTGCTCAGCTCGTTGCCATCGTGTCGGACGCGCTCCAAGAAATGAGCATATCCCCCGATGAACATCTCGCGAAACAAGGCTTCCGTGCGATGAACGCCCTTTTCAACTTCAAGATGAAGCCTCCCAAGTCCTTCAACGAGAAGTGACTCCCTCCCCCGCATCCGCCAAAGCTCACCAGAGCGTAGGCGGATTTTTTACGGATAAATCTGCGCGCCCGTTTCATCAAACACCTTAATCGCCTGAACTGGACATGCCTGCGCACCAAGAAGGATCGTATCTGCATCAGCGCCGTCTTTGTTCACGACATACGCTTTATTTTCTTCATCAAGCTGAAAAACACCTGGGGCAATCGTCACACAAGGCGCAGCACCAATACAAAGATCGCGATCAACTTCGACTTTAGAGATTTTGAGTGACATAGGATGGATAGGATTATGCGCCGAAATACTTTTCTTTGTAAAATCGGATGAGCTGCTCGACCTCTGGTAAACACGCAGGATCCCCTGTCCCGACCTTCGTGCGTTGTTGCACTTTCTCCAATGTATCAGCCCCTTCTAACACAGCTTCTTCAATGTCATGGTCTGTGATTTTTAGAACTGAATCGATGATGCGGCCTGCTTCAATTTCAATCTTCTCGTTCTGACCTGTTTTACGATAATAATCATTCACGGCACTTCGCAATGCTTTATCGCCCAGCACAGAGCAATGCACCTTTCGCGCAGGTAATCCGCCTAAACGCGCCATAATATCCTGCGGACGAAGCTTGAGCGCTTCCTCAATCGGCAAGCCCCCATTTTCCGTCACCATGACAGAAAGAATCGAAGTAGCCGCAATCGCCGAAGCGCATCCAAATGTTTTCCACTTAAAATCAATAACTCGACCATCTTGAATACGGATCCAAACCTTCATCGCATCTCCACAGGCAGGTGATCCAACCATACCCATGAACGCATCTTTATATGCAGATTCATCTTCCAAAAAATTCTTTGGATGAAAAAAATGCTCTTTAACAAGATCCGTGTAGAACCATCCTTTATCTTCTTTTTTCGCAATGACGTCTCCTTGCATATTAGGAAAAATATTTCATATCAAGATTCACCGGACTCATGAGACGTAGCCGTTCCACGATCTCTGGCATCACAGAAATAACATAATCAACATCTTGTTCAGTCGTCGAATGACCAAGTGTGAAGCGAATAGATCCATGCGCTGCCTCATACGAGTGGCCAATCGCTAAAATCACATGCGATGGATCAAGTGATGCCGATGCACACGCCGAACCCGTCGACGCCATGATGCCTTTCGCATCCAAATACAACACAGCCGCTTCGCCCTCAATATCGAGAAAAGAAATATTTACGCTATTTGGTAAACGCTCTGTGAGCGAACCGTTCAATATTGTTTTTGGGATATTCATGAGCCCTTCTGTGAGACGATCTCGCAAGACCGTAAGACGCTCGGACTCTTGAACACGATTGGTATGCGCTAATTCCAAAGCCTTCGCAAGCCCAATGATTCCAGGCACATTCTCAGTCCCCGATCGCACATTTCGTTCTTGGCCTCCTCCAATAAACATCGGCTGTACCTTTACGCCGCGTCTCACAAATAACGCGCCAATACCTTTTGGACCATACACCTTAGAGCCATTCAGTGTGAGCAAATCCACGTGTAGTTTTTCAACATCCATTTCAAGATATCCAGTCGCCTGACAAGCATCTGTGTGAAAATAGGGATGAACCGTTCCATGCTCTTTACGGTATTTCAAAAGCTCACGTCCAATCTCCGCTAACGGTTGAATGGTACCTATTTCATTATTCGCCATCATGATCGAAATCAACACGGTATTTGATTTCACCGCCGCCATCACTTCGGTGACATCTACTTTCCCTGCGCGATCAACTGGAACGATTGTTAATTCAATTTCATTTTTTCGCTGCATGTGAATCAATGGCTCAAGCACCGCGTGATGCTCAATCGCGCTCGTAATCACGTGCGGCATATTTCCGACATATCGCGGCACACCCATCACAGCCAAATTATCTGACTCCGTTCCGCCAGACGTAAAAATGATTTCATCTTCATGCGCGTTTAAGAACGTCGCGATACTCTGACGCGCCATTGTCACGTCATCCTTCGCCTGCTTCCCAAGCGAATGAAACGAAGATGGATTTCCAAAAACATCCGAAAAATACGGCTGCATCACCTCTAGGACCATCGGATCAAGTGGCGTCGCCGCTGCATGATCTAAGTAAATCGTTCGGTTCATAGCTGAATATCACTTAAACGAGTCGTTTCAAGGGTTTCTAAGATGTTTTTCTGTAAAAATCCCCACAATTTCTTGCTTTGGCACTTTCCTGATACCGGGCAACCACCATCCATGCATGAAACCATGGCAACCGGGCCCTCAAGCGCTTCGACAATTTCCTTCGCGGTGATGTCTTTCGCTGACCTTGCGAGACAATACCCACCTTTTGGTCCCTGACGTCCCTGAACGAGGTTTGAGGCCTTAAGCAGCCCAGCGATCTCCTCCAAATACCCAAGAGGCATCTGCATTTCCTCTGCCGCGTCTTTCACACTCAAAAATGACCCTTCAGCTAGTTTTGCAAGCTGAGTCATAAATATCAGGCCAAAGTGATTCCGTTCGGAGACGCGAAAGAGTGAATTCATAATTCCCAGCTTGTGGCTGGGAATTTAGACTTAATGCGTTTTTCCGTCAACTCTCACCCTTCGAGCAATGCGCAATGAGTTTCCAAGTACCGACACACTGGAAAGCGCCATCGCTCCCCCGGCAAGTACAGGATGCACATATCCGAAGGCGGCGAGCGGTAATCCGATCAAGTTATAGATAAAGGCCCAAAACAAGTTCTGACGAATAGCAGAGAATGTCACACGACTTAAACGAATCGCTTCCGCGACCTTTGTAGGAGATCCACCCAAAATCACAAGCTGACCAGATGCGGCCGCAATTTCCGTCCCCGTACCAAGCGCGATCCCAAGATCAGCACGAACAAGAGCCGGCGCATCATTAATTCCATCGCCAACAAATGCCACGCGCCTTCCTTCTTTTTGAAGAGCCTCAATCAAATCCGCCTTCGCCTCAGGGCGAACATCTGCATGAAGACGCTGAATGCCAAGCGCATCACCCACCGCTCGAACCGTCGACTCATGATCACCAGATACCATCGCAATCTCAAGTCCCATGGCGCGCAATGACTGAATCGCTTTTGCCGCCTCTGGTTTCACACGGTCTTGAATGGCAAGCGCGCCAACTAATTCAGTTCCGCGGGAAACAAACACAACCGTCTTCGCTTCGCGACGCCACATCACGATATGACGAGATAAGCCTTCTGGAATTCCCGTTCCTACAAAAGCTTCATTTCCCAAACGGCATTCAATTCCAGCAATCATTCCCTTCACGCCTTGGCCGGCGACTGTCTCAAATCCCTCAACTGTCACCGGCCCAATCCCTTTTTCGGTTGCAGAAGAAAGAATCGCAGAAGCGAGCGGATGCGAAGAAGAGGTTTCAAGCCCTGCCGCGAGAGCCAACACATCTGATTCATGACCAGTTTGATTTGCCAAAATATCCGTCACAACCGGATGACCTTCCGTGAGGGTTCCCGTCTTATCAAACAGTACGGTCGTGATGTTATGACTCGCTTCAAGTGCTGCTCCATCTTTAATCAAAATCCCACGTCGTGCGCCTTCACCCGTTCCAACCAAAATCGCCGCAGGTGTGGCGAGACCTAACGCACAAGGACACGCAAGAATAAGCACAGCAACCGCATATTCGATCGCATGCGCGGCGTCATGGGTTGTGAGAAGCCATGCAGCAAGCGTAACGCTCGCCATTAAAAAGACTGTCGGGACAAAGATCGCCGATACTTTATCCGCTATGCGTTCAATCGGTGATTTTTGTGAAAGCGTGTGTTCAACTGCCGAGATAATGCCATCCAAAACACTTTGACCAGATTCTTTCGTCACACGAAACGTAAATCCACCCATTCCATTTACCGTCCCAGAAAATACTTCATCGCCGACTCGCTTTTCCACGGGTACGCTCTCCCCGGTTAACATCGATTCATCCACGGAAGAAGCACCCAAGACGACTTCTCCATCTGCAGGAACACGCTCACCGCTTTTCACAGCCACACGCTCTCCGATTTTATAAGAAACTCCAGCTACACGAAGCGCCATAAGCTGCTGAACAGCCGAACCAGTCTGACTGCGCTCGCGATTTTCCAACCACTTCCCAAATAGCAAGAAGAAAATAATAAACGCAGGCACTTCAAAATACGTAAGTCCTCCAATAAACATGGCGTAGGTACTCCAAAGCAAAGCAGAGCCAGTTCCAACACTCACAAGCGTGTCCATGTTGGCACGACCGCGTGACAATTCACGCCATGTCCCTCGATGGAAAGGTAACCCAAGTTTCACAACCACATACCAAGCCGCCACAACCACAAGTGGTAGAGGAACTGGAAATCCAAACATCGCCAACAATCCCGGCAAAGTCAGGAGACCAGCGATCGTAACCGCGAAACCAGTAATCGGAGTCACGTGGCGTGTGTGATCAACATGTTCCTCCCCGTCTTCTGGCATCACCATATCTTCTACGCCATATCCAGACGCATGAACGGCATGTTTCAAATGATGCGGTTTCACTTTTGTCTCATCATATTCAATCGTCGCTTTTGTGGTCGCCGGATTCACGGATGCGCTCACGACACCATCCACTTTCTGCAACGCACTTTGAACCGTGACTGCGCAGGACGCGCAATCCATTCCCGTGATAGCTAAAGCAATTTTTTTCATAGTTTCTCGCGTACAAGGCTGTTTTTCATTCTCGAGATCTGCTCGATTAACAATGTATTACCGGCAAGAATGGTGATGAAAATCAAAATAAGCATTTTTCCACCAAGAAATATTCCTCCGATAATTGCCACGATAGAAGCGCCGAGCGTCGTCACAATATTATCCATCGCCACACCCACGATCGCGTCTCCAATACGTCCTTTTGGATGAACGGAATACACGTGCACGACCATCATCTCCCCGAAGCATCCAATCAGCCCCGCAAGAATACCCGTGATCACAAAAGGGATATGTGTCAGAACTGAAAACGTCTCCATAGTACGCACCATACTTTCCGCCGCAAATAGAATGGCGATTCCAGACAAAATCAAATCAAGCCAAATGCGCCAAGTCTTTTGCGAATGATACATCTGTTCTTCGTCGTGAATTTCTGGATCTGGAGATTCCACACGCTCACCTTTACGAAAGAAAAATAAAGTCCCTACGCACAAAAGAAAAAGAACAATCCCAACTGGAACCGTAAGTTGATACAAATCTCCCTCATCAGCCATCAACGGAATAGTCACCTGCCCAAACGCGACCATTGCAATCGCTACAAATGCTGTAAGCATCGTAAGAACGGTCAAGACTCTCATCGCACTATCCATCTCTCGGGTTGATGGAAGCGTGGCGTGCGCGGAAAACGGTTGCACTCGACCAGACCCTTTCCAATACGGAAACATGAGCACAACTTTATCTTTTGCATTTGCTAAATTTTGGCGATACACGCACCACACCGCATGAAAAATATTGTAGATATTTGAACCAAATGTCGTGGACGCGGCAATGATCGCAAGATTGATCGCGCGCACAGGATCAAGACCACGCACTTGAAGCGAAAGAAATGCGGCAGCCACACCAATCACCATGTCTGGAAATGCCGTTCCGATCGCCTGCAAAAATCCTCCTGCAAGACCCGTTCGGCCTTTTAACACATCCGTCGTCTCTTCGATCACACGCGCGGTCCCACGAAACACAAATCCGATTCCAACCACGAACACAATCGCAATTGCAATTGCCTGCTGCCACCAAATCTCGGTATTCGCGAGAAACAAGTCGATCACGAGAAAGCGCAACATCAGCGCAACCGCGACATACATGAGAATACGAACAAATTGTTGAAGTGATTTCACAGACATAGATAGTACCATGCCACGTGAGCCGCAAAGCAAAAAGCCGCAGCTTTTGCTGCGGCTTTTACGTGGCGGAGAGGGTGAGATTCGAACTCACGGTAACCTTGCGGCTACACTGGATTTCGAGTCCAGCGCATTCGACCACTCTGCCACCTCTCCAACGCGGCCAAATACTAGCCTCGAAATGGCCCTTGGTCAAGATATGAAAGGAATCTGAAAGCGCATGCGTACCAATAAATGCAGCTGCTTATTCTCACACATTATTTTCTATTCTCTATGGATATCAAGAAACATATAAAGCCGTATCTCATCGGAACGGCGCTCACGACCGCTATCATTTTGCCGTTTGCCGCATTCGCACAAACACCAACCGCAGCACAGCTCGCCCAACATCCGATGTTTAACAGACAAAATTTTCAAAACGGTATTAACGATAAAAATATAGAATCCTTCAAAGGGCGTGGCGGCCGCATGATGGGCCAAGGAATGCATCGTCAAGGAACCCACGGAACCGTATCAGCCATAAACGGAACAACGCTCACCGTCGCAGGTCTACAAAATGAAATCTACACGGTAGACGCTTCCGCGGTTGATATCTCAACCATCAAGATCGGCGATAAAGTTGGCGTACAAGGGCAGATAAACACTGCCACCATCAAGGCTTCTTTGGTTCATCTAATGCCGGCTGTAACGACAACCAAATAAGAATCCAAAACACGATTGCTAAATCATTCTTAAAATACGGCACATCTACCAATCCATGAATCAGGATGGCAACCAAAATGGCATACATCCCGTAGGGGCGCATGGTTATGCGCCCCATACAAATCCATGTCCACAGAATCCATCCGAATACGATTAACCCAAGCAATCCCATCTCGCTCCAGAAATTCAAAACAATGTTGTGCGGATACTGGAAGATCTCAATAAAGGCATGACCATGATACGGCGCTACCACGGTTGGATATCCTCCAAGCCCTGCGCCCGTTAAAGGCCGATCCCGAAGCATCTGAAGTGATTCATCCCACATCCACACTCGCACACGTCCTGACCAATCCTGAAACGTTATGAGCTTCACAAATGGGTCACGGACCTGCGGGACGATCCCAATAACCATCACGGCAACCACGGCGGACGCAATCAACCATTTTCGTAGGGGCGCAGCATGCTGCGCCCCTACGAAAGCCGTCACCCAACACGCAATTAACAATGCGCCGACTCCCCCATCGCTTCGAGCAAGGAGAGCGGCGAGAAAAGCAACCATGGTCACGACCCAATATTTCCTCGCAAAGGCAAAAGCGCCGATTGGAACCACGAGAAGCGCGAGCGCATTCGGAAATGGAAATGGACCTGTCGCTCGACGACCTGCCGAAATCGCAACATCCCATGGATGCGGAATGCCGAGGCCTGTCACAAACTGGAATCCAGCCCAAAGCGTAACCCATCCGACTAAACCGTAAATTGCGTATTCAAAAAATCTTCGTTCACGTTCACCAACGAGAAGAATGGGCAACATCATGAACACGAACAATGGCTCGAGCACATACGCTCGCCAAAGTCCGAGTGCTCCCATGATCGACGGCGCCCATGCGCAAGCAAGCAAACTCACAATCAACCACGCGACGATCGGCATCTGCCACTTTGCGAGCTGCTTCCAACCATCACGCCAACCACTCAATCCAAAACCGATCGTGAACGTGAGTAACAAAACTCCTAAATAGGCTTCTAATGCAGTTGAAGGGAGTGGTCCAACGGAAAATCGCAAAAGATATGCAGGCAAGAAAAGCGGCAATACAACCATCAGCCATTTGGCTATTCCTCTTGCCTTCGATACCCTGCTCATAGAACAAGCCTACCTATGACTACTGAACAGCTCAAGGCCATGTGTTATACGCCGTCCGGAGACGTACGGCCGAAACCCGATGTCCGTGCCGAAATGATCAATACGCTCATCCTCGATGAGATGATGGATATCGACGAAGCAGAAACGCTTATCGATAAATCCCTTCGCGACTTCAACCTCTGGGGCGAACCTCGCCTCGAAGACTTGATCCGAGAATGGGAAGAGGACGAGAAAGCAAATCCCACCCCGTAAGGGCGCATGGTTATGCGCCCCCGAAACATAAAACCGCCCGAAGGCGGTTTTATGTTTCACCGGCAAGCATGGAGCCGGCGAAATCTCTCCTCCGCTCGCTCGCGTGACAAACGTGTTGCCATGTTTCTCACGCGAGCCAACGGACGATTCGACGCACAAGTCTTATCATGCCCGTAGAATGAGTCAAATGGTCGCGGTGGATAAGTGGATTTTCAACGGACACGAAAGATATAGGCAGATTCATCTGAGTAGCCTTCCTCAAAGCGAGAATCCGTACGGATCACGCCTTCAAGTTTCGCACTCGCTCGTCGATCAAGGAACACAAATGAGGCACCGGCGAGATCGCGAATCACATGATAGGCCGTAGAAGTTGCATCACCTTGTGTGAGCTTGAGATACCCATCTGATAATTCAGGATTTTGCTTGTACAAAAACGTTGGATCCAATCCGCTCACGAAATGTACTCGATCAATTCCATAGAATAATTCTGGGAATACATCCCAGTTTGATTCATAGATGCGATCACCAGATTGTGCCTGCGAATCAAGCCATGAAAGTGCTGCATTGAAACGACCGAACACAAGACCAGAATCGTGAATTGCATGCCAAGCGTTTACATCCATACGAACGGTGAATGCGAGAAGTGCCACGATGAGTACAGGGGTCGCTAATTTGGGGAGCAGCTCACGAACCCGTTGTACGAATACATTCCAATCAACCAAATCCGCAAGCGCGGCGATAGCAAGAACAAGGAGCGGTAATACGTATTCTAAAAAACGAATACTTTTCAACAACAATGCAAACGGTCCAGAGGCTGCCACGAGTAAAGCCGTTCCAAGTACCGCCTGTTTCCGATCCAACGGCTCGCGTCTTGCAACAAGCAGACCAAAGCCAACAACCGTTAGAGCGATCATGGGAAGCGCGAGCATCTGAATCAAGTCATCGATCTGCGGCGGGTACCATTCATTCCCCATAATGACATGACCATACGGAGTTGCGACTCCAACCTGAATAACCTGCGTCCACAAAAATGAAAGTTCCGCAGATGCATTCGGATGCAACAGAAGCCCAACGCCAATTCCAAACATGGTCGCCAACAAAGGAAGCGCATCTCGAAAAGAACGGCGCGTGAATCGCTCATCAAACGCCATGTGTTCAGTTACCCATTTTCCAAACAAGAACAAAACCTGACATCCAATCAGCAAAACCCAACCACCATGCATGAGTGAATAGATCACCCCAATGCCAAACGCGAGCCATGGTTTTCGACGAATCAAACACATCATACCAAGCGCAAAACAAACGAGTGCAAGCGGCGTTGCTTTTGCCCACGTGAGACGAAACAAGACATGCGGTAGGACTAGCAATAACGCCGTCCAGATCCATGGAGCCGGTGCCCGAAGCGCACGTAGAACGAGATAGAAAACCGTCACGAATAATGCAGAAAAGAATACCGCAGCTATTTGTGTTCCCCAAAGTCCACCGAACAATTTTACAAATGGAATAAGTGCTACATGATACAAAAAATGCTGATCCGCAAAGTGTTGACCTAAGGTCGTAAGATTCAGCCACGGGAATGACTGAATCGGTCCACGCTCTGCGACAAGCAATGCCATCTTCGCATGATAGAAACCGTCTGGATCACTGAACTTTCCCCAAGACTGAAACAGAGCTAACCACAATCCTGATACAACAAAGACAAGGAACGGTTTCAATCGTGACGAAATAATCATGACGAGATTATACGCGATGCGCTGGAAATAAAACGACCCCCGGCGCAGTTGCGCAGCAGGGGTCGGTGAGTTGGCTATTGATCTTTCGATCAACCGCCGTGGGCTTCGGTCACGCTCGGGGAGCGTGGCGGACGCGGAGCCGAGGCACGAGGTGCGGAAGGCGTCGACGCGTGGGTGGTGGCCCGTGCTTCACCGGGGAGCGGACTCTCTTGGACCATGTGGAATGCACACAGTCCGAGCGTCAGCAGACCGATGAAAAGGCCGATGTAGAGCAGAGGGTAACTCACCTGCTTGTGAGGAATGTACTTGTAGGCCAGCACACCCAGGGCAACGGCTCCACCACCCACCACCAGGAGTGGCAGATAGTCGGTGTGCGCAAGCATGGTCCACATGCTTCCGAGAGCGCGCAGGTCGCTCCAGATCGACGTCATCATGAGACGACGCGTCAGCGCCAACGGGGCGAAGACGACGAACGTGATCACGATGGCGTTGTAGATCTTCTCCGCGGGGAGTCCCGTGAGAGCCTTGAGCAGCTTGTGCACACCGAGAAGAACGACGGCGTACATGGTGATCCCGAAGATACACCACATATTGTGTTCCGGAATCACACAGGCCAGCCAGCCCGCCATGACGCCGAATAGATACTCATGGCCAGTGGAGATCTTGTCCCCCACCTCCTTGCGCGGAAAGCCGAGGCCCTCCGGCACGTACTCGTCGACGTTGTCGTCGTCGACGAAGGGCAGGGCGATCAGGATCGGCCGCAGGATGGCACGCACGACGGTCGTTGCGATGCCAGCGCCTGCAACGATGATCCATCCGACCACACGAGCCATGACGACGTACTGAGCCGCCGTCGCCATGAGCGCGAGGACTGCGACCAGCATGAACACCATGCTGATGCGCGGGTCATGACCGTGAGAGAACGGCATCTCTCGCAGCAGAACCGCGATTCCGCCGAGCTGGAGCGCGACCACGGTCTGGCCGACGAGAATCGCCAGCACCGTCGAAGGCGCGAGACCCGCAACGCCGAAGATGCTGTTGAACTGTGCTTGGTCATGAAGACCAGCCGCCGGCACAAGGTTGACATCGAAATCACGCACCTTGTGAATCCGATAGCGTTGAACCGCCATGAGAACCAGTGCGGCGATCCCGAACGCGGAGAAGAAGCACAGCCCCTCCATCGAGATCGGAACGCTCATCCTCGCGAGAGCGTAGCACTGCCCAACGAAGAGCAGCGCCGAGAACGAAAGCGCCACGGTCAGCCACGGTCGGAGGACCTTGGCGACCAGGGTGCGGTCGTAGCAATCGCGGATAAACTCCGCGGTGTTGAGACCTGCGATCCGGATTCGATTCCAGACCGAGACGAGGTGCGGGCGCGCAAGCGCCATCACGGCCGTCACGAGGATGCCGATGGCACCACCAATGTCGGAGACCGTCTCTTCGAACGTCTTCTTCGGCTTCTTGTCTGCCATGTTCTCTCTCCTACGAAAAATTTTGCCGCGCTTTCGGGTGACCCCAGGGCGCGCGGCTTAACCCTTCTCTATCAGCGAAAACCCTTGCGAATTTCGCGCTCGGCAAGCAGGTTCGCGTTGACGACGTCGAGCTCGGCTCCGAGATTCGACGGCTGGTGGCTGCCTCCGATGAGGCTGCTCAGACGATCCGAAGCGGAATCCATGATGGATCGAAACCCACCCTTCATTCCGCCTGCGTTCAGCGCGTGCTGCACGGCCTGCTTGAGCATGTCGCTGCACAGCGGCTCATCCGCATTGTGAAGAATCGCCGTCACTTCCTCCTTCGAGAGAGTGACGTGCTTCACGCGCGCGAGGAACGCATCCTTCTCGGACTGCGTTCCGAAGCCGATGGTGACGAGACCGACCATCTTCCAGAACTTCGTCTGGAGTGCGGCGTCGAGCTCACCGACCACCTGGAGAAGCGTCTTCTCCGGCGGCTTGGGCGGCGGCGCCTCCTTGGCTGCGGGCTTCGCATCCTTGGACGCCTTCTTGTCGTCAGCCTTCTTCTTGTCGTCCGCCATCTCTTCCTCCTCATCTTCGTCGGTTAGATTTTTGCTTCGCTCAGCGAGCGTCTCGAAGAAGTCCATGATGACTGCCTCCGCGACCTCCTGCCCCGCATCACCAAGCCCAAACATCGCGGATGCGGTGCGGGCCACGAGACGCTGGAGCCGATTATTACCCAGCAGCGCCGGGTTGATCTGGGAGGAGAGATACTCGACGACTCCGTCGGGCATCGCATCCACTCCGAAGCTTGTGACCAAACCAGCAAAGATCGCGCCACTCTCTTCCGAGAGCGAACGACGAACCGCCGCAAGCCACCTCCCGATTCGGTTTCCTCCATTGTTTCTCGCCATCGAAATCCTCCCCACCTTGCGGTGGTTTTTCTGCCCATAATTTCAGGGCCGTAATCTTCTATTGTCCAATGAGCAATATGCCATTCCGAATGGACTCGGAGATCACTCCTGAACCCTTATGGTTCTCAGAATGAACAACGAAATATAACATAAAATTAGCCTTTTGTCAAACAAAGTAAACAGAGAGCAGAGTGCAAAGAACAGCTATACTTAGCGGGTTTTTATCTTCCCTAACCTTAGCCAAAAACTGCTCTCTGTTCTTTGCTTTCTGCTCTTTATATATATCTTGACTTTTCTCTTATATTATGCTATATTGATACGTTCGAGCAGGAATCCGCACGGTGCGGAATGACGCTCGATAAGGGGTTCACATGAAGCACATCGACAACCTGGTTCTCATCTTCGTTCTCATCTTCGTCACCATCGTCTCCGGGTGCGGCGCGAGCGTCTGGAGTGGCCCGCGCGGCCACGGGACCTCGATCGCCGGCATCTCGGACGTCTCATCGACGGCCGAGTACCACGACTGCATCTCGGACCGCGAGAGGCAGCGGACGACTCTGCTGCGTCAGGCGGGCGTCCTCCCAACGGAAGCGCCAACGACGACCACCATCACGGTCGGGTACCGCGATGCAGTCCAGCTCATCTGCGAGCAGGACGACCGTCGCGAGCCAGAACCGCGGCACATCTCGAGGGAGGATTGTTCCTCTCTGCTCGCGTCGATCGACAGCGAGGCATCCGGAGAAGTCGCGACCACGGTCACACCTCCACCCACGCCGTCGGTGACGGATCCGACCATCATGAGAATCCTCATGATGAACCCGGCACTGCGCCAAGACGACGTTGCGTTCTGCATGAACGCCTCCAGCAGCTACGGCGCGCCGAGCGCTGGTGGATACGGCTCCATGTACGGCAGCGGTATGTCGTCGGGGTGTATCCCTGGCATCGCCGGCTGCGGCATCACGCCTTACGGCGCGTACTGATCCAAGCGATCGAAACCAAAAAATTTTCTAGGAGGTTCCAGATGAAGAATTTTCTGTTCGCGCTCACGCTCGTGGTCCTCGTCATCAGCTCGGGCTGCACCATGGGCGTCGCGCCCTACCGCGGGATCGCCTACGGCGGTGCAACCTACAGTGGCGGCTATGGCTCCTCGGGCGGGTTCGGCTACGGCCCAATGCCCATCCGCGCCCGCGCCTACCGCGTGTATGCGGCGATGGATCAGGGCCTCTCGGCCACGGTCCGCGTCCAGGTCGCCACGAGCGAGGGCCCGATGGTTCTCGGCGGCGGCCCCATCACGGTCGGCTCGATGCCGGGCATGTACGGGGAGGTCAACCTCCCGCTTCCGCCGTCGATCCCGTTCGGAACCACCGTCATGATCGACGGGCAGTGTTCCAACGGACACATGATCAACTTCGGAGGACCGATGTCCGATCTCGGCGCGGCGATCCACTGCCCCTTCTAAACAACGTCCAACTCATGACGTAAAACCGAGTCTCTGCACACCCCATTCTGTAAAAAGAGTGGGGTGTTTAGGTTCAAAAAAATATTTGAAATACAAAAATCCGCCTTGCGGCGGAATTTTGATTCGCTGCGCAGCGAATTACGTCCCTGTCGTGACAGCCACGAGCTGGGTCAATACGAAACTGGACAAAGCATAGGAAGCCATGATGATCACAAGACCAATGGTGGCATTGCGAAGCATGGTTTTTGCTTCTCCTACTCCCTTTTCATCGCCACCTGACGTCATCCACTTAAATCCACCGTAGATGAAGTAAAACAAGAGGACGATTCCGAGGAATCCGAGCACGACGTTGATGATGCGACCGACGATTGTGTAAAGGTCTGTCGTACCGCCACTGATACCAGCAGCGTTTCCAACGTTGTTAACGGCATTCACTCCGCGCTGGAATGGGTTACCGGTAACCTGTGCCGATGCAATAACAGGAAGTGCGGCGAGCGTCGCTGCCGTGCCTGCGTAGATGGCATTTTTGAGTGAGTTTTTCATAGCGATCCGGAAAGAGTGAAAACGTACCAATTATATCGTACGAACATTACGGGGCTGGAGCTGGTGCTGGAGCCGTAGCTGCCGCTTCTGATGCTGGAGCCGTCACTGCCGCTAAATTACTTAGGACAAATGACGTCAACGCATAAGCCATGCCGATAATGAAATAACCGACAACGGCCTGCAAAAGAATATCCTTGGCTTTTTTTACATTCTTCTCATCTCCTCCAGCAGTCATCCAAAGGAATCCCGCATAGAGAAACAAACACAAGAGAACAATACCAAGGAAACCAATCACCACATTGATGACACGACCAACCACATCAGCGATACAGCCAGCGCTCGAACACCCGCCTGTGAGGCCGGAACCAGCGGCTGCGGCCTCAAGGCCGGTACTATTCGAGCTAAGCCCTGCAAACGCAACCAACGGCACCGCCAACAAAGTGGCGGTGAAGCAGGTCGCGATAATTCGAGATCGAATACGTGAGGACATAACTAGTTTGTTACCTAAAGCTATACCGTCTCTGTGGTTGCCGTCAGCAAAGAGCTGACAACGAAAGTCGTGATGGCCCAAGCTGAGAGAATGATAGCGAGACCGATAATACCGGCGACGATCATGTTCTTTGCTTCCGAGGTCTTCTCCTCGTTACCACCAGACACCATATACTTGAATCCACCGATCAACACGATTACCACTGCAATGATGCCGAGGAAACCGAGTGCTACGTTGATGATGCGAGCGGCCGTTGTGCGGACGTCTCCACCACCGAGCGAGATACCACCTGCTCCACCGATCTGGTTAAGACCGAGGTCAGGTCCGCCGGATGCTCCAGCGCCTCCTACTGGGGTTGCAGCGAAGGTGACCATTGGTAAAAATGCTACGGAAGCAATAGCTGCCGTTGCCGCTAAACCAACGAGTTGTTTAATGCGTACGTTCATGCGCATGTCACCTCCTTTCTCATGTGGGATATGTCGTCCACAAAGGCAGACGATGTGAACAGGATAGCACACGCAGGGGGAAGGTAGAAGTTAGAAGATAGAAGTTAGAATTTAGGGAAATCCCTGGTGCTTGAGATGAGCGCATTAAGCAAACGATGCACGTTTAAAAGCTGGGATTCCAAGTCTTCGTAATCACGCACAGATAAAAATTCCAAATCTTTTGCCAATGTGTACTGGCTCTGAAGCTCAGTCAGAGAACCTGCAGAAATTGTATAAAAGTGCGCCTTATCTTTTGAAGATCTGCGTGAAAATCCTTCCGCGATATTCGAAGTCAACGAAACAGCCGCGCGTTTCATCTGGTCAGTCAAACCAAATAGCTCTTCTTTTGGAAAAGATCTCGTTACTCGATAAATCTGTAACGCAAAACGATGTGCCTCTTTCCAGGTTGTAAGGTCTCGAAACGATCTAATCTTCTCGTTCTGCATTCGCCGTTTTTTCATTTCCTAACTTCTAACTTCTATCTTCTAACTTCTCCCTTTATTTACGCTCCCCGCACCTGACCAGCAAATTCAAACAAGATGTTGATAATTGCGTAAGAAAGCGAGATCACTACAATTCCCATCAACGCATTTTTCAATGTTAATTTTGCACTCATAACTTTCTTTTCATCTCCCGCCGCGATCATCCAAAGCGTTCCACCATAAATAAACATCGCAAGAAACAATGCACCAACAAATCCAAGTGCGGTGCGAATAATACGATTAATAATCGTCGTGATATTTGTCGTGCCAAGTGGATTTACATAGCTAAACGACGCAGGCGTACGCATAACCGGAGCGACGGCGGCTCCCGAATCAGGTGCAGGAGTATCTGCAATAGCTGTTTCACCCGAACAAGCATTCCCACTCGTACCGTTGTATCCAGTCATACCACCACGCGCCGCTGCAGAGCACAAAGTTACGCAAGCACTGCAGCTAGCAACCGCACTAGTACTGCCGTCGGCACAAATACATTCGACAGCCACAGCCGGAGCGGCACCCGCGACAGCCGTTTCACCCGAACAAGCATTCCCACTCGTACCGTTGTATCCAGTCATACCGCCAACGGTTGAACACAAAGTCACACAAGCACTACAACTAGCGGTATCACGGGTACTACCGGTACAGTCACATCTGGTTGCAAGGGCCGGAGATGCAATAAACAAAAAGCTGAAGGCGACGAAAAGTAACCCTATCTGAATGTAGCGAGAAGCGTGTCGAGTGAAGCGTGTCATATTCATATCAAGCTCCCGTAAAAAAACTAAAAAATACTCCGATCAGACTATAAGAGAAGAAAATCAATAACAATCCCATCATGGAATTTTTAATGATATTTTTTGCCCCCTCCACACGCTTTGAATCGCCAGCAGCCGTCATCCAAGTGACACCACCATAAATAAACATGAGCAGGGCGATCGCACCGATAAGACCTAGTACTCCACGGATTCCACGACCAATAAACGCAGGGATATCCGTATCGGCACCAAGTGGATTATACAAATGAATTGGCGCAGCAGCGACCGTCTCAGCGGTCCCTGGAGTCGTCGGTGCGGAAGTCGGAGTTGACGCTGCATCCGTCGTACAGCTCCCCTGTCCCGGAGCACATCCGCTCCCTCCAGAAACAGCGCAAATCGCATCTTTACGATACGTTACGTCATGATTCACCGCAGTTGAAGGAACGGGATACGTTAAGCAATAGTTATTACACTCATCATCTGTGAGCGCAGCAGATTCCGCACGACTTGGAAAAATCTGGTTTGTACGATGGTTCGTACAAATGGCGGTTGCGGTCTCACGACACCAACAATAACTTCCCGTACCAGCCAAAGCCACGTTTGGAAAAATAAAATACGTCGATGAAAGTAATATCGCCGCAAAAAAACCAAAAAGTCGTTTCATATTATGGGGTAGGCGTCACTTCTGGACAGCAGCGTCGTGAATCATCTCCAGCACACAAATCCGCAACGCATCCACGACGCGTCATCTCAGCTTGCTGTGCAGCAGCGTCAGTTGCAGTAAGGTTCTGGCAACTAAACGCAGGTCGGCCACCAGCGGCTGGGTGTTCTGTTGCACATCTATCTGCTCGACCACCTGTATCTGAACGGAATGTATCGTAGACAGTCGTCACAAGAGCGCCGGCTCCGAATACGAGAACCATACCGATGAGTGCATTTTTGATCATGTCTTTTGCCTTTCCAACATTCTTTCCCTCTCCGGCCGTAATATAGAGCACTCCCCCATATACAAACGTCGCAAGAAGAATTGCCCCTGAAATCCCAAACAAGAAATTCGCAAAATTCACTCCCGTTTGAACAATATCATCAAGCCCACAATCGCCAGTCGCTACGCACCCAGGAAGTGCTAAGCGAAAAAAAGAACCACCAGCGGCCGTTCCACCTGCTGTTCCACCCGTTGATCCAACAACACCTCCAATCCCAGACTTACAACACATCACATCTGATGAACCTGGGCACAAGCCGCTCACACAATTCTGTGATCGAGCCGTCGCATCTACTGCACTCGTAAGACGCTGGCAACTAAAGCTTTCAAATGGAGAACCCGAAGTGCGTGAAGCGTTCCGAGCCGTTGTCGAAGCCGTGGTAGATAAGGTTGAATAATCACCACAGGTTGGCGCTGCCAAAGCCGGCAAAGCCGCAAGCGTGGCTCCTGATATCAAAGCTAACGTGACAAGCAAGCGTCGCATATTATTCCGAAGTGTAGCACGAACGTTTTAATAGGTCTGACTGATCTGGCTCGCGGCAAAACTGACCGCATGTTGCGTATCTCGAACTCCTGTCACCAAATCATTAATCATTTGTTCTAATGTGCTTTCCATCGTCTTCGGATCACGCCCCTGATACCAGCTCGTGGCCGTTAAAACCTGAGAAGCAAAGACTCCAACACGTTCGCTTTCAAGTTGCGCTGTTAAGAGAGACTTTCGTGCAGCAGGACGCTGTGCAATCGTGAGAATCTTTGTGGCTGCATCCGCAGTTGAAAGAGTATTCAAGAAACGCCAATCTAGATCTTGTGACTTTGATTTCTTTGAAACAACCCAATACCAGTAATTCGCAACATTCTTAATCGGATTTCCCTCAATCTGAGGAAGTTTACTTAACCCAAGGTTAATTTTAGGCGCACGCGCTTTAATATCTGCATATTGATACGCATACCCAAAGAAGAATGCGACTTTCCCTTGTACGAATGCATCCATTGAATTCGGCTGACTCGCATTCCACGTGTACGTATCCTTCGTTGGGTCTGAAAACGAAGTATAAAACTCAAGCGCTTGATACGCAGGCGGAATTTCTTTAATCCCTTGCAGCGCCAACGGAATTCTGTTGAACGTCACACCATTCTCATTCCCCATGTCTGTTCCATTTTGCATCATGAGGGCCGTCAAAACGTCCGTGCCGCGCTCTACATTAAATGCAGTACCGATTCCAGCGGCAGATTGTAATAACTTGCCTTCTTTGTCGAGCTTTGTGAGTTTTTTCACGTCCTCTGCAAATTGCGTCCAATTCTCTGGAGGCGTTGGGATGCCGGCTGTGTTTAAAAAGTCCTTATTGTAGTAGAGCGCGAGCGTATCAATACCAACAGGCACGCCCATTGGTCGCTGTTCATAATTTGGCTTATCCGTACTACCCGTATTCAAAGTGCGCATGATATCTCCCGTGACCACATCCGCGAACTGATCCTTAAATTCCTTATTTGAAATCGTTGGCTCACTCTTAAGGGTCCAAGTTGGTTGAGGCTGCAACCCCTCCGTCATTGTGCGATACGCCGTCTTTGTGACCTTAGGCATGGCGGTGATCTTGGTTGTGTATGCATTCGTCCAATCATTATGGATCAGGAAAACATCAGGGCCACGATCTTCCGCAAATGCATTCAATAATTCACTTTCGTATTCTTCAAGACGCAGGCGACGATAATCAAACGTCACATTCGGGTGCTGTTTACGAAACGCATTCATCGCTGCGTCATATACATCCGCATCATCAACCACGGCCCATACGCGAATCACCACTGGTTTCGCGGCTGATTGCGTTTCTGGAGAAATACCCTGTGTGCAACCCTGACCCGCTAAAGCAAGGAGCGTGACCATCGCCATCAGGCGTTTAAAAAATCGCTGCATATTATTGCAACGATTTTAACATGCGACGCGTTTCTTTGCTCATGTCATCACGTTTGAGAGCAAAAGCGAGGTTCGCTTTTAACCATCCGAGCTTGGTTCCCGTGTCGTGATAGTCCCCCTCAATCTCTCGCGCGTACGCTGGACGCTTCTTCATCAGTGAGTGAATTGCATCAAGCGTGACATACTCTCCACCCTTCTTTGGTCTCAATGCTCGAATCTCTTCAAAGATGTCTGGCGTCAAAATATATCCACCTACTCCCGCCAATCTTGATGGAGCTTTTTCTGGACCTGGTTTCTCCACCACAGAATTTATCTGCCACACACCTTTCTCGACCTTCGCGCCTGGATCAATAATTCCGTATTTCTCCGTCCCCGCATCATCCGTTTTGATAGCCGCAATCACTGGATCGCCATATTTCTCGAATACATCAATCATCTGACGTAAACGCGGTACTTTGCAATCAAACACATCGTCACCAAATAACACCGCAAATGGCTCATCTCCAATCACATGTGCCGCATTTAATACGGGTGTCGCATTTCCGTATGGTCCTTTTTGACGAATATAAACAAAATTCGCGAGCTTACTAATATTTCTTACTTCTTCAAACGCTTTTTCCTTTCCCTGCGACTTAAGCCACCCCTCCAAAACTGGGCTTTCATCAAAATGATCTTCCACGGGACGCTTCGTGTGACTCGTGACCAAAATCACGTCCGTAATCCCAGAGGCGATTGCTTCTTCAACGATATATTGAATCACCGGTTTATCAATAATCGGCAACATCTCCTTTGGCATGGCTTTTGTTGCTGGAAGAAATCGAGTCCCAAAGCCAGCGACAGGGATGATTACCTTTCGAATGCGATTCATAGTTAAAGCAGTTTACCGCGCGAGGAAAACAAGTCCAACCACAATCGCTGCACATCCAATGAGTTTAGCGACAACGTGTGTTTCCTTGAAATAGGCTTTCCCAAACACAATCGACCAAAAGACATCCAATGCGCGGCTAAAGGTTGTTGCAATTGACGCCGGGAGCACGCCCATGGTGAGCGAAGAAAGAAGACTCGCCGTTCCAAAAGCGGCAGATTGACCAGCAATCATGGGCATTCGGAGAAGTTGAAATGGCCGCTCCCCTTTACGACGAGCCATCACATACAAGAAAACAAGAAGTCCTGCCGTGACAATGAACTGATCCGTTGGAATGGAGTTGTAATGCGTAATGCTGAACTTAAACAACGTAATCGTTACCGCCGCATTTATCGCAGATAACAGTACAAACTGAATCCCCTTCTTCTCTATATCACCCAAAGACCCCAACAACATCAACGTAAGTGAAACGATGCTTACCCCAATGAGCTGTAAGGCACTTAACTGATATCCAAGAGCTACTTCTGCCAATAATACCAATGGGATCGTAAGTGTTCGGACTAGTCCAAATGTCCCACGACTCGCAAGAGAAAGCGCTTTTCCAGTCCAATATACCTGAAAACAATCTAAAATGAGACGGATAATCAACAAAGGAATAGACGCTACGGAAAACCGCCACGCGTCAGGTCGAAATACCAATATCGCGCCGAACACGCCAAAAGACCAAAACATGTTCAAAAATGACATGCTGAATATACTCTCAATTTTTTTCCGTATTTCTATTTTCCCAATCGAACCAGCGACCTCAATTAATACCGAAGCACAGATTAAGAGGGCGATGGCAATCCACATGAAACGATTATACTACAACACTCACCAATTTCCCTTTTACATAGATCACCTGCTTTGGTGTTTTTCCTTCAAGCCATTTCTCTACCAGCTCAAGTGCCTTTGCCTTTGCTTCGTCTTCGCTCACGGTTGAATCAACCACAGCCTTCCCACGAATCTTTCCATTCACTTGAACGACGAGCGTGAAACTTGAAGCTTGAAGTTTGGAACTATCGAATGATGGCCAACCAGAACGATGCACGCTCCCCGTGGCACCAATCTTTTGCCAAAGCTCTTCCGCGAGATGAGGAACGAACGGAGCAAGTAATTGGATGAATCCTTTTTGCATCGTCTCAGGAATTCCTCCTGCATCAGAAAATGCATTTAACAAAATCATGAGCTGCGACACACATGTATTAAAATGCATGTGATCAATTCCTTCTGTCACTTTTTTCACCGTCTGATGATAGAGAGTTTCCAATTCCAACGTACGGGCGTGATTTATCACGCCCTGGGGCGCAATAAATTGCGCCCCTACAAATAATACCCAAACTCGATCCAAATATTTTCGCACGCCTTCGATTCCATTTGTATCCCATGGGACAGCCTGATCAAAAGGACCCATGAACATTTGATAAAGACGGAATACATCAGCTCCGTACTCATTAACCACATCATCAGGATTTACGACATTTCCTTTGGATTTCGACATCTTTTCACCACCCTGCGCCATAATGAGTCCATGCGAACGACGCACTTTGTATGGTTCTGATCCGCACTCTTGAGGCACCGCACCAATATCCCAAAGGAACTTGTACCAGAATCGTGAGTACAACAAATGGAGAGTTGTGTGCTCCATTCCGCCGTTATACAAATCAACTGGCATCCAATATTTTAATTTTTCTGGTGATGCAAGCGCTTGATCATTGTGCGGATCGCAATAGCGCAAAAAATACCAACTCGAACCTGCCCAATTCGGCATGGTATCCGTTTCACGTTCTGCGTCACCACCACACGTAGGACATTTCACTTCCACCCACGCACGCATCGAAGCGAGCGGCGACTCACCTGAGTCGGTTGGCTCATACACATCGACATCTGGAAGCGTAAGAGGAAGTTGATCATCCGGAACAGGAACATGACCACACTTCTTACAATTAATTATTGGGATTGGTTCACCCCAATAGCGCTGGCGTGAAAACACCCAATCACGAAGTTTATATGTCGTTGTTCCTTCTCCGCACTTCTTTTCTTCTAACCAAGAGATCATCTCATCTTTCGCTTTCCATGCAGGAACACCATCCATGAATCCTGAATTGATCATGATCTGCTCCTCGGAAATTACCTGAACAATCGGCAAATCAAACTTCTTTGCAAAAGCCTCGTCGCGTTCATCATGCGCAGGAACGGCCATGATCGCTCCGGTTCCATAATGTGCGAGCACGTAATCCGAGATCCAAATAGGGATTTCCTGACCATTTGCTGGATTGATCGCCATAACCCCCTCAAGTCGTACACCGGTCTTCTCCTTATCTTCATTTGTGCGCTCAATTTCCGTCTTCTTTCGAGCAGCCTCGATATAAGTCTTTGCCTCTTCATGCCCTGCGGCAAGTGGATGCTCTGGAGCAAGTACAAGGTAGGTCGCTCCAAACAATGTGTCTGGGCGAGTCGTAAATACGCGTACCGTTTCATGACCCACTGCAAAATCAATATAGGCACCTTCAGACTTTCCGATCCAATTGATCTGTTGCGACTTAATTTGAGGGAGATAATCCACGGTATCCAGATCCGCGATCAAACGCTCTGCATACTGCGTAATCGCTATCATCCATTGCTCTTTTTCACGTTTTTCAACTGGTGTGCCACAACGCTCACAACATCCCGCGACCACTTCTTCATTCGCAAGTCCAATTTTATCCTTTGGACACCAATTAATATTCGTCTTCGCCTTATAGGCAAGTCCGTGCTTAAAGAACTGCAAAAACTGCCATTGCGTCCACTTAAAGTACTTTGGGTCAGTCGTATCAATCTCGCGATCCCAATCAAAGCCAAATCCAATGGATTTTAACTGGCGTCTAAAGTTGTTGATGTTTTTCTGAGTCGCATCCTGTGGTTTTACCTTATGTTTAATCGCATAGTTCTCTGCTGGAAGTCCAAAAGCGTCCCAACCGATTGAATAGAGAACATTCTTTCCAGACATGCGCTGCTTTCGCGTCATCGCATCCACCGCAATATACGAACGAGGATGCCCCACATGCAACCCTTCTCCAGACGGAAATGGGAATTCTACGAGTCCATAAAATTTTTCAGCCGTGTCCTTTCCAGGGTCAGCCGCCTGATATAGCTTGGATTTCTCCCATTCGGCTTGCCATTTAGCCTCAATTTCGTGGACTGGTCGCTTAGACATATATAATGCGTAAAGTAACGGGAAAAAGAAGACGGGGCAATAGAGACGAATAAATCCATCAAACCACCGATTAACTCCGACGTGCCACCGATTAACTCCCTCGTGCCTTTCCGATTAACTCCCTCGCCCCTTTCCGATTAACTCCCTCGTTCCCTCTTGTACTCAAGAGGGAGGCATGCCCTTCGATCATATTGCACTCCTCTTGAGTACAAGAGGAGCCGGAGGAGTTATGGGCCTAGGTTCGGAGGAGTTATGGGCTTCGGGTCGGAGGAGTTAAGGTCCCAGGGGAGGATGTCCCGTGCTCGGAGTGTGAACGTCCCTAGGTTTGACGAAAAGCGAGAGTTTTGTTAGTTTTCTCTCACTAACTAATACGTCCTCCCGGCTGCGACACGTACTACGTGGCATTTGCTAGGAAAGACGCGAATCTCTTCATTATGTTAAATCCAGACAAGAAGAAGAAGCTGATAGAAAAATTCAAGATGCATGCGACGGACACGGGTTCCCCGCAAGTCCAGATCGCCATTCTCACCGCCGAGGTGAAAGAGCTCACAGAGCACTTGAAAACACACAAGAAAGACTTTTCCTCCCGTCGTGGTTTGATCAAGAAGGTTTCCGAACGCCGCCGCCTCATGAAGTATCTCAAGCGTGAAGACGCAAAGGCATACGACGATTTGATGGCCAAGCTCGCGTAAGAAAAATCCGCTCCGAAAGGGGCGGTTTTTTGATGTATAATCCCTTGACAAAAAGGGGATTTTCTAGCCATTATCTCCCCACTTCAGAAGGCAGGCGCTCAGTTTTCTGAATCAACCACGAGAGCGCACAAGGAAATGCATGGACGACAACAGACCGTTCATCATCAAGGGAATCGTCGAGGGAGATCAGGACGGTAAGCCAATCCACCGACTGATCGAAGTCCCCGAGGGAAAGTGGGCGCTCACCATCGCAACCGGGCATCTCTGCGCGGAAGAGTGGGACGAGTTCCACGAGGTGGGCTACACCGAAACCACGGACGACGGGTACGTGATTATCGGCGAAACGAAGCCGACGAAGTACATGATCGTTCGCAACGGCGGTCGACGCCACGACCACGGCTTCTCCAGCTCCTGGAGCACCAGTGAGTCAACCTTCACCGCAGATGAACCGTTCGGAGCCATTCTCACCACGCGAGAGAACGGTGTCCTGTCGCGGCACGCATCCTTCGTCGCAGCACGCCAGATCCACAAGGGCGAGCTCGGACAGTACCCCGCATTCCCGTCCCCCACGTACGCACGTGAGGCGCGCGATCTCCAGCACCATCATGCGCGCTGGGCACGACTGATCGACATCGCGGAGCTCATCAACATGTCTCCGCAAGATCTCGTGAATCGTTTCTATCCGTTCGCGGATACGAACGGTCGCGGACTCCCCGTCCTCTTCGTCGTCTCGCGCGACGACATCCACGGGAAGATCATTCCGAGCGAAGCCGTGGAACAAATCTACGACACCGAATTCGCGCGACTCTTCGACCGCGATCCCGCCACCATCTGGGTGCGCCAAGGGTTCGCAAATACCGTGATCTGCCTCCACCATCTCGGCTATCAGCCTCACATGGTGTTCGGCAATCCCTGATCCCGCATATGCGGGATTTTTCATACAAAAAAAACGCCCCTCAGGGGACGCGGCAGAGTACATTCGCTCGATACTCGAGGTCAGGCAGAAGATAATCAAACGGTGAACGAGGATGCGGTGGAGATCTTTCCAGATGCGTTCTCAACAACCGTTCCGCGATACAAGCACTTTCAGGTTCCTCGTAGGCGAGAAGTCGAGTTGCGCCAAAGATGAACGAAGTCGCCAGCGTCTCACTTGGGTAAGTACCCAGCGCAACTTCAGTCGTTGCGAGAGTCCTTAGCTCCAGTTCAAGTACCCGCTGCCGCTCTTCATCATCCATAAGTGGATTCGGAGCAAACGCTGGATCGTAAACAGACACTTGAATTATGACCGGATCCAACTCAGATGCCGATCCGAAGGAACAACCCATCACAACAACACACCACAAGCCAAACATCCAACGCACAATCCCCATGTTTAGATCTCCTCAACGTTTTTGGGTCGCTACATTTATTCACAACAAAGCCAAATAGTCAATTTCATGGACACGAACCCAATATTTTGATATACTGTATTTGTTAAATCATTTCTTGTGCTGGTTTATTTTTCAGCGCTTATTCAATCGCTAGCTTCTAACTTCTAGATTCTAGCTTCTCCCTTTTATGCTTACCCAACGTCCAGATCAACGTGTTGCTGTCTTTATTGATACACAAAACATGTATCACTCGGCAAAAAACATCTATAACCGCAAAGTAAGTTTTTCAAATCTCGTCGAAGCAGCAGTTGGTCCACGTATTCTCGTACGCGCCATCGCCTATGTTGCAAAATCAAAAGACAATGCCGAACAAGCATTTTTTGATGCACTTCAACAACAAGGTATTGAGCTAAAGATTAAAGACGTCCAAGAGTTTTCAAGTGGTGCAAAAAAGGCCGACTGGGACGTCGGGATGGCCGTCGATGCGATCGCACTCTCCTCAAAGGTAGATGTCATCGTTCTTGTTACAGGAGATGGTGATTTTGTGCCGCTTGTTGAATATCTCAAAGGCCATGGCGTGATCAGCGAGGTTGTCGCCTTCAAAGAATCCACAAATTCCACTCTTCGAACAGTTGCTGACTGCTTCCTCGATCTATCCGCCGAGCCAGATCGCTACCTCATCCCAGACCATCGAGCAGCACAAAAACAACGCAAACCTGAACCAAAAAAGACAAAACTCATGCCACCAGAGGGGAAAGACATCCCACGCAACATCAGAATCACCTATTAAGGCAGAAGTTAGAATTTAGAAGTTTGAAGCTAGGGTTTGAAGAAAACCCTTGATTCTGATACACATACAGTGGTCGCGAGGTCGTAGATCCCTTTCCGAGGGATTCATCTACTTCGTGATCAGTTCCTAACTTCTAGCTTCTAACTTCTAGCTTCTCTTTATGATTGCTAAGCCTCAAGAGTTTTCGATTGACTGGGCTGGTCGCAAGCTCACGATTGGCGTAGGCCAACTCGCTCAACAAGCCAACGGTTCTTGTACCGTTCGTTATGGCGACACGGTCATTCTCTGCACCGCGACACACGGCGATGCCCGTGATGGTATTGATTTCTTCCCTTTGCAGGTCGATTTCGAAGAGCGTATGTATGCATCCGGTCGCATCAAAGGCTCACGCTTTATTAAGCGCGAAGGCCGTCCAACCGATGAAGCCATTCTTTCTGGCCGTCTTATCGACCGTGCGATTCGCCCATTGTTCCCAATCGGCATGCGAAACGAGGTTGCCGTCGTTGCAACAGTATTCTCCCATGACCAAGTCAATGACGCTGACGTACTCGGCTTAATTGGCGCATCCTGCGCACTCGCCATTTCTGATATTCCGTGGAACGGCCCAATCGCCGCTCTTCGTGTTGGTCGCAAAGACGGAAAGATCATCTCCATGCCAAGCTATGAAGAAACACTTTTGGGTGACTATGACCTTGTCGTCGCCGGCTCCCCAGAAAAGGCCGTCATGATTGAAGCTGGTGCTAACCGCATCCCAGAATCAGAAATGCTCGAAGCAATGAAATTCGGTCATGAGCAACTCGCTCCTGTCGTCGAACTCATCAAGCAAGTACAAAAAGCGGTTGGAAAGACAAAGCTCTCTATCGCAGAAAACCCTGAACTAGCTGCGATCCACGCAAAAGCGCAAGCATTTCTTGAAACAAAGCGTGGCGTATTGTTTGCAGAACCACTTTGCAACAAAGCCGATCGCAAAGCCGCTGTGAAGCGCTTGAAAAAAGAACTAGCTGAGAATCTCGAGATGATCGGCATCGCCAAAGAAGATGCAAAGAAAGCAGAAGGCGTCATGGAATTGTTCGTGGACAGCGAAATCACAAAAATGATTCTTGATGAAAAACGTCGCGCCGATGGCCGTGGCTTAGACGATATTCGCGATTTGGGTGCTCTCGTTGGTATTTTGCCACGTACTCACGGATCTGGATTGTTCCAACGCGGTTCAACACAAGTTCTCTCAAGCGTAACGCTCGGCTCGCCAGGAATGGAACAGACGCTCGATACAATGGAATTCCAGACCACCAAGCGTTTTTTCCACCACTACAACTTCCCAAGCTATTCCGTTGGTGAAACAAAGGGAAACCGTGGCCCAGGCCGTCGTGAAATCGGACATGGTGCTCTCGCAGAACGCGCGCTCATGCCAGTACTTCCAAACAAAGAGACCTTCCCATACACCATTCGCGTCGTATCGGAAGTTTTGGGCTCAAATGGCTCATCCTCAATGGGCGCCACGTGTGGCTCAACGCTCGCTTTGATGGATGCTGGTGTTCCAATCTCTGCTCCAGTTGCCGGTATCGCCATGGGTATGGCTTCGGATGAACAAAACAATCGCTACCAAGTCATCACCGACTTGCAGGATCTTGAAGATGGAACTGGCGGTATGGACTTTAAGATCGCTGGAACTGCCGATGGCATTACCGCCATTCAGATGGATACAAAGACATGGGGCTTGCCATGGAATGTTATTGAAGAAACGCTCGAAAAAGCAAAGATCGCCCGCTTAAAGGTTCTCGAAGCACTCACAAACGAAATTCCAACCGTACGCGCTGAAATGTCTCCATTTGCACCACGCATTGTTTCTTTCAAGATCAATCCAGAGCGTATTCGCGATGTGATCGGTCCAGGCGGAAAGATGATCAACGAGATCATTGCGCAATACAAAGTCGAAATCGACATCGAAGACAGCGGTCTTGTGATGGTAACTTCAAACAATGCCGAATCCATGGAAAAAGCCGTTGAATGGATCAAACAACTCACGCGCGAGGTCGTGGCTGGTGAAATTTTCGAAGGAACCGTTGTTCGCCTGATGGCTTTTGGTGCATTCGTCTCAATTTTGCCAAAGGTTGATGGACTCGTGCACGTTTCCGAAATGGCCACCCATCGCGTTGAAAAAGTTGAAGACTTCGTGAAAGTTGGCGACAAAGTAAAAGTAATCGTCACAGAAATTGATGGACAAGGACGCATCAACCTTTCGATGAAGCGCTTGGATCCTACCTACGTCGCCAGCGACCGCGACGCAAAACCACTTCGCCACTAAGATAGAAGCGCATGGGGAACGAGATCTACATAAACTCACCGAATAGCATCATCATGGCCGAAGGTCATGGTCGCCGCTTCTGGTTTTCCTGGAAAGCTGTGGCCCTCGGCTTATTGATTGGTGTGTTTTTGTGTTTTGGCATTCTCTTATTTGCTTTAGCTCGTAATCTTCCAATTCCGCAAGACACCATATTCGTTACTTTTCTTAGCGCACAAGAGGCACAACAGATTCCAGAACCGATTCGTAGAAGCCTCCCAACGGATTGGACTGCCTATCTCGATGGCAAATCAAGTTGGCCTGTCCTCTTTGGTATCTATCGTCGCGATAATCACTGGTACTCGTTTGCTGCGTCTCCTCTCTGGAATGTGCCAAAATCCGAAAAACTACACATCACAAAGGCGGGATTGATCACATTTGCAGCAGATACGGAAAGTGGCCCAACTTGGGATAAATCCTATCTTGGATTTTTAGAACGTCGCCGTTTCGGCGGCCCAATTTTTGGCGCTGACATAACCGGTTTCTTCGAGCGCAGTTCAAATGATCCAAGTACGTGGACCTGGTTCAAGATGGATCAAGGTATGATTCGAAGTGATCTCCATTTCCCGGCTTCACATGCAACCGCACTTCCAGCCGCCGACGTATCTATGCGCCTTGAGCCAGGCGACGGAAAAGAAGCGCTTGCCTCAGCCATTCCTGATCTACCAGATGCAGAACGTCTTAAGCGTCTGCCGCCAATGTCAGAAGTATCCATACAATTTGGTGACAAAGGACCGTCTCTTGTACGCCTCTCTTTTGAAAAAGCCCTCCTCGAGCAAGACGCATCTCTCCTTCTCGGAGCGTATGGGTTCACGATGCGCCAAAGCATCACCCTGCCAGACGGGACGATCAGCTTCGAACGTATTGAACCCGTCGCTACATCCGGAACCTCCCTCTTAGGACAACGCCATGACGAAGCAGGACGCATCGCCTCCATCGAAGGAGATACTTTTGTACTACACAGCGCGTCCTCTACCGGACAACTCCCTCTCGCTCCATCGTGTGCGAATGCAAATCCTTGGTTACGACTTTCGGAAGAAGCTCTGGCTGCCGTCGCAAAACAACTTGGCCTCGATCTACAACCTGGCGACCTTCGTCCAGTTCAACTTGTAAGCGAAAAAGGGTATTTGGCTGCGTGTTTTGAGTAAGAAAAACAATTTTGGGTAATTTAAAGGCCCGCTGGTCGCCCTTTATGCATAAGCAATGTGGCGCGCGGGCCTTTGGCCGAGAGTTGCGGTCGTCTTCGTTGTAGCGGCGAGCGTGAGCTCGAGCCAGCTAGTCAACAAATGTGACACACGTAATTCCCCGGTCATAGAGAACTGCTTCCTCTACCTGGTCCGCGGCAGAGCCCTGTGAAAGCGCAAGCGCTCTCGATTAGGGATGCCCGATGGGACGGGTATTTTTTTGTTTTTTAGTTTCCATGTGCCTGTGAAGGCGAATGGACCGAGTGAAGGAAGGGAATCGACACCCATCGAAAGATGGAGGTCGGTCCTATAAGCAGTGTAAAGAGCAATCCTATTGTCCATCCGAAAGATGGGATGAACTGATCAGACGCATTTCGCGTCTCCGTGAAAATGTTACCAACCAAAGGTGCGGATGCAGGTTCGACGAGGTGTCGACCCAAGGTGCGTTTGGTTCCGGACGGAACCTCTACTACTATACCATTTTTACAACCTCTTATCAAATGACCTGTGTATAATGAAATAATTTCTCTATGATTAGCAACGAAATATTTTCAACAATTCTATAAATAATTATCCACAGCACTTGTGGATAACAAAAAGACCACAGATTAGTGCAACCACAGAACTGCTAAACTAGAGACATGAAAGAACTTCGCTCCAAGGATGAGCTCCGCACTCAATACGAATTAGAGAAGCGACTCGCTTCTCGTTTACGCGGTTCTCGTTCTGGCGAAAAACGTCTCAAACTCTATCCTGAAATCTACGACGAGCTCTATAGCTCCGTCCCCTATCTCAAAACAAACCCAACCACCTTGGACCCAGTCCAACTCTCTGCAACCGAACGATTATTAAACAGATTCCTAGGGAAGAAGAAAGTATTTCTTGAAATAGGAGCTGGTAACTTAGCGGTTTCTCGACGACTAGCACCAAAACTGAAGCAAGTCTTTAGTCTTGATGTATCAAAAGAGTTTGCATTAGCCCTTGGAGCATTACCACGTAATGTTAGCCTAATTATTTCAGACGGCATCAGCATTCCTCTTGGTGATAACACAATAGACATCGCCTACAGTAATCAGCTTATGGAGCATCTCCACCCTGATGATGCGGAGTCTCAGCTCAAAAACATATTGCGCGTACTAAAACCGAAAGGTCAGTATATCTGCAATACACCACATCGGTTCAATGGTCCGCATGATATCTCTTCATATTTCGGAGACACGGTCGCCACCGGACTACATCTTAAAGAATATACAAATCATGAACTCGCCAGGATCCTGAAAAGAGTAGGATTCAAAAGTGTTTGGAGTCTGACAGGTTTACGAGGGTATGTAGTACCAATTCCGCTCTTCTTGCTAACCCTTCTTGAGAATGGGCTTAGTATTTTCCCCAACTCTTTGAAACGGGCCCTCTCAAAAATCCAACCGATAAAGAGCCTTCTTGGAATACGACTCGTAGGTCGAAAATAGACGCTGTTCAGTCCTAGTGATTTTGACAGGGAGGGCATTTCTGATACAATTATATAAAGGTATGCCACTCACATCTGAACAGATCAACCACTTTAAAGAGCGCCTATTGAAGGAACAGGCCCGTTTAATCGACGAATTAAAAGATCTTGGGCATGGAGGCGATGCCGAAAAGAAAGGGGCAGCCTACCCAGAATCGGGTGGAAACTCCGAAGATGATAACTCAGTTGAGTTAACAGAGTTCGTAGACAACGAAGCAATCGTTGAACGCACAGAAAAGGACTTGGTTGATGTAGAAAAAGCCTTAAAGGCAATTGAAAACGGAACATACGGTATCTGCAAGTACACAGGAGCAGACATCGATATCCGTCGCCTGGAAGCCCGTCCAACCTCTCTCACATCAATAGAAGCGAAAAAGGCACTTACTCAGGAATTGTGATCAATCGAGAAGCCATCTATTCATGGACAGCCGCCTTTCTTTCAGGGGCGGCTGTTTTCGCTTCAGACCAATGGCTCAAGTGGTATTTTTTCGATATTCGTCATTACGAAGGCGAGGCATTCAGCATATTCAACGGATTTTTTCGCTCAACCCTGCATCATAACTTTGGAATCAGTTTTAATTTGCCCATCCCGCTTTTCATTATCATCCTAATCACAGGCATCGCACTCGGATGGTCTATCGCTCTGCTTACAGAACGAGCGCGATCAAACCAAATCATCCCCTGCCTCCTTGTCGGAGTATTTATTGGTGGAACCCTTGGGAACGCATTCGATCGCCTCGCGCTTGGCTTTGTCCGTGACTGGCTTTTGCTCTTTGGACGCTCTGCAATCAACCTCGCAGACGCTGCCATTGCGATTTCTCTTATCTCTTTCCTCTTGACACAATCAAAAAAATCTGGAACGCGGTAGTACATGGCCTCCCATGTAATCACTGCCTCTGTCCTTGGACTCGATGCACATCTCGTAAGTGTAGAAACCGACATTTCTCCTGGTTTACCAGCCTTCGTTATCGTTGGCTTGGCTGATGCCGCCGTCCAAGAAGCGCGCGATCGAGTGAAAAGCGCCCTCCGACATGCTGGCGTCGACTTCCCTCGAACACGTGTCACCGTGAATCTCGCTCCCGCCGATTTACGAAAAGTTGGAACTCCTTTTGATCTACCAATCGCTCTTGGTGTGATGGCAATGTCTGGCGCACTTCCAGAAGAACCACTTGAAAAGATCATGCTTGCGGGCGAATTAGGCCTAGATGGCTCACTGCGTCCCATTCACGGCGCCTTATCATTTGCGCTTCAAGCAAAAGAACAGGGACTCGAAGGACTCATCCTCCCTCAGTTAAATGCTTCAGAAGCAGCATTAATTGAAGGTTTGCAAGTGTATGGCGCCAAACATCTACGAGACGTGATCGCCCACGTAAAAGGCGATTCCTTGCTCGAAGCCGAAGAGCATCGTGAACTTCTCACAAAAGATATTCCATTTGTTGGGTTAGATTTTTCATCAATACGAGGACAATCACAAGCGAGACGCGCACTCGAAATTGCTGCTGCAGGCGGACACAATGTGCTCATGCAAGGACCTCCAGGCTCTGGCAAAACACTTCTTGCAAGAGCTTTTCCTTCCATACTTCCATTTCTTACTCGTGCAGAAGCGCTCGAAGCGACACGAATTCATTCAGTGGCAGGAATTCTTCCTCCTGAAGGAACCGTGAAACAAAGACCATTTCGCGCTCCTCACCACAGCGCAAGCGGAGTTGCGCTTGTAGGAGGCGGAAGTATTCCAAAGCCAGGCGAAATCTCACTCGCTCATCGTGGCGTATTATTCCTGGATGAGTTTCTAGAATTTCCTCGTCATGTCCTTGAGACGCTACGCCAACCTTTAGAAGATGGTTCCATCACCGTTAGCCGAGCCCAAGGCACCATGAACTTTCCTGCGCGATTTACCTTGCTCGGCGCCATGAATCCGTGCCCATGCGGTTATCTCACAGACCCAGATCGCTCTTGTTCTTGCACGCCCATCCTCGTGGCAAAATATCGTAAACGCTTAAGCGGTCCGCTACTCGATCGCATGGATCTCTTCATCGAAGTTCCAAAAGTACCAACTGCCGAGCTTACCGATATCTCGCCCGGAGAAACAAGCGAGAGCATCCGCCATCGTGTCCAAGCAGCGAGAGATCGTCAGACGAATAGATGTATCAAAACAGGCGTTGCAACAAACGCCGAACTCACCAGCGAACATGTCCGAAAATATCTTAAGATTGATCCCAATGCCCGAACCTTACTCGCCCACGCCGTTGAAAGACATCGACTATCAGCACGCGCCTATTTCCGTCTTCTAAAAGTCGCTCAAACAATCGCTGACCTATCAGAAGAAGAAACTATTACTCCTTCCCACATCGGAGAAGCGCTCCTCTACCGATATGATCCGTCATCATAATGCAAGGTTGACCCTAGACGGTCGGTCTGCTAATTTAACCCTACTCTGGCTACACACTGATTTCGCTAACATTAGCGAAATAATACATACCACATGTCAAATCCATCCCCTATTCAACTATTCATGAGCCGTATTGCCCTTGCTGGGCTACGGGCTCTTGGAGGAATAAAAAACCTCCTCGTAAAGATAAGCAAACCATTCGCTCCTGCCGCACGGACCATCGGTAGCATTCTCGTGCGCAGAATCATCCTCCCTTCTTATCGAATCGTGCTCATTCTTCGCTTGCGCCTCGGCTACGTAGTGCTGTCAGCGCGAGGAATGATTTTTCTTATATTCACACATCGTTACATTCTTCATGGCGTTGTGGCTGCTCTTTGTCTTGTCACAATCGCCACCCAGCTTCAAGCGCATGAAGCTTCAGCATTAGATTCCGGACAACGTAGCCTGCTCTACTCTCTATTAACGAATGATCAAGACATCATCGTAGAAGAAGACGCGAGCCCTGATCTCGTTCAAAAAGACGCACACTACCTTGGTCAAGACACGATCGTTGGAGATCCAGGCGTAGATTACGACTATACAAACCCGAACGACATTCCAGCCGACCTCACCGTTCCAGGAAGCATCGCTCTTCTTCCAGGAGCTGAAGAGCCAGGAGCGCCAGGCGATGTTCGTGTCGACCGTACCAAAACAGAAACCTACACGATTCAAGCAGGTGACACGATCAGTGTGATCGCGAGTCGTTTTGGAGTAACTGTCGGAACCGTTCTTTGGGCTAACGATCTCAATGCAAAGTCACTCATCAAGCCAGGAACAACGCTAAAAATTCCACCTGTATCTGGTATTTTGCACACCATCACAAAAGGAGACACGCTAAAGAAGATTTCTACGACTTACGATGCTGATCTGAATGAAATTCTTGCCTTCAACCACATCGAAGGAGGGACAAAACTCACCCCTGGTGAAGAACTCGTAATTCCAGGCGGAACACCACCAGCTATCGTCGCCCGTCCACTCGCCATTGTAAAAAATAGAGCTACAAATCTTCGCCCAGACGTTCCAATCTCACGCATCAGAGGAAAAGCTTTAGATGTATATCAAGAAATCACGGGAAAGAATGACGCGAGAACCAAGCCAGCAGACGCTCCAGAAACAGTGATCGAAAACGTCGCAAAAGGTAAGTTCCTCTGGCCAACCCGTCTACATGTGATCAACCAATACTATGGTTGGCAGCACACCGGATTGGACATCGATGGTGATTACACCGATCCTCTCTATGCAGCCGAAGATGGTGTCGTCGAAAAAGCAGGTTGGAACAGCGGTGGATACGGTCTTATGGTCTTGATCAACCACGGAAATGGCAACAAAACTCGTTACGGACACGCTTCCAAGCTGTTCGTAAAAGAAGGAGACACTGTAAAGCGCGGAGAAACCATCGCCATGATGGGAACCACCGGACGCTCAACAGGAACTCACTTGCACTTCGAGGTTTACATCAACAACAAACGCGTAAACCCACTCGCCTACATCAAATAAACAAAAACCCCACCAATCGGTGGGGTTTTTGCATGGTGGACCCTAACGGGATCGAACCGTTGACCTCTTCCATGCCATGGAAGCGCTCTACCAGCTGAGCTAAGGGCCCGTATTTGATTGTCCTGCGAACCGTTGACCTTCCCGATGTACATCGGGACGCTCTACCAGCTGCCCGTCCACCAAAGCAGAAGCATAGGTGAAGCTAAGGGCCCATATCTATACTTCGGGGCCCGCAAAATATGCCAAGAATTACGCGCTTCGTCAACTCCACGCTTCAAAAGCCCCTAAACGATAGCGTCGCGTGCCCTTACGACGATCAGCGCGCTTCTGCTCGCCCTGAATCTGACGATAGGCACCGAGCAAACGAGAAAGCGAACGCTCATCGATTGATTCTGGTGGCAAGCTTGAAACAAGCGCATCCCAATAGAGAATACTTTGCTCATCCAACGCAGGCGTTTCGAGTTCCAATGCAACTTCTATGATCGGCTCATTCTCAGCATCATTTACTTGGGAAAGGCATGGAGCTTCAGGCACTGAAACACATGGGGCTTCATGTATTGAAATAGATTGGGAGCTATTCGAAGGAATGCGTACACCGCGCAATCGCAACTCTGATGCAATAATTTCCTGACGTTCTTTTTTTGTTACATGCTCCGCATCATCGACGTATGCAGAGTGGCATTCCCAATCATGCCATTCAGCTTTTAGTTTTTCTGTACTTTGCTCCGCAGCAGATAAACGTGCCAACACTCGCCTCGCTGATTCTACGCTTTCACGAAGCGTTTTCGCTTCAGACATGAGCGTTGTATCGTCCGCGCGTTCTGATGCCCTCACAAGCCCTTGTAAGACCTCACGCTGTTTTTTAGATAAGCGCTCAAGCTCATTCAAAAGTGTGCTGGCTTCCGAACGCAAAAGCCGGCGCAACTCGGAAAGTTGCGACCGGCTGCTACGTGACGGAAGTCTCGACGTCACACTAGCGAATCACAGGATTCGTATCGGACGAACCTTGAATCGGTTCGACGACCGGTTCAGGTAAACCTCGTGGAATGTTATTGCGAGTCTGGAGAACGGTTAAACGCTGTTGAATTACCTGATTTTCAGGAAATTTCGCAGCCAAATCAGTTAACTGTGCAATCGCCTCATCTAGATTCCCTTTCTCTTCAAACATGGCAGAGAGATACCATTTTGCATTCAAGTTCGTAGCATCAGCTTGAACAACCTGTTGCATCAAATCCAATGCAGCGGCCTTTTGATCGTCTCGATAGAGCAATAGAGAAAGCTCGAACGCGACATTCGTATCTTTCGTGTTCTGCTGCAAGATTAATGCAAGTTGGCTGATTGAATCTTTCAAGCGATTCTGACGTTCAAAAACAACACCGAGATAATAACGGGCTGGAAGATAATCCGGCTTCGCAACAATCGCGCGAGTCAAAACCTCTTCAGCGACTTTCAAGTTGCCCTCCGTATTAACTTTTGCTTCTTCACGCTTTGTCGTGTCTTGATCTTCAAGCGCTGTGCGATAGGCATCAGAACGCAAGAGATACAACTTACCAACTTCACCCAAAAATACTGGGTTATTTGGTTCGCGTTTCAAGGCCTCAGCATACGTAGCAATGGCCGCTTCATCTGCACCACGCGTGAATGATGCGATACTTTCATAAAGCGCTGCCAAGTTTGAGAAGTTATCAACGTTCATTGGGTTGGTGCTTGAAGCAGCCAATCCTTGCTCAACAGCAGACTTGATCTCATTTTGAATGACAGCCGCCTGCTCTTCTGATGGCTGACCCTGAATCAAGTTCGCTGCTTTGATCAAATGTGCCTGAGACAAATTGCGAGCATACATATCAACCCCTGGATTCAAGCGTCTTGCGCGAACAAGATCTTTGATAGCGCCATCAATAGGTTGACCAGCGCGGAATGCGCGAACGCCATCAGAGAAAGCAACTTCGGCCACAAAACGCTGGCCGACTAACCACAATGTGGTCGTTCCAAGCACAAGTCCAATCACGAATACAACAGAAATCAATTCAAATCCGTACTTTGAGCGCTTTGTATCAAGTCCCACTTCTGAACCGCCCGCCATCGCCGCAAGGAGTCCGAAGAACATCCAGAGCGCGGCAATATGTGCCACGTTAAAGTTATAGAAGAAGGAAATGAAGACCAAAACTGACCATCCACTAAATATCGTTACCCATGCATACCAGCTATCTTCGTTCTTTTCGCGCGCCAAGTGAAGCGCTGACTTCACAATGATTGAAACTAACCAAAGGAGCCACAATGTGATCCCAACAATACCAACGGATGCGAGCAAAGTAAGGAATTGGGAATAGGAACGATCAAAACGAACATTCCAAAATGGAGACATGTTTACTCCCTGATCGCGATACATGGCATAGCTATATGTCCAACCTCCAGGACCAACACCGAAGAGTGGGTGATCACGCAATGTCTGCTTGGCGATTTCCCATGAAGCACCTGCAGATGGTGAGACTTCCGCAGGAAGACTCAACTTAATCGAGTTATGCAATCCAAATGCTGGGTACTGGAATATTAATGCAATACACGAAACCAATACGAGAATAGCAGGGACAATAAACTTTGCAGGATGACGTGATCTCAAATTATGCACGAGACCAATCGCCACCGTCATTACTGTGCCGAACAACAAAGCAACCCATGCTACCCAGAAATCGGCAAGAATCAGCACGACAAGAGAGATGAGCAACGTTGACCACAAAATCACTCGTGAAAATATGCCAGCTGGTCTTGGAGAACCCAACAGACATACGTTATTCGAACAACCATGGAACAGAAGACCAGCCGCGATCACAAGAGGCGCAACCAAGAACGTGGTAAGACTATAGATACTTCCAACGGAAGAGAACGTATTCGCAGCCGCGATTGCCGAAGGCAAAATGAACAATCCGAGGACCTGCAAGAGCCCAAACGTTCCAGCAAGTAACGATCCCACTAAAAACGAAAAGACAAGATTATAGATTTGAGATAGCGTTTGCAAACGATTTACCGCGACAAAATACAGACCCAGTAACGCAAACATTGTCGAAACTGACCATGGCATCTGACCAAGCGTACCAACGAACGAAAGATAGCGGTCAGGAGACATGAGAGCGACCAACGAATACGCGGCCACAAAAAGAACAGCCAACAGATGCAACCAACCACGTCGAACGGTTAAAGACTTCATTGCAACCGCTTTTGCAAGCCACGCAACAACTCCGACTACAGAAAGAACGATCAAAGCTGTTTGCTTTGGCAACTCAAGAGAATCGATTGTAAGCGAAGTAAAAAGCAAAGGGACAAGAATGACTGCGCCATGAAGGGCAACATCCATTAAAGCGTCCATAAACCTTGCTACGCCTGGAAATATTTTCTTCTCAGCCCCTTGGGCGGTCGGCTGCGAATTGTTTGGAGAGAGCGTCTGCATATATTTTTTGCAAGTATATCATGTTTTTAATCAAATGTTTTTGCAATTCTATCCACCACCTAAATCAATCACTGGGTCTGGGGTTGGCGCCGGAACTGGATCTGGTATTGGGTCAGGAACGGGAATCGGGTCTGGGGTTGGCGCCGGAACTGGATCTGTACCAGTTGAGCTACCCAGCCCTGGATCTGTACTGCTTGCCGTAGCACCAGATCCCATTGCAGGCCCGATGCCCGTTGTTGGATCGATTGGTCCAAACGTTCCGTCTGAATTAATGAGCATATCCCCTGCCTGTGACGGCGTGACTCTCCATGCAAAACGCACATCATGCGTTTGTTCTTGCATCATCACTACGCGGAATCCCGTATCCGTGATCTGTTCAACCCACCAAATACCATCTACCTGTGCATATGGAGTCAACATGACACTTGGATATGCGGAGATTGAAGCAAAATGAACTTCAACCGACTTTGTCCCAGCTGCTATGTCGGCAAAACCTTGTTTCACGACTGGAGTAGAAACAGAAGGAGCGGCAACAACTTCTTGAGCTGCGGTGAATGAGCCATTCCAATTTGGCGACAAGAATACCTGAATCAATCCCGTGTCTGGATTTGCATATTCTTCCAAGGCGATACCAACCACGTACCCATTCTTCGTCATCTTCGATGCAACACCTGCCACATCTGACGTACCGACCAAGTCGCCAATATGAATAGCTCCATTTGCTCCTGAAACACGCGTTGGCACACGACCCGTTAATGCGATTGGATATGTATCTGTTGCGCTCACACCAAGGACAAAGCCCGGCTTCGTTGAGACAACGCCCATAATTGGTGAGCCAGCAATGGCCTTTTGAACGCCAAAGTCTCCTTCATTGCTCGACATCACGAGATCACCAGACTTGAGCTGAGTGGCAGAGTAATAACGTTCTGCTAAGTCATAACTTGATTCAGACTGCCAACCATCAGCATTTGTCGAGATGTATTGATGTGTCGTCGAAGTATCATCAACGTAGATATAATAAGCACTTTGCGCCTTATCGTGTTCTGATGGGTACAACTTACCCATGATTCCGAAGTCGCCCATCACGCGAACCGATCCGGCAGAGTCGACGGCGAACAAGTCGCTACTTGTTGCATTACGAATGACGAATGCGGAACTTGTTGAAGAGATGACATTTGTTAACAAGGTAAAGTCGCGGTTCGCAGAATTTGTCGAAGATGCATCCCATGCATTTCCACGGAATGTAAGACCCCATGAGTCAGACCAAGATTGCATTGAATCTGGGGTAACGATTGGGCCGACCACGAGGTCGTCGCCGAGAATTGAGAGGGAGCCGTCCGTGTTGAGTGTGGTGTTTGCGTTGTAGCCAATGTTCATAAACACTTCGATCGTTCCAGTAGCAAAAGCATCCGAAAGAGCATAACCAATGATCATTCCAGGACGAGTTGCTTTCATGGCAACACCTGGCACATGTGAAGACGTGAGAGGATCACCAACCAATATCGTTCCATTTTCCATGTTTACATGAGTCGGAACACGACCAGAGAGAGCAACGTCAACCGCGGAGGTATCCTCCAACCAACCAAGTCGCAGCCCCGGTGCTGTAGATACTACACCGATTAAGTGTTGATCATAAGGGATTCCAGTCGATATCTTCACGGTCGCTGATGTTGCACTATCAAGCACCAAGACATCTCCTAGCTCATTTGGCCCCGTAACTAGGTATCGTTCAGCCAAGTCGAAAGCGTTTGCTGTAATATTTCCATCCGCGAAAATCGATGCACCAGTACCAGGGACAGTTGGACAAGACTGCGTAGAAGTCGAGTCATCAATACATAATCCTCCAGTTGCAGAACCCGTGTATCTTATAACCGCCTGCCAGTTAGCTGTGCCTGTCGCTGTCGCGCTATTTGAAACCATCAACTTTGTTACGGTTGCATACCCTGAAACAATTAGATTTGTGGTGGAAACACTTCCCGTAGAAAGAACCGATGAGCTGCTATAGGTAAAGTCTTGGTATGTACCTGAAATTGCAGTTGAACTTACATACCCCGTAAATCTTCCAGCTGAAATCGTGCCAAATACTCCGGTATTTCCATTGATGGTTGTACCCGTAACCGTATTTCCATAGATCGTATTCCAAGCATAACTCACCGCTCCAAGGTTGATTGTGTTTCCACTAACAGGCACCAAACTCATGCCCATGTTTTGCGTAGAATCACTCGCTCCTCCAATTGGTAATTTAGTAACATTTGCAGATCCATAGTTCGCTACCCAGATGTGATTGCCATCAAATGCGATTCCACGAGGGGTCGTACCTGCAGTCTTTGTCATTGATACCGCATTCGTCTTAACATCAATTTTTGCGACACCACCCGAATATGAAACCCAGACGCCATCACCATCAAATGCAGCATCCAAAGTACCAGAACCAGATGGAATAGGTACATTTGTTATGTTTGAATTTGTATTCACATTTACCTTAGTGACATAGCCACCCGTGCTACCCAAAACTACCCAAAGATGAGTGCCGTCAAACACAAGACCTTCTGGCGCATAAATCAACGTCGGACCAACCGTCCATGTATTCGTTTGCACATCAATACTCGCCAATCTGGTCAATGCTACTTCACCAATCCACATACGCTGACCATCAAATGCGATTGACTTAGGAAATGAGCCTGTATTTACTGTAGCAACCACCGCACTTGAAGTTGTACTGATCTTGCTTACAGTTGCGCTGCCATAGTTTGTTACCCAAATATATGAACCATCAAATGCGACTCCTGTAGGTGTCGTCCCAACGGTTGTCGTCGCTACCACCTGGTTTGTCGTCACATCAATCTGAGAAACATTCGATGTACCTTGGTTCGCAACCCACATATATCTACCATCAAATGCAAGTCCAGCTGGGTTTGTTCCTACCGCTACCGTTGCAACCACTTGGTTTGTAGTGACATTAATCTTCGAAACATTTGCAGAGCTTAGATTCGTTACCCAAATATATGCTCCATCAAAAGCTACACCGTATGGGTTTGATCCAACTGTTGTTGTTGCCATCGTTCCACCTTTAATAGTGTCACGAAGTAACGGCGACAAATACCAACGATTCAAGTAAGGAGCATCTACACGACCAGCCGCGCTAACACTACCAAGATACGCATTCCAGGTCGCAGCCGAAGAGCCAAGGGTATATGTAGAACCCAGAGGAATTAGGCTCGAAGCAAATGTACCACCTACTGAAATGTACTCACTACTATTACCCAATTGAATATCTCCTCCAGCGGCGGAAATGGTGACCTGCGAAATTGCATTCAAATTGATTCCGCCCGCTGCGATAGAAGTATTGCCCGATGAGGAAATGTTTAAGTTGCCGTTATTCTTATTGATTGATCCATCACCATAGTGTGTAGATCCAGGGCCAACCACCAATTCACCATTCGTATAGATTGAAGAAGCGGATCCAATATTTCCTCCAACAAACAAGTCGTTTCCATTAATTGAATAGGCCGCATTCATGAACGCTGTTGTATTCGATGTACCACCAATGATCACGTTTGAGTTGGTTGCATATCCAAAGTAGAACGTAGAAGTACCGCTCGTTCCTCCAGCGAGGTCAAAGTATGCACCCGCTCCAGTTGAAGTTGCAGTCGAGCCAAGAATGATGTCGGTCGTTGCCGTTGCTGTTCTCATCGAATTTGAAGCGAGCGCGTACGTCCAGTTCAAATCGGCTGAATTCACCATATCAACTGTCGCGATACCAACCCATCCCGTATTTGGCCCATTTGAAGTCTTCAAGTACGCCTGCGTGCCAGAGGCGGTTGCGTTTGGACGGAAGAATATGCTTCCACCTGCTCCATATAGAACACCATTAG
>Ga0194060_10000043_pt1 | contig 82428 bp, 81 predicted proteins | sample SepL225m_MetaG_FD_163427 | JGI IMG/M metagenome (GOLD analysis project Ga0194060, IMG submission 163427) | Anoxic zone freshwater microbial communities from boreal shield lake in IISD Experimental Lakes Area, Ontario, Canada - Sep2016-L222-5m | ecosystem: Environmental > Aquatic > Freshwater >... | reverse complement strand
ACACAGGGGTGGCGCCTACGGCGCCACCCCTGTGTTATATCTAATGTTTTACTTTATACACAGCCTTATTTGACAAAAAACATATTATATCGTAGTATACATTTACCAACATTTGGTTGGTGGAAAAAATAGGAGCAAAAAGAATATGAGCTATTTAGGGCAAGAGGCTTCGGTTAAAATCCCTTATGGGGTTTACCCCGTCGGTGGTACAGTCAACGGTGTGTGCCAAATGAAGCATCACAAAGATATGACCAATGAGCTACCAAAAGGGAAGGCTGTGAAAATCATCGAGGAGTGTGTTGCTGCGGTGACCACATGGGGTAATTTCTTTAACAATGAAAATTTTGAACTCGTTCGGGTTTACGGCTACTCTGGTTGGTATCCAAAGAACGCATTTCAACTTCATTGACAGTCGTCCACTCGGCGCCAAGGCGGCTTGCAATTGCAGGCCGCTTTTTTTATTGAAACTATTCCATCGAAAGCATTTGAAACCCAAATTTTTCTATTTCTTCTTTAGCCCAAAATTTTTCTAAATTTTCTAAAGGAATTTTAGTAACGCAAGTAATTTTTTTCTCTATACTTCTTCCTGTATATTCTCTGGTTTCATTATCCCACTCGTCTAAAATTAAGATATCCCCTTCTGAGATATCGAAATCATTTAATCTAAGCTCAGCTTTTTTCTGACCAGAAACTACTTTTTCAAAATATTCTTTCCAGCATTTCTTGTGAATTATAGTCATGGTATTTTTCTGCGTCAGTCTGCGTTAGTTCTGCGTAAGTCCGCGCTTTGCTAGCAAAGACTGGTGCTCCTCTGTATTTAATTCCCCACATTTCTTCCATTTCTTTCCACTACCACAAGGACAAGAATCATTTCTTCCAACCTTTTCTTCTTTATAACCTAAGTCTATTGCAACTTGCTGATTTCTATTTGCTTGATTATTTTGCATTGCAATTACTCCGTCTATATTTTCAATAAACAAAATTAAATCACGAGTAATAGTTTCTTCCATTACTCTAAACATATGTAAACCTTCTTTTTTATATTCAATAAGTGGGTCACGCTGACCATAAGCACGAAGATTAACACTGTTTCGCATATGTTCCATTTGATCCAAATGATCCATCCACAAACTATCAATCATTTGAAGCCACATCATAGAAAGCACACCAGTAAAAACTTCTTCAGTATATTTCTCACGCTTTTCTTTAATTAAATCTGCAATTTCTGGCTTTACTAAAGAAAGTGAGATAAGAGTTTCTTCTAAATAATCAGCTTCCTTAAACAAAATCTTGCGACGTTTTTCATAAATACTTCTGCGTTGATGATTTAAAACATCGTCATATTGAAGTGTATGTTTACGAGTATCAAAGTGGAATCCTTCAATTTTTTCCTGAGCAGATTCAAGGGCGCGTGATACTAATTTTGAATCAACCGGCTCATCCTCTGGTATACCAAATTTCTCCATCATTCCTTTTATGTTTGTAGAACCGAAAACACGCATCAAATCATCTTCAAGTGATACGAAAAATTGTGTCTCACCAATATCCCCCTGTCTTCCGGAACGACCACGAAGCTGATTATCGATTCTGCGTGCTTCATGTCGCTCTGTACCGATAACAAATAGCCCGCCAGCAGCTAATACGTCTTCACGTTCAGATTCTGTAGCTTGTGGACCACCTAATTTGATATCCACTCCACGACCAGCCATGTTTGTCGCAATTGTTACTGCTCCCTTCTTTCCAGCTTCTGCAATAATTTCTCCTTCACGTTCGTGATTCTTGGCATTCAAAACTGCATGAGTAATACCAGCGTGCTCCAAATATTTTGAAAGCACTTCATTTTTTTCAATAGAAATAGTACCAATCAAAACCGGCTGTCCTTTTTCATTTAATTCTTTTATTTTACGAGTAAGAGCCTTCCATTTTCCTTTTTCTGTTTGGAAAATAAAATCATTATGATCAATACGATTTATTGGATTATGTGTAGGCACTGGTGTAACCACAAGTCCATACACTGTATAAAATTCTTCTTTTGAGGTATCAGCTGTTCCTGTCATGCCGGACAACTTTTCATAAAAACGGAAATAATTTTGGAAAGTAATAGAAGCAAGTGTGCGTGACTCTTGTTCAATTTTCACATTTTCTTTTGCCTCCACTGCTTGATGTAATCCATCTGACCAACGACGCCCTGGTTGCATACGTCCAGTAAATTCATCAACAATGATAACTTCATTATCTTTCACTACATATTCACGTTCACGAAGGAATAATGCTTTTGCTTTCACCGCAGTTTCCAAATGATGCACGTATCGCATACCTTCTACAGAATAAATATTTGAGATGCCAAGTAATTCTTCAGCTTTTGTAATTCCATCTTCTGTTAAAGAAATAGCTCGTTGCTTTTCATCAACACTATAATGATCCCCTTCGATTAATTTGTCCGCAATAGAAGCAAAAGTTTTATACATTTCACTAGACTCTTCTCCGGCTGAAGAAATAATAAGTGGCGTACGTGCTTCATCAATTAAAATAGAGTCAATTTCATCCACAATTGCATAATGATGCTCACGTTGAACAAGAGCATTTTCTGAATAACCAATGTTATCTCGCAAATAATCAAAACCAAATTCATTATTTGTTCCATAAGTAATATCTGCCGCATACGCTTCTTTTCTATTACATGGTTTTAGAAAATCATAGACAACTTTATAAGCACCGACATCATCGCGGTCTTTGTCTTCTTCTTGATGAGTACTATCGTATAAAAATGATGATTGATGATTTATAACAGAAACAGAAAGTCCAAGCGCGTCATAAACTTGTCCCATCCAAACAGCATCACGACGTGATAGATAATCATTCACTGTAACAATGTGTACTCCGCGACCCGTGAGAGCATTTAAATATGCTGGAAGTGTGGCTACGAGAGTTTTTCCTTCACCTGTTCGCATTTCAGCGATGTGACCCATATGTAAAAGCATTCCTCCTGTGACTTGGACATGATAATGCATCATTTTAAGAGTACGGCGAGATGCTTCACGCACAAGAGCAAAAGCGAGTGGCAAAACCGCTTCTAAAACTTTCTTTTCTGTTTCTTTTAGCTCTTTTCCTGTTAAACCAGCAATATCTTTTTGTACCTGTTCTTTTAGGGTGATACTTTTTGCTTTTAATTCTTCGTCTGTAAGAGTTTTTAATTCATCTTCATGAGAAAAAACCCTCTCAACTGTAGGTTGTAACTTTTTAATGAGTTTCTTGGATTCATCTGGAAAAAGCTTTGTAATGAAAGACATATGGGTTTGATTATAACATTTTTACAGGTATTTGTCTTGTATTAAAAGCTTGATGTTAGAAGTTAGGAGTTAGAGGTTAGAAGTTAAAATACGAAAACTAAACACAAAAACCCCTAACCCCTAACTTCTAACTTCTAACTTCTGAAATTTATTACAAAACTATACATCCCCATACCGCAAACACCTTGGAGTTTGTCTCCTACTTTATAAGTACCAGCACCTATTACAGTGTCAGCAGTATTTGGTAACATCTCTCTATATTTTAATGATGGGATAGCAAGCGCAGCAGAACAATCATATGTACTATTAGTTTTCACAATTAATTTTGTCGGCACTCCAGCTTTGGCAAAAGATTTTTTAGGAGAATAACCACCACGCGCTGTTATTGTCACGTACTGAATACCATCTTTAATAACACTATTTTCTTCATTTACAGAATCATTCTTCAAAACCTTATTTGTTCCACTATCAACCACAATATTTTCTGTACTACTGTCTCGCAAAATAAAATACCCAGTCCCACAAACAATGGCAATTGCAATAATTATAGCTGTAAAATTTTTCATAAATAAATTATATATTAAACAATGGATTAATAATACCTAGTCCTGCAAGACCTGAAAGCAGAGAAAACATTCCAAAACCAATCACAATCACACCAACTGACATAAAAAACAATTCTGCATACTTTGATTTTGCAAATGAAACTGATGTGAAAGACAAAAGTGCTAGTACAGGAAGTGTCCCAAGTGCAAACGATCCCATGATTGATAACCCAGAGAAAAATCCTCCACTAGAAAAAGCAGACACCTGCATTGACTGAGTGAATCCGCATGGCAAGAAAAAAGTTCCTATACCAATAAGAAGTGGAGTAAATGTTTCGTGTTCAACTTTTCTAAAAAAAGAAAATATTCCACTTGGTAGTGTAAATTTACTTTTCTTAAATACTCCAACCAAATTAAGACCAAGCGCTAGCATTATAAGTGAAGCTATAACTCCTAAAATTGAAGAGAATAAAAAGTTAATACCAACTTCTTTACCAAGTAATCCTAAAATTCCACCTAAAATAGCAAAACCAAATAAACGACCGGTGTGAAAAAGAAAAATAGGCTTATGATTTGTTTTATCATCTTGTGTTACCTTTGCTGAAAGTGAAAGCACGAGCCCACCAACAATTGCTAAACAAGATGAAACCGATGCTACGAGTCCGATTAAAAATCCAGTAACTGGTGTAACTCCTCCACCGATACCAAAATTTAAAATACCAGATTTTTGCAAAGTGAAAAATATTGCTAAAAATAAAATACCTATTGGTAAAGCTTTCCAGATATCTCCATTATTCTTTTTCTCTAACATAACTTTTTCAAGTGTAAAAGAATAGCCGAAAGGCTTAACTAATGCTGTTAATTTTTCTGCCATCTCTTTCGCCGCCAACTCTGTATTTGTTTCTAATTCAACTATTTCATTTTTTAAATCAACGTTGGATTTATTAATAAAGTCTTGTTCATTCAAAGTATCTTCAATCAAGATTTTACATGATGCACAATGTGTTCCCGAAACATGGAATGTATAATTTTTCATAAGGTTATTTTTTAAAGAGCAAAGCGATTATAAAAAATTCCACCCAGCCACACCACACTCGCGATGTAGATATTTTTCACTATTATATTTTTATTATTTGATATTGTTTTCATATATTTTGTGATGTGTGGCTGGGTTATAAAAATTATAGTCATTTTACTCCTTAATTTTTTATAATTTCTTTGCTTTTAAACTAAGAGAGTTAGATACGACGGAAACGCTAGATAATGCCATCGCAAGACCTGCAAAGACTGGATTAAGAATTATTCCCCAAATTGGATAAAGTAATCCGGATGCAACAGGTATACCAACAATGTTATAAATAAATGCCCAGAAAAGATTCTGCTTCACCGTCCTCATTGTCGCATGTGATAGTTCAATTGCCTGAGATATTTTACGAATATCACCGTGCAATAATGTAATACCAGCTGACTCAATAGCTATGTCAGTTCCTGTTGCCATCGCGATACCAACATTTGCTTGCACAAGTGCAGGTGCATCGTTTATTCCGTCTCCAACCATAGCGACAATTCTACCTTCATTTTGAAGCTCTTTTATTTTACCAGCCTTTTCGCTCGGTAATACTTCAGAAATTACTACATCAATACCAGCTAATTTTCCAATATGTTGTGCAGCTAAATGATTATCTCCTGTTAGCATTATTACTTTTATCCCTTTTTTATGAATATTTGCAATTGCTAATTTTGCTTCATTTTTGAGAATATCAGCGAGTGCAATTAATCCAACTTTTTTATTTTCTATTTCAACCACCACGACAGTCTTACCATCTTGCTGTAAAGATTTAATTCTCTCATCCGTATCACCTTTTTCTGGTTTATGAATATAAATACTTTTACCAAGAACTTTTGCCTTTACTCCAATACCATCTAATGATTCAAAATTTTCGACCACTTCAAATGGAATATTTTTCTCAACTAAATTTTTAGCTATAGAATCAGCGAGTGGGTGACCTGATAATTTTTCAACACTACCAGCAAATTTCAATATTTCGTATTCATTATATTCATCACTTAATGCCATCACATCTGTGACTTCTGGTTTTCCTTTTGTGATTGTTCCAGTTTTATCAAAAACAATTGTATTAACTTTACTTAAAAGCTCTAAACTCTCTGCGTCTTTCACCAAGATACCGTGCTGTGCACCCTTACCCACTCCGACGATAATTGCCGTCGGGGTCGCAAGGCCAAGCGCGCAAGGACAAGCAATCACAAGCACACCCACAAACGAAAATATTCCATATGATATAGCAACTGATTGCCCAATGAAATAACTACCGATAAAAATCCATGACAATAATGATGCAAATGCAATACCTAAAACTACAGGTACAAAAATACTAGAAATTTTATCAGCCATGGCTTCTATTGGCGCTTTACTACCTTGTGCATCTTCTACCATTTTAATTATTTGTGAAAGCATAGTGTCGCTACCAATTTTTGTCGCTTGGAAAATAAAACTCCCTTGTTTATTTATTGTTGATCCAATAACTTCATCTCCAACAATTTTATCTGTTGGAATTGATTCTCCGGTAATCATAGACTCATCAACGGAAGTCGAACCCTCTATTATCTTTCCATCAACAGGAATCTTACTACCTGGTTTTACTATAACCTTATCTCCAATAACTACTTCATGTATTGGTATTTCAGTTTCCTTTCCATCACGAATTACAATAGCTGTTTTTGCCTGAAGACCGAGCAATTTCTCAATAGCTTCACCAGTCTTTTGTTTAGAGCGGGCCTCTAGATACTTCCCAAAGGTCACAAAACCGATTACAACAATGACGACATCAAAATACGTATAATCAGGCAGTGAAAGCAATAATTTAGCCTGTGGGAATAAGGTGACAATGACACTATAAATATAGGCCGTTAATGTACCAATACCTATTAGAGTATCCATATTTGCCACACGATATTTCACAAAATTTACAACACCATTAATGAAAGGTTTCCCAATCCAAAACATTACCACTGTAGCAATCAACATGGATATGGTATTAAAGAGCTCCATTGGAATGGGAAAATTTGGAATAAAAGAAAAAGTCCTAGCACTAATATCCCACATCATGGCTACAAAAATAAATAAAGCTATTGGTAAAACAAATTGTGTTTTATTTTTTTGCTCTTCTAATTCTCTTTCTTTTGTATCTTTAGATACTAATAATCCTAAATGTTCACTATGATCCATACCTTCCATTTTCATATTAGGATCCATCATTTCATAAGAGGAAGATAAATTATAACCAAGCTTACCTATTTCATTATTCATTGTCTCTAAATTTACTTTTCCAGAATCAAAACTAACATTTGCCTTTTCAGTTGCAAAATTAACAGATATATTATCAACACCGTCTAATTTAGAAAGTTTTTTTGTAATAATCGCGGAACAGCTCGCACAGTGCATTCCGTTAACAGTAAAAGTTTTTGTAGTCATGTTTTTAAATGTTATACCAATTCTTTCTCCATTCAGATAACATATTTATACCCCCATTAAGAAATGCCTCCACTGCATCTGCATTATTCAAAACTTCTAATCGACTAGATTTTGTTCTAATATCTTTAGTCATAATAATTCCATTTTGATGATGAGCAATTAATGCATTTAGAAAACGAAGGTCAAGTTTTTCATCATAAACACCAAGCTTCGGTCCTATTGGATCAGCAACATTTTTTGTATCGTTATACCAAGCTTTTTTGGAAGCGTATAATTCAGCAATTGCAGCTGGTTCATTTTTTAATATATCTTTTGCAAGATTCTGCACTTCTACACGCTCACTTTTTTGTGCTTGTTCTGCAAGCAACATTGCTCCTCTATGATGAGATATCATGGCATTTACATATCTTAAATCTATCCATTTATCAGCACGACCTAAATCCATAACATTTTTGTCATACATATTTAAAGAATATGATGGTGTAAGAATATAACCGACAGCAATACCCATAATTCCTGTGATTATAATTAAAGCACTTGCTAAATAAATTGAAATTTTTGTCATATATTTAAAATTAATTTTTATATTTTATAGTTTTTATTTAATACAACACTTAATGTAATTCTTCTCCCGTATTGTCATTCCCATGAAAATGGGAATCCAGTGTCTTAAACCTGGATCCCAAATCAAGTTTGGAATGACACAAAATACTAAAACAATTATTATCGTCTTTTCAATCTGTAGACTTTCAACATTTCCTCTACTGCCTTACTTTCTTTTCCTTTTTTAATTTGATGAACAAGGCAAGTTCCTAAATGACTTTCCATAAGAGCATCTTCTACACCAGAAAGTGCTTGTTTAACAGCTGAGGTTTGAGTAATGATATCAATGCAATAAACATCATTAGTCACCATTTCTTGTAATCCACGCACTTGGCCTTCTATAATTTTAAGTCGACGGAGTAATTTTGTATTTAATGGTTTCATGTTTTTAAATTAGTTAGGGGTTAGGAGTTAGAGGTTAGGAGTAAAAAAATTAAGTTTCCAGAAGATACGTGTCATTCCAACGAAAGTTGGAATCCAGTGTTGTAGTTGTGTAATCTGAAATCTAATGTCTATTCCAGATCTTTCTTCATTGAAGTAAACTCTGCTTTTGTAATTTCTCCTCTTGCATAACGTTCTTTAAGAAAATTTATTGCATCTCCTTGCTTACTATCCATAGAATTATGTCGCCCGCAATGTCCACCCGCACATTTTCCATGTCTAAAAAATGAAAATAAAGCCCATAAACAGAAACACCAAAATAAAACCATAACTATAGAACCAAAACCAAACATATGATAAGGTGTGAAATCGTTATAATAATACATCATTGGATTGCATTTAATTTATTAATGTATCCATTATACCCCCTAGGGGTATAATGTCAATTGCTTCTATCCCCTGTTTCTATTAAAAACAAATGATTGATATACTCACATTATGCAAATGAAACAACCTGGAGCACCACAAATGCCAACTCCTGAAGTGGCAAAATTAACAGAACAAGATTTAGAAGACCGTGAAGATTTTAAATATCTACTTTCTATAATGGAAGGACAGGGTGGAATACACGGAACTATTCAACCCGTAGATTTAAATGATGCAAAGCTTTATAAAGAAAGAATAGATTCTTTTATTAAAGGAGAATCTCCTGAAGGACCAATAACTACTCTTTTCGATAATATAATCTTTGATTTTGATGGTGTTCTGTATGACACCACTCATTCTATATATACGGCAGTCAAACTGACTATCGAAAAAGAAGCCGAGAAAGGAGTCTCTGTACCGCAGACAATTGAAGAAATAGCCAATGCATATCAAGCACCTTACCAAGATTATTACAAGAGATTCGGTATAATACCAGATCATAATAAAAAACTAGGTTTGGCCATGGAACACAAAGGAGAAGAAACTTTCAAAAAAGACTTTAGGGATCTTCAAGCAAAGATAGATAAAGAACATCATACTCAGGCAAATTTTTATCCAGAAGTTAAAGAAGTATTAGATAGATTAAGAGCAGCAAAAATAGATAATCCAAAACTAAAATTACATATAGTCTCTGCTAGTTCACCAGAACAAGTAAAAGAGAATCTAATTAAATACGGCCTTACTGAATATTTTGATGAAAAAAATATACATGCAGAATCTCACGGTAAAACAAAAATGATACAGTTAATTGCTGATGAAGGAGACCAAGGGAGAACTATTATGATTGGAGATTTACCAAGTGATATTAAAGACGCCCAAAAAGTAGAGGGAGTAAAAACTATAGCTATTGCTCGTGGACAAATAGAACAAGAGCGTTTAAGTATGTATTTACCTGATTATGTTGTAAGAGATTTAAATGGCCTCTTTGATTTGAAATCATTAAGTAAAGAATTAAGAGAGAAGAAATAAACATGGAACCAAAAATTATAGCCATAATAGGTGCACAAAGAAGTGGGAAAAGTTTTCTTGTTAAGAAACTCGCTAAAAAATTAAACTATGAAACTCTTCTTGAGGGAGAAAATGGTGACTTCCCAACTTTTATCAAAGAAGATATAAAAAATAATACAAATGGTTTACGTCGAACTATATGGTTTAGAAATAAACAACTTAATAATTTTTTAAATGCTTTAGATTTAAAAAAACAAGGCAAAGGCTCTGTGCTTGATACTTTTTGGATAGACTATCAAATGTATGTCGACATGTTGCTTGATGGAGACGATAAAGAAGTTATAAATGATTTAACCAGAATAGACCGTAAAAACAACATTTGGCCAGATATTATAATTTATTTAAAAAACACAGAAGAAGGAACTAAGAAATTTTTAGAAATTGATGACAGAGATTTTGATAAAGCTGAAGGATTTTATGAGTCACAGATTGCGCCATTGCAGAAAAAATATGAAGAAATTATTAATCTTGCATCACCTTCTGTTAAATTAATAATAGTAGAAAGAGAAAATTTAGATTTTGAAAAGGACGAAGATCTAAATACTATAATAGAAAAAATAGAGAGGTAGTCATCTTTGGTGAAGAAGCCTCTTTGGCAAAAAATTGTTTCAGATACGAGGAGTCTAGAAATTTTTAGATGGAGATGTAGTAGACCTACATTGACTGACAAAAATTTCGTAACGACAAAAAGTATCAGCCAGAGGCTGACCAGCCTCTGGCTGGGATGGAATAGTTTTTTAATCAATATTTTTGTTCCAAAACTGTTTTAGATACAAGGCAGAGAAAGTTTTTACGACTAAGATGTACAAGACGTACAACCAGGAGTAAAAACTTTTCCTAACGCAGTAAATGAAATAGTTTTGGAATAAAAAAAAAGAAAAAGCATCCATGGGAGTGGATGCTTTCTCTAAGTTCACAAATGCGACTATGCGCGCTTTGCTGACTTCTTTGCGGCTTTCTTCTTTGGGGCTGCCTTCTTTACTGCCTTCTTGGCTACCTTCTTTACCGCTTTCTTTTTTGCTGCCATAAAAATATTTTTATTATACAAATCAGAGAGTACTTGTAATTTTTTTGATCACGACCGCGATCATTACTCTCGATACACTAAGTATGACACTCATACATATACATACAAGCAAAAAATATTTTTTACTTGTGGATAACTTTTTTATTTTAAAATTTTTATTTTTCTACTAAATGCAAATGCGAAGCATTGGCAAGAACAGACTTTAGACATTAGATTTTAGATGTTAGATTAAACACTAAAAAAGACTTTAAATACAACAAGAGTGGCACCGTAGGTGCCACTCTTGTTGTATTTGTATCTAATCTAAAATCTAATTTATCCCACTCAGCGGTGATTTCTAAAATCTACTGTCTGCAATTAAACATAATGATGTTTAATTGCTCTACATCTACATCCACTCGGTGCGATGTGTTCTTTAACAAATTCTTCTCCATAATCATAAACAATTTCTTCTCCTTTTTTTATTTCTTTAGTAGCGATTACAAAAACTCTTCCCTTCTTTATATCACTCTCGGCATTTGCATCATCTCCACATGCATGGTTACAATAACGTGCGATATTCCATTTTGGTGATCCATCAATTGTCTTTCTCGTATTTATTTCAAAAAGATACTGATTCTCTGTCATATCATTAGCCTCTTTTGTGGTTATGATATTACCAATATATTCAATTATCATCTCCCCTTTTTTAATATCTTCTCCAGCAAATAATCCCATTCCATCTAATCCACGCTTAACCTTAACAATCTTGAAATGATGATCTGGAAGCTGTTTTTTATTTGGAGAAATTTTACTAATTTTTTGTGCCAAGGTCTTTGAGCCTTGTTTTAGAACTTTAGACTGTTTTTTGAACATGTTTGTGGTAGGATTACTATATAAATAAGAAAGTATAAGATTATCACATACTATATATATGAAGCAATCACCCGAAAAAAACTTAGAACAATTAATGAAACCATTTGATGCAAAAATGGTTGAGCCTTCTTTATATGAAATGTGGGAAAAAGGAGGATACTTTAATCCTGACAATTTAAAAGGTGAGAGAAAAGAAACTTACACCATAATAATGCCGCCTCCTAATGCTAACGGCTCACTACACGCAGGGCATGCACTTTTCGTAACAGTAGAAGATATTTTGATTCGTTTCAATCGTATGAATGGCAAGCGCACACTATGGCTTCCTGGTGCTGACCATGCTGGATTTGAGACACAGACTGTTTATGAAAAAAAATTAGAGAAAGAAGGACGCTCACGATTTGATATGAAGCGTGAAGATTTATATAAAGAGATTATGGACTTTACTCTTTTTAATAAATCATTTATGGAAGGACAAATCCGCCAGCTAGGTGCTAGTTGTGATTGGTCACGTGAAGTCTTTACACTAGACGATGGAATAATAAAAACTGTTTACAATACTTTTAAGAAACTAGACGATGACAAACTTCTTTATCGTGGAAAAAGAATAGTTAATTGGTGTACAAAACATCAAACTTCACTTTCTAATTTGGAAACTGAACACGTAACAAGAAAAGACCCATTCTATTATTTTAAATATGGACCTTTTACTATTGGAACTGTTCGTCCTGAAACAAAGTTCGGAGACAAGTATGTTGTAATGCATCCGGATGATGAGCGTTATAAGGAATACAAACACGGTGACAAATTAACGGTTGAGTGGATCAATGGACCAATAGAAGCAACAATTATCAAAGATGAGGCAAGTGATCCAGAATTTGGTAGCGGTGCGATGACTATTACTCCGTGGCATTCGGGAGTTGACTTCGATATCGCAAAAAAATATGATTTAGATTTTGAACAAATAATCGACGAGAGAGGAAAGTTGCTACCTATCGCAGGAGAATTCTCTGGAATGAGTATAAAAGATGCGCGCGAGAAAATTGTAGAGAAATTAGATGCAAAAGGATTACTTGTAAAAATAGATAATGAATACTCTCACGATGTTTCTGTTTGTTATAAATGTGAACGCGAACTTGAACCACAAGTTAAACCACAGTGGTTTATAAAAATGAAACCGTTGGCTGAAAAAGCAATCGAAGCCGTGAAAAATGGTGAGACAAAAATCTTAACTGAGCAACATGAAAAAATCTTTTATCATTGGATGGAAAATATTCAAGACTGGAATATTTCAAGACAAATTGTCTGGGGGATACCAATTCCTGCAAAACTGTGTCACAACTGTGATGCTGGATATGTAGACCTAGATAATAAATTAACTGTGTGTGAAAAATGTAATGGCGAGCTAATGCAAGACCCTGATTCATTCGATACATGGTTCTCATCTGGTCAGTGGCCATTTGCGACATTACAAAATACCAAGCCTGGGGATTTTGAAAAATATTATCCGACGCAAGTTATGGAGACGGGTTTCGACATACTACTATTCTGGGTTGTGCGTATGATGATGCTTGGAATATATGTAACTGGCAAAACTCCATTTAGTCATGTTTATCTTCACGGGCTAGTGCGTGATGCAAAAGGAAAGAAAATGAGTAAGAGTAAAGGGAATGTTATTTCCCCTCTTGATATATCAAATCAATATGGGACGGACGCTCTTCGCATGGGATTAATTGTAAACAATGCTCCTGGAGTTGATATGAATCTTGATCCAAAAAAAGTTGAGGCTTATAAAAAGTTTGCAAATAAAATTTGGAATGCATCACGATTCGTACTTGAAAGGACTACTGACTATGAAGGCGGTGCGGAATTAAATGATGAGGACCAAGCAGTGTATGATGCATGGTGTGAGAAAAAAGATGCCATAACAAAAGATATTGAGGACTTTAAATTGCATATTGCATCAGAGAAAATATATGACTATTTCTGGAAAGTCTTTTGTGATGACATTATAGAAACAAGAAAGACTAGAATATTAGAGGATAAAGATAAGGCCAGTGCTCAAGCTTTATTATTAAAATTGCTTCGTGAACAACTTATAGTTATTCACCCATTCATGCCTTTCATTTCTGAAGAATTATGGAAGTATGTAAAGACGGAGGAGGATGATTTATTGATTGTAACTAAATGGTAGATCTAGTTGAAAGTTTATAAAGTTTTAAAGTTCATAAAGTAAATACATTGGCGACACCGAAGGTGTCGCCAATGTATTTTGTATGACTTTCAACTTTACTAACTTTATAAACTTTCGACTTCAAACTTGATGAACTTTCGATTATTTCTAAACATCTGCCCGACACTTCACATTGCTATGCTCAGTGACTTCCTCGCCTTCGCTCGTCGTACTGTGTATAACTTTTCATATTTATTAACATTACTAGTTGTATACTATATTCATACACATCTAACTTGGTAATTATTATGCTTAAAGAAAAAAAATCATTTTTTGAAAGACTTGCAGGTTCAATTAGTGTTGACGATGAGGATGAACCAATCATGCCATTTGAACAAGAGGGTGGAGAAGAGGAAGAGCTTCCAATAAAACATGTCCCTGCCAAAGCTAAAAGCAGTGCTATGTCTATACCAAAGACAGCTACCCATATAACTTATGACGATGAAGAAGAAGCTGATATGGAAGAAGGAGAACTATCTGTTGATGTCTACCAAACTAATACAGAGATAATTATCGAGGCTATGGTTGCAGGTGTAAAACCAGAAGACCTTCACCTATCTATCACTCGTGATATGGTTACTATCAAAGGACGTCGTGATGGAAACACCCAAGTTACTCATGATGACTATTTCTACAAAGAGCTCTACTGGGGAAGTTTCACTCGTTCAATTTTACTTCCACATGAAGTTGAAATTGAAGAAGCTGAAGCTGTTGAAAAGCATGGATTACTCATTATCAGATTACCGAAAGTTGATAAGGCGAGACAAACCAAACTTAAAGTTAAAAGTATATAAGTCATAAATTGTTTCATCTACTGCGTTACGGAGCCTCTCATTTTTACTCAACGTACTCCCTCGTACGTCTCCTAAAAATGTTTCTCCGTGCCTTGTATCTAAAATAATTTCTGACTTATATAATACGGAAATACAAAAAACCAGTCTTACGACTGGTTTTTTGTATTTGTGTATTCGATAGAAAACTCTAAACCATTTCAAATTATTTATCTGAACAATTACTTTTTTCTAAAGATAGCTTCATTATTGCCCCTGCCACTTTGTTAGTATCACTACCTTCCTCAGATCTCATAAGCACATGCCATGCACTAGCTCCAGCATCACTACACTTTTTTATAGCTAATTCAATAGTAGCTTTATCTACCCATATATCTACATCATTCCAATAATCATCTTTATTAGTATTATTTATATAATTCATAATTACAGGATAAGCATCTTTGTCTTTATCAAAATAAATCAATCCTCCTAAATAACTATGTACAATATCTCTATTCAAAGGTTCTAATTCGTATGCCTTACTGTATGAATCTAAAGATTCTTCTAGCCTTTTATCATTTCTTAATAAAATACCTCTCAAATTATAAAACTCTGCAGACTTAATACCATTAATAGAAACTGCTGAATCAGTATCTTGTAATGCTTCATTGTATCTTCCTTCATGCCCAAGAGAAAAAGCTCTCATGACATAACCCACTTGTTCTTTTGGTTTTAATTTTATAGCACCGTTAAGAGTTTCAATAGCTTCCTTATTTTTACCATCAGATATTTGCTGTTCAGCAATTTTTATATAATTTTTATATAAATCTTCATTTCTCTTATTTTGGAAATTAAGAAAAATACTTAATAAAGCAATACTAAAAATAATAAGAAATATTCTAAATACTATATTCCTACTGTTGTAGGTTGATAGTTTTGAGAGAAATTTATTTTTAAGATTTTTTAGGGTCATAAAATGAGTTTAATCCTTTTTTTAAAAATGCCAAAATGAAAGAAAAATTAAAATAATTCCAAAAACACTACATAAAAATGCCTTTTCCAAAGATTCATTTATTATCTTCGCCATCTTAAGTGGTAATATAATAGAAACATCATTTACTTTTTTACTAAATCCATCCACAAAATTTTTAAGCTCTAATTCATCATTGTTTAAAATTGCCCCCTTAACTTTTCTTGCTTCTTCTGAATAATTATTTATTTGCTGTTCTGTATTCATTGGTTGTCCTGCTACATATATTTTTAGTTTATATATCAAAAATACTATTGAACCAACAACTAAAAATTCACCTATAAAAAATAAACATTTACTTTCAATGAACTGAAAAGCTGTAAACCCAAACCCCGCTATAATTCCAAGAGTACCCATCAAAGACTGAATATACTGAAAGATTTGATTCATTTCCTTCAAATAATTATCAGTTAATTTCTCTCTTATTTGAATAGTGTATTTTATATATCCTGATATATTTTCAAGACTTGGTTCAATTTTATTTTCCATACTGTGGTGGATAAACATTATTAACTAGTATTTATTAAAATCTAAAAATAATAGCAGCGATCAAAAAAATAATAAAACTAAAAAACATAATATCCATAATGGATCCATTAGCAAAAGAAATAGAGTTTTCTATTTCTTTTTCATATTCTTTATTTGATGTATTTTTCGATTCAAAATCTCTATTAGAGATATTATTACACTCTGGACATACCTCCTTTTCAGAGAAATAGTGAACATTACAATTTTTACAAAAAAAATATAACTTAGGTATTTTTGAAAATTTTCCATCAGAACCATTAACAAATGTTAAACTCACTCTCTCAGATGCACTAAAATACCAAGTCCAAATAACCCCAAAAATAACACTTCTAGTAAGCTCCCGATAAATATCGGTTGTCTGAAAATACCATGTCTCAATTTTTGAAGAACCTCCAGTATTGTAGATGATCAATACAGCAAGTGCATTGATCAAAATAGATGCAACGCTATAATAAATAAAATACTTCGGGAATCTATGATCTCTATTTTTTACAAGCAAAAGTAAATAGGCTAATGCACACAAATTTACTAATGTAAAAATAAAATCAAAAGGATCCAAAGATTTTAGAGCAATGAACAAATCTATAAAACTGATAATAAGATAAGCCCAAAGTCCAATAATGGGTAGCCATAACCATCCACCAATATCTTTAAAGTGTCTATTAGTTTTCTCTACTACTCTTTCTACAGATATCTCTTCTTCAACCTTCTTAACCTTAATACCACAAGAGGAACAGAACTTACTTTCATGTTCTATATCAGAACCGCATTGATTACAAAATTTTTTCATGTTTTCAATTTATTTATTGTAAATTTTATCACCAAGTTATTTGATGTTTCCATATTTTAAAGTTGAGTAAAGATAAAAAACCCAAAAATAACCAATAGCACAAATATTAAAACTGTAATACCTGAAATAACATCAACCGGTTCTATTTTAAAAATATTTGTAATCGTTACTATTATAAAAAATAATACGATTAATATAAGTCCTAGTGTAAGCATAAAATTAAAAATTATTTTTGAATATAATCATCTCTAACTTCTTCCCATGTATTAAACTTACGACCAACAGATCTAATAAAAGCTTTAAATAAAATATTTCGGTCAACTGAAATAGATGGTAAAATCTCAATGACCGATTCCTCTAAGGCTCTTTTAAAGCCATAATCTAAATCCTCAACAATACTCTCAATTTTAATTTTCATGAATTTAATTTTTAGTATAAAAACAAAATAGGCACCCCAGTGGATGCGTACAGTCCAATAGTCAAAGCTATCAGTCATGTATCCCACATAGAATATCTATGCTGAAAACGACTGATAAATTAAGTCATTTTAAGACTATTTACTCTATTGAACTGTACGCATTATTACAATACCACAAAAATAGGAAAAGGTGAAGAAAAGTCGAAACAATACTAATCAGGCTCGGCTACAAGTTTCATCTCGTCGCCACTCGACGAACTCGCAGCCCGCCGCTCGTGGTTTTTCTTGCTAGTGAAAGCACACTTAGGCCCATTCGAACCTACACGTACGACGCGCAGGCGTCGTACTCTCCCAGCACAAAATACAAAAACGAAGTCATGTGACTTCGTTTTTGTTTTTTGTGCTGGGAGGCAGGCTCGAACTGCCGACCCCTTGCTCTTCAGGCAAATGCTCTACCAACTGAGCTATCCCAGCAAATATTCTTTTTCTCACTAAACGTTTTTATCTTTATGCCAATTTAGCATTTGCCGGCAAATGTCAAATAATTCTTTTGCCAACTGAGCTATCCCAGCATGTTTTATCTACTTTATTTCTCTAAACTCTTCCCTCTTAACTATTTAAAAGGTCTTAATATCCTATCATAAAAACAGCTAAAACAAAAGATATATTTTATTGATTCGTAGTAGTCGCTGTATTACCAGTAGCTTTTTTTATGCCCTGTAATACTTGATCAAGTAATTTAGTTTCTGGTAACTGAGAACGCAAATCATTGAATTGTTTTATAGTGTCATCAATCTTTGATTTATTTTGATTGAAACTGTCCACTACTGGTTTTACATAATAATAAGCACCGCCCAAAGAAGCAAAGACAACTACCCATGTTAATAAACGAAAAGCATTAGCGACATACTGCTGGCGTCTTATGCCAATAAGAACATCATGATTCTCTTTCGTCATTTCAAAAATCTCCTCTAATTTTTCTTGATTGGTTAAATCTGATACTTTCATATATTTAGTATATCACCACATTGTCCCCCGGGCAGGAATTGAACCCACATTAAAAGCTTAGGACGCTTCTGTTCTATCCATTTGAACTACCGGAGGATATTATTTCTATAGCACTAGTAACTAGTTTGTGATAATAAGAACTTTTTTGTACTCTTACCCTACACATGCCATGTATTAGTTTATTTGTTTTCCCATTTCCTTCCACCTTTTCAAAGCCTACTATATTTGACTCATCTAAAGCAAGTAATTTTAACCAAAATGAAATAAGCTCTTTTTTATTCTGACCTGAATAAAAACGAATAGAGATTTTAATACGTTTCTTTTCAATCCCTAAAGATATTAGACCTTTAACGAAAAAATCTATTAATCTATGGTCACCATTGATTATATTAAGCTCACTCTTGGTTCCCTCGCCCCAATATAAAGCACTAAAAATAAGAAACATATCTCTATCGTTTAACGATTTAATAATTTTAGATGCATGTTCTCTAGATTCTAATTTTTGTTCTAATGAAACTCTTCTTGATGGATACCTTTTTGTCTCTAAAACTTGTTTTGCTTTTTTATTTAATTTTATATCTCTACAATATTTGCCAACTGTTCCCTTACCCAAACCTAATTCATTAACTATTTCCGCAATAGATTTACCTGACTCTCTCAGTAATTTTAATTTATATAAAATATCTTCTTTTATTTTTGGTTTTCCCATATATGTATATATACCATATCTTAGGATTAAGTATATATACATATCAACAGAATACAAAAAGCAACATCATATGATGTTGCTTTTTGTATTCTATACTTATCTTAAACTGCAATCCCTAATAAACTCGCCATCTTCTCTGGATTAAATCCAATCATTACATCATCTCCAATTTTTATAACTGGTACACCTAGCTGACCTGTTATCTCTACCATTTCTTTTCTTTTCACTTGATCCATTCCAACATTAAAATCATTATATGGAATATTTTTCTCTGTAAGCCATTCCTTTGCCATATGACAAAAATGACATGAGTTTGTACTATAAATATCTACCTTAGCCCCCGTTGTGTTTGTGTTATTTGTATCCATAGAAATGTATTATACCTTAGCATGCTAACTTTCCGCAAATTAAAATGAAATTTAATTAAAATATGATATCCTATAAGATACAAATTAAATGCGGGATTGGTTTAGTGGTAGAATGCGACCTTCCCAAGGTTGAGACAGGAGTTCGATTCTCCTATCCCGCACAAAAAAGCTTTAGCTTATTTGAACGTGCGGGATAGGAGAATCGAACTAGGAAGGGGTCGGGAAACGTGAGTTTCCCGTGGAGGAAAACAGTGAGTGTAATCACGAACGTTAGAAACCGTGGGTTTCTAAAACAAAATGTAATCATTTTGTGTTCGATAGCGAAGCGTCTCCTATCCCGCACAACAAAACAAGGACAAAGTGAGTTTTTTTGTGTGGGATAGAGTAAAGTGGTCTAAACCACTTTACGTGAAAATCGAACTGGGAATGGGTCGGGAAACAGTGAGTGTGCTCATGAACGTTAGAAACCGTGGGTTTCTAAAACAAAATGTAATCATTTTGTTTTCGATAGTATAACGTCTCCTATCCCGCACAAAGAAATTTTCTAATTTTGTAGGTCTTACTTAGTTGGCACAAGACGGTGCCACAAAACTAGCAATCTCTCCCAAACTGTCATATCCTCACGCACTGGAGTTACTGGACTAGTCGGTACATCATAAATAACTACAACACCCTCCCCATTTCCGACTATGGGGTAAGTTGTACGTACATATGTTTCAAAACCACGATCTGTTTTTATTGAATCTTCTTTTTCTGTGGCTTTAGTAACTTTCCCCTCTAAATCCTTACGATCAATACTTGATTCCTCTCTTAAATTAGAAGCACTTATCCTCTTGTCATTTAATTCCACTATAGTCCTAATGAATAAAATCAATACAATAAAAAGAATAACCATAGTCACTCTAGAATAGATGACTGTGCGCAATATATACTTCTGTTGATATTCTTTCATATTATTGTTAGTATTATTCTAACATATCAAAAAAAACATATATGCTTTTCACATCAAAAAATAGAAAACTTCTTCATAAGATCTGGGCCATAATTTCAATACTAGCTATTGTTGGTATGGTTGGTTTTTCACTAATCGCCTTAATTAAATAGTTATTGGTTACTAGTTTATGGAAAATACAGGGTGGCTTCGTAGGAGTCACCCTTTATTTTTTGTATTATTCCGCGTTAGTTCTGCATTTTTAAACACCTGCTTGTTTCATTATTCTATCTAATTCTTCATCAGTAATATTTGGATTAGAATCTTTTACCATTTGTAAAATCTTATTTTTTGACTCTTGAAATTGAGAAAGATTTTTAAGATTATTTCTACTAGAAAATCTCTTTACAACTATAATTATAAAAATAAGGAAGGAAATTATAAGAAAAGTAAAAAATATAATCAGTAACATTCCTACATTGTAATACCCTCCACAAAGAGAACTGGTGTTGATTAATGCTGGACATACTACATATTTTGTAAGAGCACGTGCGACTACAAATAAAACAGCAAGAATAAAAGGAAAAGCTGTCATCAACAAAACAAGCTGTCCTGTCGAAATGCTTTTTGGTCTTCTAAAAGGAATTCGTCCATAATACACCATATTTTTATTTAATAAATTTAAATGTTGGAATAATTAAATTACTAACATCATAATAAGGCCCCTTGTAGGCTTCATTGGGTATAACTTCTGGGAAGCCTAAATAACCCCCATCGTCTTGACCTTTGGTATATCCAAATACATATCCATTTTTTTCTGCAATCTTTATCACTCCAAACAGAGGATCTTCTTTCACTGATTTATCCCACTCTTGCTCCGCAAACACGTCTATTGAAAAAACAGCACCGATTCCTCCTGATTTTGTTTTAAGATTAAAATTAATATATTTATGTTTATCATTAACGACAATCTCTTTATCTTGAACATTTACCCATCTAGAAGGTAATTTAATCTCAAATCCATACTGAGAATTTGTATAAGTCTTCCACCCCTTCATTTCTTCTGTTGCATTTCCTGTCGTTAAATCATTACTAACTTTTTCAGTTGAACTTACCACTTCAGTTTAAACAACTTGCACTTTTGGAGAATTCTTTTTAAACCAACCCCAACTAAATGGATTCCACCATGATGCGAAAGCTGAGGTAGTCATTCCAAATACAAGAACAGAAACCAGTGTTAATGTCTTTATTGTTTTCATATATTAAAAGTATATCACTAAATATTTTAGGCTTACCATCGGACTAAAAATGATTCAGATATTAGGTGAATAATAATAGCTTTAATATTATTCAGATCTCGAACTTAAGTAGTTCCAAAAATGCTTTAGATACGAGGCTGAACCAGTAGGTTCACGTCTTGGACGAAGTTAATTTTGAAAGAAGAAGTACTTAATAGTACATTGACGAGCGAGCAGGGACCCGTAACAAAGTAGATGAAGCATTTTTGGAACTACTTCTCTCCTGGTTTCATCATGGAGAGGAATGTATCATGAGATATGTGTACCTTCCCCTCTCTCTCCATTCTATCCTTCCCTCTTTTTTGCTTTTCACGTAATTTCATCTTTCGAGTAATATCTCCTCCATACATATACCCAGTCACATCTTTTTTCATTGGCGCAATAGAACGAGAAGAAACAATTTTTCCATGAACGTAAGCTTGTATTTTTACACGGAACATTTCTGTTGGTAAAATCTTTTCAAGTTTCTCTACAACTTCCTCACTTTCCTCACGCGCTCTGTATTCTGGTATCACACGAGAAAAAGCAGCCACTCTTTCTTCTGCTACATAAACGTCTAATCTTGTAACATCAGCTGGTCGCATTTCCCCTTTTTCATAAACCAAAGAAGCATAGCCACTTGAGGCAGATTTTACTTCATTAAAGAAATTTCGCATAAGCTCACGAAGAGGCATATTTAAGGTTATCTTGACTCTATCATGCCCCCAATCGGCTAAATCTGACACTGTAGCCTCATGTGGTGGAAAGAGTTGCATAAGTGGGCTTACATAATCATGTGGGGTGATAATGGTCAAAATAATCCATGGTTCACGAACTGATGTATACATACCATGATCAGGAAAATGTATAGGCGTATAAACCATTTCTACCTCACCATTTTTTAATGTCACTTCATAAGTAATAGATGGTGTAGTCACTACAAGCTCTTGATCAAATTCGCGTCTTAGTCTCTCTGTAATAATTTCCAAGTGAAGCATTCCAAGAAAGCCACATCTAAAACCACGACCAAGCGCGCCGGAAGATTCTTCTTCAAAAGTAAGAGATGAGTCAGATAATTTTAATTTTGAAAGTGAAGATCTTAAATCATTAAATTCATCTTGTGACTCAGGATAAATAGATGCAAAAACAATTGGTACCGGTTCAGCATAACCAGGAAAAGCAGGAAGCGGTTTTGAAAATGTTGTAACAGTATCTCCAACACGAGCGATACCTGGCTCTTTAATTCCAGTGACTATATAACCAATCTCACCTGCTTGTACAACTCCAGTCTCACGCTTCTCTGGAGAAAATGTACCAACTTCACGAATAATAAATTTTGCTTTTGATTGAATAAATAAAAGTGTGTCGCCTGCTTTTATGTTTCCATCAAGTACTCGCACATACAAAATAACACCCATGTGATTACTATATTCAAAGTCAAAAATAAGTGCACGAGTTTCTTTACCATTAGCGTCAACGAATTCACTTTTTGGAGCTGGTACTTTTTTAATGATTTCTTCAATCAATTCTTTTACACCTTCACCTGTTTTTCCAGATACCGCTAAAATCTCAGATTCCTCACAATTAAGTAATTCCATTATTTCTTCTTTCACGTCGTCCGGTCTCGCAATTGGACTATCTATTTTTGTGATAACTGGAATAATTGTTAATCCAGAATTTCTCGCCATCTCAAGAGTTGTAAGAGTTTGTGCTTGTATGCCCTGTGTCGAATCAACCAAAAGTAAAGTTCCTTCAACAGCTTGAAGAGCACGTGATACTTCATAGGAAAAATCAATATGTCCTGGAGTGTCGATCAAGTTCAAAATATAATCCTTGCCGTCATGCCCTTTCCAATTCATACGAACGGGTGTCATTTTAATTGTAATACCACGCTCACGTTCAAGTTCCATTGAGTCTAAAACTTGCTCTTTCATGTGACGCTTGTCTACAGTTGAGGTAACTTCAAGTAACCTATCCGCTAGGGTAGATTTTCCGTGATCGATATGCGCAATGATTGAAAAGTTTCTAATCTCCATAAGGTAAACGTACCTGTTTGGCGTCCTACTTTGTCGCACGGAGTTTTTGTCAGTCGCCGTAGGTCTACTACGTCTTCTTCCAAAAACTCCGTGCTTCGCGTATTACATCCAAACAACTACGTTTCTAATACAATACATACTACACGAAAACAGAGAAATTATAAAGGAAAATTCTTTATATGGGCTTCTTTTTTAAAGTAGTCTTTTCTTGGTATACAAAAGAGAAATAACTACAAAATTAGAAACGGTCATGGCAATGACTCCATAAACCAGACTTATATTACCTAATTGTTGTGTTGAATAACAAGCAAAAACTGCAACTAATGTAGAAATAAAGTTTGAATAAAAAACACTTTTTGTGTCTTTGGCAGAATAAAGTGAAATAGAATAATAGCCAATCATCATCTGAAGTGGTAATGCAATCAAAAATCCAACCAAAAAGAAAGCAATCAAATCATGTGCGGGAGTATTCCCATATAAAATTGTGATAAAAATATCTTGCAAAGAATAAATTGTAACCGATGCAAAAAATCCAATAGCACCGAGAATAATAACATACTGCTTCACAACACGTCTATATTCATGTATTCTATTTTCCACAAACTCTTTTGAGAGAACTGGCAAACTTGCGGTTGTAATACTTTGTTGAATAATTTGTGTCACAGCATCAGTAATTCTTTGTGCAAATAAATAACTAGAAAGAGCTCCCGGTCCTAATGTCGTTGCAAAAGCTGTGAAGAAAATAGTTCTTAATTGTGTCAAAACATTTACACCAGTACGTGGAAATGAAAGTCTGAAAAGTTCTTTAATATGTTTGAAAGAAAAATATGGAAGTACTTCAATAAATTTTGTTCCTCGTAATGAATACAACTGAATACAAAAAGAAATAATAGCGCCAATAATTACTCCATAAATTAATCCGTGCACTCCATAAATAGGATAAAGATAAATAATGCCACCGATGATTCCGAGAGAATAACCAAGTGGCGCAATACCGTAAAGAACAAAGTGATTCTTCATTTGTGCGAAACATGAAATCAAAGATGTGATACCGAGCAAAATCGGTTGTATCATTAATATTCTTGTAACATTAATAAATGTTACAGTCTGTTCCGCTGTAAATCCAGGGACGATTAAATGTGCATAAAATGGTATTGTCACCACTATAAATAAACCAACAAGCGATGCGACCCCTGCAAAGAAAAGTGAGATGGATGAAAGTCTGTGACGTGAATCAATAACATTTCCTGATTTATTTTCAATAGTTAAAAAAGGAACAACAGTTCCTGCTGTTACAAAAGCTAAAGACATTGCATAAAGAAAATCAGGAAGTCTAAAGGATGCATTGTAAATATCGAGAATTGGACCAACGCCAACGTGGGTAGATAAAAGTCTGTCGCGAACAATACCAAGCAATACCGAAAGCATTGAAAATATGGCGAGCAATACTGAGTTCTTGAAAATCATATTAATATATATTATAACATATACTAAATAAAAACTTTGACATACTAGTAAAAATGTAGTATCGTTATAAAGTTCTTTGTTGGGTAGACGCGCGATAGTAATATCGTGAGGAAAGTCCGAGCACATAGTTATGTTTACATAACAAGCGTAGTGGGTAATTCCCATCATGGGTGACCATTGTGTTGCGAACAGAAACGATCCGGTTTAGTCCGGCTGAAACGGCTAAATACATACGTGTGTGCAAGACCGTGCTCTTAATGCTTCGCATTAAGCGCAGAACATCGCTGAACGAACGCAGAAGGTCGCAGAAAAATACAAATTGCATTCTTCTGCGTCAGTCAGCGTTAAGTCTGCGTACTTCTGCGCCCAATGCGGAGCGTTGGGAGAGTGTCGCTAGATCTTTACAGCAATGTAGAGACAAGATAAATGTCTATACAAATACAGAACTCGGCTTATAGATGAAGAACACATGAGAATGCCACCCTAACGGGTGGCATTTTCTTTTACAGATTATCCAGTTTAGATTATTTCCCAATATTTACTTTACTACCTAAAAATAAACCGTATTCTCTTGCTTTATTTGCACCAATTTCAAGAACATAAGACGCTGGCGCTTTATTTATATAAGTCGTAGGATAATCTTCTGGTGATGCATTCTCCACAATATCAACAATAATGCCATTACTATTAATCCAAATAATATCAATTGGGAAAAGCATGTCTTTCATCCAAAAACCAAACTTTCCAGGAATACCAAAATCAAAAAGCATCCCCTTTCCATCATCTAAACTAATTTTTCCAGAAAGCCCCTCTTCACGAGATTCTTTTGTGTCGGCAACCACTGCATTTATTTTTCCGCCCGAAAAAGTAATCTCTACATTTCTACGAACTATATTTTCTAAAAATGATGGCCGACAAACTTTTGTAGAAACACATTTGTATCCATATAAAGATATGAAACATAAACCTATTACTAGTAAAAAATAAATAGCTCCCCTTTTTTCTTTACTAGTTAATTTGTGTTTATACATTAAGATAGTATAACCTATTATTTCTTAAATTAAGGTTTTACAAATTGTCCAAGTAATTCTTCAACTTTATCACGTATTCCAAAAGATGAAGTTATAACATCTAAATGTAATTTCCCAATTCTAACCCTGTCTATCAAATCTATAAGCTGTTCTGGTGTATAGGTAAGGCGACTCCCACGTATAGTGCCTAATTCATTTATAAAAAAATATAAAGCAGAAAAAGATTGAGCAGTTTGTATTTTAATTTCTGGAGATTCCGCTGAAGAGTCATTATAGAAATATTTTTTAATAACGATATCACCTTCTTTTACTCTTTTATATATTGAAAAAGTAAGTCTTTTTTCAAGTTCACTATATCCAGAAGTGTAATATTTATTCCAATCAACAACAACGGCTGCATCACCAACTCCTGCCCATTCATATCCTTTATCAACACTCGTATTTCTTGTTATGAGATGTCTTTGCTGTTCTGTTTTTAAAAAATCTGGCTGTCTATTTTCAAGCACTAAACTATATGCTCCTTGTAAGTGTTTTGGGGATGCGCCATCATTAAATCTTTGATACGGCCATAACTTAGAATCTGACCAAACATCATTTTCCCCACCCAAATTACATTGTTTACCATTAATATAACTTCCTGTTTTAAGATTTACTAATTCACCAACAATATGTTGAGCCACATCAATAATAAAAACTCTTTCTTTTTCACCAACATTCCTTGGTAAGAAAATATCAGTCCAAGCGTGACCATCGGCATCTTCTTTTAGATAAGCAATATTACTACCACGAGTGACCCTTGTCCCGTTGGGGAGTATTTGATTTTCAACAAGTTTTTCAATTAAAACTGAAACTAAAAGGGCTTGATGTTTGCACACTGCCTTAGATTCATCATAGCGATTAAGTTTAAAATAGTTTGTTAAAGATACTTTTCTAGTTTGGTTATATCCATCTAAACCACTTTCCAAAAGAACACTATTCTCATATTTTTCAGCAGCATTAAGATCATAAGGCATTACGCTATTAACTAAATTATAAACTTCTTCAAAAATAACCTCTGGTGGAGGTCTACAAATTACCTCAAGATTATTTATAAAAGCAAGTAATTGAGAAAAAGATTCAGGAGGAATTTCCTCTTGTCTATTTTCATCACCTTCTAAGGATTTCGGAAGCATGACTTAAGTTTAACATATTTTAATTTGTCTATATTTACAGCAATTTCATAATATTTTAAATATTATCAGTAAAATACCTATCCTTTAGGAATTCCGTAAATTGTATCATTTCATTTTTAGCTTGTGCTACTAGCTGTTTTCTTTCTTCTTCAGAAAGATTTTCATTTGAACTTGTTTTTACTTTAAGAAACGGAGTATCTTGTATATATGGAGGATGATTATGAGTACGGTAAGGAAACTGCACATAAACATGTAGATTAGAGGGTTCTGTAGATTTTTGTGGTGATAAATAAAATTCTTTAATGATTTTTTCTAACCTCTCAGCAAGTATAAGAGTTTCTTCTCTCCACTTTTTATACTCCTCAGTGTATGGAGCATTATCATTCATAAGTTTTTTTCTTACGCCTTCTTCAAGATCAACCTGTTTTTCTTTATTGAAAAATTGAGAACGTTCATCAACTTCATCAGGTGAAATCCCTAATTGCAACATAGTACTAACTCTTAATTCTTTCTCTCCTTTATAAAAATATTCCGGTGTTACTCCTTTAACTTCTACCCATGGTGAATTACCATAATTACCTTGATCTGATTGAGTTGTATTAAATCCTAGTAATTGCAGTGCAACAACAGTCTCTCTTATTCCTTCATCTAAAACATATCCATATGTGTCTGGTTTCACCATTTCAGCCATTTTCTCATCCCACTTTTGTTGTTTTTTTTCTAGAGAAGTTTCATTATTTCCTAGACTTAATTCAGTAGATGTAGGACCAGTATTTGCAAATCCATTGTTCATTTAATAAGTATAACAAAAAATTTTCAAAAAATATCTATAAAGAAAGTCAGAAATTGCTCCAGCTACGCGAAGCTTAGGAATTTTTCTAGGAGACGTAGTAGGTCTACGTTGACGAAGAAAAATTTCGTAGCGACAAAGTAGATGGATAATTTATGACTTTCTTCCAGCTTTGGCGCGGTCGGACTCGGTAAGAAGCTGCTTTCTCAAACGTACTGACTTTGGTGTAACTTCCAAATATTCATCAGCATTCATAATTTCAAGACCACGTTCAATTGTAATTTCCCAAGCTGGAACAAGAGTTACGGCTTCATCAGTACCAGAAGAACGCATGTTTGAAAGTTGTTTGCCTTTTGTTGGATTCACCATCATCTCTTCACCTTTTGAAGTATTACCAATAACCATACCTTCATAAACTTCAGTGTTAGGTAGAATATAAATAACTCCTCTATCTTGAAGATTCCAAAGAGAGAAAGCTAGTGACTTACCATTCGCCATTGAAGTCATAGAACCAACAAGGCGACGAGTAATTTCTCCAGCGTATGAGGCAAACTTTAAATAACGTGCTGATAAAATACCAAGACCTTTTGTATCAATAACAAACTCTCCACGATATCCAAGTAATCCACGAGTAGGAATCTCAGCCTTAATACGATTCACTCCATGCTTTTCTGACATATCAGTAATCATCGCTTTACGGCGTCCCAACTTTTCCATAACGATACCAGATGATTCTACTGGTACATCAATAACAAGTTCTTCATATGGCTCTTCCTTAACTCCATCTTTTTCATGGAAAATAACTTGTGGCTGTGAAACTTGAAGTTCATAACCTTCACGACGCATTGTCTCAAGCAAAACACCAATGTGAAGTTCACCACGACCATAAACTAAATATTTATCCATATCAAAATCAACACGAAGACCGACGTTTATTTCAAGTTCTTTCTCAAGACGATCACGAATCTGACGACCTGTTACGAATTTTCCTTCCTTACCAGCAAATGGTGAATCATTAACCAAGAAGTGAAGAGCAATAGTTGGCTCATCAATATGAATGGCCTCCATCGGTTCCTGATCAGCATTTTTTATAAAAGTTTCACCAATAAAAATATCAGAAAATCCTGCGATCATAGCAATATCCCCCGCCTCAGCAGTTTGTGCATCCACTCTTTCAATACCATTAAAAGTATAAATTTTTGTAATTTTACCTTTTCTTGTTTCGCCAGTTGCCTTCTTTACAATAATTTCTTCACCAACTTTTGCTATACCATCATAAATTCTAGCTACAGCCATACGTCCAAGGAAATTATCATAAGCGAGATTAAACACCTGCGCCTTAAATGGATTATTTATATTTCCTGTTGCCTTTGGAACTTTTTCAAGAATCACATCAAGTAATGGTGTTAAATCTTTCTTTTCATCATCCATACTTCTCATTGCAATACCTTGGCGACCAATAGCATATACGGTTGTAAAATCTAATTGTTCATCGTTAGCACCGAGCTCCATAAATAATTCAAAAACTTCATCGTGAACTTTCTTTGGGTCAGCTGCTGGCTTATCAATTTTATTTATAACAACAATTGGCTTAATACCAAGTTCAAGAGACTTCTTTAATACGAAACGTGTCTGAGGCATAGGGCCTTCCTGGGCATCTACGACAAGCAACACACAGTCAATAGAGCGAAGAACACGTTCAACCTCAGAACCGAAATCCGCGTGACCTGGAGTATCCAAAATATTTATCTTTACACCTTTATATGGAACAGAAGTATTCTTCGCAGTAATCGTAATACCGCGCTCTTTTTCCATTGGATTAGAGTCCATTGTTTGGCCTTCAACACCAACACCACACTGCTTCATAAGCCCATCTGTAAGAGTGGTCTTGCCGTGGTCAACGTGAGCGATAATGGCGATGTTACGAATTTCTTGTTGCATGGTTGAATGGTTGGTAGTTACTAGCTACTGGTTAATAGTTTAAATACAGATAATTATGAATGTAAAAGCGACGCAACCTGCGGTTGCACCGCTTTTACCAATGTCAGCTATGATAACACATTTTTACCAAATACGCTAGTGCTTTATGGGTATGGACGAAATTACTATTGACATTTAGCATTAAATATGCTATAATTGTCATACCTCTTTGCGGGTGTAAAGAGGGTTAACTTCTTTGTAATGAAAGGTCCAGAAAATGGACAAGCAACATAAGCCGGCTGTTTATGAAACAATTCTTGGGCGCAATCCCAGCAATTGTTTTCCATACCAAAAGCCAATTGTCATTTCTCTGTCCCTGCCTCGCGTTGGCGAGTGGGACTTTCGGTGGTGCGTTTCGGAATTCCTGAGGTGTGAATATGCCCACTACGGACATAAACTCATGCCAAGGTCGAATCCGGTGAACGTACAGGTCTACGGTAATCGCAAAACCATTGAAGGTTTAGCAAAATCTGGAATGCCAGCTGTATGTGAACTCGAACTCGTCGTCAAGAAATTGGCTGATGGTCGGGAATACATACTGGTGAATTTGTTTCTCACAAAGCCTAGTCGGCCAGTGACACACGAATTTACAATTGTTCCAGCAGGAAGAGAGCGTCCATGGTTCGTTTATACGACGAAAGATATGGGTGGCTCGGGAATCTCGGTTCGTCCTTTCTGAAATCGGATGACTTAGTTTCTAGGAAAGTTAGTTGTTAGACAGATAGTTAGTTTCTTTTTGTTTTAGTTAGTCGTCGTTTGTGCAATTATGACAAATGATATCGAGTGAGTTCTTTATTTGGATTTTATGGTTTGAGTTTGAGTTTTTAAGATGTTTCTTGAGTTGATGAAAGTCCTCGGAATATCTTCGTGACAACATGTCACACCGGTCATAATGTATTTGTGAGTCACATTATACCGATAAGCAGCTGAAAAACGCTGATCACTATCTCTGTAGCAACGCGCTGCAGGGATTTTACTTTTTATATAAACTATTTTATCCCTATTTCCTTCAAAAATGCTTTCTGATTCGGTACACGTCCTAGGAAATTTTTAACAAGTTTCATTTCATCTTCACTACTCCCCTTTTCTAATACTTCGCGACGCCACTTCATACCGACTTCAGTATTTGTCATTACATTTTTATTTCCTTTTGTCTTAAATGATTCGAATGCATCACATGCATAAACAAGTGCCCAAAGATAAGAATAATATCCTGCATCATATCCAACTAAGTGACCAAAGCCTGCTGGGAATAATGTTTCCTTTTCTGGAAGGTCAATATTGAAATACATTTTATTCATCTTACGATAGGCTGTGCGTGCATCTTTTACTTTTCCAGTGTGTAGTTCAAGATCTAGTTTTCCTTGAATAAGCTGTCGTGTGTAAAAGTAAGCATTTTGAAAAATCTTTCCTTTTATAATTCTGTCTATCATATCAGTTGGTAAACGCTTCCCTGTTTCATAATGCTTCGATAATTTTTCCATAACCTCTTTATCCCATACCCAGTTTTCCATAATCTGAGATGGTGCTTCAACGAAATCCCACGCGACATTCGCACCGGCTTGTGACTCTAGTCTTGCGCGAGTGAGAGTCATATGAAGAAGGTGACCAAATTCATGGAAAAGTGTTTCTACTTCAACAAGTGATAACAATGATGGAACTTTTTTATTTGGTGCTGGGAAATTACAAACCATACTAGAATATGGTGCGACATATTCTTCGGTTCCATAGCCATGTTCATGAGAAACAACTACATCAAACATCGCCGCGTGACTATACTTCCCTTCTCGTGGAAACAAATCCATTGAAAAATATCCAATAAGTGTGCCGTCACCATTATTTATTTGATACATCTTCACATCTTTATGCCAAAGCGTCATATGATACTCTGCAATCACAATTCCAAATAAATTTTCACAAAGATTAAATAGTTCTCGCTTTACATGTTCAAGTGGAAAATAGCTTCTCACTGTTTCTGGATCAAGGTCATAAAGTTTCTTTTTTAAATTTGTAGAAACATAGCCAATATCATAATGTTCAACCTTCTTAATTCCAAGCGTCTTAGCATGAGCACTTATATCCACACTTTCTTTTTTGGCGAGTGGGGCAAGAGTTTTTAAAAGCGAATTTTGAAAATCCTCAGCCGTTTTAGCCGTCTTTACCATACGAGTTTCAAGTCTGAAATCAGCGTGATGTTTATATCCTAAAATATGTGCAATTTCTTGACGAAGTTTTACTAACTCCTCAATAATTTTAAGATTCTTCATTCCTCCCTTTTTCAAATTTTTAAGAGCTAACTCTTCACGCTTTTTTCTATTCTCGGCCTCTGACATAAAAGGACCAATGTGAGGATATTGAAGTGAAACAATATATTTACCATTAGGGTGCTTTGGAAGTGTAGAAATAAATCTCTCGGATAATCCAGCAAGCTCTTCTTTTGTACACAAAATATAATCTTGATAATCATTAATATTCTGTCTGAAAGCAATAGATAATTTACCGACTTTTTTCATTAAAACTTTCAATTTCTTTTGCACGGCCTCGGGCAAGTCAAATCCCATGCGACGATATTCACGAAGTGTCTCTTCAAGAAGTTTTATATCTTCCTTGCGAAGTTTCTTCTTCTCATATTCAAAATTTCCTTCATAGTATTCACAGAGTGCAATAAATAAATCTCTATCATATTCTATATCGACGAGTTTCTGTGACATTTCTGTTGCAACAGCGTGTGCAGCATCACGAACTTCTTTTTTTGGTGAAATCTCAGAGAGCAATCCCATCTTATTGAAAAAGCTTTCAAAAGAATCATCGCATCTTTCTAACGCATAAAGTGTATTTAAAAATGTTCTATTCTCAGGAAGAATTTTCTTTATATCTCCATAGACTTTTTTCTTATTAAGAATATAAAGATCAGCCTGCTTCTTCATAAGTGAAGGGGTCATTTTCACCCAAGTAAAATATTTTGCTGTATAAGGAATTGTTTTCATAGTTCTATATTCTAACATAAATTAATACTTTATTTTATTTTGTCTAGCGAGGACCTAAATAGAAAAGTAATCTTTTATATTTAGTCCGAGTGACGACATAAAAAGGTTTAAATGCCTCGTAGATTACTACGAGAAACCTTTATTCAAATTTCTTTTCTTGTTTTATCTTTCATTTTAAAAAGCCGTGTCCTTTTCTTGCTAGAAAAGGCACTCTATCTCGGCTACCCGCCCTCCGATGCGCTTTTTAAAAAGAAAGATGGGGTTTGTTTAAATACAAGTATATATTCCAATACAATTAATAAAAAAAAAGGAAACCCCGAGCTCATGCTCGGGGTAAGTGCAAACTTGTAATTCACATATGGTTTCATTTAACCATAGGCATCTCCTATGTTTGTTACTTAAATTTGCGTGCGGATGTTTCCACCCACTTTATTATTCTAGCATAAAAGAGAGCTTAAAAAAATGCCTCTGTGTAAATAGAAATCTCTGGTACACCCCCATCTTTTAATCCTCGCCAATAGTCACGAACGAAAGCAATGGATCCACAAAGGAAGAATTCTGGGTCAGAAAGATTTTTTGATTGTTCAATTATATCTGCAACCGGAATACGTCCATTTTTCATCACACCTTCTACATTTTCTTGAGTAATATAATAATTTACATTTAAAGTATTTGGATATTTTTCAACCAATTCATCTAATTCATTTTTAAAAATAATATCATCAACCATTTTGTTTGAATAAAAAAGCATTATTTTACGATTAGGAGTCTTTAACACTGATTCTTCTATTATTGCTTTAAAAGGAGCAACACCAATACCACCTGCAATTAAAACAAGTGGACTCGTTTCGGATTCTGTATAAAAATATCCATATGGCATAGATGCAGATAATTTATCCCCTGCCTTTAATTCAATTATTTTATTTGAAAATATTCCTATGCCTTTTACTGTAATAGTAAAAGAGTTGGCTGAAATAATATTTGAAATACTATATGACTTGCCCTCAACGTGACCAGTTTCTGGGAAAAATACTGTAATATATTGTCCTGCTCTAAATGTTTTTATTACGCCGTCATAAGCCAAGGTTAAAGTAAAAACATTTTCTGTTTCTTTTTTAACTTCTTTTATTGTGTATGTAATGTTATTTTCCATGATTTATTTAATGCCAACACTGGATTCCCGCCTTCGCGGGAATGACACCTGGGTCTTCGGAACTTACAGACTTGAATGAGATTCGAGGCAAAGTGAAGATTTTTGAGGAGGTGTACTTAATAGTACAGTGACGAAAAAATATTCACTTTAACGAAGAAGGTCGTCAAGTATGTAATGTTCCTTCGTAGTCTTCAACTGCTTTACGTAGAGCCTCATGTCCCAAAACAGAACAGTGATATTTCCTATCAGGAAGCCCACCCAATCTATCTATGATTGACTCTGGTGTCATACGTTTAGCAGTAGCAATTGTCATACCACCATTTTCTGTTGCTATAACTGACATCATAGAAGTGGAAGCAATAGCAGAAGCACAACCAAATGTACGCCACTTACATTCTGTAATTTTATTTGTTTCTTTATTCACATTTACCCAAACAACCATCATGTCCCCACAAAGTGGGCTACCAGCAACCCCACAACCGTCAGCTACATAATCTTTATCATCAAGTAAAATATTTCTCGGATTGAAAAAATGATCTTTTACAATATCACTGTAGAGCCAATCTGTTACATCACATGTTGTAGGAGTAATTTTATTCATGGTTTTTTATCGGAGAAATCTTTTTTAGTTTATTTACAATATCAATTAATGAAGAAATAACATAATCACAATCCTCTTTGCTTGTCTTTTCACCTATAGTAAACCTTAAGCTTCCATGCATAAGTGACACATCTTGTTTAATGGCTAAAAGCACATGTGAGACCTGCAAATCTGACGCAGAACACGCTGAACCAGTAGAAGCCTGTATTCCCATCTCATCTAACATTAAAAGCATTGATTCCCCTTCTACAGCAGGTATAGAAATATGAATATTATTTGGCAATCGAGATATTCGGTGACCGTTTAAAACCAAATCTGGAATTGAGGTACTCAATCCTTTGATAAAATAATCACGAATTTCTGTAAGCCTCTGAGATTCTTTTTCTCTTCTTTCTTCAACATGCGTGAGTGCAAAATCAAATCCTACAATAGCTGGAAGATTTTGTGTTCCACTTCGCAGTCCCCGCTCTTGTCCACCACCTGAAATAATCGGCTCTATTTTTACATTTTTATTTTTATACAAAATACCAATACCTTTTGGACCATAAATTTTTGAACCATTAAGAGTCATCATATCCACCCCGAGATCATTTATGTTAAGCGATAGACAGCCAGCCGCTTGGCAGGCATCGGTATGGAACAGCAGGTAGCCATTAGCCTGTAGCTTGTAGCTTTTTATGGCATCCCCCAATTCCTTGATTGGTTGTATTGTGCCGATTTCATTATTTGCATACATTACAGAAATTAAAATAGTTTTATCTGTAATGCGAGATATAACATCTTGTATATCAATCATTCCAAACTTATCTACTGGAATATATTCAACAATAAAACCTTCTTTTTCCAACTGCTTAGCAGATTCAATAATCGCTTTGTGTTCAATTGCAGAAATTAAAATATGATTACCATATTCACGATTTGCTCTTGCTATTCCTAAAATAGCCATATTATCTGACTCAGTTCCACTCGCTGTAAAAATTATCTCATCCTTTTCAACACCTAAAATATTTGCAATATTATGTCGCGATTTTTCTATTACAGAATTAGATTTTCTACCAGAAAAATAAAGTGAAGAAGGATTTCCATATTCCTCATTAAAATACGGTAACATCACATTAAGCACATCTGCTCGTGTGGGTGTCGTAGCTGCGTGATCCATGTAAATTTTGATTGGAGTTTTCATACATATTATCTAATACCACAGAAGGAAACATATTTTTCCATAATATTTTTTAAGGCAGCAAATTCTTCATCACTGTAAGTAACTTTTTTTAGAAATTGTGGATTAACTGTTTTTGTTGGAATAAATTTTTGAAGATAATAATTTTCGGCACCTTTTATCTCTTTGCCAATTTGTTCTATATCTTCAAATGTGATCATCGACTTTACAATAGTCGTACGAAATTCATAAGGTAAACCACTTTCTTTAATTATTTCTATACTTTTCTTTATGTTATCGACGTTTACAGGTCGGCCGACTGTTTCTGTATATTTAGAAAGTGGAGACTTAATATCCATTGCAATATAATCAACTAACTTTTCATCAATTGCACGCTTTAATACTACAGGATCTGTACCATTAGAATCAAGCTTGACCAGAAAACCAAGTTTCTTTACTTCACGCATAAATGAAAGTAAATCATCCCCATGCATGGTCGGTTCCCCTCCTGTTATAACAATTCCATCTAACATTCCGGTTCTTCCTTTTAAGAAATCTAATATTTCTTTTTCATCAATTTTTGTCTCAACTGTCTCATCAACTAATTCTGGATTATGACAATATGGGCAACGAAAATTACAGCCTATCGTATAGACCATACATGCTACCTTTGTTGGATAGTCTATTAGGGTAAACTTTTCAAATCCTCCGAATTGCATCTTAACTTACGGTCTGTGCTACTCCGAGTGCTTCGACATTAGCTGGCGCACATTCCGGTATATACATTTCTCGTAAATCAAATTCTGCCTGCTTTGCATCATTCCACTGACTCACTGGTCGCAAGTATCCAACAACACGTGAATAAACTTCACATGCTGAACTACAAGTTGGGCAAGAAAAGTGCTCACCCGTAACATAACCATGATTTCCACAAACAGAAAATGTTGGGGTAATGGTGAAATATGGTAACTTATAATTTTCACAAATTTTCTTAACCAAATTTGGTACAGAGCGATAATCAGCAACACGTTCACCTAAGAAAAGATGTATAACGGTTCCCCCTGTATATTTGGTTTGAAGCTCATCTTGAATATCAAGTGTTTCAACAATGTCATTTGAGAAATTAACCGGCAAGTGTGACGAGTTTGTATAGAAAGGTTGTGCTCCTTTTTTAGACTCTGCTTCATTAGCAACAATAATATCTGGATACATCTTTCTATCACGAGCAGCGAATCTGTAAGTCACACCTTCAGCTGGTGTTGCTTCTAGATTGTAAAGATTACCCGTCTCTTGCTGATAATTAATTAATCGATGACGCATATGGTCAAGTACTTCACCTCCAAAAGCTCTTCCATTTACTGAACCAAGATTTTCACCAAAAAGATTCATAGTTACTTCATTCATACCAATAAGACCAATTGTTGAAAAATGATTTTTCCAATATTCACCAAATCCACTTTTAATATTTCTTAGATAAAACTTTGTATAAGGATACAGGTTGGCATCAGTTAATTTCTCAAGCAACTTTCTCTTTATTTCCAAACTTTCCTTTGCGATATCCATTTGTGTATCTAATCTTTCATAAAATTCAGCTTTTGCTTTTTCTAATGAATCCTTATTCTTTAATTTAGAAAGATAAGCAATACGTGGAAGATTGATTGTAACAACACCAACTGAACCAGTAAGAGCATTTGCTCCAAAAAGACCACCACCACGACGATCCAACTCTTCTAGATCAAGACGAAGACGACAACACATAGAGCGTGTATCTTCTGGCTTCATGCTTGAATTAACAAAATTACTGAAATATGGAATACCATATTTTGCAGTAATTTCCCAAAGACCTTTTAATTTTTGATTCTCCCAGTTAAAATCTTTTGTAATATTCACTGTTGGAATTGGGAATGAAAACACTCTTCCTGCTTTATCCCCTTCTCCCATAACCTCAAAGAAAGCTTCATTTAACATATCCATCTCTGTTTGAAATTCTCCATACTTTTCTGATTGCTCTTTGCCACCAATAATTATTGGCATATCTTTAAAGTTAACTGAAGGGTTTAAATCAAGAGTAATATTTGAAAATGGTGTCTGGAAACCAACACGTGTTGGTACATTCATATTAAATACGAATTCTTGAATTGATTGCTTAACTTCTTTTTGAGTCAATTTATCATAACGAATAAACGGTGCGAGTAGTGTATCAAAATTTGAAAATGCGATAGCTCCCGCAGCCTCACCTTGCATCGTATACATAAAGTTAACAATCTGACCTAATGCAGTACGAAAATGTTTTGGTGCACCTGATTCAACTTTATCCGGAACCCCACGGAATCCTTCTTTCAATAAATCCATCAAATCCCAACCTACACAATAAATAGCGAGTGTACCTAAATCATGAATATGAAGATCACCATTTTCATATGATGTACGAATTTCCTGTGGGTAAATTTTATTTAACCAATATGTTTTACTAACTTCAGAAAAAATATAATTATTCAACCCTTGAAGTGAATAACCCATATTACTATTTTCTTTCACTTGCCAATCTAATTTACCTAAATAATTATCAACCAAACCAAGAGATGACATCGTCGCAAAAGATCGCATCTCAGCATGTTGCTCTCGGTAGAGAATATATGCTTTTGCTGTAACCTTAAAACGAGATGTCATGAGGACATGTTCAACTTCATCTTGTACTTGCTCAATTAAAATAACTCCATCTTCTGCTTTTGTTTCCAAAAAAGAAATTACTTTATCAGTAAGAATATTTGCTTCATTTTCATCAAACTCTTTTGTGGCAAGACCTGCCTTTGTAAGAGCCTTAGTAATTTTATTTTTTTCGAAAGCCTTTCTTTCACCTGTTCTTTTAATAATTGTTTTAAGCATAATTGTACAAGAATAACGTTAATAAAGTTTCCTCGCAGCAAGCTGACGAGTTATTTTTTAGGAAACTACTTTGTTCATAATGGCGTATAGCAATCTACGTCATGTTGAAACTTTTTATGTCGTCACTCGGACTAAATATAAAAGATTACTTTTCTATTTAGCTCCTCGTTAGCCAAAATAAATATGTGTCCCCCGGTACCTTATTATTGCCCCACTTCACCTTATCTGCAACCACAAAACTGGGGACATAAAAGGTCTTGAAAAATATGCCCGATTCTAGAAAAATCTTTACAAAATCTATAGGTGGGTTGAAGTGCTGGGGTAGTTAGCAGCCTGTAGCTTGTAGCCTTTAGCGATACAAAATACAGGTCAAAAGCTGCAATTTTTATGCTAAAAGTTTTATTTGTTTTTCTTTTTCACTATGCAATTCTTGTCGTGATTGCCAGATAATATATCAAGACTTAATAAAAACTCTCCAACTATTTCTCCACCAACAAATTTAAAATGTTTTTTAAAAAGTTTTAACCACATGTTTTTAATTTCATCTCTATTATCTTTTGTATTGTCATCCTCGCGAATGCGGGGATCCAGTATTCTAAATGCAAGAGTGCGAAACTGGATTCCCACCTTCGTGGGAATGACACAAATACTAGACTGAATCTCCTTATCCTTTATATCCAACCATTTTCTAAAACTTCCAAATTCTTTTTGAATTTTTATTATTTCTTGTGCATTATATATTGCTGCATTTATTTTTAATTTATTACGAATTATTTTTTCATCATTCATTAACCTTAGAAAATCTTTTTCACTATATTTTGCAACTTTTTTAATATTAAAATTATTATAAGCTTTTCTAAACCCACTCTCTTTCATTAAAATAGTTCTCCAAGAAAGTCCCGCTTGGTTTATTTCCATAATCAAACGTCCAAATAATTCATTGTCATCTTCTATTCTCACACCATAATGATTATCGTGATAAATTTTATCAACATCATTTTCGTCATTTAATTTGGAAACATAATCACAATATGGATGATTTAATTTCATATTAGTCCATCAAGAAATCCAATTGCTCTTTTGGAATACCTATAGATAGGCCGAAATCAACTGCTGGTTGCCATGATGTTTTATCATTTATATCACAAATAAATTTTTTATTAGAAAATAAAATAATAAGTTTAGTCTCATTCCAAAAATGTGTATACCAAGATTCTTTAAGCTGTTTTTCTAAAATGTCTATTTCTTCATCTGTTACAAGCACAGAATAAATATGCCACCTGTCAGCAACATTTTCATCATCAGTCTCCTTAAGACTTATAACCTTTATATTATTAAGAATTTCTATATCTTTTAAACTTTCTGCAACAATAGTACCTTTATACATAAATTTTAAAATTCCGTCATTACCCCTTCCTTAAGATCAACAAATTGCATCCCATCTTTCTCAAGTAAATTTTTTGGAATCATTCTAGTAAACAATCTCCTATCTTCCCTTAGCATTCCATCATGAACAGGAAAAACTATTTTTGGTTTTATAGCTTTTGCATATTCAATAGCTTCTTCAATTTTCATCCATGGTGCAACCACCGGAAGTGCTAATATCTCAATATCTTTATTTGGATTATGAAATGAATCCCCTGGATAAAAGAACTTATTCGCAATATAAAAACCAGTATTTTGCACAATAGAAATATCATGATGAATACAAGCATGGTCAGTACCGAAACTGATAATGCTTACCCCTTTAATATTTATTTCTTCTCCATCTCCAATAAGCACACAAGAAATATTTTCTTTATCTAATAATTTCTTCACTCCCTCATGGGTATAAATCACAGCTTTTTCATTTGATTTTAATATTGTCTTCAGACTTTCAATATGAATATGATCTGCATGTTCATGACTAATTAAAATAACATCAATATTTTTGGCATCCGGTGTATCGTTCCAACTTCCTGGGTCAGTTAATATGCGAATTTCTTTTTCCTCTATCAAAAGACAACAATGTCCAAATTTTGTAATTTTCATACTCCTAGTATACGATAAACTGCAATTCCAAATGCTATAGTTACATTCAAAGATTCTTTTGTGCCAAGCATAGGGATTTCTGCTATGACATCACAAATTTCTAGATTTTCCTTTGACATTCCGTCAACTTCTGAACCAATAACAAAAGCTACACTGTTTTGCTTTCCTAGTTCTATAGTTTTATAATCCACTGATTTTTCATCTTGCTCAATAGCAATTATGTAACAACCTTCTTCTTTAAGTTTTTTTAGTGCTTCAGTAATTGAAGATTCATATTCCCAAGCCACTACATCTTCTGCACCAAGTGCCACTTTTGCAAAGTCGCTTCTTTTATCACCCCATTTATCAAGCGGTGTTGGTGTTGTGCCACAAAGTATAATCTTATCAATTCCTACTGCATTTGCAGTGCGAAAAATAGACCCAACATTATATACCGAGCGAAGATTATCTATTACTACAATTTTCATTTTTTAATATTAACATATTTAACATAGAAAAATCCCAAGGATTAACCTTGGGATTTTTCTGTATAAATATATACTTTAAAGACTACTTTGTTTTCTTTACAGCAACTTTCTTAGCTACTGTCTTTACCACAGCCTTTGCCACAACCTTTTTTGCGACAACCTTCTTTACTTCCGCAACTTTAGGTGCAGATTTCTTCACCTCTACAACCTTAGATACTACTTTCTTTGCCCCGCGAAGAGTGCTCACAACGTGTGGTTGAGCAACAACTTTTGCTTTTGCAATTACTACTGGTGCAACTTTAACCTGTGCCTTAGCTGGAACAACAACATGAACTGGGGTTTCATTCTTTACTGCTGTCATTTTTTCAATAACATTTATAAGTTTATCTAATTTGAAACTAATATCTGCTAATTGCTTCTTTGTAGAGTCATCAGCTCCAATTGATTTAACTTCTGGACGAACAAATGAAGTCGTAGGTGTTGGTCTATCATTTGAAAATCTTTTTGGTTCACGATTAAAAGATCCAGATTTATATTCCTTATCTTCACGCTCTCTTTTAGCGCTGAAACAAGAACTACAATATACCGGCTTATCACTTGCTGGACGGAAAGGCACATCACAATTCTTTTTACATTCACTACAAGTAGCTTGAAACATTGTAGCTTCTCTGTCACCACCTCTATCTCCCCCTCTTTTATCACCATATGATGGTCGACTTCTACCTTCATCTCTGCCTCCGCTTCTTTCTCCACGGTAACCACCACTTTTATTATCTCTGGATTGAAAATTTTTCATATACCTCATACTATGCTATTAGAGGCAAAGAAGCAAATAAATACAGATAAAAGTTACCTTCCTATAGCTTACATACGATACAACAATTTTCTCCCGCGTAAAGTAGATGGTATGGAATTCGAACCCGTGAAGGCTTTCACCTTACCACCTTTCTTCCTCTCGGTTCGATTTACTAATCGCCGAAACAAAACAACTAACTATTTACATGGCGGAGGCGGAGAGATTTGAACTCTCGAACCAGTTACCCGGTTGCCACCTTTCCAAGGTGGTGGAATAAACCACTATCCGACGCCTCCGCCATATAAATACAAAACCTGTTTTGTTCTGGACTGCGATTTCAACAGACTGAGTACCCTCACCAGGACTGCGACTTTAACAATTTGGTTACAAATTAAAAAGTCGGGAGCAATCTAAGAAATCGGGAGCAATGTAATGCATTAGACCGCTCTGCCAGCTCTCCAATATTTAACATAAACCAAGCGCGAGCCGGTAGGCTCGCGCTATATTGTACCACACACATTTTTTCTAGCATTTTTACCAACTACCGGATGCTCCTCCCCCGCCTGAAGAACCACCACTAAACCCACCAAATGATGAGCCTCCACCAAATGAGCCACCTCCTCTGTTTCCTCCAATCCACCAAGGAATTGATGATCCACCACTTACTGCATTTTTATAAGCATTAGAAACAAAATAATCAAATAAAAGACCAAATAAGATAAATATAACAGTCAGAATGGAACCCCAGATTAAAGTAATTCCCAAAATACCAAAAAATGTTATAGCTACTCCGCCTATTCCACCAATAAGACCTCCTGCCCACCACGATTTACTTCTACCAAGAATTGAAGCAAGAAATTGTAAACCAATAATAATAAAGACAATAATAAACTCAATCATATTTCCATTTATTGAAGAACTAGATTTTTTACCTGTTGCCTTATATTCACCTCTTGTTACCTCCTCTATAGCCTTTACACCTTGTATAATACCCTCGTCATAATTCCCCTGTTTAAATGATGGAGTAATCTTATTATCAATAATATCTTTTGCTGTAATATCAGGAAGTGCACCCTCTAAACCGTAACCAACTTCTATACGAAGCTTATGGTCATCACGAGAAATTAAAAGTAAGATACCATTATCATTTTTTGCATCTCCTATTTTCCAACTTGAAAAAAGTTTTGATGCATAATTTTCTACAGCATCTCCTCCTAAATCAGGAATAGTTACAACTGCTATTTCATTACTACTACTTGCTGTAAAATTTTTTAATTCATTTTCTAAATTTTGTTTCGCATCAACAGATAGAATATTTGCATAATCATTTACATACCCGACAGGTTTATCAGGAATAGTAAAAGCATAAGAAAATAAAGCTGTGGAAAATAATACAGCGAACGTAACAGCTATCTTTTTCATATTTACTAATTTAACTTAACTGCTGGTGCTTTTGCAGCTGCTTCATCAGCCTTAAAGAAGGCACGCTTCTGAAAACCAAACATTGAAGCAACGAGATTAGACGGGAAAGTAACAAGATGAGTATTGAATAATCCAACAGTGTCATTGAAGCGTGTTCTCTCTACAGAAACACGATTCTCTGTACCCTCAAGTTGAGTCATAAGATTTTTTACAGTCTCACCGGACGCGAGTTGTGGATAACTCTCTACAATCATAAGAAGTCTTCCAAGTGAGCTTTCTAGTTGACCTGCAGCCGCTGCTTTTTCATCAACTGTCTTTGCCCCCGCATATCCTTGGCGCGCCTTTGCAATAGATATAAAAATATCCTTCTCTTGAGTCATCATACCCTTAACTGATTCAACTAAATTTGGAATAAGATCAAAACGTCTTTGATATTGAGTTTCAACTTGGGCCCATTGTGTATCAACTGCAAGATTAGCCTTTACCATACTATTATATGAAGACATTATCCAAAAACCAAAAAGAATAGCAACCACTACAACACCTATAATTATTTTATTTTTCATATATATTAAATTATAACAAAACAAAGATATAGTTGCTATACAGCTATTCTAATGTGTTTGTTGTTGTTTTTGTTAAACGACTAATTCTCTCAGAGATTGGCGGGTGTGTCATAAAAAGTTTAGCCACAAAAGAAATTTTTTCATCATTACGAAGTTCAGATTCATCATTTACTCCTGTTGGATCAGAGATAAAAAGATGAGCAATAGCTGCACGTTGTATCTTCATTGGTTGATGAAAATTACTAATTTTCTGAAGAGCTAGAGATAGCCCTTCGGGATAGTGAGTAATAGAAACGGAAGTACTGTCAGCTAAAAATTCTCTTTCTCGAGAAATAGCTAAACGAATAATAGTTGCAGCGATAGGAGCTAAAATAATTGCAACGATTCCTAAAATGAAAAAAATAGGATTTTTCTTCTCATCACTTCCGGAACCAAAGAATGAAGCCCTTAATGCCATATCTGCAACCAAAGATATAACACCTGCAAATACTACAACAACAGTACTAACTAACATGTCCCTGTTTCCAATATGTGAAAGTTCGTGAGCAAGCACCCCTTCAAGCTCTGATTTTGTAAGTAGTGGCAATATTCCAGTTGTAACAGCAATCACAGAATGTTCCTTGTTTCTTCCTGTGGCAAAAGCATTCGGTGCTGGATCATCAATAATATATAGCACTGGCATTGGGAGCCCTGCTGTAATACAAAGATTTTCTATACTATTCCAAAGCTCAGGATATTGATCTTTAGATTCTATTTTTGTAGCTCCCGCCATAGACAAAACTAATTTATCCGAAAACCAATAAGAACCGACATTCATTATTAGACTAAAGAAAACAGCATAATATAGAATAGAAGGATTACCATACATTAATGACAAGACAAAACCAAAAACAATAACTAGTAAGAAAAAAACTGTCATCATAATCCATGTGGTTCTTATATTTGAGGATTGTTGTGTATAAGCAGGAGACATAATGTATTAGGCGCTTGCAATAATAAATCCGAAAGCATACTTGCTTATTTTTAATTTCGTGTTCTTATTATACCAAGCCCTGCAAGTTACTTTATAGTACAAAACCTGGGGGTTAAGTCAAGGACGGACGTGAGTACACATCCAGTAAAAAGTCTATAAAGTCTTTAAAGCTAAAAGGAAATACGGACCCGTATCAACTTTATAAACTTTCTACTTTATGGACTTTTAACTAATTAAAACTTTCGACTCTTTCATTTTTCTGATACTATAAATAGACATATGTCACAAAAAGAAGCTCCAAACCAATTATTTAAAGTTCGCCATTCACTTGCCCATGTGCTTTTAATGGCCATTAAACATAATTTTCCTCATGCTTTACCTACAATTGGTCCTGTAACTGATACTGGTTTTTACTATGACCTCGACTTTGCTCCAGGGGTAAAAATTGGGGTAGATGATTTAAAAAAAGTAGAAGATACAATGCGTGAAATTCTAAAACGTAATTTAGACTTCAAAGTTGAAACTGTTTCTACAGACCAAGCTCGTACACTTTTTGCAGTTAATCCATTCAAATTAGAATTAATCGATGGTATTGAAAAAGAAGGCCAGGACGTGACTCTTTATCATACGGGAGAGGATTTTTATGATTTATGTGAAGGTCCACATGTAGAAAATACGAAAGAAATTCCTACTAATTGTTTTATACTTAGTCATTTGGCTGGTGCTTATTGGCGAGGAGATGAAACAAAGCCAATGCTCACACGTATATATGGTCTAGCTTTTGAAACAAAAGAAGAATTGGATGCCTATATTTTACAACAAGAGGAAGCTAAGAAAAGAGATCACAGAATTATCGGTGCTCAATTAAAACTTTTCACTGTGTCCCCTCTTATTGGTGCAGGTCTTCCACTCATGCAACCAAACGGAATGATAATTAGAAAAGAAATTGAAGATTATTTATGGTCACTACATTCTAAGAAAGGTTATTCACGTGTTTGGACTCCACATATTGCAAAAGAAGCTCTATATGTAACCTCTGGTCATGCGGCAAAATTTGGTGATGAACTTTTCCGTGTACAAGGAAAAGAAGATAAATTTATTATGAAGCCAATGAATTGCCCACATCATATGCAAATCTTTGCAGATAATCAATTCTCTTATCGTGATATGCCTGTACGATATTTCGAGCCAGCTACAGTTTATAGAGATGAAAAGTCTGGCCAATTAGGTGGATTACTTCGTGTGCGTGCTATTACACAAGACGATGGTCACCTTTTCTGTACACAAGACCAAGTTAAACAAGAAGTTTCAACTATTGTTGGTATTATAAAAGAATTTTATACAACGATGGGAATGATGGACGGCTATTGGGTATCATGGTCAGTTCGGGGGACTGATAAAAGTAAATATCTTGGAACAGATGAGGTTTGGGATTTGGCTGAAAGTTCACTTGAAGAAGCAGCAAAAGCTAATGGACTAAATTATAGAAGAGTCGAAGGTGAAGCTGCTTTTTATGGACCAAAGTTAGACTTTATGTTTAAAGATGCAATTGGTCGTGAGTGGCAACTAGCTACAATTCAATGTGATTTCAATTTACCAGAAAGATTTGATTTGAATTTCATAAATGCTGAAGGTAAGAAAGAAAGACCAGTTGTTATACACCGAGCCATTTCTGGATCAATAGAAAGATTTATGGGTGTAATGATAGAACACTTCGCAGGCAACTTCCCTCTTTGGCTTTCACCAAATCAAATTACAATTCTTCCGATTGCTGATAAACACGCTGAATATGCAAATACTGTTTTTGAAAAATTACAAAATTCTGACATTCGTGTAAAAATTGATAATTCTCGTGAAGGACTTGGAAAGAAGATTCGTAATACTCGTGAAATGAAGACTCCATATTGGGCAGTTATTGGAGATGCCGAAATTACAAATGGTACAGTCACACTTGAACACAGAGTGGATGGTAAAATTGGAGAAATGAAAATTGAGGATTTAATTATAAAATTATCAGAGGAAATTAAGGGTAAAAAATAACTCTTTCTTATGGAAAACAAGAAATAATTAACCCGCGACATTAACTGTCGCGGGTTCCTGTGGTTGCGATGCAATTGACCGAAGGCGATCACATCTGCTGTTGTTGCTGTTGCTGTTGCTGTTGTTGCTCCTGACTGTAACGGTCTGGCTGCTGCTGTGGTTGTGTATAAACCGGAATCGTTACAGCTGCCGATGTTTGATTTTGTGGCATCTTATATCTCCTTAAAACAAGGACTCTAATCTAACAATAATTTAAAATAAAGTCAAATTAACTTTAATTACTACATATAACATACACTAAATTATTTTTAAGCAAATACCAATGCTATACTATTTATCATATTAATTTATACTTTTTAAAAATGTACGATGAACTTATTTGGACAGAAGAATATTCTGTTGGTATTGAAATAATAGATAATCAACATAAAGAGTTTTTTAATTTATGTAACAATTTATTAGAATTAGCTGAAGGAAAAACAAAATTTACACAAGCAGAAGCTGTCCTTGCTATTAACAGATTAGGTGATTACGCAAAATATCATTTAGGAACAGAAGAGGAATATTTTGAAAAATATAATGTACAAAATATGGAAGATCATATAAAAGCACATAATCATTTTAAAATAAAATCTTCTGAATTAATTGCTAAAGTAAGTAATAAAGATTACGATTTAAAAGATACACTCAAGGAAAGTGGTTTATTTGCTGGAAACTGGCTATTTGAACATATTATGTCTATGGATAAAAAATACTCTCCGTTTTTTAATGAACAAGGTTTGAAGTAAAAAATAAAAATCACCGTATATGCGGTGATTTTTATTTTTTCTAATTTATTGTATATTTCTTATGTAATGAAATTGGTATTCCTTTTATGATCCCAGCGTCTATGGTATGTTGTGTACCGGATGAATTATTTACCTGGAAGGCGTGTAGTGCATCACCATATTTAACTTCTTCAGCATCACGTTCATTGTATTCATTCTGTTCTATTGTTTTAAAATGCATTTCTAAAATTGCTGATGGATTTACTCTTTGAATGTTTTTTAGAGTTGTCTCCAAAAATTCAAATTGCTTTTTTGTTATAACATTGTCAACAAGTCTTGTATAAAAATGTTTTATATAAATATCTAATTTAGAAGGAAGGATAACTCTCAGATGTGTACACTCTGGATTTATTTTCAAAACTTCATCCATACAAAATAAATCTACCCCAAGTGCTCCTCCAGTAATGACGCCGTCCCCACGTGACAAAACTTCACGAACAGACTCGCGAACATCATGCTCTACTTCTTCATTTGTATTTTTCCAAGTCCCAGTAAAAATGATCCATTTCATGAGAATAGTTACCAGTTAGTAGTTACTGGTTAATAGATTATAGTTTAATACAAAAAGTTTATTTTTCATATTTAAACAAATCTCTAATAACTGAGCCCTATTTATAAATTAAACCCGGTGCTATACTGATAATCATATTAATTTATACTTTTTAAAATGTACGAAGAACTTATTTGGACAGAAGAATACTCTGTTGGAATTGAAATAATAGACAATCAACATAAAGAGTTTTTTAATTTATGTAACAATTTATTAGAATTATCTGAAGGAAAAATAAAATTTACACAAGCAGAAGCGGTACTCGCCATCAATAGATTGGGTGATTATGCGAAGTATCATTTAGGTACAGAAGAAGAGTATTTTGAAAAATACAATGTTCCACATATGGAAGATCATATAAAATCACATGATCACTTTAGAGTAAAATCTGCTGAATTAATTTCTAAGGTAAGTAATAGAAATTATGATTTAAAAGACACACTAAAAGAAAGTGGTTTATTTGCTGGAAACTGGCTATTTGAACATATTCTTTCAATGGATAAAAAGTACTCTCTATTTTTTAATGAGCACGGCTTGAAGTAAAAACAAAAATCACCGCATATGCGGTGATTTTTATTTTTAGATATCCAAATTTGCTTGTTTAGCATAAGTCTGGATAAAAGATTTACGTGGTCCAACTTCAGAACCCATCAGCATTTCAAAAGTTCTATCAGCATCCCCTGCTTCATGAACAGAAACAACTTTTAAGGTACGAGTCTTTGGATCCATTGTTGTTTCCCAAAGTTCATCTGAGTTCATTTCTCCAAGACCTTTATAACGCTGTATCTGTGGTTTCTTATTGGACTTCTTTACAACTTTTTCTTCAGTCTCTTCAGCGGTATCACCATCATCACTTTCTGTGTTTTCTTCCGCATCATTCTGCGTCTGTTCCGCATCTTCCGCGTCATCAAAGCCAAGCTTCTTTAAAATAGCCTGCTTCTCAACATCTGAATATGCATAATGATTCTCTTTGTTAAAAGCAATCTTATAAAGTGGAGGTTGAGCAATATAAACATAACCAGCGTCAATAATTGGACGATAATAACGATAAAAGAATGTAAGAAGAAGTGTACGAATGTGTGCCCCGTCAACATCGGCATCTGTTGCAATAATCAATTTATGGTAACGGCACTTTTCAATATTGAATGTATCTCCAATAGCTGCCCCCATAGCAAGCACAAGATTTTTAATCTGCTCACTTCCTAACATTCTATCCAATCGTGCACGCTCTACGTTTAATATTTTTCCACGAAGTGGAAGTATAGCTTGAGTCACACGATCACGCCCCATCTTTGCTGTACCACCAGCAGAATCTCCCTCCACTATGAATAACTCAGAATCAGCTGGATCATTACTTTGGCAATCGGCAAGTTTTCCTGGAAGTGAAAATCCTTCAAGTGCTCCTTTTCTAAGAACAGAATCCTTAGCAGCCTTTGCAGCTTTACGAGCACGAAGAGCAAGTAATCCTTTACTGATAATTTCTTTTGCATCATCTGGATTCTCTTCCATGAAAAGAGTGAAGGCATCAGAAAATACTGTAGAGACAGCTGATTGCGCTTCCATTGATCCAAGCTTTGCTTTTGTTTGACCTTCAAATTGAATCTCACGAAGTTTTACAGAAATAACAACGGTCAAGCCTTCAAGTACATCATCTCCTGTTAGGTTTTCATCTTTTTCTTTTAAAACACCATTCTTACGAGCATAAGCATTTATAAGACGAGTAAGAGAAGTTTTAAATCCAGTAACATGAGTTCCTCCTTCTATTGTAGGAATATTGTTTGCATAAGCTGCAATTTTTGTTGGAAAATCATCGATGTATTGAAGCGCAATTTCTACTCCAACATTTTCTGCAGATTTATCAACATAAAAAATATTCTTATGAACTGGCTTTGAAAATTCATTATAATGTTTTACTAAAGACTTTAATCCTCCTTCAAAATAAAATGTTTGACTAGGTTGTTCAAGTGAAAGATCTGTTAAATATTTTTCTCCAGAAAAATCCCCCTTACCAGCATATTCACGGGCATCAATAACATGAATAGTAAGACCGCGAACCAAGTAGGCTTGCTGACGAAGGTGAGAAATAACTCTGCTTATTTCAAATTCTGTTCCCTCTTTGAAAATTTCTGCATCCGGTTTAAAGGTTACAATTGTTCCGTTGAATTTTGATTTAGCAACTTGCTTCACAGCGGACTTTTTTATTCCTTGTTTATATTCCTGCATGAAAAGTCCACCGTCGCGATGAACTTCTACTTTTGTATGAATAGAAAGAGCATTCACAACAGAAGCTCCCACACCGTGAAGACCACCGGATACGTTATATCCTTCACCACCGAATTTTCCTCCGGCGTGAAGTGTACACATAATAGTTTCAAGTGCAGATACTTTTGTCTTTGGGTGAATGTCGGTTGGAATACCACGACCGTTATCAATTACGCGAATATATCCGTCCGGTAGTAACGCAACTTCAACACGATTAGCATAACCGTTCATCGCCTCATCTCGTGAGTTGTCGAAAATTTCCCAAATCAAATGGTGAAGACCGTCAGGCCCTGTTGACCCGATATACATTCCTGGACGCTTGCGAACTGGTTCTAGGCCTTCAAGAACTTGAATCTGGTCCGCACCGTAACTTGATTTCTTTGCACTAGATTTCTCTTGTTTTGGGGCCATAAATAATAAAAATACTAAGTAGAATAATCCTTGAATTATAACATTTTTAGAGCAAAAAAGAAAGTTGATTCTGCGGAATCACGTCGCATAACCGTCCTATAAAATGCGACAATAAAGTGACTATTTTCACCTTAATTTATAAGGATTTTTAAGTGTTTTTAATAAAAAAATAATTACCATGCTACAGGAGATGGTGGTAGAGGATATGTGGCATTAGACCATACTAAATTCTCGCAATAAGCATTTGTAAAAGTTACTAAAATAAACTGTATACAAAATAAAACTAAAATAATAAAAAATATAGATGCTTTTTTATTTTTAATAGATTGAAAAATTCCATAAAATAAAATAAAAAACGAACAGCACAAAAACAAATAAGAAAAAACCAAGATGTATGGATACTCAAAAGGAACTATCCAACAAAGTTCGGAGTGAAGTATAAAAACTGGAAAAAGGAAACCAAATACAGAAATAATCAATAACGATAATGTTGTAATAGAATAAAAATATTTTAAAAACTTAGGAAACTTATACTCTTCTTTTATTAAATTAGTCTCCGCTGAGCTTTGTGTTATGTTTTCCATATCTAAACAGTATACCGGTTACTTTAATTAAAGTTTTATATCTAATACAAATTACTATGTGTATCAATGTCGATTAAACGTGCCATGTCTGTGTCATACAATTCATAAATAAGGCGGTAATCTCCTGTAATATTAATACTTCGATAAGTCTGCATATTACCGTTGAGTGCGTGATTGTTAAGTAGTCGATTAAATGGATCCTCCATAAAAAGCTTAAGTCTCTCCGCTAGTGCGCGTTTTACGGTAGCTGGCAACTTTGTTACAGCCTTCGAAAAGTGCTTCGTGCGAATTACGATCATATCAATTTTAAATCTGCAATCAATTCGTCAGCGTTCGTATAACTCTTTGTGTTCTTCATGTCCTTATCAGATTCCTTACTAATTGATTCCCATAGCGCAAGTTTTGCTTTGTTTGGCATTGGTTCGATAGAAATACTTAATCTCTTATCACGTACGAATTGTGCAAGAAAAGCATTTACCACGGTGGTTAAAGGCACTCCCATTTCTTTCGCAATGCGTGAGGCTTCATTCTTAAGTTCTTTATTTGTTTTTATTAACATTGTTGTATTCATATACCAAAGTATATATTATGGTATAGTTTTGTCAATTAAGCTATTTATATTTCACTACCGCTCTCACAAACTCATCATTCTTTTCATATTCATTATTAAAATACTTTGAAAAAGATGCAAATGCTGGAGAAAATAAAATAATATCCCCCTCATCTGCTAGAGCAAAAGCTTTGTCTACACAATCAGATAATTTTTCAAACTCATATTCTTTTAGAAGATTCAATCTGTCGGTTCCGGTACCTGATAAATAAATTACGGCTTTAGTATTTTCTTTAATTGATTTTTCAAGATTCTCTATTGGTAAACCTTTATCCTTACCACCAACGATTAAGATAGGTTTTATGTTAAAAGTTGTCTTGATTGATTCCAATGCTTTTATGGTTGCATCTCCAGTTGTGCCATTGTTGTCATTAAATACTCTTATTCCTTTACAAATCTTATTAATTTGGCGAACTTCTTCGTCAAAAACTTCTGTTTCTCGTTCACTGTACGATTTGTACACCTCACTCGAAACATTGTCTTTTCCTTGAATTTCATCCAAATTAATAAGATTTGTTTTATAGAACCCCATATCCTCCAATCTCCCCTCCACCGCCTTAAAACTAGCTATGGCTTCACGAATAGTCGTATCGTCTAATCCACATTGAGAAGCTACTTCATAAGCTAATTTAGCGGCTATCTGATTATGTTCACCAATTAAACTAGTTTCAATATGGCTATTAACAGCGATAACCATCTCTTGATTAGGATCTCTTTTTTTTATTTCTTCTTCTGCTTCAGGGCTAACTATTAAAATATCCAATTCTTTTTGATTACGATAAATATTTGCCTTATCATTAAAATATAATTCCTTATCATTCTTATAATAATTCATGTGATCGTCCAAGAAAGATGTAAAGACTGCAATATGAGGACTAATTTTCATATCTCCAAATCCTTGCAACTGCCACGAATCTAATTCCAAAACCAAATAATCTCCATCTTCTATTTCATCTAACAATGGAAGATTAGCCACTCCACGAATATTCCCACCAAGATGAACCTTCATGCCCGCAGATTTTAAAATATGGGCAATTAACTGTGTAGTTGTACTCTTACCACGAGTACCTGTAACACCGATTATTTTTACATTCGGTAAATTCTTCATCACGATATCAGAAAGAAGTGATGCTGACATATAAATAGGAATGTCTTTTTCACGCGCGCTAGCAATGTATTGATTATCTAATGCAACTCCTGCTGCTTTTAAAATAAAATCTCTGTTTTCAAAATCTTCTACTTTATGCTCACCGAGATGATAAATTATATTTTCATATTTTGAAAGTATCGACACAGAATTAATTAATTCTGCCTCTGTTTTTTTATCTGTAACAATTAACTCTGCTCCATTTTTTGCAAGAAATTCTGTATCTCCTAATCCACGACCAAGTAAACCAAGTCCCATTACTGTTACTTTCTTATTTTCAAAATATGGCAAATAAATTTCTTTTTTCATATTTATTTTTTAAGAGGAATTTTATTAAGTTCTGCAAATGCGTCCCCTGCTCCAATGTTAAGTACAATAGTATTAGAATCGACAATAGACATAACAGATTCAGGTAAATCAGTTACAGAAACAAGAGTTTCTGCATGTCCTCCTTTTTTAATAATTGAATCTCTCAAATCTTCTGAAGAAACTGACAAATCAGTCTCTAGTCTTGCTTTATAAATTGGCATCAAGGAAACAAAATCTGCTTCTTTTAAAACATCACCAAATTCTTCAAAGAAAGCTTTAGTGCGAGAGTGAAGATGTGGCTGGAAAAATACATGAAGTTTATAATCTTCTTTTGAATACTTTTCTCTAATAGCTTCCAGTGTCGCTTTGATTTCATTCGGATGATGACCATAGTCATCATAAACTACAACACCATTTTCTGTTTTACCTTTGTATTCTAATCTACGCCATGTGCCTGGAAAATTCTTCAAGCCTTCACGTATTTTTTCTTCATCTAATCCGAGTTCTTCTAGAAGAGCACAAACTAACTGTGCATTTGATTGATTGTGTTCACCTAAGACACTTAACTCAATACTTTTTCTATCAATACAATCCGCGTCTATTTTTTTTGCTTTTGTATTTAAAGAAACATTACTATGTGTTACCAAAAAACCTTCTTCATCTAATTTATATGCAAATGATTGAAAAGCTTCGTGTATATCTTCAATGTCTTTATAATAATCCAAATGATCAGCATCAATATTTGTAACAATAATATGACGAGGGTTTAAATTAAGAAATGATCTTCGATATTCACAAGATTCAACAACCAAATACTTGCTATCCCCTGCAATAAAATTTGTTCCACCATCTGATAATAAACTACCAATAATAATTGTTGGATTAATACCACATGCTTTTAGCGCGTAATAAGTCATAGCAGTTGTAGTTGTCTTGCCGTGAGTTCCACACACAGAAATAGTTGTATATTCTTTTGTTAAAAGTCCAAGAGCTTCAGGATATGTCATACACTTTATTCCCCTATTTCTTGCTTCAACTAATTCAGCATTATCATCACTAATTGCAATAGTATAAATAACTAAATCAATATTATCTTTAATATTAGAGGCAGATTGTCCAATAAAAATATCTAATCCCTCCTGTTTTAATTTTTCAATAATATCAGATGTTACCCCATCCGAACCACTAACACTTGAGCCATTTGCATGACAATATCTAGCAAGAGCTGAAAGTCCAATGCCTCCAATTCCGATGCAGTGTATATTTTTATAATCTGTTAATTTCATATTAGCGAATCTCGTAACCTTTTTCCTTAAAAACTTTATAATAAGCTTCCATCATTTCATTCACCTCTTCATCTGTTAATGTCTTTTCATAACTTTGAAAAACTAAGCGAAATGCGAAAGAAGTTTTTCTTATGCCCTCTATTTCTTTCGTGAAAGTATCAAAAAGATCAACACGAGTAACAAGAGTATTCCGTACTTCAGCACAAAGATTATTGATACTCTCCCATGTTGTAACAGCAGGTACCCACATAGCAATATCACGGGCAATAAACGGATAAGACGAGACTGATTTGTAATTAACGAAAGGTAAAGACGTGAATGTAGGCGCTTCATAATTTGTAGGCTCCGGAAGTGATGCAATCATTGTATCAAAATCAATTTCAATAACATAAGGTTTAGTTGAAACTGTTGTACATTCAAGTGATGGCAATTCTAAAGTGCGTTTAATTTCAACTAATATCATATCGACTCCATCTGTGAAATTACTTTTCTTCGCACCGTCATCAATTGCAAGAGATAAATGTCTTGTCTCTGTATCTTTTCCAAAAACATTCCCAATTTCAAAAATCTTAATTGTTTTTTCACCGAGAAGTGGTGCGTTGTAAAGATTTAATGATAGAGAATTTAATATACCATTACCTAAACTGTCACGAAGTTTTTCTTTATCTAGAGCCAATCCTTTTACAAGTTCCACCTCACCCTGATCACCAAAAGTATAAGTCATGACTTCAGAGAAACCATTTCTCACTAAAATTTCTCTTATTTTATTTTCATAAAACATTCTCTTATGAGGAAGACCTACGCGATTTAAAACAGGAAGAGTTGGTATAAGTTTGTCATATCCAATAATACGTCCCACTTCTTCTGTGACATCTTCTTTAATTCGTATATCTAGTCTTTCAGATGGAACTTCAACTGTATAAACATTTCCTTTTGTCGTAAATTTAAATAAAAGTTTTTTAAATGTTTCTTCTACTTCTTCCCTAGAATATTTTGTACCTAATATTGCATTAATTTCATCAAGTGAAACAGATAATGAAAATATCTCATCTACCTTTGGATAAATATCTGTTACAAGTGAAACCTTCGCATCAGCACATAATTCTTTAATTAGATTTGCGGTCATATATAAACCTTCTTCAATTAAAGAGTTTGCAATTCCATTTTCAAAACGTTTTGAAGCATCTGTTCTTAAATCATATTTCTGTGAAGTCTTGCGGATAAGGGTTGGTTCGAAATTTGCACTCTCTAAAATAACACTTGTTGTATCAGATTGTATACCACTAAATTTTCCTCCTTTTATTCCAGCTAGCCCTAGAACTTTTTCATCATCTACAATTACAAGAGTTTGAGTATCAAGATTAAGTGACTTTTCATCCAAAGTAACTAGCATCTCACCAGTGCGCGCTACGCGCGCACCCAAAATACCCTTAATACTCCTTGTGTCATAAGCATGCATAGGCTTATTGAGCGAAAACTGCACATAGTTAGTGATATCAACAATATTGTTAATACTTCGCTGTCCTATAGATTCAAGCCTTTCTCTGAGCCATTTTGGGCTTTCTGTGACCATTACACCATCTATTCTTATTCCCATAAAACGAGTACATTTTTCACCATTTTCTATTGAAACTGCTGGAGCCGGAATAGTTGAGTCAAAAAAAGATTCGTTTTTATTTATTCTCTCATCTTCCTTAAATGTAAAACCAAAATCTGCACAAAGTTCACGGGCCATACCCCTGTGGCCTAATGCATCGTGGGCTCTATTTGGTAAAACTTTAATATCAAAAACCGTATCCTTATAATCGTCAGTTTGTATTCCTTCCGCGTCATTCTGCGTTTGTTCCGCGATAGTCCGCGTTTCTTCAACTTCAAAAGATTTTTTATTAAAAGCCTCTGAAATCACACCATCTTCTGGAAGTGTCTCGACAATATAATCTTGTAACCACGCTTTAGAAAATTTCATAATTAAAATTGATTGACCACTCTTAAATCTCCATTATACAAAAGACGAACATCTTCAATTCCATATTTAAGCATTACCATTCTGTCTATACCACAACCAAAAGCAAAACCACGATAATCAGCTGGATTAATTCCTCCTGCTTCTAATACTTTTGGATGCACCATTCCAGCACCACCTATTTCTATCCAACCAGTTTGTTTACAAATATTACAACCACTACCTTTACACTTAAAACATTGCATATCCACTTCATTGCCCGGCTCAACGAATGGAAAATAACTTGAACGAAGTCTAATCACTAAATCTGTTCCAAAAAATTCTGAGAAAAACTTTTCAATTACACCTATCATCATAGCTAGTGATGCATCTTTTGCAACATATAACATTTCTATTTGATGAAATTGTGCTTCGTGGGTTGCGTCTGTTGCTTCATTGCGAAAAACTTTTCCCGGGCAACAAATAGCAATAGGCAATTCTTTACCTTCCGCTGTATATTTTTCCATAGTGCGGATCTGCATGTTACTAGTATGTGTACGAAGAACATAGCCCATGGGTTCACCGAATTTATTAATGCCTGTCCTTTGTATTCCTTCTGCGACCTTCTGCGTCCGTTCTGCGTTAGTCTGCGCTTCATCAGTACCCATTCTGATGAAGAAGGTATCCTGCATATCTCTCGCTGGGTGATCAGCTGGAACGTTTAGTGCATCAAAATTGTGCCATTCATCTTCTAGCTCTGGACCATCAACTGTATCAAAACCCATCTTGGAAAAGATGTCGGAAATACGTGCAACTGCGAGAGTAATGGGGTGGAGATGGCCGTTCATAAATTTCATTTTATCATAAAAATGAAATTTATGAACGGCCATCTTAGTTGAAAGTTTTTAAAGTTCATAAAGTTGAAAGTAAACCAAAATACGACGCGAGCGACCACTTGGGGGTCGCTCGCATCGGACCCACTTTATAAACTTTCAACTTTATGAACTTTATAGACTACTTCTTCGTATCCTGAAGCACCCATTCATTTCTTCTTTTAAAGAAAGTGTCAAAAACTGCACGTCCAAAAAATAATGGAGCGAATATGGGGTATAAAACAAAAAAAATAGGAAAGTTAATATAAAACTGTTGTTTGTCATCTGAAAGAGTATTACCGATATAAAGAACTAACAGAAGCATAGAAAACATAACCATTACTATAAACGACATTACTGTGGTATTAAAATAAAAAAGATCAAATATTGGCATTTGTGGATGAAAACCAACCGTAACCCATCTGTTAATAGAAATAATTAATTGTGACGAGATACTATAAACAGCAAAAATGGTGGCATACAAACCATAAAATATAAAAATAAAAGCTACAGGCAATGTAAACATACCGAAATTACCATATTCTTTTTTAAAAAATAACTCGCGATAATTAATAGAGTTTTCAAGAAATCCCCTAGCCCAACGTAAATGTTGATAAAAAAATCCTTTTGCTGTTGCGGGACCAACTGTATACACGAGTGCTTTATGTGAATTCATAACCTTCAAATGTGCTTTATGCATACGTAAAGTAATTTCGAAATCTTCTGTATTATGAGCTTTGCTATAATTACCAACTATCTCAAATACTTCTTTACGGAATATAGAAAATGATCCTGGAGCCACTAATATAGAATCAAGCTGTCCATATGCCTTACGCACAAATATATTTATTAAATATTCCGTAGCTTGTAATCGTTGAATAAGTGTACGTGGGTTACGAATGTGTATACACGGAGTTACAGACATAACACTTTTATCAGCATCAAAATATGACACCATTATTTTAAGTGTATTAACTTCAACTGAAGAGTCTGCATCTAAACAGCCAAATAAATCTGATTTTGAATTTTCTAAAGCAAGATTAACAGCGGTATGTTTACCACCATTTTCTTTTGAAAGTACTCTTATCTGTTCTGAGTTGTTGTATGCATATATCTCAGCGATAGCAAGAGTTCTATCTTTACTTCCATCATCAACAACAATTACTGAAAGTTTATCTTTTGGATAATCAAGTGCAAGCAGTGAATCAAGAGTAGACGCAAGTGTTTTTTCTTCATTCCAACACGGAACAACAATAGTTACTGTTGGATAATTTTTTATCTCATGTTTTTCCTCCTTTTTAATCTTTTTTTTATTCTCAAAAAATGAAGTTAAAAGTAGTACTTGAAAATATATTGATAAAAATAGAAATGGATACATGAGCCCATATAATATGGAATATATCATAAAATTAATTTACAACTTTTGTTGTAGTCGCTACTGTAGTGGTACCACTTACTATAACCTTAGGTGGATTATATTTTACAGTAACCTTTTTAGGAGTAGTAGTTGCTACTTTAAGTGTGTCAGGGAGGAGTTTTTCAAGTTCTTCAACGGTTTTAAATCCAACATAAGTTTTGTCTTCAATAACAAGAGCCGGCAACGAAGACTTAACGCGATATATAGTTTTCATAGAATCTATTGCTGTAAGATCCAAATTGTAATCAAATGAATATATACGTAAATCTGGATGTATCTCTCTTAAACGAGTAAGTACATAACCTTCCTTTTCACAATCAACACAGTCACCTTGATTAGAATAAAAATAAATTATAAAAATTGGTTTTTTTGTAACTCCACATTTATTAGCTAACTTTTTTGACAATAGATAATCCTTTATCTGAAGAAGCGAATAATATTTTTTTAAATAAATAACATCTTTATCTTTTGTACCACGATCAGCCTCTGTACGAGAAAGTTTATCTCCAAGAGTAGATAGTTCTGGTGATAGACTGCCCTCACCCACATTTGAACAAGGAACTTCTCCAAGAAGAGAGAACTGTGTTTCACTAGAAAGAATATCTATAGCAATATTATCTTGAATAGACTTAACACTCTCGATTCTTTTATTGGAAAAAAAGGTTGATGTAAAAAATGCGGTCGCAAAGATCGCAGATGTTATAGCGAATGTAAAAATGTATTTTTTAGTATCAATCATATCTGTATTGGAGCCGCTTCTCAGATTCGGCTACAAGTTCTTGTTCGCCGTCGCTCACAAGACTCGCAGCCCGCCGCTCGTGGTTTCGCTTGCTAGCGAAACATCACTGCGCCCATTCGAATCTGCCACAAATCAGCGCAGGCTGATTTGTTGAATCGGCAATAAATAAGGCTACCACCATTATTTATGGAGCCGCTTCTCAGATTCGAACTGAGGACCTACGGTTTACAAAACCGTTGCTCTACCAACTGAGCTAAAGCGGCAAAAAAGAAAAATACGTTAGATAACAGATATAAGACAACAGTCAAATATCTAGAATAACGTTACAATATCCTATCATAAAATAGGTTATTTGTCATCTTTTTTGGACTAAATATTATATAATATATTCTAGTCTTTATTCTCTTTTTCCTTATCCATCTCCTGCTTATAAACCTTCAAGTGATTCCAAAAATGTGGGACAGTGCCTCTGTTTCTAACTGCATTTTTTACAAACATATCGCGAGATACAGCGTAAAGTTTTGAAAAACCTTTATCTAAATAAAACATACCTCTAACGATTATATGTAGTGCATATTGCATAACAAATTTACGAAAGTAAACTGTGCGGCGCAAAAAATATCTAAGTATAACAATTAAAGTTGCATATACTTGCTTTGGTCCATCAAAACTTTCATCGACGACTATTTGTCCACTCTTAATCTTATAAAATTGAAGTAGAACAATAGAAACAGCCCCAAGAGCTGATACTAGTCCACTTATAAATAAAATATAGATAAGCATGGTTTTTTGCTAAGCCTTAGATGGCGTAGCGTGTGAATTTAATCACTTTTGTGTTCTCTCCAAACTTTTGTACGGCAGCTTGAATTTTTTGCTCTACAGTCATAGAAGGATCTTTAATGAAGGCTTGCTTAAGTAAAGCTGTTTCTTCTCCTAAACCATCTTCATTATCAATTGAAGTTGGTGACATAGCACATACATGCATAGCTAAATCTTTTGCAAGAGCTACGAACTCTTCATTCTTTGCAACGAAGTCAGTTTCACAACCAAGCTCTAATAGAACACCAATTGTAGCATTTCCATGAATATAAGCTGAGACAACGCCAGCTGCCACTTCACGGTCAGCCTTCTTTTCTGCTTGAGCTGCAGAGTATTCTGAAAGGACAGCACGTGCCTTTTCTTTGTCTCCATTTGCTTCATCAAGAGCTTTCTTAATTTGTGCAAATGATAATCCTGTTTCCTCACGAAGTTCTTTTATAGTATCCATATGGGTAGTTGATAGTTACTGGTTAATAGTTGATAGTAAATGCAAATACAATACTAATGCGATGCTTACGCTTCTATTTGAAGAGCGTTCTTGATTGATTCAAGAACAAATCGAACAGAACTTACTGATCCATCATTTCCGAGTATTGGGTATTCGATACCTTCTATTGTACAGTCAGTATTACAAAGCGCAACCACAGGAATGTGGAGAATTTTAGCTTCCTTAACACACATATCTTCATGGCGAGAGTCAATCATTACAATTGCTGCAGGTATATTTGTTAATGAAGAAATACCTCCGAAGTCACGGTCCAAACGATCGATATCACGCTGAATCAAAAGCTGTTCTTTCTTTGTATAAACAGCAAGCTCCCCTGTTTCTTTTTTCTTCAATAGGTCATGAAGTTTTTCAATACGCTTCTTGATTTGTGGAAAATTAGTAAGAGTACCACCGATAAATCTTTCTGCTACATAAGGAGCATTTAATGATAGAGCAACTTCTTTTATCATTTGGCGAATTTCTGGCTTTACTCCAACGAAAAGAATAGTCTTACCTGCGCCTTGTACAGACTTAAGGAAAGTAATAGCATCGTTTAATTGCTGGGCTGTTGAATCAAGGTTAATAAAATCAACACCATTGTGATTACCTTCTATAAATGGCTTTACTGATGGGTGACGACGAGTACGTGAGTAGCCGTATTGTAAACCAGCAGAAGCTAAAGCTTCTTTTGTTATTTTTGACATATTTAATTAAGTAAACTAATAAAAAACATTTACTCGTGCCACATTAGGGTAGTTTTTAGTTATTGGTTATTAGTTATTAGTAAATACAAATAACTAATTCGCAAAATAAATCTATTCCTCTTTCTCATAAGTACAAGGTTTTGTACGCGTCAGTGATGCTCGAAAGTTATGCTCAGGTGTCCAAATCCTGATTTGCCCGATTGGATGAATCGGGTTTAATATAGCACATTTTCACTTATTTGGGAAGTGATTACAATCTGTTGTATTTAAACTTAAAAAACTAATTTAGTAAAAATAAAATACTGATAAAATTTAATATAAATAAAATTATTGATAAAAGATGAAAGAACTTTGTAAGTTTATAGCTATTTTTTAAACTAATATATTTTTCTTGTGCTTCAGTATCATTAATACTAGACATATCAACTCCAGGGAAATACCAACTTTCTACTTTATTCCAAAAGAAAAAATTATTATTTAATTTACTTGATGGATTATCCTTAATCTCCTTAAAGAACCTTTCACTAAATGAAAGATTAGAATAAGTAAAATCAAATTTTCCAGGAAATAATTCATTTAGTTTACTTCTCAATAAACCTATCTTTACGAGAAAAGACATATTTGTTACAAAACTGATTATAAGACTGCAAAACAATAATACAATAATTATCAATCGAAAATATTGTAAAATACTTATAATATAATTCATATTTTTATTACTTCACATCTCCTCGTATCATAGAAATTGCTTCATTAACGGTCGTCATAAACTGTGCTGGGAAAATAATTGTTGAATTCTTTTCTACACTAATTTCTGCCATAGTTTGTAGTGTGCGCAGTTGAAGTGCTACAGGATGAAGAGAAATGATATCTGCCGCTTCTCCGAGCTTCACCGCGGCCTCAAATTCCCCTTGTGCTGCTACTATCTTTGCTCGTCTCTCTCTTTCTGCTTCTGCTTCCTTTGCCATCGCACGTTGCATATTATCAGGTAATGTAATGTCTTTAATTTCAACAGCCGTCACTTCTACTCCCCATGGTTCTGTGTGTGCATCGATGACTGATTTAATTTGTTGATTGATATCTACTGTTTGTGAAAGAAGTTGATCAAGTTGAAATTGTCCAACAATATTTCTCACTGTTGTCTGACTAATCTGATTTACTGCATCATACACATTCTCAATTGCAACAACTGACTTTTGTGGATCAACAACATGATAATAAGCAACTGCAGCAATATCTATAGACACATTATCGCGTGTAATAATTTTTTGAGAAGGTATATTCATCGTAATGGTACGAAGTGCAACCTTTGTCATTTGTTCAAAAATAGGAATAAGAATAATAAGTCCAGGACCTCTCACGCCAGTACATTTACCTAAAAAGAAAATGACCCCTCTATCATATTCTTTAACAACACGGAGGGAAAGCCCGAGGAGAACAATGACGACAAGAATGATATAGTACATGGTTAAAAATTATTATTTATATATATAATAATACCATATTTTGCTTTACATTATTCCTCCTCGTCTGTTCCGAACTCACCGGTAAAATTCTGTAGTGCCTCAACTATAGGACCCATTTGACCTTCCATTATCTTTGGAAGCCCGTGCCATGACTGACGAATACGGTGATCGGTAATTCTATCTTGTGGAAAATTATATGTACGAATCTTTTCACTTCTATCCCCCGTTCCTACTTGAGAACGTTTCTCATCTGAATGTTTCTTATCATCTTCTTCTTGGGCAAGCTGATCTAATTTTGCTTGAAGCATTTCTAGTGCACGCTCGCGATTTTTTAACTGAGAACGCTCAATCGTACAGCGAATAGCAATACCTGTCGGCTTGTGAATAATACGCACAGCAGTTTCAACTTTGTTAACATTCTGTCCGCCGGCACCACCTGAGCGAGATGTTTCGAATTCCAAATCACTAGCTGGAATATTTACTTTTGTTGTAGCACGAATTGGCATTACAGAAACTGTAACTGTTGAAGTGTGTACACGACCATTCTTTTCTGTTTCTGGAATACGCTGAACACGATGCACTCCAGTTTCAAATTTTAACGCTTCATAACAACCTTTTCCTTTTACTTCAAAAGATACATCTTTGTATCCACCAACGTCCGATACAGATTCATCTAATTTATTCCATCCCCAACCACGCTGTTCTGCATAATTTTGATACATTAAAGCAAGCTCAGCCGCAAAGAGTGATGATTCATCACCCCCTGCCCCACCCTGAATTTCTAATATCATTGCCTTGGGTGCAGCCTCTACTTCTTTTGCAACTTCTGCCGTCTCTTCCATTTGTTTCCAAAGTGATTCTAATTGTGGAGTAAGAGTAGCGATTTCTGATTCAGCTAATTCTTTCATTGAATCGTCGGCGAGTAAAGTTTCGGCTTCTTCTTTTGCATTTAAAAGTCTCTCGTATTCTTGTGCGAGATATGTTGTGCGAGGATTTAATTTGAAGTCAGATAAGTCCATAAAGTTTATAAAGTTCGTAAAGTTGAAAGTTAGATGCTTTGTAGTATACCAAAAAGCAAGCCATAATGGCTGCTAAAAATGGTTCAGATACGAGGCGTGGAGAAGTGAGCGAGGAGACGTACTTAATAGTACGATGACGAGCGAAAGAGGCTCCACAACAAAGTAGATGGACTACTTTTTAGCAGCCATTCTCTTCTTAAACTTATCAACGCGGCCGGTAGAGTCAAGTACTTTATCCTGTCCTGTATAGAATGGATGGCAAGCCTGACAGATTTCAACTTCTATTTTTTCTTGTGTTGAACCAACACTATAAGTGGCACCACAAGCACAAGTTGCTGTAGCGTTTGTATAATATGTTGGGTGAATATCTGCTTTCATAGTCGGCCTATAATAACATATTTAGTTGCATCCTGCAACCAGTCAAAAGTATATAAAGTCCTTAAGGTTAAAAGGAATTTCGCAACCACTTTATAGACTTTCAACTTTATAGACTATCTTTGTAGCTTGTCGATATCTGCCTGCATACTATAAAGTTTTTTCATAACGGAATTTCCATAACCAGCACCGGCAGATGAGGATGAACAAGACCTCCCAGAATAATATTTACATGCAGCATTTCTTTCAGACACTTCATTACCTGTAACTGCACCTAAATCAGCCAAATAAAGAGAAGTGGCGGTAATTGCATGATATGGTTTCCAAGGATCAGCAACAGAGGCTCCTGTTATAGTCTCAATTCTATTTTCAAAAAGCTGCCATGTGGACGGAATAAACTGTGACGGACCCATTGCTCCACCCCATCCACTTGGACTTCCTTTACTGTACATTGGTATCCAGCAAGAGACCGGTGTTTGTTGTGGGTCACGTCCAAGTTTACCAAGGAATGACGTAAACACTGGAACATCACGAGTTGGATGCATTACACGTCTTTTTATATCACCAGTTTTTATACCAACACCGTCACCAGTAGAATAATCACGAAGATAGCATGCCCCAACATTAATACCCAAAGAAGACTCTTGCATTAGAATTGCAAGGATAAGTGCCGGGCGAACGCCTGTTGATTTACTAGCAACTAGAGCAAAATCATAAGCTTGTCCAAAAGAAATACTTCCAGCGTCACGAAGTTCGAATAATCTTCCTCGTATTGTGGCTGCTTCTTTTTCACGATCAGCTAAAACTTTTTTATATTGCGCTTCTTGATTTTTTGTAATAGTAAGTAAACTATTTTTTTCTTTTTGATTTAATTCAACTTGTTTTTTTACAGCTTGTTGGGCTAATTTCTTTTGAGTTTCTTCATCTTTTGAATCTTCAAGCTGAATTTTAACTTGGTTTATCTCATCTTCTGTATTACGAATATCTTCAAAACTTTTAGTTAAAGCACGATTAAGAGTGGAGAAGGAATCTGCATCAGAAAAGAAAGTAGACAAACTATCTGACTGAAGACCAAAATCAAGCAAAGAATATTGTTCTAAATATCTTGTCTTCCTCATAATCTGGGCAAGAGAGTCCTTCTCTCTATCCATTTTGTCATTAAGAGAATTCAATGTCCTATCTTTTTCTGAAATATTTTGAGTAAGTCTTGCAATGGCTGCATCTTGAGCTTTTATTTTTAATTTACTTTGTTCAATTTTTTTAGCTAAAACAGAAATATCATTTTTAAGTGATACTCCTTGTTGTTTTGTTTCCGTAATACTGTTTGTTAAGGCTTTTATTTGAGCTTCCAAATTTGCCAAATCATTTTCAAGCTCTGCTCGTGTTTGAGCAAAAACATGTATATTTCCTTGTATAGGTACAAGTGCAAATAAAATAGCAAAAACAAAAATAGCGAAACGATTTCTCATACATATAGTATAGCATCCCTGCTTGAGGCGGGGGAATTTTTAACCCGCCTTGCCGGCGAGGCAGGTTTTTGATTTCCAATTTTCAATTAAAATACAAAAACGCGACCGAAGGTCGCGCTTTTAGTATTTTTTTGAATTTTTCCGCGTTATTCTGCGTCTGTTCCACCTTCTTCCGCGTCGCCTTCTTTCTTACCTTTAGCTTCAACTTCAATAGTTGATAAATCAGCAACTGGAGCATCTATCGCAATTTCTTCCTGAGCAACTGAAATAGAAACAACAGCATCTAGAGGATCTACATGATAAAGCTCAACACCTGCTGGAAGAATCAAATCCTTTACATGAATAACACTATCTTTATTAACAAGAGCAGAAATATCTACAGAGAACTCATGAGGAAGTTTAGTTGGATCTCCTTCAACAGAAAGTTCATACATTACTTTTACAAGCACACCACCTTCTTTAACAGCTTGTGACTCTCCAACAAAAATAATTGGGGTTTTAACGTGTACTTTTTGTCCCTTTTTAAGAATGTAAAAGTCTGCATGCACAGCGTTACCCTTTACTGGATCAAGCTGAACATCTTGAATCATAGCAACTTCGTTACCATGCTCTGTAATAAGAGTAATTGAACTTGATTCACCAGCGTCTGCTAAAACCTTCTTAAATTCAATAAAATCTATAAAAATAGGAGTTGAGGCCTGTTGTGCGCCGTAATATACAGCTGGAATAAAACCATCTTTCTTTGTTTCTTTTGGTGCGCGTGGCGCTGTGGTGATTTGCATCATAGTTGTGGAATTATACACTATTTTTTAGATTTTATCAAGCCATAAACCTTTGCAGTTTCTACCAACATCTTACTGTGTGAAAAATTCTGAACAATATGAGCATGTAAACCCTGTCCAAGCTTTTTGCCAATTTTCCTATCGGAAATAAGCCTCTTTAATTCTTTTGTCAAAGAATCAACATCTTTTGGTTGAACCAATAGACCAGTTTCTTCATGTCTTATAATTTCAGGAACACCTCCTGTTATTGTGGCAACTACGGGAAGCATTGCCTTTCCAGCCTCAAGTAAAATATAAGGCAATCCTTCTTTTACAGAAGAAAGTAAATATAAATCATACTCATGTAAAATAGAGCGAGCGTCTTGATAGCCTAACAGGTCAACAAATTCCCCTAAATTTTTAAAAGCAATAAATTCTTCTAAACTTTTTCTTTCCTCCCCTTCTCCAACAATTGTGTAATGAAAAGGAACATTATTATCTCTTAATTTTTCAATAGCATGTAAAGCAAACAAATGGCCTTTATTTTTTGTAAGATCCCCAACAGTAATTATTCTTACGACCTTAGACTTTGGAGTAATACGAGTTAGCGGTGGGTCATAAGTGAGACCAAGATAAATTGTTTTTAATTTTTTCTTTATAAAAAACATTGTACCTATATCAGCTTCATCTTGTTTACTGACAGTTATGACTGTATGTGACAAAAGACAGGTAACCCAAGTAAGAAAATAAATAATTTTCTTTAAAATAATATTTCTATCTTCCCGAAATGGTGCACCGTGAATGGTTACAATAATATTCTTAACTCCTAAAATTCTAGCTATCAGTGCCCCCACGCCAGACGCTTTAGAACTATTAAGATGAACAATATCTGGCTTCTCTTTTTTAATGAGTGAATATATTTCTTTAACTACAAAAATTTCTTTTGTTAAAGATATATCACGAATTAAACTATTCAAAGATACAGTTTTAATATTAGCCTTATTTAAATTCTCTTCCAAAAGTCCGTGTCCACCAAAAGCCACAATTGGATTACATCCTTTAGACTTAAAGGCTACAGCCAAATCATAAACATATCTTTGTGCACCTCCCCAATTCGACTTTGTTATGAGATATAGTATTTTCATGCTAACAGTAGTAATATAAGTAATATTAACATATATGATAATAAGACATACACCTGGACGACTTTTACTTTTTATTGTGGATTGTAGCGTTTTATTTTTATCTTTATACGGGGCACTTTTTTTACGTACTAGAGAAATACCTAATTTCCTTGATTTTATTAGCTTTATTCCATCTTTTTCTCTTGTAATTGCTGTAAGCGTCGCGATATTTTATAGTTATGGACTATATGATAAACCGACATTAAGGATTATAAGGGAGCTAAGTAAGAGAATATTAACAAGTCAAATACTTTCAGCTCTTGGCGCTGTCATTATTTTCTATTCACTTCCAACGCTCGGAATTGCACCTAAAACAATTCTTCTTCTGTACATAATAATTTCTTCTATTCTAATAAGTATTTGGAGAAATTTCGCATTTTCTATAGTTCTACGTTATAAAAAACAAAAAAGTATATTAGTTGGTAGTGGTGATGCTTTTAAAAATCTTGTCGAAGAACTAACAAGAAACCCCCACACTGGGATTACCTTAATAGCAACAATTGATGTTGATACATATAATATGGAAAGCTTGGGTACGGTACTTCGAACAACAAAACCAAACTCAGTAATTGTCGATATGCGTGATGATAGAATCAAGCCATATTTCGGAGATCTTTATAATGAGATACAGGAAGGTCAAGCTGTGCTAGATATAGTAGACGTTTATGAGGACGTCTTTGACATGGTCCCTCTTAATTTGATAAATCAAGAATGGGTATTCCGTTATATTAGTAATTCTCAAAGATATGACAGCGCAAAAAGATTTATTGATTTAATTTTATCTATTCCGGCTTTTATAGTTTCTCTTATTGTTTATCCATTTGTAATTTTAGCTATAAAAATAAATGATGGTGGAAATATTTTCTTTATTCATAATCGTGTAGGTAAACACGGTAAATTAATTCCGATATATAAATTTAGATCAATGGAAGATAAAAAAGCTAACGAATTAAATGAAACAAAAAAAATAAGTAAAGTTGGGGGTTTCTTAAGAAAGACAAGACTAGATGAATTACCACAACTTTGGAATGTGATACATGGTGATGTATCACTAATTGGCCCCCGCCCTGAATCACCAAATCTTGTAGAGGAATATAACAAAACTATTCCATTTTATAATATAAGACATATGGTTCGTCCTGGACTTTCTGGTTGGGCACAAGTACAACAACATGAGGCACCGAAGTTTGGTATAGACATTAAACAAACGTCAACAAAGCTTGCTTATGATATGTATTATCTTGAACACAGTAATCTAATGTTAGACATCGCAATAATTCTTAAAACTTTTAAAGTACTTTTAAGTAAAAGTGGGATTTAAACTATGCAAAAAATCATAGTTACTGGTGGTGCAGGATTTATTGGGAGACATTTAGCTAAATCTCTTTTAGAGAAAAATTATGAAGTGCATGTGATTGATTTTTTGATGGATGAATTTACTGGTGAGAAAATATCGAACGATATTTTATTAAAGTATTTTGATGATAATTTTATTAAAAATAATATTCATAAAATAGATATTTTGGATTATGAAAAAATATCCCCTATTTTTAATAATGCTTACGGAGTAATTCATCTGGCAGCTTTTATAAGTTCACCAAACAGTATAAATAACCCATTAAAAGCTTTTGATACTAATATCAAAGGAACTTTACATGTTTTAGAATCTGCAAGAAATAATGGCTGTAATAATGTTATCTTAACAAGTTCAGGAGCAGTTTATGGAAGTATAGATGGCTTAAAAAATGAAAATGATGCGACTCACCCAGAAAACCCTTATGGATTAAGCAAATTTATAGACGAACAACTTGGTAAACTTTATAATGATTTATATAAAATAAATGTAACTTGTGTGAGATATTCAAATGTCTGGGGTCCTGATCAACATGACAGTGGCAGTTATGCGCCAGCCATAGGAAGATTTATAAAAGAAGCAAAAAATAATAGCCCGATGCCAATTTGTGGTGATGGTGAGCAGACCAGAGACTTCATACATGTTTATGATGTTGTAAAAGCGAATACAAAAATCTTAGAAAATATTGATAAGGAAAAGGTGCGAGGCGAAGTATTTAATGTTTGCTCTGGTATTGAAAGCAAAGTTATTGATATTGCTAATTTGGTGGCAAATATTATAAGAGAAAAAAATAATGCAAATGCAGAAATAATTCATATTGCACCAAGAATAGAACCCAGAAGATTTGTCGGTGATAATACAAAAATAAAAAATGCTCTTGGGTGGAATCCAATTGTTACATTAGAAGAAGGGATTAGGGAAATAATTTAGGAGTTAGGAGTCACCGCCTTGGCGGGATAAATTAGGAGTTAGAGAAATTATAACCCGAAGCTGGTAAAATGTATCTGGGTTGGTTCGATTAGAATAAAATTGAGATTAGTACGAGAATTATAAAACAGAAAAAATTGTTACAGATCCCACTTCGCGATTATGCTACGAAGGGACACAGGAAAAATGTATCTGGGCCTCGAATAAATTGCCTTAGATTCTAGGCGCGGGGAAAGTTTAGAAGGAGATGTACTTAATAGTACATTGACTGAGAAACTGGGGACCCGCAACAACGAAGATGAGGCAATTTATTCGAGGCCCACAAATTCGTTGGCTAAGTGGTGTTTATGACCTGATCTAGCATACCCATACATCCCCACGCACATTCCCAATGCCAAACACTCTGCTAATAAATGTGACCCACCATAACTCATAAGAGGTAACGGTATTCCAGTAACTGGCATTATTCCTATATTCATTCCCACACTAATTATTATATGTGTAAAAAACCAAATCATTACACCATAAGTAAACAAAGCTTCAAAATTGCTCTCGGCAAATAAAGCGAATCTAGATAATTTATATAAAATAATACAATAAAATAAGAGAAGCAGAAATGATCCTACAAAACCCCACTCTTCTGCAAAGGCTGCAAAAATAAAATCTGTTTTATATTCTGGTAAAAAATTTAGACGTGATTGAGTTCCATAACCAATTCCTTTTCCAAATAATCCACCAGAACCAACAGCGATTGTTGACTGATATGCGTTATACCCTGTCCCACGAATATCTTGAAGAGGATATATAAAATTAATAATACGGGCTTTTTGATATGGTTTAAAAACCAATTTCCAAGCAAGAGAAAATGTAACAAAACCAATAAGTGCAACCGCAAATAAATGCTTTTTAGAAATACCAGAAACCAGTACCATGCCCAGCCAAATAGACCCAATAACTATTGCAGACCCTAAATCTGGTTGAAGAACTATAAGAATAAATGGAATTACTGCATAAATACCTGAGATAATAACATGTTTAATATTTGCTATTTCAATATGTCTTCTAGAAAAGTATTTTGCTAAAAGAATAATCAAGCCCAATTTCATTAAGTCGCTTGGCTGAAAAGAAAAACCACCCACACTAAACCAACTTTGAGCACCTTTAGAAATATGGCCTAAAACAAAAAGCAAAGTTAATACTGACAGTAAAATTCCATAAATGCCAACAACAATTGTCGTACTTCGCAAGAATCTGTACTCCATCCGTGAGGCTAAAAAATAAATTAAAAGTGAAATAAATATCCAAATACTTTGTTTCCAAAAATAACTATCATTCATTTTAAAAGAACTCATAGCAACTAGGCCAGCAGAAAAAATACAAACCATAGCTACGATCATTGTTACGTCGTATTTATTCAACCAATTATTTACTACTCTTCTCATAATTATCTAAAGACTGAAAATGGACTAATAATCGGATAAGCCCTTACTTTTGTCGGAGAAACTGAGAGTGGTGAGTGCCATACAAAAACTAATTGTTTTTGTTCTTCTTTATCTAGGGACGGAATAATATTTTCACCTACCGCAATTGCGTTATCGTGCTCATCATATGCAACCATACGTATTGGTAATTTTAAATAAACATTTCTAGTTGTATTTGCGATATCTATATAAATACGTGTTATATCCCCCGGCTCATATGAAAAATTATTTACACGTATAAAAGCTACTTTGGGATTTTCAAAAGTTGCATAATAGGGCTCTTGATTTAATTTAAGTAAAAGTTTTGCTGGAGGTTCAGATAAAATAATATTTTGTTTTATAACTGGAAAACTTCCACTTACCAAAACAATAGTATCACCAGTAACAGTTTTTATAACTTCTCCGCTTTTATTAAAAGCAGTGAATACATAAGAAATAGACATAGTCGCACTATTTATATTTTTATTAGAAAGCATACCAGCAAAATCATAAGTATTATTAGAAACTTTAATTGCTCGAGACCAATCTACTTTAACTATAGAAATATCCGCGGTACAACGGAGTGAGCAAGTGCCACCACAGTCTACACCTGACTCAAAACCGTTTTGTTTTTTATCAAAACAAGTAGGCGCTGGGAAAAGAACATTTCTCATTTGATAAACAACAAAAGAAACAATCACCAAGATAGCCGCGACTGCATAAATTATTTTACGTTTTGTTGCCCATTCCATATAGAATTAGTTTATCACACAGACCGATAAAGATTACTTATTTATTACAAATGAAACCAGTGCATAAAGTGGTTCAGCTGTTGCACCATTTGCCAAATTATCCCCTGAGATGCTTTCCATACGTGGTGCGATGTCGATATGTGCCCAAGTGTATCCTTCAACAAAATGCTCTAGAAACATAGCTCCAGTTATGGCTCCACCGTCACGCTTGAATTTATTATGAGTATTTGTTACTCCACCTAAGTCCCCTTTTATGTCCTGCTTATACTCATCATAAAGAGGCATCGGCCACATAAGATTTTTTGTTTCTTCACCAATAGTTTTTAATTCATTAGCAAGTTTATCACTGTTTGAAAATACAGCAGACACTCGTGAACCCAAAGCTACAACCGCAGCTCCGGTTAAGGTCGCTAAATCTATAACCACCTCAGGATTATATTTCTTTGCATAAGTAAGTGCGTCAGATAAAATAACACGCCCTTCAGCATCAGTATTTAAAACTTCAATTGGTTTTCCACTCATACCGACAATCACATCTCCTGGTAAATAACTTTCCCCTGTTACTCTATTCTCAACCGCTGGGATAAGAGCAATTATATTTTTCTTTATTTTTAATTTAGAAAGTGCAAGAAGCGTGTGAATAGCAATTGCTCCACCTGCCATATCCATATGCATTCCATTCATGTGATCCCCCGGCTTTAAATTACTTCCACCGGTATCAAAAGTAACACCTTTACCTATGAAAACTATAGGTTTCTCAGCCTTTTGCTTTTTATTATCATTGCCCTTATATTCCATAATAATAAACTTTGGTTTATTTGGTGAACTTTCTCCAACAGCTAAAATCGCATTCATTTTTAGTGATGCCATTTTTTTATTATCTAAAATATTTACCGAAACATTTGCAATTCCTTTTGCAGATGTTATTGCGTGCTTCGCTAGGTCATCCGGTGATAAATGTGATCCAGGAGTATTTACAAGTTCACGTGCAGAATTTAATTCATCCGCAATCAAAAGACCACGAGTAATGATTTCTATTTCTTTTTTATTATGAGTAATAATATTTAAAGTTTGCTTTTTTACTTCCTTTTTATATTTTTCAAAATCGTAACTTGCATTTACAAGTTCGTAAGCAAATTGTTCAATAAACTTTTCTTCACTAAAAATATCTTTTGAAAGTGGTAACCATTCTGTGATATCAACAGAAAAATTTATAGCGTCTGTACTTTTTGCTGTGCGAGCAATTTTACGAATTATAAGTGGTAAAGTAAATTTTGTCGGAGCATCTTTAATGCCAATAATAATTGTCGGAGTGCTGCTAGATAAATTAATTTGAGTTGTATCTGTGTTTTTAGTAAAAGAAATGTGAACTGCCCCCTTGTTTAATTTTGATGTAGTGGTTATTTGCATATAATGATACTACTACAAGAATAGCTTAGAGTCGAGAGAAAAATACAGTTAGACGTTAGAAGTTAGGGGTTAGGAGAAGAATGCAAATAAAAAAAGGCCCGCTGCTATAGCGGAGCCTTTCGGAAAAGCGGGGGTTTGAAGCCTAAACTTCTTCGTCCCACTTGACCGAGTCTTTCGGAACCTGAGAGAATGGTCCGTCTTCTTTCAGGCAAATAGCCTCACCATTTTCAAAGTCAACGCAACCATAGGTTGCGCTGGTGCACAGGAAGACCTGCGTACCTTCAGGGATGTCGGCACGGAGCCAGTGACATTCCTGTTTCGTCACCGTCCTCGACATCCGACCCGTTGTCGGCTTAACGTGAGAAAAACGGTTTTCTGGCAAACGCATGTTCATAAAGAACTCCTTGTTACAAAAAAACTAGACGCAAAATTAGCGTGTTTATATCATAGCATAAAAATACCAATTTGTCAAGCAAAAACAACCTTTATTTATAAGGATAATGTAACACTAGCAAAACAAAAACACCCGTAAGGGTGTTTTTGTTTTAAAAGCTACGAGCTAATAGCTACAAGCTACAAGCTGTTCATTCAAGTTCTTTGTTCTCCCGACAAGCTACTTTCCCGACAATGTCAGTATCATCGCTGCTGTTGGGCTTAACTTCTCTGTTCGAAATGGGAAGAGGTGTGACCCCAAAGCCAAATCAGGAGAACAAAAAGCTCGAAAGCTTTTAAATCATATATGGTAGGGATGGTAGGTTTTGAACCCACGACCTTGGGATTAATCCTCCCCTGCTCTACCCCTGAGCTACATCCCTAGCATATATAATCTGTTTTTAAAATCTAACAATATTATGGAGCAGAAGACAGGTTTCGAACCTATGACCTCTTTCTTTAAAGAAATAGAATGGCTCTTCCTATATTTCAAGTTGGACCATAAAAAATCTTTTCGGAAAGTGCTCTACCCCTGAGCTACATCCGCACATAATATTATCGACACAACATGAAAGAACATTTCACGTCGTGTGTGGAGGGAATACTTTAAGCGATGAATAAATCCATATCAAATTATACAACCTCCACACACGACATGAAAGAAACAACACAATTTCCTCACAAAGCTTGCGCTTTATTCGGACATGATATCTTGTGATAATCATGTTTCCTAATAGGATTCGGGTAATTAGTAAGCCTTGACTGAACACATTACTGTGCGTACATCTAGCTCCTATCAACGTAATAATCTCTTACGACCCTTTTGGGGCCTGGACTAAAATTTCTTTACAATAAAATTATTTATTTTAAGCTACAACTTGTGGTTCACACTCTGCTTACTCGTGTAACCTTCGTGTTCCACCACTTCGTTTCGCTTTAAAATAAACAATTTTCTCTTTCTAAAAAAATCTTAGTCCAGACCCCTACGAATACTCATCTTGAAGTTGGCTTCGTTCTTAGATGCTTTCAGAACTTATCCATTCCCGACATAGCTACTGGGCGATCCGGCTGGCGCCAGAGCCCATACACCAGAGGTCAGTTCACTCCGGTCCTCTCGTACTAGGAGCAAATCTTCTCAATATTCGAACGGCTGCAGAAGATAGGAAACCAACCTGTCTCACGACGGTTTGAACCCAGCTCACGTATCTTTTTAAATGGCGAACAGCCATACCCTTGGTAGCTTCTCCACCACCAGGATAAGATGAGCCGACATCGCTGTCGTATTTGTCTCGCATTACTGCGAGGATCGGACTATATCTTCATCCGTCTGATCAAAGACGGCGCTTGCGTATTAGCTATGAGCTCTTCTTACTACTCATAACTTCGTAGCATGCATGGCATGCGAGTTATAAAGTGAAAAGTTATAAAGTTTTTAAAGTAGATGCAATTGCATTCACTTTTGACTTTATGAACTTTAAAACTTTCAACTCGTTTGTGTAAAACACAAACTACAAGTCTCTACAGGGTTATACATGTAATTACACTGTTAAGTGTACAGCTCTCTAAAAAAATTAGAGTGATCGCTTTCTTACTTGCAAACTTCCCACGGTATTGCCCAAATGTTGTTCAGGTATTTGGGTTTCACCGTTATAAGCAAGGATTTCTTTTGTACATATTATTTATTTGACGATTGTACATACACTAGATTTTTCAAATATTTGAATGAAGTTCGAGGAAAAACATATATTTTAGAAGAAGGCGTACACGAAGTACGACGACTGAAAAAATATTTGTTTTGACAAAGAAATTCGTCAAATATTTATAAATCTAATTTGTTGCTATAGGATTACTCCTAACGCACCCCGATTTAGTTAAGGTGCCGAACTGTGCCGTCGATATGAACTCTTGGGCACAACTAGCCTGTTATCCCCGTGGTAGCTTCTATCCGTTAATCTGCACCGGCGTCTAAAGCCAAGTGTAGGTTCACTAGGACCCACTTTCGTGTCTGCTCGACATGCCCGTCTTACAGTCAAGCCATCTTATGCCCTTACGCTATCGGCACGGTTTCCATTCGCGCCTAGATGACCTTAATATACTCCTCCGTTACCTTTTAGGAGGAAACCGCCCCAGTTAAACTCCCCACCAGATACTGTCTGCGAACGTTTTTTCCGTTCACGTTAGAGTATGCCCAATTACAGATGACTATTTCACTGTCGAGTAGAGTACGGCCGAAACCATACACATCAAACCTCTCGTCACTATTCTACGCAGTAATTGAACATACTCAATATCAAGCTAGAGTAAAGCTCACGGGGTCTTTTCGTCTATCTGCAGCTAGGGGGCATCTTCACCCCCACTGTATTTTCACCGAGCTACTCCCTGAGACAGTTCCCCAGTCGTTACGCCATTCGTGCACGTCTGAACTTACCAGACAAGGAATTTCGCTCTTCTATTCCTCAAGAAGGACTCTATCTTCACCTTTAACTTAATATTAAGGTGTGTGGCGTTGGTCTCTCGCTAACCACTTCGGACTCTATAAATATTTCTATTTATGAGGTAGCTTTTAGTAGGCGTATGATTAGATTGTTTACAAAAACCAGTATAACCGTCCTAGTCCTACTGACTACATTAGCTGCAGTCAGTACCTTAGGACCGTTATAGTTACGGCCGACATTGACGGGGGCTTATATCATTCAGCGCTTACGCACCGCCGATATTTGACCTTCCCGCATTGGTCAGGCGTCACCTCCTATACATCCACTTACGTGTTCGCAGGAAGCTGTGTTTTTGGTAAACAGTCGCTAGAGAAACTTTCGCTGCGGCCCCCATCACTTTATTTTCAAAGTAATGAAAGTCCAGAGAATTAATTTCTATCACACTATTTTGTGTGTAGTAGTTTGTAATTATGAATTTCAAAGAGGAGGCAGGAAGCTTAACGTTTGTTACACGTATCTTACTGCCGGAGGGTCTGTCTACCCGACTTGAGTGTGTCGGCAGTCCTCTTTGAAATCCACAATTACTCACTTGTTACATACGTTTTTGTAATTACAGTAGCTCTACTGTAATTACGGTTTGTCTCAATTCTATCTAATTCTCTAGTCATCCATATTTATTTTTAATGTCTTAAGCATCGAAAAAATTATTTTAGATGCGAGGCGGATGAATTTTTTTCGACTAAAATGTACGCGTAGTACATTGCAGAAGAAAAAAGTTTATCCAACAAAGCAGATGAAACAATTTTTTCGATGCGACTTTAAAAACAAAGTGATGGGGGCAGGCCTTATCGCTAACTTACGGCCGCTTTTTTGCCTAGTTCCTTAGGGAGATATCACTCGTTCGCCTTAGTCTACTCGACTCGAATACCTGTGTCGGTTTGCGGTACGGATTAATAGTAACTTAAAGCATCTATGTGTACCTTATAAATAAGACACACATAGACGTTCTGTATTCACAGAATGTAGAGACTTTTCTAGGAAGCGTGCTTTATAAAGTTGAATCAGGTTGCCCATCATCTTCATACAGTGCTTGGAGGCGGTATTAAAACCAGAGGCGTGGATTTCCCTGCGCCTCACCCTTACACAATAAACGACAATCCAATTAGTCGCTCTATATACTACCCTCCGTCATCCCATCACATTACTACCAAGCTAATGAATATTAACATTATGTCCATCGGATCCGGCGTTTGCCATCTCCTTAGGCCCGGCTAACCCTCCTCTGACAATCATTGAAGAGGAAACCTTATTCTTTCGGCGGGAGGGGATCTCACCCTCCTTGCGGTTACTTGTGCCAACATTCGTACTTCCATACGCTCCACTATGGGTCACCCCTTTAGCTTCAACGCAGAATGGAACACTCTCCTACCGCTTATGAATTTCATAGAGAACCCAAGAGAATTTAATTCTCTTGGAACAGTTCTAAATAATACCAATGTATTATTTCTGTTGTTGTACAGAGGGGGGTGGTCACGCCACACAATCAAAAATTGTGCATGGCGTAAGCCGAGGGATAAACGAGTAAGCACGTTACGTTTCCAACCGAGGGGAGTCCTTCGACTTCTCAGTTTCGTTTCGCATTGCAGACAAGTGCGCACTTGCCTTTTTTCCTCGCGGCACCCTACCCAATAAAGGGCTGATCGTGCACATACGTGACCAATCCCCCCTCCGACAACACTGTTGAGAACACTTAAGTTCTCTATGAAATTCACAAGCCCTCAGTTTCGGTGATATGTTTAAGCCCCGATCATTTGCGGCGCAGAGTCTCTCGATGGGTGAGCTGTTACGCTTTCTTTCAATGATGGCTGCTTCTAAGCCAACATCCTCATTGTCAATGAAACTCCACCTCCTCGCTTGCACTTAACATATACTTAGGGACCTTAACTTGAGATCTGGGCTGTTTCCCTTTTGACCGACGGAGCTTCGCCCCCGTAGTCTTACTGCCGTATTTTTAACCTCTGGTATTCGGAGTTTGATAGGTTTTTCCGTATTTCTACTAGTAAAAACCTTCCAGTGCTCTACCCCCAGAGGGAACACACGACGCTAGTCCAAAAACTATTTCGGAGAGAACCAGCTATTACCAAGTTCGATTAGCTTTTCACTCCTTACCACAAGTCATCCAAAGGAGTCGTACAACCTACTGGTTCGGGCCTCCATACATCTTTCGATATACTTCACCCTGCTCATGGTAAGCTCACCTGGCTTCGGGTCTGTAAGCTACTACAATTAGTTCGCGCTATTAACACTTGCTTTCGCTTTGGCTCCACCACTTTATGCGGCTTAGCCTGCAGTAGCCTACAACTCGTTGGCTCATTCTTCAATAGGCACGCAGTCGAGGTATAAATACCTCTTCTACTCTTTGTAAACATACGGTTTCAGTTCTATTTCACTCCCCTTCCGGGGTTCTTTTCACCTTTCCCTCGCGGTACTAGTTCACTATCGGTCTCTTGCAATATTTAGCCTTACCGGTTAGTTCCGGCTGATTCATCCGAGCTATTCGTGTCTCGAATTACTCAAGATCAAAAACAAAAGAGACATAATTATTTCGACTACGAGGCTATCACTCTCTATGGCGTTGCTTTCCAACAACTTATTCTATAATTATATTTTGTAACTCTTCTAGTAAACTACGTTTTTGTCTTACTACCCCAGTACATCACGCTGCGCGCGATGTACAAGTTTGTAAAGTTGAAAGTTCATAAAGTTGAAAGTGGTTGCAATTGCATTCACTTTTGACTTTATAAACTTTATAAACTTTTGACTTGTACATCACATTCAATGTGATGTACTGGTTTGGGCTGTTCCGTTTTCGCTCGCCGCTACTTGCGGAATTCTTATTTAGTTTCTTTTCCTCCAGGTACTGAGATGTTTCACTTCCCTGGGTGTGCTTCCGCGGAATGCTCCGTCGGACCATACAACATTACTCGTATGAGGTTTCCCCATTCAGAAATTTCCGGATCGTAGGTTATAAGGCACCTCCCCGAAACGTATCGCCGCCTGATCACGTCTTTCATCGCTTGCAAGAGCCAAGGCATCCACCGTATGCTCTTATGTTCCTATTAGGAAACATAACTACCACACAACTCCGGACCGCTCCATTGTTATGTGTGTGTTGTTTCTGGTCACACCTCGCTGCGCTCACTGTGACCCGCAGACTATCGCAGAACGAACGCAGACCTCGCAGAAAAATACAATTGTATTCTTATTTTGATATTCTTTGTTTATCCTTTAATCTTCTACAGGTCACATTAAATGCAATGAGGTGTGACCAGTTTCTTTTCATGTTTTTTCCGTGTCACCATTCCGCAAGACCCCAGTGAATAAATTCTACTGGATAACAGTATTGTTGGTGCGTTAGGTGCACGGGATTCTATTGTCAAATTGCTATCGTTCTGTAATTTTAGAAAACAAAATCCGCCTTATCGGCGGCTTATAACTTTACGTCACAAGTCTCCGAGAATTAGTTGGTTTTTGTGTTCGTTTTTATCATTCAATCAGTGCTAGCAATCTTATCAAAAATTCTTAAAGAAGTCAAGCATTTCTTAGCAGGTTTCAGGTTTCCGCTTTTGTATTATAAAAAACACATAAAAAAGGTATAAATTTGGAATTAAAAAAGCCCCCGGTAGGGTGCTTTTCTAATTGTATTTCTACAACCTAAAACCTTTATTGTCCTCGACTTACGAGCCTCAATACCTCACAGTAAAGCCACTTGGCTTATTTAAGCTTCTCTAATACCTTTGCTGCTGCATCCCTACCCCCTAGACCAAATGCTAGTCCTAGAGCAAGTGAAAGTGCAAATACTACTCCAGTGAAAAGTACTTCTACTAATCCCTGAGCAATACGTAGCTGAGTTAAAGCTGGAAAAACTCCACCAACGATAATGATTGCCCACTTAGAAACCTGTGCTGCAAAATTTCCTTTTATTCCAACACCTTGTGCAGAATGACTAACTAATCTTGAAACAAAGTCACCAAGTAAAGCTGCAATGATAAGTGCTATTGCGGCAACGAGAACATTTGGAATATAAACCAAAATATCACGAAGAAGCTGAGTTATTTGTGTAAGGCCTAGTATCTCCGCTGATGCAACTGCAAAAGCTACAATAAGTGCCCACTTAATAACACCACCGATAAACCCTGCAACAGAAATCTTGACTCCTGTCTTATCACTCAATGTATTTAGACCTGCCTTATTAAGAGCGCTATCTAATTTAAGAACATTGATAATGTGCGTTACAGATCTTCCAATGATAACACCTGCTGCCCAACCTAAAACAAAGATGATAACAGCAAGAATAACATTTGGTAAAAAAGCTAATAATGTCCTAGTCGTCTCCAGAAGTGACTGTCCTAAGATATATGATATGTTTGACATAAAGAATTCTAAATAAATTATAAAGTGTGTATATATACACCTTTATATTTCGACATATAAAGGTAATTTAAGTATATCCCCTTTTAGGTAAAAAAAATTTATATTATCCACTTTTAAAAACTAAAACTATATAAATTAACTTACGAATTAAGTTTTTGGCTTAATTTATCAATAACAGCCTCATGGGGCTGATCGACTATATCTCTGACAAATCTGTCATACATCTTATAACGATATTCATATTCTTCAACATCCATAATCGAATACACCACATCTCGTCCAAGTTCTGCAGATAATACATCAAAAAGCTTCTCAGCTTTTGGTCTTTTTATGGCTTCACCAACAATCAATACATCAACTCTTGATTTTTCATTGCCAATAAACACTCCTGATAAAACAAACAACTTAACACGCCCAACAACTTTAAAACGATTAGCTAATTCTTTTTTATCTAACAACTGAAAATCAAAAAGAAGGTCTTTAAGAGCCTGATTATGAGGAAATTCTGTGTTTAATTTAAAACCAATTATTTCTTTTACCTTTGAAGTTGCTTTACTTCCCTTTCCAGAATTTGCAACAGTTCTAGTTCTTTTTTTCTCAATAAAACCAATAGCAGATAAGATAGTTAATTCTTTACGAGTAAGAGCAATTTTTGATTTTGTTTTTTCTGCAAC
>Ga0194060_10000042_pt1 | contig 84165 bp, 65 predicted proteins | sample SepL225m_MetaG_FD_163427 | JGI IMG/M metagenome (GOLD analysis project Ga0194060, IMG submission 163427) | Anoxic zone freshwater microbial communities from boreal shield lake in IISD Experimental Lakes Area, Ontario, Canada - Sep2016-L222-5m | ecosystem: Environmental > Aquatic > Freshwater >... | reverse complement strand
AGATGGCTTCTGTCAGATTACCAAGATGGAGGCCATGAGAGCGTGCAAACGCCACGGCCTGAAAGTCAATCATCGCCTGCTCTGGAAATTCGACGAGCTCAAGTCGGGTCTGCTGGGACTAAAGGAAAATCGAGCAATCGGAGTATGGGCCTGGGCCTGGCTATTCAAGCATTTTCGATACTTCCGCTATCAGGGAGCCTGCCAGATCACATAGCTCTGTGATGGCGGACTCGTCTACTTCAAGAAATCCCTCGTATTCGGCCAGATTCCGCTTCTGATGAGCGGCATCCAGTACTCGCCAGCGGGGCGCAGGCCAATTCAAAGTATGCGTGAGACATTGGAACACGGTGTATCGGTTTTCGCTGCGATAGCCTTGCCAGCGAAGGGCTACCAGGGCAGCTGCGTGGGCGGCGTTGTAGGCACTGGTGAAGCGACCTTCAATGGAGAGATTTGTCAGCCGAGCATCTTCCAGACGGGTTCTCGCCATCGCCAGCATCCGCCTGGCCTCGGCCTCGTTGCGCGGTTCGGCCTTGAGTTGGCCGATGCGCACCAGATTATCGAGCGCGGGCAGGCTCATGGGCATCTCCAATCAATGGAAGAATGGGTTGCGCCAGGACGCGATTCACAAATGAATCGGGTTCGGCCCGGCGGCGCTCAAATTCGGCAGGGGTGTAGCAGGTTGGATTGATTTTTCGTCCCAATTGCGCTTCCAGTGGCATTAGCAATTCCAGGACGCTACTCAGAAGTAGGTTTTCGCCGACAAGCATCACGTCTATGTCGCTCTGCGCCGTATCGGTTTGTTTCGCCACGGATCCATAAACCCATGCTCCTTGCAGGCTAGGGGCGAGGGGCAGCAGCGCTTCGCGCAACAGGGGCTCCACCCCAAGAGTTTTTCGCGTCAGTCCGACCAACTCACTAAAAACCGGGCTTTGCGGATTGGCCTGGAATCGTCTCAGGTTGCCGACTCGCTCGGAACGGACCAGACCCGCATCGGCCAGTCGGTTCAATTCTCTTTGCAGGGAGGCACTGCCCAAGCCTGTGAGGCGACGCAATTCGCTCAGGTGATAACCACGTTCAGGCTGGCCAAAAAGCCACTGAAAGACGCGGGATTGGCTATCAGTGAAAAGAGAAGTGGCGATCGACATATTCAAATAATAGCATGATCATGCCAATATATAGCATGAAGTGTGGTCGTTATCAGAGATTGGGAGTACGAACCATATCCATAAGCAGTACTTATTCAAGGCGAGGGAGGCCTGCGACCAGCGCTTTTTCCAGGTCGCATTTCGATGCCTTGCTACCAATAATATTTGGCACTGCCTAATATTTAGCCAAATTTTAAAAGACTTAGGCCACCCGAAGGCGGCCTAACTCTTTGATTCTTTGGCTCCTCGACCTGGGCTCGAACCAGGGACCTACGGATTAACAGTCCGGCGCTCTACCAACTGAGCTATCGAGGAATATCAAGAGGCGCGGATTATAGCCGCGTCAATTTTCCCCCGCAACAGATTTGTCGCTTCTTCACAGTACAGCGGCGATGGCCTCCGCGACATAGTCAATGTTCTTGCTGTTCAGCGCCGCGACACAGATGCGGCCGGTACCCACGGCGTAAACGCCGAAATCGGTCTTGAGCTTCTCGACCTGTTCGGCGGTGAGGCCGGTGTAGGAGAACATGCCGCGCTGCTTGACGATGAAGCCGAAGTCCTGAGTGACGCCCTTGCCCTTGAGCTTTTCCACCAGCGCCAGTCGCATGGCGCGGATGCGCTCGCGCATGCCGGCCAGTTCATCCTCCCATTGCTGGCGCAGTTCCGGGCTGGCCAGGACCGCCGCGACGATGGCGCCGCCGTGGGTGGGAGGGTTGGAGTAATTGGTGCGTACCACTCGCTTGACCTGCGACAGCACGCGCGCCGACTCCTCGCGGCTGGCGGTCACCAGGGTCAGCGCGCCGACGCGCTCGCCGTAGAGCGAGAACGACTTGCTGAAGCTGCTGGAGACGAAGAACTGCAGGCCGGACGCGGTGAACAGGTCGAGCGCCACGGCATCTTCCTTGATGCCGTCGGCGAAGCCCTGGTAGGCCATGTCGATGAAAGCAACCAGGTTGCGGGCGCGGACCAGGTCGACCACCTCGGCCCATTGGGCGGCCGAGAGGTCGGCGCCGGTGGGGTTGTGGCAGCAGGCATGCAGCACGATGATGGAGTGGGCCGGCAGGCCGGCGAGGCAGGCCTTCATTCCGGCGAAATTGACGCCGCGCGTGGCGGCATCGTAGTAGGGGTAGCTGTCGACGGTGAATCCGGCGGATTCGAACAGGGCGCGGTGATTTTCCCAACTCGGGTCGCTGATGTAAATCTTCGCTTCGGGATACATGCGTTTGAGGAAATCGGCGCCGACCTTGAGGGCGCCGGTGCCGCCGAGCGCCTCGATGGTGATCAGGCGGCCGTCGGCCATCAGTGGCGAATCGGCGCCGAACATGAGCTTCTGCACGGCCTGATTGTAGGCGGCGAGACCTTCGATCGGCTGGTAACCGCGAGCCGGTGCCGCTTCGAGACGGGTCTTTTCGGCGGCGCGAACGGCGCCGAGCAGGGGAACCTTGCCGTTGTCATCGTAATAGACGCCGACGCCAAGGTTGACCTTGGTGGCGCGGGTGTCGGCGTTGAAGCCTTCTGTGAGGCCCAGGATGGGGTCGCGGGGTGCCATTTCGACGGCGGCGAAGATTGATGCGGTCATGAAAACTCCAGAGATAAAGGCAAGGGCGGGAAGTCGCAAAACAAGCAATAATACCCCATTGTCCGGGTTGCTTTGCTCAGGTTCAGCCCCGGTTTTAACTGGAAAGACAGGTTAGCCAGTGGCCGAGATTCATCAGTTGTCTACCCGGGTGATCGAATTCGCAGGCAGTCCTTTTCACCTGCATCAGCCGTTTGCGCCGGCGGGAGATCAGCCCGAGGCGATCCGCTTGCTGACCGAAGGCTTCAATGACGGGCTTTCCTTCCAGACCCTGCTCGGCGTCACGGGTTCGGGCAAGACATTCACCATGGCCAACGTGATTGCCAGGCTAGGCCGTCCGGCGCTGGTGCTGGCGCCCAACAAGACCCTTGCGGCGCAGTTGTACTCGGAGTTCCGCGAGTTTTTTCCGCAGAATGCCGTCGAGTATTTCGTCTCCTACTACGACTACTACCAGCCCGAGGCCTACGTACCGTCGCGCGACCTGTTCATCGAGAAGGATTCCTCGATCAACGAGCATATCGAGCAGATGCGCCTCTCGGCCACCAAGAGCCTGCTCGAGCGGCGCGACGTGGTGATCGTGTGCACGGTGTCGGCGATTTACGGCATCGGCGATCCGGTCGATTACCACAGCATGATCCTGCACCTGCGCAAGGGCGAAAAGGTCGGGCAGCGCGAGATCATCCGCCGCCTGACGGAAATGCAGTACGAGCGCAACGAAGTGGATTTCAGGCGCGGCGTGTATCGGGTGCGCGGCGACGTGATAGACGTCTTCCCGGCGGAGAACGCCGAAAGCGCGGTGCGCATCACGCTGTTCGACGACGAGATCGAAGGCCTGACGATTTTCGATCCGCTGACCGGTCATACCCGGCAGAAACTCGGCCGCTTTACGGTGTTCCCGTCGAGCCACTACGTGACACCGCGCGCCACGGTGTTGACGGCCATCGAGGCGATCAAGGAAGAACTGCGTCAGCGCATCGAGTTCTTTCAGGCGAACCACAAATTGGTCGAGTGCCAGCGCATCGAGCAGCGCACCCGCTTCGATCTCGAGATGATGGACCAGCTGGGATTTTGCAAGGGCATCGAAAACTACTCGCGGCATCTCTCGGGGCGCCAGCCGGGCGAGCCGCCGCCGACGCTCTACGACTACCTGCCGGCCGACGCGATCATGTTCGTCGACGAGTCGCATGTGACGGTTCCGCAGGTCGGCGGCATGTACAAGGGCGACCGCTCGCGCAAGGAGAACCTGGTTGACTACGGTTTCCGCCTGCCGTCCGCGCTGGACAACCGGCCGCTGCGGTTCGAGGAATTCGAGAAGCTGATGCCGCAGACGGTGTTCGTTTCGGCGACACCCTCGACCTACGAGGAGTCGCATCAGGGCCAGGTGGTCGAGCAACTGGTGCGGCCGACCGGGCTGGTCGATCCGGTGGTGGAGGTACGGCCGGCCTGCACGCAGGTGGACGACCTCCTGACGGAGTCAAAGAAGCGCATCGCCGCCGGCGAGCGGGTGCTGGTGACGACGCTGACCAAGCGCCTGGCCGAGCAGCTCACCGAGTACATGGGTGACAATGGCATCAAGGTGCGCTACTTGCATTCCGACATCGATACCGTGGAACGGGTCGAGATCATCCGCGACCTGCGCCTGGGCGTGTTCGATGTTCTGGTCGGCATCAACCTGCTGCGCGAGGGTCTGGACATTCCCGAAGTGTCGCTGGTGGCTATCCTCGATGCCGACAAGGAAGGCTTCCTGCGTTCGACGCGCTCGCTGATCCAGACCATGGGCCGCGCCGCGCGCCACCTCAACGGCACGGCGATTCTTTATGCCGACAGGATTACCGATTCGATGCAGCGGGCAATGGGTGAAACCTCGCGGCGGCGGGCCAGGCAAGTGATGCACAACGAGGTCATGGGGATTGTCCCGACCGGTGTCAGCAAGCGCATCAAGGACATCATCGACGGAGTCTACGACGCGGAAACTGCCGGGCGCGAGCTCAAGGCGGCGCAGGAGACGGCGCGCTACGAGGTGATGAGCGAAAAGGATATGTCGCGAGAAATCAGGCGACTGGAGAAGGCCATGCTGGAGCATGCGCGGAATCTGGAGTTCGAGGCGGCGGCGACGGCGCGCGACGAACTCTTCCGCATCAAGCAACTCGCCTTCGGCGGCGAGGCGCACGATGCGCCGGGGGATGCCGCATGACAAGGCAGCGCATACTTTTCGTATGCACCGGGAATATTTGCAGATCGCCCACCGCCGAGGGCGTGGCGCGCGGCCTGGCGCAAAAACGCGGTATGGAGGAACTGTTCGAGTTCGATTCCGCCGGCACTCACGGCTATCACGTCGGTGAGCCGCCCGATCCGCGCACCGTCGCTGCGGCGGCAAAGCGCGGCTACGATCTGTCACCGCTGCGGGCGCGGCGGGTGACGGAGTTCGACTTTGTCTGCTGCGATCACGTGCTGGCGATGGGGCCGGATCACCTGGAGTGGTTGCGGCGCGCGTGTCCGAGTCCGCACCGGAGCAAACTGGGCTTGTTTCTCGACTTCAGCGAGGACCTGGAGACAGACGAGGTTCCCGATCCCTACTACGGCGACGGGCAGGGCTTCGAGCACGTGCTCGATCTGGTCGAGGATGCGGCGGCGCAGCTGATCCTGAAACTCGCCATCAATCGTCTGGAATGACAACGGGCGCCCTGGGGCGCCCGTTGCTCGATTCGAAACGACCGGCTTCAGTCGTTCTTGGTTTCCACCATCTGCAGCGGTTCGTTGACGATAACCGGCGCCGGTTTGGGCTTGCGGCCCAGGGGTTGCGCCGGGGCGAAGCTGTCCGCAGCGGGAGCGGCATGGCTGGTCTCGATCAGCACCAGCCCGGCCTGTTGCAGCGATCCCGAAAGATCCACCGCAGCCGGCTTCGGCGCCGGCGGCACGATGATGGGATCGACGACGGGCATGGCCGGCCGGGGCGCTGCCGCGACCACCTGCGGCGCAGGTTCGGCTGCAGGAGCCGCTACCGGCACGACGACGGGTAGCGGAACCGGTTCCGCAATCACCAGCGCGGTGACGGCGACCGGGGCGATCGCCTCGGTCGATCCGGCTGCGGGCGCGACGGGCTCGGCAGCAACGCTTGCCGCTGCCATCTCCGGCGCCGGCTGCAGGACAGGCACGGGCTCTGCGTTCCAGACCGGCGTCGCTTGCGTGGCGACAGGCTCCATAGTGACCGGGGCCGATTCGCCCGCATCAACGGCAACGAATCCTGCCGCCGCGGCTTCCTGTGTGCTGCCTTCTTCGCCACGACCGCGTCCGCGACCGCGGCCGCGACTCCTGCGTCCGCTGCGGGCTTCGCCGTCCTGGCCGGTGCCCTGGCCATTGTCGCTGCCTGCCTGCGATGCCGGATCCGCGGCGTTTTGTGTGCTGTTCGCGTCGTTGCGCGGTGCGCGCGGCTCCCTGGCTTCCTTGGGTTCACGCGGCGGGCGCGGCGGGCGCGGTTCTCTGGGTTCGCGTGCCTCTTTCGTTGCGTCGCGGGCTTCCTTCGGTTCGCGCGGTTCGTTGCGATTGTCGCGCGGACGGCGGTTGCCGCCTTCGCCTTGCACTTCCTCGCGCTTGCCCGGCGCGCGCAGCGCCGGTTCGGTTTTTTCCTTGCGCTCACCGCCTTCGCGGTTGTCGCGTCCGTCACGGCGACTGTTGCGATCTCGTCCGCCACGGCCACCTTCGCGATTGCCATCGCGGCTGCGCTCGCGTCCGCCATCGCGACGCGGCGGCCTGTCGGATTTTTCTTCTACGCTGGCGGGTGCTTCGGCTTTTTTGCCGCCGGTGAAAAATGACACGATCCTGTCGAAGAAACCGGCTTCCCTGGCCGCTGCGGGTTGGGCCGCGGGCGGCGCTTCCCTCGGGGCCACGATCGGTGCCGGCTGATCGGGAGTGATTCCCTTTACCGCGGCTTCAATCTTGACCGGCTTGGCATCCGCTTGTGCAGACGGCGGCTGGTAGGCCTCTTCAACCGGCTTTTCCGCCATCTGATAGCTGGCCAGGGCGATGCCTTCGGCATTCAGCTGGTCATGGCGCAGGCGCACTATTTCATGCGCAGGGGTCTCCAGGTGGCGGTTGGGCACGATCACCAGATTGACGCGGTGGCGCATCTCGATGCGGGAAATGTCAACGCGCTTTTCGTTGAGCAGGAAGGTGGCGACATCCACCGGAACCTGGCAGTGCAGGGCGCCGGTGTTTTCCTTCATGGACTCTTCTTCGAGGATGCGCAGGATGTGCAGCGCGGCGGACTCGGTGCTGCGGATATGGCCGGTGCCGGTGCAGCGCGGGCAGGTGATGTAGCTGGTTTCGGCGAGCGCCGGACGCAGGCGCTGGCGCGACAGTTCGAGCAGGCCGAAGCGGCTGATCTTGCCGGTCTGGACCCGGGCACGGTCGAAGCGCAGCGCATCGCGCAGGCGGTTCTCGACTTCACGCTGGTTCTTGGCCGATTCCATGTCGATGAAGTCGATCACGATCAGGCCGCCGAGATCGCGCAGGCGCAGCTGGCGTGCGATTTCGTCGGCGGCTTCGCAGTTGGTGCGGAGCGCCGTTTCCTCGATGTCGCTGCCCTTGGTGGCGCGGCCCGAGTTGACGTCGACCGAAACCAGCGCTTCGGTATGGTCGATGACGATGGCACCACCGGAGGGCAGGGTGACCTGGCGCGAGTAGGCGGATTCGATCTGGTGCTCGATCTGGAAACGCGAGAACAGCGGCACGTCATCGTGATAGCGCTTGACGCGATTGACGGTCCCCGGCATCACATGCGCCATGAACTGCTGGGCCTGTTCGAAGATGTCGTCGGTGTCGATCAGGATCTCGCCGATCTCGGAGTGGAAGTAGTCGCGGATGGCGCGGATCACCAGGCTGGATTCCTGGTAGATCAGGAAAGCGCCGTTCTGCGCCTTGGCCGCGCCGTCGATGGCGGTCCACAACTGCTGCAGGTAGTTGAGATCCCACTGCAGTTCTTCCAGCGAGCGGCCGATGCCGGCGGTGCGGGCGATCAGGCTGGTGCCGTTGGGAACCACGAGCTGGTCCATTATTTCACGCAGTTCCTGGCGGTCGTCGCCCTCGACGCGGCGCGAGACGCCGCCGCCGCGGGGATTGTTCGGCATCAGGACGAGGTAGCGGCCGGCCAGCGAGACGTAGGTGGTCAGCGCCGCGCCCTTGTTGCCGCGCTCGTCCTTTTCGACCTGGACGATGAGTTCCTGGCCGTTGCTGAGAACGTCCTGGATGCGCGCCTTGCCGGCATCGACACCGGGCTTGAAATAGTTGCGGGAAATTTCCTTGAACGGCAGGAAGCCGTGACGCTCGGCACCATAGTCCACGAAGGCGGCTTCGAGACTGGGCTCGATGCGCGTGATGACGGCCTTGTAGATGTTGCTCTTGCGCTGTTCCTTGTTGGCTGATTCGATGTCGAGGTCAATCAGTTTCTGACCATCAACGATCGCGACGCGGAGTTCCTCAGCCTGCGTCGCATTGAAAAGCATGCGTTTCATGTGTGCTCCCGCGCGCATTCACTGCAGGAGGGCACGACAAGTCGCACATCGCGGGCGTCAGGACGCGGGCGGTGTGCCTCGGGTTTGCGGTTGATTCGGCGGGTTCATGGTGCCTGTGATTTATCGTGGCAAACGGGGTTGATAACTTGTCGTAGGTCAAGCGGTCGCTGACTCATGATCAGCGTCCGGCAATCTGTGCCCAAATCTGTGCGTGTGTTGCGCGCAATCAAGTAGTATCGCTCTTTCGGGCGAGCGAAACACCCTGTGGTCGGCTGGTCGCGCTACCGGTCGGAGTTGTGAGATCCGGCGGTTGTCTTCTGCTGCTTTCGCGCCCTTGTCGCCTCCCTGCACCTGATCGCTGACAAGCGACACGGCAAGGACGGCAACAACACCCCGGGAACCGTGCCACCGACGCCACTTCGGGCCGCCGGGCACACCGTCACGGGACGGCTAACCAAGCGCTCAGTATATTGCAAATGAAGGACTTAAGCAAAGATTCGGTTACATGGCTTGAAGTTGGCGAGGAGGCCGAAGGGCAGCGCCTGGACAATTTTCTGCTGCGCATCGCCAAAGGCGTGCCGAAGAGCCACATCTATCGCATCGTGCGCAGCGGCGAGGTGCGGGTGAACAAGGGCAGGGTGCCTGCGGAGTACCGGCTCCAGGTCGGCGACCGCTTGCGCGTGCCGCCCATGCGAACCGCCGAGCGGCCGTCGCAAGCGGCTGTTCCGGCAAGGGAATTCGAGATTGCCTGGGAGGATGAGGCGCTCATCGTGATCGACAAGCCGGCCGGCGTGGCGGTACATGGCGGCAGCGGCGTGTCCTTCGGCGTCATCGAGCAATTGCGCCGCGCCCGGCCGCTGGCCAGGTTCCTGGAACTGGCGCATCGCCTTGATCGCGACACCTCGGGTCTGCTGATCGTGGCCAAGAAACGCGTGGCGCTGACCAGACTCCACGATCAGTTTCGCGACGGCGGCATCGGCAAACGCTATCTGGCGCTGGTCAAGGGTCGCTGGCGCAACGAACTGCAGCATGTGCGTCTGCCTTTGCTCAAATATCTGACGGCGGAGGGCGAACGACGCGTCAGCGTCAATGCCGAGGGCAAGCCGGCGCACTCGGTGGTGCGTCTGGTGGCGCGCTGGGAGAACTTCAGCCTGGTCGAGGTGGAACTCAAGACCGGGCGCACCCACCAGATCCGGGTGCACCTGGCTCACCTCGGTTTTCCCATTGCCGGCGATGACAAGTACGGGGATTTCCCCTTGAACAAGGAGTTGCAGAAGGCGGGACTCAGGCGCATGTTCCTGCATGCGGCCAGACTCGCCCTGCCGCATCCGCTCTCCGGGGTGCCGGTGCAACTCGAATCGCCGCTGCCGGAGGAACTGCGCAGCTTTACCGGAAAACTCGATGGCAATGAGAAGAGGGACTATGGCCAGACGTTTTGAATTGATCGTATTCGACTGGGACGGTACCCTGATGGATTCCACCGCTGCCATCGTCGCCAGCATCCAGGCGGCGGCGCGGGATCTCGGCATTCCGCCGCCCTCCGACGAGCGCGCCAACCATATCATCGGCCTCGGCCTGATCGATGCCTTGCGCCTTGCTTTGCCGGACTTGCCGGCCGAGCGATACAGCGAAGTTGCCGAGCGCTATCGCTACCACTTTTTGTCGCGCGATCACGAATTGCGCATGTTCGATGGCGCCGTGGAACTGATCGAAGAACTGACACAGGCCGGTCACCATCTTGCGGTTGCCACCGGCAAGACGCGCAAGGGTCTGGCTCGCGCCTTCGAGGTCAGCGGTCTGGGGCCGCGTTTCCATGCCTCGCGCTGCGCCGACGAGTGTCATTCCAAGCCGCATCCGCAGATGCTCGAGCAACTGATGGACGAGTTCGGCGTGGCGGCGGAGGCGACGCTCATGATCGGCGACACCACCCACGATCTGCTGATGGCCAGGAACGCCGGCGTTGCGGCGCTGGGCGTGGCCTATGGCGCGCATCCGCGCCACAGCCTGGAGGCGCATGCCCCTCTGTACTGCGCCGCCGACGTGGCGCAACTGGCGGCCTGGCTGCGGCTTAACGCTTGAACCGGCATCCGGTCTGCGCCAGCGATGAACTCGCCGATGGCGGGCCCGGCGTGTGTTTCGCAGTGGAGCGCCACGGCATAAGCGAGGCGGCCTTCGCCGTGCGTTTTCGCGGACAGGTGTATGCCTATCTGAACCGCTGCGGCCATCAGCCGGTCGAACTGGACTGGCGGCCAGGGGAGTTCTTCGACGATTCCGGCTTATACTTGATTTGCGCTACTCATGGCGCCTTGTATGCCCCGGATTCAGGGCGCTGCCTCGGCGGGCGCTGCAACGGCAAGGGGCTGGCGGCGGTGCCCGTCGCCGAAATTGACGGACAAATTTTCTTGATCGAGGAAGGCAGCGACAGTGTCGGATAGCAATGATATGCAGTGGGAACGCAAGGTTCTGGAAAAGCTTGCGCTCGAAGCCGTCGCCGAGCAGCGGCGCGGCCGGCGTTGGGGCATTTTTTTCAAGCTCCTCGGATTCGGCTATCTGGCGGTGGTCCTCGGTCTGGTGGTCGACTGGGGGCAGACCGAAAAACTGGCCGAAGGCGCGAAATTCACGGCGCTGGTGAATCTGAACGGGGTCATCAAGGCCAAGGGCGATGCCAATGCCGAGCACATCATCAGTGGCCTGCAGGCCGCCTTTGAGGACAAGCATACGGCGGGGGTCATCCTGCGCATCAACAGTCCCGGCGGCAGCCCGGTGCAGTCAGGGATCATCAACGATGAAATGCGGCGCCTGCGCGCCGCGCATCCGGAAATCCCGCTGCACGTGGTCGTCGAGGATGTCTGCGCTTCCGGCGGCTACTACGTCGCTGCGGCGGCGGACAAGATCTTTGTGGACAAGGCCAGTATCGTCGGATCCATCGGCGTGCTGATGGACGGCTTCGGTTTTACCGGGACCATGGAGAAGCTCGGTGTCGAGCGCCGCCTGCTGACCGCCGGCGAGAGCAAGGGTTTCCTCGATCCGTTCTCGCCGCAGAACGAGCATCACAAGGACCATGCCAAGCAAATGCTGGGAGAGATCCACCAGCAGTTCATCGACGTGGTCAGAAAAGGCCGCGGCAAGCGGCTGAAGGAAACCCCCGAGATGTTTTCCGGACTGATGTGGAGCGGGGCGAAGAGCATCGAGCTTGGCCTGACCGACGGCTACGGCACCGTCGATAGCGTCGCGCGCGAGGTTTTCAAGGCCAGCGACGTGCGCGATTTCAGCGTCAAGCAGAATTTTGCCGAGAAGTTTGCCAAGCAGTTCGGCGCCGACATGGCCGAGAGCATGGCGAATGTCCTGACGCGCTTTACGTTGCGTTGATTGTGCCGACGCCGAGGTCGGCCAGCAGCAGTTCCTGAGCGCAGACGCGGCGGCGTCGCGTCGGCTTGATGCGGTATTCGCCGCTGCTATTCATCTCCCAGGCCTGGCTGTTGTCGGCGAGGTAGGGCTTGAGTCCCTCCTTGAGCACCCGCCGCTTGAGCCTGGGTTCGAGCACCGGAAAGCTGATTTCGATGCGGCGGAAGAAGTTGCGTTCCATCCAGTCGGCGCTCGACAGGTAGATGTTCTGCTTGCCGTTGGCATGGAAATAGAAAATGCGGTGATGCTCGAGAAAGCGGCCGATCACCGAGCGCACCCGGATGTTCTCCGACAGGCCCTTCACTCCGGGACGCAGCGAGCAGACGCCGCGCACGATCAGGTCGATGCGGACGCCCGCCATGCCGGCTGCGTACAGGGCGGTGATGATTTCGGGTTCCAGCAGGGAGTTCATTTTGGCAATGATGCGTGCCGGCTTGCCGGCGCGTGCCGCTTCGGTCTCGGCGTGAATCGCCTCCAGCATGTTCGAATGCAGCGCAAACGGCGCCTGCCACAGGTGCTTCAGCGCGCTGGCCTTGCCCAGGCCGGTAAGCTGCTTGAATACTTCGTTGACGTCGTTGCCGATTTCCGGATTGGCGGTCAGCAGGCCGAAGTCGGTGTAGAAGCGCGTGGTGCGCGGATGGTAGTTGCCGGTACCGAGATGGATGTAGCGGCGATAGCCCTGGTCCTCCCGTCGCAATACCATGAGCATCTTGGCGTGGGTCTTGTAGCCGACCACGCCATACACCACGTGGGCGCCGACCTCCTCCAGACGCGCGGCGATTGACAGGTTGGCTTCCTCGTCGAAGCGCGCCATCAGTTCGACCACGACGGTGACTTCCTTGCCCTTCTCTGCAGCGCGCAGCAGATGTTCCATCAGCACCGAGTCGGTGCCGGTGCGATACACCGTCATCTTGATCGCCACCACCAGCGGGTCGTCCGCCGCCTGCTGCAACAGCTGGATGACCGGGGTGAATGACTGAAACGGGTGATGTATCAGGATGTCATGCCTGCGGATGCTGGCGAAAATGTCGTAGCGCTTGGCCAGTTCCTTCGGCAGGCCGGGCTGGAACGACGCGTACATCAGGTCGGGGCGATGCACCTGGTCGGGCACCGACATCAGGCGCACCAGGTTGACGATGCCCGGCACCCGGTAGAGGTCGCCGCGCTCGAGACTGAACTGCTGCAGCAGGAAGTCGGTCATGGTTTCCGAGCAGTTGTCCGCCACTTCCAGGCGCACGGCGTCGCCGAAGTGGCGCTGCGGCAGTTCCCCCTGCAGCGCGATGCGCAGGTTCTTGACTTCTTCGTCATCGACGAACAGATCCGAGTTGCGCGTGACGCGGAACTGGTAGCAGCCGAGGATGTTCATGCCGGAGAACAGTTCGCCGACATAGGCGTGGAGCACCGACGACAGAAAGACGAAGCCGTAGTCCATGCCGCAAAGTTCCCGCGGCAACTGGATCACCCGCGGCAGGGCGCGTGGCGCCTGGACGATGGCGGTACCCGAACTGCGGCCGAAAGCGTCAGTCCCTTCCAGTTCGACGGCAAAGTTCAGGCTCTTGTTCAGCACGCGCGGGAATGGATGCGAGGGATCGAGTCCGATCGGGGTCAGCACCGGCATCACTTCCCTGACGAAGAACTCGCGTATCCAGGCCCGCTGCTCGTCGCTCCACAGGCTGCGGCGGAAGAAGGCGATGCCTTCCTTCTCCAGCGCCGGAAGTATCACGCTGTTCAGCAGCGCGTACTGTTCGGCGATCAGTTGATGAGCCTGATCGGTAACGCGGCGGAAGACCTCACGCGGCGATATGCCGTCGGCGCCGGCGGCGTGGCTGCCCAGTTTGATCTGTTCCTTGAGACCGGCGACGCGTATTTCGAAGAACTCGTCGAGATTGGAGGAGACGATGCACAGAAAGCGCAGCCGCTCCAGCAAGGGCACGCGAGCGTCGGCAACCTGGGCCAGAACGCGCCGGTTGAAGGCCAGCAGGGACAATTCGCGGTTGAGAAAGTGCTCGTGGGGAAATCGGTGCGATGAGGGCATGGGAGCTTTCAGGCAAGTCTCGACAGGCAATTATGTGTCAGTTTTGTTACTGCCGTGTGACGCGGGTCAAACGCGGGCAGGAGGTAGAATCGTGCCATGACCTACGAACTGATCGCCGCTGTGGATCTCGGCTCCAACAGCTTTCGCTTGCAAGTCGGGCGCGTCGTCAATAATCAGGTCTACCCTCTGGACGGCCTCAAGGAGGTGGTCAGGCTTGCCGCCGGCCTGACCCCGGACAAGCGGCTTGATGCGGCGGCCCAGCAGCGCGGCATCCAGGCCCTGGCGCGCTTCGCCGAACGCCTGCGGGATTTCGATCAGGGCGCGGTGCGTGCGGTGGCCACCAACACCTTTCGCGTGGCCAAGAATGCCGAGCAGTTTCTGGAGAAGGCGCAGGCCGCCCTCGGCTTTCCCATCGAAGTCATCGCCGGGCGCGAGGAGGCGCGGCTGATCTATCTCGGCGTAGCTCATACCCTGGCCAATCCGCAAACGCGCCAGCTGGTGGTCGACGTCGGCGGCGGCTCAACCGAATTCATCATCGGCCAGAATATCGATCCGATCCGGCTCGAATCGCTGTACATGGGCTGCGTCAGCTACAGTTTGCGTTTCTTTCCGGAAGGGCGGGTGGACAAGCGCTCATTCAAGGAAGCCGAACTGGCCGCCCGGCGCGAGTTGCAGGCCATCGCCCACGATTATCGCCAGACGGGCTGGGACGAGGCCATCGGTTCGTCGGGTACGGCCAAGGCCATCGTCGACCTGCTGGAACTGAACGGTTTTTCCGATCGCGGCATTACCCGCGAGGGGTTGGAGAAACTGCGCGGCGAACTCCTGCATGCCGGCGAGGTGTCGCGCATGAAGCTGCAGGGCTTGCGCGCCGACCGGGTTCTGGTGCTGCCCGGCGGGCTGGCCATCATGTCCGCCGTATTCAAGGAGTTCGGCCTCGAGCGCATGGCTTTTTCCGAAGGCGCCCTGCGTCTCGGCGTGCTCTACGATCAACTGGGCCGCTATCATCATGACGATCTGCGCGAGGCGACGGCGAACCGCTTCATGCAGCGCTACGAAGTTGATCGACGCCAGGCGGCGCGCGTCGCTCACACGGCACTCGGTCTGCTCAATCAGATGGTTCCGGCGAGCCGCGAGGTCGGCCACATGGACGCGCAATTCCTTGTCTGGGCCGCCCGCCTGCACGAGGTCGGGGTTTCGGTGGCGCATTCGAGCTATCACAAGCATAGCGCCTACATCATTGCCAATGCCGATATGCCGGGATTCTCGCGGCAGGATCAGGTGCGCCTTTCGCGACTGGTGCTGGCACATCGCGGCAAACTCGAGCGGGCCCAGCCTTTGCGCGGCGAAGCCCCGGAATGGACCCTGCTTTTCTGCCTGCGCACCGCCGTGCTGCTGCACCGGTCACGCGACGACCAGCCCTTGCCGGCCCTTGCCGTCGGGTTTACGCGCAACGGTTTCGAGTTGCGGCTGGGGGCTTCCAGGATGGAGGCGCTGCCGCTGACGGCGGCGGCGCTGGAGGACGAGGCGCTGCAGTGGGCCGGCATCGGCGGCGAGTTGCGCGTACTCCGCGACGCCTGATGTCGTCGCAGTGAAGGCGTGGCTATAATCAAGGCTCCTTCATATTGCCCACACCGGTGCCGGCCAGATGTCCCCAGCGCGCATTGAAGTGATCGTCGGCGAAGGCGGTCGTACCGTGAGGCTTTCCGGACGCTGGACGTTGGCGACCACCTCGCAGCGAGCCGCCGGACTGGCGGATGAACTGAGTCGCGTCGTCGATCCCGGCAGCATATGGGACTGTCAGTCGCTCGAGGCGATCGACAGCGCCGGTGCCATGCTGCTGTGGCGCGCCTGGGGCCGGGTCCTGCCCGGCCAATTGACGATCAAGCCGGAGCATTGGCGGGTCTTCGAGCGGATCGAGACCGCCGACCGCGAGCCGCGCCAGACGACGTTGCCGCGCTCCCCCCTGCATGGCGTGATGACGCTCGGTTCGGCGACGATCGGCATCGGTCGCCATCTGCTCGATTTCATTGCCCTGGTCGGCCAGTTCGGATTGAATCTGGCCCATGTCCTGCGCAATCCGGTGGACTGGCCGCGCCGCGAAATTACCGCCAACCTGTACAAGAGCGGGGTGCGGGCGATGCCTGTCACCGCCCTGGTGGGCTTTCTCATCGGCGTAGTGCTGTCCTACCTGTCGGCCTTGCAGCTCAAGCAGTTCGGGGCGGATATTTTTATCGTCAATATCATCGGTCTCGGCATCGTCCGCGAACTGGGACCGGTGCTGGTGGCGATCCTGGTGGCCGGCCGCTCGGGTTCGGCGATGACCGCACAACTGGGCGTCATGCGCGTCACCGAAGAAGTCGACGCCCTGGCGACGATGGGCGTGCCGCGCGGCTTGCGGCTGGTGTTCCCCAAGGTGGTGGCGCTGACCATCGCCTTGCCTTTTCTGGTGCTGTGGAGCACGGCCATCGCCCTGATCGGCGGCATGGTGTCGGCCCGGATGCAGCTGGATATTTCCTATGGTTTCTTCTTTCATACCTTGCCGCAGGTGGTGCCGGCGGCCAATCTGTGGATCGGCCTGGCCAAGGGCGCGGTATTCGGCATGTTCGTGGCATTGGTGGCCTGTCACTTCGGCCTGCGCGTGCGTCCCAACACCGAGAGCCTGTCGGGCAACACCACGGCCGCGGTCGTTTCGGCGATCACCGTGGTGATCGTCATAGACGCCCTGTTTGCCATCGCCACGCGCAGCATAGGTTTGCCGGGATGAGCGCGCCGCCCGTCATCCGCATCCGTGACCTGTCCACCCGTTTCGGCGATGTGTGGATCCACCGCGGGCTGCAGCTCGACATCGAGCGCGGCGAAATGGTGTCGCTGGTGGGCGGTTCCGGCAGCGGCAAGACCACGCTGCTGCGCATGGTGATCGGCTTGCTGATGCCCAGCAGCGGCAGCATCGAGGTCTTCGGCGAGCCCTTGTTCGGCGGCGGGGTGGCGCGCGAACGCTCGCTGCGGCAGCGTTTCGGCGTGTTGTTCCAGCAGGGCGCGCTGTTTTCGGCATTCAACGTGTTCGACAACATCGCCTTTCCCTTGCGCGAGTTGAAGCGCTACGACGAAGGCGCGATACACGATCTGGTGATGCTCAAGCTGTCGATGGTCGAACTCTTGCCGCGCCATGGCGAGCTGATGCCTGCCGAGCTTTCCGGCGGCATGATCAAGCGCGTTGCACTGGCGCGTGCATTGGCGCTCGAACCGGAACTTCTGCTGCTCGACGAGCCGACGGCCGGGCTTGATCCGGATCGTTCCGACAGTTTTGTGCGCCTGATCCGCATGCTGGGCGAAGAACTCGGTCTTACCGTCATGCTGGTCACGCATGACCTCGATACGCTGGCGGCGTTGTCCACCCGTGTTGCGGTGCTGGCCGAGCAGCGTATCCTCGCCTACGGCACGACCGACGAAATCATCCGGATCGATCATCCCTTCATCCGCAACTTCTTCCTTTCCGAGCGCAGCGTGCGGGCCTTGCAGAACTCCAGGCCCCCGGCCGTGCCGCACTGAAAGCTTCGAAACATGGAAAACAAGTCCCATGCACTGGCTGCCGGCATCTTCACCCTCCTGTTCGCCATCGCCGCCGCCATCGCGCTGTGGTGGCTGGGCCAGACCGATGCCTTGACCACGACCTACCTGCTGGAGACGCGCAGAAACGTCAACGGCCTCAATGTCGAGGCACAGGTGCGCTACCGGGGCATTCGCGCCGGCAAAGTGGAAGCCATCGAACCCGATGCCGCCGATCCGCGCAAGATCCTGGTGCGCATCAGCGTCGACGATCGCTTCAAACTGACCCGCGGCAGCACTGCCGAACTCGGCTATCAGGGGGTGACCGGTCTGGCCTATGTGCAGATCGAAGACAATGGCTCTTCCAGTGAAGTGCTGCGGGGAAAAGACGGCGAGCCGCCGCGCATCGCCATGCGGTCGACGCTGTTCGACACGCTGGACGAGAAGGCGGGCGATATCGTCAACCAGATCAGCGCGGCATCCCTGCGGCTGAGCAAGCTGCTGGACGAGAAGAACCTGCAGAATCTTTCGCGCACGCTGGAGAACGTCGCGGCGGCTTCCGACGGCCTGCGGCAGATGCCCGCCATCATGGCCTCGGCGCGCGAGGCATTATCGGAGAACAACCTGCGCAGCTTGCGGCAGATTCTGGCGCACGTCGAAAAGACGGCAGGGGAGAGCGCGCCGCTGGCCGCGGAAATGCGCGAAATGGTCAAGTCGATGAGCGCCCTGTCGCATCGCTTCGATCAGCTTGCAGTCAGCACCGGTGATGAACTGACCAGCGCAACCCTGCCGCGCGCGAATGCCTTGATGCAGGACCTGGCGACAAGTTCGCGCCAGCTTTCGCGCGTTCTGGACGGTCTTGAAAGCAATCCGCAGATGCTGATCTTCGGCCGCAGTGCGGCAGTGCCGGGACCGGGCGAAGCCGGTTTCCGGCCGCCGGTGTCACAATGAGGAGAACGATGATGAAGCGGGTAGCCTCAATTCTTGCCGGCGTGCTGTTGGCGGCGTGCGGCGGCAACGTCGCCACCGTCACCACGGCGCGCTACGACTTCGGCGGCCGGGCCGCCGCGGGAGCCGCGGTCTGGCCGGCGGGGCGCATGCCGATTGCAGCGGTCGACGTTCAGGCGTCGCCGTGGCTCGCCGGCCCGGCGATGCACTATCGCCTGGCCTTTGCCGAGCCGCTGCAGCGCCAGAGCTATGCCGGGAGTCGCTGGGCGGCAGCGCCGGCCGAACTGCTGGAAGCCTTCCTCAAGCAGCGCATCGTTTTTGCTCAGAAGGATTGGAGCGGTGCCGGCTGCCGTCTGCAACTGGTGCTGAACGAACTGGAACAGCGCTTCGATGCTCCCGGGAGCAGCCAGGTGGTGCTTGAAGTGCAGGCGCTGCTGACGCCGGCGCGCGGCCCGGACGTATTGTCGCGGCGGGCTTTCCTGATCCGGCAGCCGGCGCCGGCTGCGGATGCCCGCGGCGGGGCGGAGGCCGCGCGCGACGCGGTGCAGGTTTTCGCCGATGATATCGGACGCTGGCTGGCCGAAGTTGAGCGCGAGAAGCCCGCCGTCGCCGAACGCTGTCGAACCTGAAAGGAAATGAATTCATGAGTCATCCCTATGCCATCGGCCTGGAAAAGAATGCGGCCAATTTCGTGCCGCTGACGCCGCTCAGCTTCATCGAGCGCTCGGCCTATATCTATCCGGAGCGGGTGGCGACGATACACGGCCGGCGCCGCTTCACCTGGCGCCAGGCCTACGAGCGCTGCCGCCGGCTGGCTTCCGCGCTGGCCGGGCATGGCGTCTGCGCCGGCGATACGGTGGCGGCGATGCTCAACAACACGCCGGAGATGTTCGAGTGCCACTTCGGCGTGCCGATGTGCGGCGCCGTGCTCAACACGCTGAACACGCGCCTCGACGCCGAAACCATCGCCTTCATGCTCAACCATGGCGAGGCGAAAGTGCTGATCACCGACCGCGAGTATTCGCCGATGGTGAAGAAGGCCCTTGCCGGTCTGGGGCGCGAGATACTCGTGGTCGATGTCGACGACCCGGAGCACACCGGTCCCGGCGAGTGCGTCGGCAGCACCGACTACGAGAGCCTGCTGGCCACCGGTCACCCCGACTATGCCTGGCAGCCGCCGGCCGACGAGTGGGATGCGATTTCGCTCAACTACACCTCGGGCACCACGGGCAATCCCAAGGGCGTGGTGTACCACCATCGCGGCGCCTATCTCAATGCCCTGTCCAACATCGTCTCCTGGGGCATGCCGCCGCAGTCGGTGTACCTGTGGACGCTGCCGATGTTCCACTGCAACGGCTGGTGCTTCCCGTGGACCGTGGCGGCGAATTCGGGCACCAACGTCTGCCTGCGCCGCGTCGATGCGAAACTCATCCTCGATGCCATCAGGGAGCACAAGGTCAGCCATTATTGCGGCGCGCCTATCGTGCATTCGATGCTGGTCAGCGCGCCGGCCGAGTGGCGCGAGGGCATCAATCACAAGGTTTCGGCGCTGGTAGCCGCCGCGCCGCCGCCCGCTGCCGTGATCGAGGGCATGGGCAAGATCGGCTTCGACATCACCCACGTCTATGGCCTGACCGAGACCTACGGCCCGGCGGCGGTTTGCGCCAGGCACGTTGAATGGCTGGACCTGCCGCTGGACGAACAGGTGCGCCTCAACGGCCGCCAGGGCGTGCGTTATCACTGCCAGGAAGGCGTCACCGTGATGAATCCGGAAACCATGCAGCCGGTGCCCTGGGACGACCAGACCATGGGCGAGATCATGTTTCGCGGCAACATCGTGATGAAGGGCTACCTGAAGAATCCGAAGGCGACCGAGGAGGCATTCCAGGGCGGCTGGTACCACACCGGCGACCTGGCGGTGATGCAGCCCGACGGCTACATCAAGATCAAGGACCGCAGCAAGGACGTCATCATTTCCGGCGGCGAGAACATCTCCTCCATCGAGGTCGAGGACACCCTGTACCGGCATCCGGCGGTGATGGCCGTCGCCGTGGTCGCCACGCCCGATGCGAAATGGGGCGAGGTGCCCTGCGCCTTCGTCGAACTGCGCGAGGGCACCAGCGTCACAGCCGAAGAACTGGCCGAATTCTGCCGCGAGCGCATGGCGCGCTTCAAGGTGCCCAAGCATTTCATTTTCGAAGCCCTGCCGAAGACCTCGACGGGCAAGATCCAGAAGTATGTTCTGCGCGAAAAGGCCAAATCGGCCACCGCCATCGAATAGCGCGCATTCCCATCAACGCTCATGGCAGCGAGCACCATCCACTGACGATGAGGGGCGCGAAAGGCGGCATAAACGCCCGCCCCTCCCATCCTCCCCTCACGGGGAGGCTATTACTTGGCTCGCTGCGCTCGATATCAGCAGCGACCGGTCCGGTTGTTTTACGTTAACGGCAAGGAGAAGACATCATGAATGCACCCGATACCAGCGCTGCCCCCATCCTGTTGCGCGAGGACAAGGAGGGCGTTGCTACCCTGACCCTCAACCGTCCGACCCAGTTCAATTCGCTCTCGGAGGAAATGCTGAATGAATTGCAGGCGGCGCTCGACGGCATCGCCGCCGACGCGTCGGTGCGGGTAGTGGTGGTCGCCGGCGCCGGCAAGGCGTTTTGTTCCGGACACGACCTCAAGCAGATGCGCGCCAATCACGGCAAGGCCTACATGCAGAAGCTGTTCAGGCAGTGCGGCAGGGTGATGATGACCATTACGGTCATGCCGCAGCCGGTGATCGCGCGCATCCACGGCATTGCCACGGCGGCGGGCTGCCAGCTGGTCGCCATGTGCGACCTGGCGGTGGCGGCAGAGTCGGCGAAGTTCGCGGTTTCCGGCATCAACCTGGGACTGTTCTGCGCCACGCCTTCGGTCGCGCTGGGGCGCGCCATGGGCCGCAAGCAGGCGATGGAAATGCTGCTCACCGGCGATTTCATCGATGCCGCCGAGGCGCAGCGGCGCGGTCTGGTCAATCGCGTGGTGGCGCTGGAGCAACTGGATGCCGAAGTGAAAAAGCTTACCGATTCCATTTGCGCCAAGTCCCCGGTGGCCGTGGCCATGGGCAAGCAGATGTTCTACAAGCAGCTGGAAATGGGACTCGACGGCGCCTACCAGCTGGCCTCGGAAACCATGGCCTGCAACATGATGGCAGATGACGCCGCCGAGGGCATCGATGCCTTCATGCAGAAGCGCAAGCCGGAATGGAAGGGCTGCTGACGCCGGCGACGAAACGGCAGGTGCCGCGCAGCTTCAGCGGCAGGCGGCGGCGACCTTGCGCATTTTCTCAAGCAGCGTGGCCACCTCGTCCATACCGGCGGCGGCGATCCTGACCTCGTAGCCGGCGCCGAAGCTGCCGCCGCCGTAGGCGATCTTTACTTCGTTGCGGGTCGCCTCGACGTACTGCACGATGCCGAGATTTATCCAGCGCCGCTTGCCCGTGTCATCGATTGGAATTTCGAACAGGCAAAACGCCGTCGATCCGGGAATCACCGGTTGCGCCCTGACGGCGACGCTGCCCGACAGCACCAAGGCGGCGCAGAGTGCCGGCAGCAGCCGGCCCGGGCCGGGGTCCACGGCAGGATCGCCTTACTTCGGCGCCAGTTTCTGGCGCATGGCATCGCGTTCCTGTTCGTGTTTCTGATGCAGCGCCTTGCGCTCCTTCTCATGGCGGTCCTGCAGGTCGCGCTGCTCCTGACGCTGCACGTCCTCCATCTGGCGCAATTCCTTTTTTATCAGTTCGTGCCTGGCTTCCCTTTCCTGCAGCTTGCCTTTCGTGTCGCCCGGACTTTCCGCATAAACCGGCGCGGCGGCAAGGACCAGCGCAGCCGCGCCGAGCAGGGTGATGGCGGCATGTCGGATCATGGCGATTCCTCCTTGGTTTGCAGCGGTTCAGTGTAACGCAACAGGCCCGGGCAGAAGTCAGGACGGACTTTGCTCAGGACGCAGCGCTAATCTCTGCGCAGCAATGCCGCGAGCATTGCGACGGTCATGGTCGTGAATGCGACCAGCGACCATTCCGCAAGCGACAGGCCGAGCAGCTTCCAGCCGGCCTCCGAACACAGGCCGGAGGCCTCGAACAGCAGCGGCCACTGGCTGCCGGCCCAATTCACGAAGCTTTCCCACCACGGCTGATCTGCCGTGCAGCTGACCCCCCTGGCAAAGCGTTGCAGCCAGGTCTGGTAGGCGGCAATCCAGACGCCCGTCAGTGCCGTTGCGGCCATGACCAGCGCTGCCGCGCGCCGTTGCAGGCTCTTTCCCGCCACCAGATACGCCGCGATGGCCTCCAGCGCCAGCAGCAGATCGACCATGCGCTGCAGAATGCACAGCGGGCAGGCGGCGAGATTCATTGTTTGCTGCAGAACTATTGCGCCGGCAACCAGGCCGATGGCTGCAATACCCGTGGCAGCGAACAGGCCGCGCGGCGTCAGCAGCAGGCGCAGCCCTTGCACGGGCTATTTCCCCGACCGTTCCTGGCGGGCCTTGGCGATGACGCTGTCGGTCAGCTTCAACAGCTCGTCGAAATTGCCCGCCGCCTCGTTGTTGAGCAGGAACTTGCCGTCCACCACCAGCGAAGGTACGCCGGAAATACGCGCAGCCGTGGCTTCCTGATCGGAACGCTGCACCTTGCTCTGCATTGAAAACGAGGCCAGCGCGTCGCCGAATTTCTTGGCGTCGATTCCCTTGCTCGCCGCCCAGGCGACTACGGCTTCATCGGTCTTGAAGGCGATGCGCTGCTCATGGATGGCGACGAATACCGCGGCATCAAGTTTCGCCAGGTCGCCGGTGGCTTCGAGCGCGAAATAGATCCGGGACAGACGTGCCCATTCGGGACGGTTGAAACTCACCGGGACGCGACGCAGGCTGATGTCTTTCGGCAGCTTCGCCGCCCACTGGCCGACGAAAGGATTGAAGTCGCTGCAGTGCGGGCAGCCGTAGGAGAAGAATTCGATGACCTCGATTTTCCCCTTGGTGCTTGGCAGCGGCGGGTTGATCAGCTTGAAGTCGCGGTCGGCTTGTGGTTCTGCGGCCAGGCTCAGGCCGGGAGCGGCAAAGAAGGAAAAGAGTGTGGCAAACAGCAGTGCAAGCAGTCGCTTCATGAATATCTCCGTTGAAATGGGTTTCGATCGGAATTGTATGACAGCGTTCCCCATACAATGGCCGCAGATGCAAATTATTACGGAGAAGCCGTATCATGGATCGATTGGCGGCAATGCAGACCTTTGTGCGGGTGGCCGAGGCCGGCAGCTTCACCGCCGTGGCAGAACAGATGAATCTGGCGCGCTCGGCGATCACGCGCCAGATTGCTGCGCTGGAAGCCCATCTCGGGGTCAAGCTGATCGCCCGCAGCACGCGCCGGCTGGCCCTGACCTCGGCCGGCGCGACCTATATCGAGCAATGCCGCGACATCCTCGACCGCATCGACGAGGCGGAAGGGGATCTTGCCGGCGAGCGGCAAACCCTGCGCGGCGAGATTCGCGCCAGCGTGCCGATGACCTTCGGCCTGCTGCACCTGACGCCGCTGATCCTGGAGTTCTCCCGGGCTCATCCCGACATCCGCATCGATCTCGACTTCAACGACCGGCGCGTGAATCTGATCGAAGAAGGCATGGATTTCGCCTTGCGCATCACCGATCGACTGCCGGAAACGGCCGTGGCGCGGCGCCTGACGACTTGCCGCTCGGTGGTCGTGGCGTCGCCGGCCTATCTGCAGCGCCACGGCGCGCCAAAACACCCGGACGAACTGGCGCAGCGGGCCTGCCTGAACTATTCCCTGACTTCGCGCTCGAGCTGGCCCTTCATCATCGATGGTGCGTCGCATTGGGTCGATATCAGCGGGCCGATCACCGCCAACAACGGCAGCGCCCTGCAGGAAGCGGCCCTGCAGGGAATGGGCATTGTCTATGAACCCACCTTCATTGCCGCCGAGGCGATCCGCCAGGGCCGGCTGGTGCCGATCCTGAAGGATTTTCCGACCCCGGTGCTGGCCATGTTCGCCGTCTTTCCCGGCACCCGCTTTGTGCCGCAGCGGGTGCGGGCCTTCGTCGATTTTCTGGCAGCGCGCCTTGGCCCCGAACCCTATTGGGACCGGGGTCTTGTGCTGGAATAGGCCGGCCATGCTGCGCCGCCGGCATTCTGCGACTGGTAGACTGCGCGGCATGAAAGCGATTCTCTCCCTGATGCTGTTTGCGCTGGCCTGCATCGGCGGCGATGCGGCGGCAAAGACTCCCGGTGAAGTGGATGTCGGCGGGCTCCTGCGCGATGCCCCGATGCAGGGACTGTCCGGCCCCTCGCGGCTGCTCTCGGAATTCCGCGGCAAGCCGCTTGTCATAAATGTATGGGCCAGCTGGTGTGGTCCGTGCCGTCAGGAAATGGGTTCGCTGGGGCGGCTGTCGCGCCGCTACGGGGGGGCGAAGTTTGCGGTGATCGGAATTTCCACCGATGACTATGCCGATGCCGCCAGGGAATTCCTGAAAAAATCCGGGACCCCCTTCAGTCACTTCATAGACAGCCGGCTGCAACTGGAAAACATGCTGGGCGCCGACCGGATTCCCTTGACTCTGCTGGTCGATGCGCAGGGTCGTGTCCTCGCCAAAGTCTACGGCGGCAAGGAATGGGACAGCCCTGAAGCCCTTGAATTGATCGGGAAAACCTTCCGTATCCCGATGTAAATGCCTTAACCGGATGGCATCCCGCAAGCGCCGGCAGCCTGCCGGATGCTGCCGGCGCTTACGGAAATGGCATCAAGTTGGTGCGTCTGCACCAGTCGGGGGCTCGCCGGAGCGCTTGATCCAGCACGCGGCGGCAGCCGTGACATAAGGCGCTACGGCGCCCAGCGTCATCAATGCAAGAAGTTCGTTCAGGTCCATGATTGCCTCCGTTGTCAACACTCACAAGCATGCATTAGCAAGAGCAATGCCAGGCTTTGCGATGGCGCCATGCCATGCCGGCCGGTATCGGGTTAGCATGGAGCCTTCTGCGCATCCTCAAGGAATGGAGGCAGGCATGGCCCGCAAAAACCAGAATCCGCCGCCCCCGGCGCTACAGGAAGAATCCCGGCGATGATGGAAACCGCACGCGGCACAGTGCATGAGTGGCAGCGCGACCATATGGGGCACATCAACGTGCGCGCCTACATGGAATTTTTCGAGGAAGCCTGCTGGCAGTTTTATGCCATGCTGGGCATGACGCCTTCGCTGTTGCGCAGCGGAGCGCTGCACCTGGCGGCGGTGCAGCAGAACATCAGTTACCAAAAGGAACTCTATCCCGGTGACACGGTGGCAGTGCGCACCGCAGTGCTGGAACTGCGCGAAAAGGTGCTGCGCTTCCGCCACGAACTGATCAATACCGAAACCGGCGCGGTCTGCTCCGTCTGCGACTTCACCGTCGTCTGCCTCGATCCGCAGACCCGCAAGTCGCGAGCCTTTCCGCCCGAAGTCGCGGCGCGCGTCGGGCAGATCTCCTAGCCCGCTCCGAACCACCTTTCCTTTCCCGGCACACTCCATGAAAAAAGCCGCAGCCGCAGTCCCTGCAGTCGAATTCGAAGACGAGTTTGTCGTCGGCCTGAAGAGGATTTTCGAGGAAATGATCGTCTTCAACCAGGTCCTGGGCTTGAAGATCCAGTCGATCAGGGCCGACGGCGTCAGGGGGCGCATCGACATGCGGCGCGAGTTGATCGGTCATTACAGCCTCAACCGCATTCATGGCGGCGTCATCAGTGCCGGGCTTGACGCCATGGGCGGCCTGGCGGTGATGGCGGCGATCGGTGCGCGCCACATGGACGAAGATCCGCAGCAGCGACTCAACCGCTTCGGCAAACTGGGCACCATAGACTTGCGCATCGACTACCTGCGTCCCGGCATCAGCGATCATTTCGAACTGCGCGCCGACGTGTTGCGCCTCGGTTCCCGCGTCGCGACTACCCGCATGGAGTTTCTCGGTGCCGACGGCAAGTTGCTGTCGACCGGATCCGGCGCTTATATCGTTTCGTGATCTGCGGCGGCTGCAGCGGCCGCCGGCGATTCCGGGTTCAGCCGGGCGGCTGCCGGTAGAGCAAGTGGCTGCCGCAGCCGGCGGCGCAATCCGACGCGCCGAAACCCGGAGCGACGATCACGCCGCGCACCGCCTGATTGAGGACGCATTCGTCCCTGGCCGAGCGCCTCACGCCGGTCACCCTGACGCCGCGGGCCGCCAGCAGCCAGTCGATGTGCCAGCGCAGTTTCTTTTCCTGGCGCAGATGCCGGGCGATGCGGGCTTCCAGGTTGCGCCGGGCGCTGCCCGAATAGACATAGCGTCCCGCAGGAAAGAGGAATTCGCCGAGGCGGCCGATCCTGATCCGCAGCGGTCGCCCGATCTCGATTTCGAGCTGATAGGAAACCATGGTTGCGGCCATCAGCAATCACCGGGGCCAGTCGCTGATGCCGCTGCAAGGATGCCGGAAACTAACGCGCGGCAGTCGCCAGGTGCAGGGCCAGCGCGAAAAACAGCGTCCCGGCGCAGCGTTCGAGCCAGACTGCAAGCCCCGGCCGCTGCTGCAGGCGGGCGCCGATGCTGCCGGCAAACCAGCCGATGCTGCCGAAAATAACCGCCGTCAGCGCCGCGAACAGCGCACCCAGCAGCAACATCTGCGGCCACACCGCGCCGCGTGCCTGGTCAACGAATTGCGGCAGGAAGGCGATGAAGAACAAGGCCACCTTGGGGTTGATCACGTTGGCGATGAAGCCGCGCCGCAGATGCGCCGCCAAAGGCTCGACGCCGCCCGGATCGAGATTGATCATGGCCATCTTGCCGGCATAACGCCAGGTCATGATGCCGAGATACACCAGATAGGCGGCGCCGGCCATCTTCAGCGTGGTGAAGGTCGCCTCCGACGCCAGTACCACGGCGCCTATGCCCAGCGTCGCCCACAAGGTATGGGTAAAGCAGCCGAGGGTGCAGCCCAGGCCGAAGCCGATGCCGGCGGCGCGGCCGCGGCTGATGCCTACCGACAGCACCATCAGGTTGTCGGGGCCGGGCGCGATGGTGATCAGCGCGGAGGCGGCGAGGAAGGCCAGCAAGACTTCTGTCGAGATCATGTTCAGTGGGTCACCGATTGACGCAAACGTCCGGCCCGCAGCAGCAGCCAGAGGCCAAGGGCGAGCAGTATCGCAGATTCGCCGAGCAAGGTGGCGGGCGCGCTGCTCAGTGCGGCGATGCTGCCGGCGATCAGCCCGCCGACCGCATCGAGACCGAAACGGATGGCGGAAAAGAAGGAAACCACCCGACCCCGCATGTGATCCGGCGCCACAGTCTGCAGCGCGGTACTGATGCCGACGTTGGCGCCGGAAATGCCGAAGCCCAGTGCCGCCAGTACCGGCAGGGCGAGCGCGAGACGGGTCGTGAGCGGAAACGCCAGCAGCGCCAGCGCCGCCAGCACGACGCAGAAAATCGCCAGATTCAGGCTGCCGCGCACCGAACTGCGCGTCGCCAGCATCAGGGTTGCGGCAAAGGCGCCGCAGCCGGCGGCACCCCACAGCAGGCCGAGGGTGCGGGCATCGCCATGGAATATTTCGCGGGCGAATACCGGCAGCAGCACGGCATACGCCGATGCGGTGATGTTGAGCACCGCCAGCACGATCAGCAGCGTGCGTATCGGCCAGGTGTCGATGGCATAACGGACGCCCTCCCTGAACACCTGGCCGACGCTGCCGCCGGCCCTGGCGACGGGTGCCAGGCGCATCGCGGCGACGGCCCACAGCAGCGCCAGATAGGAAAAGGCATTGACCAGGAAGCAGGCCGCCTCCGTCATGAAGCTCAGCATCAGCCCGGCGAGCGGCGGACCGACGAAGCGACCGAGGTTGAATACCATGGCATTCAGCGCCAGGGCATTCGGCAGATCGCTGCGTCCGCCGACCATGGCCGGGATCAGGGATTGGCGCAGCGGCGTGTCGACGGCATTGAGCACGCCGAGGCAGAGCGCCATCAGGATGATCAGCGTCGGCCCGATCAGATCGAACCAGGTCAGCGCGGCCAGCAGCGTGGCCTGGACGAAGAGCAGGAGTTGCAGCAGCATCAGCAGCCGGCGCCGGTCATGCCGGTCTATCCAGGCCCCGGCCACGGGACCCACCAGCAGCATCGGCGCCAGCGTAGCAAAGGCGGCAAGACCCAGCAGCGCCGCCGACCCGGTCAGACGATAGACCAGCCAGGCCAGCGCGACCTGCTGTATCCAGGAACCGAGGATGGAAACCGCCTGACCGCAGAAATACAGCCGGAACGGGCGATGTTCCAGCGCCCGCATCGGGGCGGGAAATTTCAAGGCGCGGTCACAGGCCGGCCATGGCCAGGTATTTGATCTCCAGGTATTCCTCGATGCCGTACTTCGAGCCTTCGCGCCCCAGCCCCGATTGCTTGACGCCGCCGAAGGGTGCAACCTCGTTGGAGATCAGGCCCGAGTTGATGCCGACCATGCCGTAGTCGAGCGCCTCGCCGACGCGCCAGGCGCGGGCAATGTCGCGGCTGAAGAAATAGGCCGCCAGACCGAACTCGGTATCGTTGGCCATGCGGATGGCCTCGGCCTCATCCTTGAAGCGATAAATCGGTGCCACCGGTCCGAAGATTTCCTCCCGTGCCAGGCGCATGGCCGGCGTCGCACCGGCAACCACGGTCGGTTCGAAAAAGGTGCCGCCGCGCGCGTGGCGCTTGCCGCCGCACAAGATCCGGGCGCCCTGCGCCACAGCATCGGCGAGCAGTTCCTCGACCTTGGCCAAGCCCGCGCCATCGATCAGCGGACCCTGTGTCACGCCGTCCTCGAGGCCGTTGCCGACCTTGAGTCCGGCCACCGCCGCCGCCAGCTTCTGCGCGAAGGCATCATGCACCCCCTCCTGCACCAGGAAACGGTTGGTGCAGACGCAGGTCTGCCCCGTGTTGCGGTACTTGGAGAGCATCGCGCCGGCCACCGCGGCGTCGAGGTCGGCATCGTCGAAGACTATGAAGGGTGCATTGCCGCCGAGTTCCAGCGACATCTTCTTGATGGTCGGCGCGCACTGGGCCATCAGCAGCCGGCCGACCTCGGTCGAACCGGTGAAGGACAGCTTCAGCACTTTCGGATTCGACGTCAGTTCGGCGCCGACGGCAACCGGGTCGCCGGTAACGACGTTGAGCACGCCGGGCGGAATGCCGGCCTGCTGGCCCAGCCAGGCCAGCGCCAGGGCGGAGAGCGGGGTCTGCTCGGCCGGCTTGACCACCATGGTGCAGCCGGCGGCCAGCGCCGGCGCGGCCTTGCGCGTGATCATCGCCGCCGGGAAATTCCACGGCGTAATGGCGGCGCAGACGCCGACCGGCTGTTTCAGCACGATGAGGCGGCGGTCCGCCAGCGGCGAGGGAATCACTTCACCATACACGCGCCGCGCTTCCTCGGCGAACCACTCGATGAAGGAGGCGGCGTAGGCGATCTCGCCGCGCGCCTCGGCCAGCGGCTTGCCCTGTTCCAGGGTCATCAGCCGTGCCAGGTCCTCCTGGTTCGCCATCATCAGTTCGAACCAGCGGCGCAGTATCTTCGCCCGCTCGCCGGCCGTTTTCGCCCGCCAGGGATGAAAGGCCGCTTCCGCGGCATCGATGGCGCGGCGGGTTTCGGCGGCGCCGAAGTCCGGCACCGAGCCGACCAGCTCACCCGTCGCCGGATTGCGCACATCGATGCAGGCACCGCTCGCCGTCAGCCATTCGCCATTGATCAGGCACGCATTGCGCAGGAGTTCAGGGTTCTTCATGGAGTGCTTTCGATATCGGTTGGCAGACCCTGATTTTGCCGCATTGCGCCGCGTTGCGGCTGCCGGCCGCTGCTTTCAGCCGCGCGTGTTGGACTGCGCCGGAAACTCCGCCAGATCGATCTTCGGCGCCGGCTGCCAGCCCTTCTTGCGGTGTTCCGCCACCACGTTGGTGAAAATGCCGCCGCGCACGTAGAAGCGCGCGGTGAGGCGCATGAAGCGCGGCTTCGTGGCGCGGGCCAGATCATCGAGGATGCGATTGGCGACATCTTCGTGGAAATGGCCCTCGTCGCGAAAGCTCCAGATGTAGAGCTTGAGGCTCTTCAACTCGACGCAGACCTTGTCGGCGATGTAGTCCAGCGTCAGCACGGCAAAATCCGGCTGCCCGGTCTTGGGACAAAGGCAGCTGAATTCCGGGATTTCCATGTGGATCTGGTAATCCCGGTGCGGCGCGGGGTTGGGGAAGGTTTCCAGCGCCTTGGCGCGGGTTTGGATGGCTGGCTTTGGCATGCTGGGTGGCCACAGGTAAAGGGGCGGGACAGATTATAATGGCAGGGCTTCGAAGGCTGCCCTTCGCGATCATCTTTCCGGTTCATCCCTCGTGCGTCTAAACAAGCTGAAACTCTCGGGCTTCAAATCCTTTGTCGAGCCCACCACGGTGCTTTTCCCCGGCCAGCTGGCGGGCGTGGTCGGCCCCAACGGCTGCGGCAAGTCGAACATCATCGATGCCGTGCGCTGGGTGCTGGGCGAGTCGAAAGCCTCCGAGCTGCGCGGTGAATCGATTCAGGACGTGATCTTCAAGGGCTCGGGCAACCGCAAGGAAGTCAGCCGCGCCAGCGTCGAACTGTATTTCGACAATGCCGAGGGCCGCGCCGCCGGCCAGTGGAGCCAGTACGCCGAAATCACGGTCAAGCGCGTGCTCGACCGCGAGGGCAACTCGAGCTACTACATCAACAACCTGCACGTGCGCCGGCGCGACGTCATCGACCTCTTCCTCGGCACCGGCCTCGGTCCGCGCGCCTACGCCATCATCGGCCAGGGCATGATCTCGCGCATCGTCGAGGCCAAGCCCGAAGAGCTGCGCTTTTTCCTCGAAGAAGCGGCGGGCGTCACCAAGTACAAGGAACGGCGCAAGGAAACCGAACACCGCCTGGAAGATGCGCGCGAGAACATCGCCCGCGTCGATGACATCCGCAATGAACTGGAAGCCCAGGTCAGCCACCTGCAGACGCAGGCTGCGGTGGCGCAGCAGTATCGCGATCTGCACCAGCAGGTGTCGCGCAAGCAGACGCTGCTGTGGCTGAAGAAGCGCAACGACGCGCGGCATGACAGCCAGCGGCTGGCGCGCCAGGTCGAAGAAGCCGTCAACCGCGTCGAAGGCGAAACGGCGCAATTGCGTGAAATCGAAGCGCGCGTCGAACATGCGCGCGAGAGCCACTATTCGGCCTCGGATGCCCTGCACTCGGCTCAGGCCGAGAACTTTGCCGCCAGCGCCGAGGTCAGCCGGCTCGAGTCGGAGATCGGCCATCTGCGCGATTCCCGTGCGCGGCTGGAAGCACGCCTGGCCCAACTGGGCGCCGAGCAAAGTCACTGGCGCGCCGAGCACGGCCAGCTGGGCGAGGACGAAGCGCGCTGGAAGCTGCTGCTGGACAACTCGCGTACCCGCTCCGCGACCGCCGCCGCGCGCCACGGCGAAGCCGCGGCCAGAATGCCCGACGCCGAAGAGGCCGTGCAGCGTGCCGGCAGCGACGTTACCGAGGCACGCCGCAGCCTGGGCGAGGCCGAACAGGCACTGCGCCTGGCCGATGCCGACGAGGGCCATGCCCAGCGCGCGTTGGACAACCTGGTGCAGCGTCGCGGCAGGCTGGAGCAGGATCGACAGTCGCTGGGCGCGCCGGATCCGGCGCTGCTGGCGGCTTCACAGGAAGGCGAACAGCGCACCGGGGAGGCGCTCGGCGCCGCCCAGGAGCGCATGGCCGCGCTGCAGGCGGCCATACCCGCGGCCGAAGCCCAACTGCGTTCGGCGCGCGAGGCATTGCAGGCCGCCCATCGCAGTCTGACCGAGACGCGCGCCCGCCATGATGCGCTGGCGCAGTTGCAGGCCAAGGTGGCACAAAGGGGCGAGATCGGCGACTGGCTCAAGGCACACCAACTGGCCGATGCCAAACCGCTGTGGCAGGCCATCCAGGTCGAGGCCGGGTGGGAAACCGCGGTCGAAGCCGTATTGCGCGAGCGCTTCTCGGCGCTGAGCGCCGACAGCGAAACCGTGCGCGCGGCTCTGGCCTCGCCGCCGCCGGCGATCATTTCGCTTGCGCTCGCAGATCGCCATGGCAACCAGCTGTCCCCCGCCCCGGATTCCCTGCGCAGCAAGGTGCGCTGCGACGATCCGCGCTGGGCCGGCGTGCTCGACGAATGGCTGTCCGGCGTCGCCGTCGCCGATGATCTGGCGCTCGAATTGCCCCTGGCTTCGGGTCAGCGCGTTTCGCGCGCCGGGCATCTGCTGACGCCCGCCGGACTCACCTTGTACGTACCGGATGCCAAGACTCATGGCGTCATCGAACGTCAGCGCGAGATCGACGAGTTGGCCGGACTGCTTGCCGTGCGCGCCGCTGTCGAGGATGAGGCGCGCGAAGTGCAAGGCAGCGCCGAGCAGCAACTGGCCGACAGCCAGGGCCGGCTCAGCAGCGCCCGGCGCACGCTGCAGGAAGCCCAGCAGGCCTTTCATGCGGCGCAGGTCGAGGCCCTCAAGCTGGCACAGGCGCAGGCCCGTTTCGAGGAACGCTCGGCGCAGATCGACCGCGACCTGGCCGAACTCCTGCGCCAGGAGGAGACCGAACAGGCCCGGCGCCAGCGCGCCGGGGACGAAGGCCGGCTGCAGGGCGAGCGCCTCGGCGAGGTGCGCGAGCGCCTCGAACTGGCACTGGAAGTCCATAGGCAGAAGGACGTCGCCCTGCGCGAGGCGCGTGCGCTGGAAATCCAGCTCGGGCGCGAAGCCCAGGAGGCCGGCTTTTCCGAACGCGAGTGCCTGTCGAAACTGGACGACAACGCGCGCGCAGCGGCGACGGCGGGCAGCCAGTTGCAGCGCATCGAGGCCGAGACGGCGGCGGCCCGCACCGAGGTTGCCGGCATCAGCGACACGGTGCTGCAGGAGCAGTTGCACACCGCACTCGATGCCAAACAGGGCAAGGAATCGGCGCTGGCGGAGCGGCGCAATGTGCTCGAAGCGGCCGCCGCCGAACTGCGCAGCCTGGACGAGCAGCGCCTCAAGCTGGAGCAGGGCATGGTTCCCCTGCGCGACAAGATCAACGACTTGCGGCTCAAGGCGCAGGCGGCGCAGATCAACGAGGAGCAGTTGGGCGAGCGTCTGGCCGAGGTGCATGTAGTCACCGCCGCCGACGAAGAACCCTTCGCCGATGAACTTGCCGCCGGCGGCGCCGACCGGCTCAAGGACAATGTCCTGCAGGCGGACATCGTCCGGCTCACGGCTGAAATCGAGACCCTCGGCCCGGTCAACCTGGCGGCGCTGGAAGAACTCGCCACGGCCTCCGAGCGCAAGGGTTTTCTCGATGCGCAATCGACCGACCTGAGCGAGGCCATCGGCACCCTGGAAGACGCCATCCGGCGCATCGACCGCGAGACGCGCGAGCAGCTGCAGGAAACCTACAACACGGTCAACCTGCATTTCGGCACGCTGTTCCCGCAGCTCTTCGGCGGCGGCGAAGCGCGGCTGATTCTCACCGGCGACGAGATTCTCGATTCCGGCATCCAGATCATGGCGCAGCCGCCGGGCAAGAAGAACACCACCATTCACCTGCTCTCCGGCGGCGAGAAAGCGCTGACGGCGATTGCGCTGGTGTTTGCCATGTTCCAGCTGAACCCGGCACCGTTCTGCATGCTGGATGAAGTCGACGCGCCGCTCGACGATTCGAACACGGTGCGTTTCTGCGAGCTGGTCCGGCGCATGTCGGCGCAAACCCAGTTCATATTCATCTCGCACAACAAGATCGCCATGGAAATGGCTCAGCAATTGATCGGCGTGACCATGCAGGAGCAGGGTGTGTCGCGCGTGGTGGAAGTCGATATCGAAGAGGCACTGCGCCTCGCCGATGACCAGAAGGTGGCTTGAACTATGGCAATCAGCGAACTGCAAATCGCTTTGATCGGCGCCGGTGCGGCGGCGGTCGGCATGGTCTGGGGCTACAACGCGTGGCAGGATCGCAAGCACCGCAGGATTGCCGAAGGCATATTCAAGGGCGGGCAGGGCGATGCCCTGCTCGGCGCCGCTGAACCCGGCCGCAACGCCGGCGACGGCGAGCGGCGGGAACCGCACTTTGCCGACGAAGTCGACGCTGTCGGCGAACCGGCTGCCGATGCGGATGTTGCCGAATCCCTGGCCGAACCCCTGGCCGAGGTCGATGCTGCGGCCGAATTCATTGCCGCTGAGCGATTGCCGGCACAAGCCGAGCCGCCGGCGCCGTTGCCGCAAGCGGCGCCCTTGTCAGAGCCGGCGTTATTGCCCGGGCTGCCGGCAGAGTGCGCCGATGCCGTGGCCGATTGCGTGCTGTACCTGACGGCGGCCGAGGCGCTGCCGGCGCCTGCGGTCTGGGCCATCCAGAATGCATGGGCGGGAGATCTGAGCAAACCCTTGCGCTGGCTGGCGCGGCAGGAAGCAGACGCCGCGTGGCAGCCGGTCGAGGCCGCCGATGCCGGGCGCTACCGTGATTGGGCGGCCGCCCTGCAGCTGGTCGATCGTCGCGGGCCGGTTTCCGATGCTGAACTGGGGCGCTTCTTCGATGGCGTCCAGCAGTTGGCAAAGCAGACCGGCGCCGTGCTGGAACTGCCTTCGCGCGGGGAAATCGTGATTCGTGCCGGCAAGCTCGACGAGTTTTGCGCCGCGGTCGACATCCAGTTCGGCTTGCATATCGTCGAAGCCTCGGGCGGCGTATTCGCCGGCACCAAGCTGCGCGGCGTGGCCGAAGCGGCGGGCCTGGTTCTGGAAGATGACGGGCTGTTCCGGGCGCGCGACGAAGCCGGCGGCGAACTGTTCACCGTCGCCAATCTGGGCGCCGAGCGCCTCGAAGCCGCGTCGATCAAGTCGCTGGCGACCCACGGCCTGACGCTGAGCCTGGACGTGCCGCGGGTGAGCGACGGTGTGCGTGCATTCGACCGCATGCTGGCGACGGCGCGACAACTCGCCACCGCGCTGGGCGGCGTGCTGGTGGACGCGCAGCGCGCGCCGCTGGCCGATGCCATGATAGCTGCCATTCGCGCCAAGACGGCCGAACTGCAGCAGCGCATGCGCGACGGCGGGATCGCTCCCGGCAGCACCCGGGCGCTGCGCCTGTTTTCGTAAGTGCTCGGATAGCGATGGACGCGGCGGAGCGCGCGGCAGCCCTGCGGCGCGAAATCGAGCAGCACAACCATGCCTACTATGTGCTCGACGCACCGGTCGTTCCCGACGCCGAGTATGACCGGCTGTTTCGCGAGCTGCAGGCGATCGAGGCGGAGCATGCGCAATTGCGCACGGAGGATTCGCCGACGCAGCGGGTCGGCGGCAAGCCGCTGCCCGGGTTCCCCCCGCTGCGCCACGTCGTGCCGATGCTGTCGATCCGCACCGAGACCGATACCGAAGCCAGCGGTGCCCTTGCTTTCGATACGCGTATCAGGGGCTTGTCGGGTCTTGGCGAATCCGATCCGCCGGTCGAATACGTTGCCGAGCTGAAGTTCGACGGCCTCGCCATCAATCTGCGCTATGAGGAGGGCATACTGGTGCGGGCCGCGACGCGGGGCGACGGCGAAACCGGCGAGGACGTGACGCAGAACATCCGCACCGTGCGCCGCATTCCGCTGCGTCTCAAAGGCGATGCGCCGCCGGTGCTCGAAGTGCGCGGCGAGGTCTTCATCAGCCGGCCCGATTTCGAGCGCTACAACGCCAGGCAGCGCGCGCTGGGCCGGCCGACGCTGGTCAATCCGCGCAACGGCGCCGCCGGCAGCATCCGCCAGCTCGATCCGGCGATTGCGGCGGAACGGCCGCTGTCCTTCTATGCTTACGGCCTCGGCGAGAGCCGCGGCTGGGACGTCCCAACTACCCACGGCGGCCTGCTCGACGCCCTGGCCGCCTTCGGCCTGCCGGTCTGCGAGCACCGTGCGGTGGTGCAGGGTGCCGCCGGGCTGATCGACTTCCACGCCCGCATCCGCGAGGCGCGCGACGCACTGCCCTTCGACATCGACGGCGTGGTGTACAAGGTCAATTCGCTGGCGCTGCAGCAGCGCCTCGGCTTCGTCAGCCGCGAGCCGCGCTGGGCCGTGGCGCACAAGTATCCGGCCGAGGAGGCGCTGACCACGGTGGAGGCGATCGAGGTGCAGGTCGGCCGCACCGGCGCCATCACGCCCGTGGCGCGGCTGGCGCCGGTATTCGTCGGCGGCGTCACCGTCACCAATGCCACCTTGCACAACGAGGCCGAAGCGCGACGCAAGGATGTGCGGGTCGGCGATACCATGATCGTGCGACGCGCCGGCGACGTGATTCCCGAAGTGGTATCGGTGGTACTGGCAAGGCGGCCGGCCAGGGATCTGATCGGCGATGAGCCGCTGCATTCCGCCTTCGAACTGCCGAAGACCTGCCCGGTCTGTGGCTCTGCTGTCGAGAGGCCGGAGGACGAGGCGATCGCCCGCTGCAGCGGCGGCCTGTTCTGCCCGGCGCAGCGCAAGCAGGCCCTGCTGCATTTCGCCGCGCGGCGCGCCATGGACATCGAGGGCCTCGGCGACAGGATCGTCGAGCAACTCGTGGACCATGCCCTCGTCAGGACGCCGGCCGATCTCTACACCCTGGGCTTGCCGGCCGTGGTCAATCTCGAGCGCATGGCCGAAAGATCGGCGGCGAACATTCTTGCCGCCATCGCACAGAGCAAGGCGACGACGCTGGCGCGCTTCATTTTTGCGCTTGGCATACGCAACGTCGGCGAGGCGACGGCGAAGGATCTTGCCCGCCACTTCGGCAATCTGGACGCCCTCATGGGTGCCGATGCCGACTGCCTGCAACAGGTGCCGGACGTCGGACCCATCGTCGCCGCTTCCGTCGCACGCTTTTTTGCCGAGCCGCACAACATAGAGGTTATCGGGCAGTTGCGCGCCGCCGGGGTCAGCTGGCCGCAAGGCGAACCGGCGGCTGTAGTCGGTTCGCCGATCGCCGGCAAGACCTTCGTCCTCACCGGCACGCTGCCGGAGCTGACGCGCGACGAGGCGAAGGACATGATAGAGGCGCTGGGCGGCAAGGTGGCCGGCTCGGTGTCGAAGAAGACCGATTACGTGGTGGCCGGCGCCGAAGCCGGCTCCAAGCTGGACAAGGCGCAAGCTTTGGGCCTTAGCATCCTCGATGAGAAGCAATTCAGGGAGTTGATATCGTCGTGAGCACACTCGTTTCTCCCAAGCGATTGAATGAACAGGTGAAGCGTAATCTTGACCGCTTTCCTGAAGACTTCATGTTTCAACTGAATGCTGAAGAGAAAACTGAGGTGGTCGCAAATGGCGACCACCTCGCTCAGCTCAAGTATTCCCCGTCACTGCCCTACGCCTTTACCGAGCACGGTGCCCTGATGCCGGGCAACGTGCTCAAGTCGTCCCGTGCCGTCGAGGTCAGCCTGCTGGTAGTGCGCGCCTTCGTGCAAATCCGTGAGATGCTGTCTTCTCACAAGGATATTGCAGCCAAGCTCGATCAAATGGAACGCAAACTGTCCAGTCACGATCAGGCAATCGCCGGATTGATCGACGCCATCCGGCAACTGATGGCTCCGCCGGCTACTGCTCGTCGTGGCATCGGTTTCACCGCCAACATCGATTCCAAGCCCAGGAACAAGAAATGAAAAAAGTTACGAAAGCGGTCTTTCCCGTGGCCGGACTCGGCACCCGCTTCCTGCCGGCGACCAAGGCCAGCCCGAAGGAAATGATGCCCATCGTGGACAAGCCGCTGATCCAGTACGCGGTGGAGGAGGCGGTGGCCGCCGGCATCAGCGACATGATCTTCGTCACCGGCCGTTCCAAGCGCGCCATCGAGGATCACTTCGACAAGGCCTACGAACTGGAAAGCGAGCTCGAACAGCGCGGCAAGACCGAGTTGCTGGAGTTCGTGCGCAACATGCTGCCGAAGAACATCAACTGCATCTACATCCGCCAGCCGGAAGCCCTTGGCCTCGGCCACGCCGTGCTCTGCGCCTACCCGGCGGTGGGCGACGAGCCCTTCGCCGTGCTGCTGGCCGACGACCTCATCGATGGCGAGCCGCCGGTGATGAAGCAGATGGTGGACGTCTATGACTACTACCGCAGCTCGGTGATCGGCGTGCAGGAAGTGGCGCGCGAAGACACCCGAAGCTACGGCATCGTCGACTCGAAGCCGATGACCGATGTGCTGGAGCAGATCCTGCGCATTGTCGAGAAGCCCCGGCCCGAGGAGGCGCCATCCAACCTCGGCGTGGTCGGCCGCTATGTACTGACGCCGCGCATATTTCACCATCTGCGCAACATCGGCAAGGGTTCCGGCGGCGAGATTCAGCTCACCGACGGCATCGCCGCGCTGCTGGCCGAAGAGCAGGTGCTGGCCTATCGCTACCGCGGCACGCGCTACGACTGCGGCTCCAAGCTGGGTTACCTGCAGGCGACCGTGGCCTTCGGCTGCAAGCACCCGGAAGTGGGCAAGGACTTTGCCGCCATGCTGAAGCGGATGCCATGAGTCCGCAGGAAGCACAAAAGATCTTCGACGAAGCCGATTTGCTGGTGTCAGCCGAAGAATCGGCGCTGGCGGTGCGGCGCGTCGCGGCCGAAATCACTTCGCGCCTGGCTGCCGCCAATCCGCTGGTGCTGGCCGTGATGGGCGGTGCCGTGGTGTTCACCGGCCAGTTGCTGCCGCAGTTGTGCTTCCCGCTCGACTTCGACTACCTGCACGTGACGCGCTACGGCGATGTCACCAGCGGCGGGCAGTTGCGCTGGATTGTCGAGCCGCGCTCGGCGGTTGCCGGGCGCGTCGTACTGGTGGTGGACGACATTCTCGACGAAGGCGTGACCCTCGCCGAAATCGTCCGGCGGCTGCGGGCGCAGGGCGCCGGCGAGGTGCTCAGCGCCGTTTTCGCCGACAAGAATCTCGGCCGGGCCAAGCCTGTCGCCGCCGATTTCGTCGGCGTGCAGTTGCCGGATCGCTATGTCTTTGGTTATGGCATGGACGTCAAGGGCGCCTGGCGGAATCTGCCGGCCGTGTATGCGGTCAAGGGAATTTGAACTGCGACGAAGGAAAAAAACGTCGGCAAGGCTTGCAGGGCTTGCATCTGCGAGGGATTTAGTGGTTCAATACGTTTTTTTAAACGAGAGGGGAATTGGATGAACAAGAGCGAACTGATCGAAGCCGTAGCCGAGCGTGCCGAGTTGTCCAAGGCAGCCGTCAACAAGGCGATCGATGCATTGACCGAAGTGATTACCGCCGTCATATCCAAGGGCAACCCGGTCGCCCTGATCGGATTCGGCACCTTCAAATCCGTGAACCGCGCCGCGCGTACCGGCAAGAACCCGAAGACCGGCGCCGTGCTGAAAATCGCGGCGAAGGCAGTACCGAAGTTCTCCGCCGGCGCCGGACTGAAAGCCGCCGTTGCAGGCAAGAAGCCGGCAGCGAAGAAGCCAGCCGCGGCGAAGAAGCCTGCCGCCAAGCCCGCCGCAGCGAAGAAGCCCGCCGCCAAGAAGAAGTAAGCCGGCCGCTGCTGCAATGTCCTTCCGGGGACATGACAAGGGCAACCCTCGGGTTGCCCTTGTCATTTCTGCAAACTGAAGCGGCGTCAGTCGAGGATGTGCGATACCAGGCCGTCGGCCAGCTTGGGCTCGAACCAGGTCGATTTGGGCGGCATCACGTTGTTGCTGTCGGCCACCGCCATGAGTTGATCCATGCGCGTCGCATGGAGGGCGAAGGCCACGGCCATCTCGCCCGAGTCGACGCGCTTTTCCAGTTCCGCCAGGCCGCGTATGCCGCCGACGAAATCGACGCGCTTGTCGCGGCGCAGGTCGGCGATGCCGAGCAGCGGCGCCAGCAGGTGATTGGAGAGCAGCGAGACATCGAGGCTCGCGACCGGATCGGCGGGGATCAGTTCGGGCTTGATGGTGAGCTTGTGCCAGCCGCCGGCGAGGTACATGCCGAATTCGCCGGGGCGCGACGGATGCACGCGACCGGCGCTGTCCTCGACCTTGAATGCGCTGGCCAGGCGCGCCAGCAGCGCCGGCACCTCGAGGCCGTTCAAGTCCTTCACCACCCGGTTGTAGTCGAGGATCTTCATCTGATGATGGGGGAATATCACCGCCAGAAACGAGTCGGCCGAACACTCCCGCCCTTGCTGGTGGCGCGCCGCCGCAACGCGCGAGGCGGCGGCCGAGCGGTGGTGGCCGTCGGCGATGTAGAGCGCGTTCATGGCATCGAAGGCTTGCGTGATCGCCGCTATCCGCGCCGCATCGTCGAGCACCCAGATCTGGTGGCGGATGCCGTCGTCGGCGGTGACGTCGGCGTCCGGCGTGCCGCGGGCGATGGCGTCGATCAAGGCATCGGCCGTCGCCGAGGCCGGGTAGGCGAGCAGCACCGGGCCGGTCTGGGCGTTGAGCGCCTCGATCTGGCGGACGCGGTCGTCCTCCTTGTCGGGGCGGGTGAACTCGTGCTTGCGGATGCGGTTGCTGTCGTAGTCGGCGACACTCGCCGCAGCGACGATGCCGGTCTGGACGTGCTCGCCCATGGTCAGGCGATAGGCGTAGTAGCAGGGCCTGTCATCGCGCCGCAGCACGCCGGCGGCAAGCATCCGCTCGAGGTTCTCCGCCGCCTTGGCGTAGACCGCGGGCGAGTAGGGATCGGTGTCGTCCGGCAGGTCGATTTCCGCTTTGGAAATATGCAGGAAGGACCAGGGTTTGCCGGCGGCACGCACTCGCGCTTCCGCGCTGGAAAGCACGTCGTAGGGCGGCGCGGCGATGTCGCCGGCGTTGCCGGCGGCAGGGCGCAGGCCGCGAAAAGCTCGGATCAGGCTCATGGCTGGATTCTCAGATGGGTGGGTGTTTGGCGAGCGGGCCGCGCAACAAGGCGTCGGCATCGCGGATCATCTTTTCAGTGGTCGGCCAGTCGACGCAGGCATCGGTGACCGAGCAGCCGTACTTCAACTGCGACAGATCCGCCGGGATGGCCTGGTTGCCGGCCTCGATGAAGCTCTCGATCATCAGGCCGACGATGGAACGATGGCCGGCAGCGCGCTGGGCGCAGATCTGGTTCACGCAGTCCTGCATCACCAGCGGCTGCATTTCCGGCTTCTTGTAGCTGTTGGCGTGCGAGCAATCGACCACGATGTTTCGTGGCAGGTTTGCCTTGGCCAGGGCGGCTTCGGCCAGGGCGACGCTGACCGTGTCGTAGTTCGGCCGGCCGCCGCCGCCGCGCAGCACCAGGTGGCCGTAGCGGTTGCCGGCGGTGCGTACCACGCAGGAGCGGCCCTGCATGTTGATGCCGAGGAAGCTGTGCGGGCTGGCTGCTGAAATGATGGCGTTGACCGCGGCGTCGAGCGAACCGTCGGTGCCGTTCTTGAAGCCCACCGGCGCCGACAGGCCGGACGACATCTCGCGATGGGTCTGCGATTCGGAAGTGCGGGCGCCGATGGCCGCCCAGGCGATCAGGTCGCCGAGGTATTGCGGGCCGATCGGGTCGAGTGCCTCGGTGCCGGCGGGCAGGCCGATTTCATTCACGGCGAGGAGGAATTCGCGGGCCTTCTGTATGCCCTCCTCGATGTGGAAGGAGTCGTCCATGCGCGGATCGTTGATGTAGCCCTTCCATCCCGTTGCCGTGCGCGGCTTTTCGAAATACACGCGCATCACCAGCAGCATTGTGCCGGCAACTTCGGCGGCCAGTTTTTTCAGCCGCCGGGCGTAATCGAGCCCGGCGACCGGGTCGTGAATGGAGCAGGGCCCGACCACGACGAAGAGGCGCGGGTCGCTGCCGTCGAGTATGCGTTCCAGGGTGCGCCGTCCCCCCAGCACCGATTCGGCGGCGGCCTCCGACAAGGGCACGCGGGCGTGGATTTCCTCGGGCGTGGGCATCGGCTCGAAGGCTTCGATATTGAGGTTTTCAGTCTGTTGCATTTCGGTTACCAGATACGTTTGATGCCGTAATCGGAAAAGGCCCGGTCGGAACTGACCACGGGCAACTTGCGGTTCTTTGCTTGTGCCACCAACAGGCGGTCGAAGGGGTCGCGGTGATGCATGGGCAGGGTTTCGATGGCAGCGACGTCGTCGAGTTCGATGCCGAGCAGACGGAAGCCGTTGGCCTCGATATGGCTCGCCACGTAGCGACCGACCGGCAACGCCAGTTTGATGCCTCCCTGCCCTGACTTGATCGCCAACTCCCAGGCAACCACGGCGCTGACCAGAATTTCGTTATCCGGATTGGCGATGCAGGACCTGGCCCGCGTCGATAACTTCCCGTCGCCCTCCACCCAGCGCAGGAAGGCATTCGTGTCAAGCAGAGCAATCACCCGATGCAGTCCTCGAACCCCTCCGGGATCGCGTCGAAGTTATCCGCCATGAAGAGGATCTGCCCCTTGCCCGAACCGGGAATGCGCTTGCCTGTCGGACGCTGGATCGGCACCAGCATCGCCAGCGGCTTGTTGTCGCGGGCGATGACGATCTCTTCGCCCATCATGGCTTTTTGCACCAGTTCCGAGAGATGGGCCTTGGCTTCGGCGATGTTGAACTGCTGCATGGCGGCTCCTTCAGTGTTGGTCATTCTAGATGACCAACAGCGGCGAGTCAAGTTGCTGTGTTGCGAGTGTTGCGGGCCGGAGGAAAAAACAGCAATTGCCGTTTTACTGCAATGAACGACAATCGACTTTTGCTCGACCGCCTTGTTCGTCGGCGACGACCCTTCGGTTCAGTGCCTGAGGCGTCGGAAGAGTTCCTTTACTGCCGCCACCCGGTCCTGGAGTGCGGCGGTGGGCTTCTGCCATACCAGCTTGTCCGGGCCGGCGAGCTTGAAGCTGCGGTCGGACTGGATCAGCCGGATGATGCCGGCCGGATCGAGCGGCGGGTTCGGCACGAATTGCAGGCTGATCGCGGCCGGACCCGCATCCAGCTTGGCCAGGCCCAGCGCGCGTCCCGCCAGGCGCAGACGGTGGGTTTCCATCAGGGCCAGCGTCTGCGCCGGCATTTCGCCGTAGCGGTCGATCAGTTCCTCCTGCATCGCGCGCAAGTCGTCCTCGCCGTCGCAATTGGCCAGGCGCTTGTAGAGCGTCAGCCGCTCATGCACGTCGGGGCAGTAGTCGCTGGTCAGCAGCGCCGGCACGCGCAGGTTGATTTCCGAGGTGATGGACAGGGGCTGCGTCAGGTCGGGGACCTTCTCGCCGGCCTTCAGCGCGCGCACCGCGGCGTTGAGCATGTTGGTGTACATGGCGAAGCCGATCTCGTGGATCTCGCCGCTTTGCGATTCGCCCAGCACTTCGCCGGCGCCGCGGATTTCCAGGTCGTGCATGGCGAGGAAAAAGCCGGAGCCGAGTTCCTCCATGGCCTGGATCGCTTCCAGGCGGCGCTTGGCCTGCGCCGTCGGCTTGGCGTCCTCGTGCGTCAGCAGGTAGGCGTAGGCCTGGTGGTGCGAGCGGCCGACGCGGCCGCGCAGCTGGTGCAGTTGCGCCAGGCCGAACTTGTCGGCGCGGTTGATGACGATGGTATTGGCATGCGGGTTGTCGATGCCGGTCTCGATGATGGTCGAGCACAACAGCAGGTTGTGCTTCTGCTGGGTGAATTCGCGCATCACGCGTTCCAGTTCGCGTTCCGGCAACTGGCCGTGGCCGACCACGATGCGCGCTTCCGGCAGCAACTGGTGGAGGCGCTCCTTCATGTTCTCGATGGTGTCGACTTCGTTGTGCAGGAAATACACCTGGCCGCCGCGCTTGAACTCGCGCAAACAGGCCTCGCGCACCTGGCCGTTGGACCATTTGCAGACGAAGGTCTTGATCGCCAGGCGCCGCGAAGGCGGCGTGGCGATCACCGAGAAATCGCGCAGGCCTTCCAGCGAAAGTCCCAGCGTGCGCGGGATCGGCGTCGCCGTCAGGGTCAGCACATCGACCGCGGCGCGCAGTGCCTTCAGCGCCTCCTTCTGGCGCACGCCGAAGCGGTGTTCCTCGTCGATGATGATGAGGCCGAGGCGCTCGAACCGGACATCCTTCTGCAGCAGGCGATGGGTGCCGATGAGGATGTCGATCCTGCCCTGGCCCAGCAGTTCCACCGCCTCATCCTGTTCCTTGGCCGACTTGAAGCGCGAGATCTCGGCGATCTTCACCGGCCAGCTGGCGAAGCGGTCGGAAAAGTTCTGGTAGTGCTGTTCGGCCAGCAGCGTGGTCGGACAGAGGATGGCGACCTGCTTGCCGTCGGCGACGGCGACAAAGGCGGCGCGCATGGCGACTTCGGTCTTGCCGAAGCCGACGTCGCCGCAGACCAGGCGATCCATCGGCTTGCCCGAAGTCATGTCCTCGATCACGGCATTGATCGCCGTCTGCTGGTCGGGCGTTTCCTCGAAGCCGAAGCCGTCGGCAAAGGCTTCCAGGTCGTGCTGTTTGAACTTGAACTGGTGGCCGACGCGCAGGGCCCGCTGGGCATACAGGTGCAGCAGTTCGGCGGCGGTGTCGTGCACCTGCCCGGCGGCCTTCTTGCGCGCCTTTTCCCACTGGCCGGAACCCAGGGTGTGCAACTGGATCGATTCCGGGTCGGCGCCGCTGTAGCGCGAGATGACCTGCAACTGCGCCACCGGCACGTAGAGCTTGGCGCCGTTGGCATATTCGAGATGGAGGAACTCGGTGTCGCCCTCGCCGAAGTCCATGTGCAGCAGGCCCAGGTAGCGGCCGATGCCGTGGTTTTCATGCACCACGGGGTCGCCCACCCTGAGTTCGGACAGGTCGCGCAGCCAGCCTTCGAGGTTGGCGCGGCGGGCATCGGAGCGGCGTCCGCGCGGTCGTGCCGTGGCGGCATAGAGCTCGTTCTCGGTGACGACCGCGATCCGGCCCGCCAAAGGGGCTTCCTGCGGGTCGTCCAGCAGGAAGCCGCCGGAGAGCGGTCCGACGCCCAGCATGAAGTTGTCATTGCCGGCGCAGAAGCCGGCGAAATCGGCGCAGGGCGCGGGCGCGAGGCCGTACTCGGCGAGATAGTCGGCCAGCGTCTGGCGCCGTCCCGGCGATTCGGCCAGCAGCAGCACGCGGCCGCCATGGCCGGCGAGAAAGGCGCGCAGGGCGGCCAGGGGATCGTCCGCCTTGCGGTCGACCGCCAGCGCCGGCAGGCTTGCCAGGGCGCCGGCCGTACCGGCCTGAGGCCGCAGGTTGAGTTGCGGCCTCAGTCTGGCGGCGACGAAGAATTCCTCGTCGCGCAGGAACAGCTCGGCCGGCGGCAGCACCGGGCGCGAGCGGTCGCCGCCGAGCATCTTGTAGCGGCTTTGGGTATCGCTCCAGAACTCGGCGATGGCGCCGGCGACGTCGCCGTGCAGCAGCAGCGTGGCGTGTTGCGGCAGGTAGTCGAACAGCGTCGCCGTGGCGTCGAAGAACAGCGGCAGGTAGTACTCGATGCCGGCCGGCAGGATGCCGTTCGAGACGTCCTTGTAGAGGCTGACGCGCGAGGCATCGCCCTCGAAGGCATCGCGGAAGCGCTGGCGGAACATGGTGCGGCCGGCCTCGCCGGCGGGGAACTCGCGCGCCGGCAGGAGGCGGATCTCCGGCACGGGATACAAGGTCCGCTGCGAATCGACATCGAAGCTGCGCAGGGTCTCCACCTCGTCGTCGAACAGTTCGATGCGATAGGGCAGGGCGGTGCCCATCGGGAACAGGTCGACCAGTCCGCCGCGCACGCTGTATTCGCCGGCGGCGACCACCTGGGTGACGTGCTGGTAGCCGGCCAGCGTCAGCTGTGCGCGCAGTTGGCCGATATCGAGCCGCTCGCCCTTCTTCATGAAGAAGGTGTGGCCGGCGAGGAAGGCGGGTGGCGCCAGCCGCGTGATCGCCGTCGAAGCGGCGGCAATCAGCACCTCGCACTCGTTGCGCGAGACCGCGTAGAGCGTCGCCAGGCGTTCCGAGATCAGGTCCTGGTGCGGCGAGAAGCCGTCGTAGGGCAGGGTCTCCCAGTCCGGCAGCAGATGCACGCGCAGATCCGGCGCGAACCAGGCGATTTCTTCCGCCAGGCGCTGCGCTTCGAGCGGGCTCGCCGTCACCACGGCGAGCAGGCTGCCGGGCCGGGCGAGCTGCGCCAGCGCCAGCGCATCGGCGGATGCGGCGAGAGGGGGCAGATCGAGGCGTTGGCCCGGTTTGGGCAGGGCGGGGAGGGACAGCAGGGACTTCATTGAATGCACGTTGCCGGTTGGCCGCGAATTATACGCAGCGTCGTGCCGCCGGCGCGTTGCGCCCCGTGTCTTGCCGTGTATTGCCCGTTGCCGGGCGGCAGGGGGCTAAGCGGCCGGCTCCCGGGCGGCGAGATTGCAGGCGATTGCCTCGAGCCGGGCGAAGTTGATGGGCTTGCTCATCACCTCGACGCGCGGCGGCACGCCGCCGTGGGCATCGATTTCTTCCGCCGGCAAGCCGCTCACCACCACGATCGCCATCTCGCTGTAACGTTCGATGTTGCACAGCGAACGCACGATCTGGAAACCGCTGACTCCGGGCAGGCGCAGGTCGCAGAGCAAGAGCAGCGGCGCCACTTCGCCCACCATCAGCAAACCCTCGTAGCCGTTCGGCGCCGAATACACCGTGACGTCAAACGGCCAGAATGACATCTGGGTGCGGTAAAGCTTCAGCAGGGCCGCATCGTCTTCGATGACCAGCACTTTCAGCGAGTCGGCCTCGCGATGCTTGCGGTCTTCTTCGCGGACTTCCTTCATGGCCCGCAGTACCGAGTTGCGGGTGATGCGGCGGTGCCCGCCGGCAGTCTTCCAGCCTTCCAGCAGCCCTCTTTCCAGCCACTGTTGCGCAGTGCGCACGGATATTCCCAGCTGTTTTGCCGCTTCACGGGTAGTGCAATAGTTTTCGACCATGACAAGAGTGTTTGTGGAACAGTTGCCAACAGCATACACCAAACAATGAAATCCACGGTTCATATGTCGGCGCGGCTTGACCGGGCTCCCTTGTTGCCGGCGCCCGACGCCGTGACCAGGCCGGCGATTGCCCCGACTTGGAGTATGGTCATCCGGAATCTCGGTGACCTTGCGCGCTTTCAAGTGCCCGTATTTAGTCCGTCAGGGAAATAGCAGGGAACCGGTCAGCAAAGCGGCAACCGCGAGCGCGGCCGCAACGAACAAGAAACCCCGCATTACCCCGAAGCCCGCTGACGCCAAAAAAACCATGGCCCTTTGCGGCAATCAACCCGTCGCTCAGCGCCAACCGGGATCCGGCCTCTGCGTCTGCGCCGGGACCCGGCAACAGCAGCGCCCCGGGCGGCGGAAAATGGCAGATATGCTTGATATGGCAAGAATGCGCCAATGAAAATAAGTGGCGTAATGTGATAATATGTGCTACCTTGAAACCGTTGTAGCAGCTTACCGGTCGATCTTCCTGGCGTCAAATCCACTCTCAAGATAGTGATCATGGCTCGTAACAACCACGTACCGAAAACTTTTTGTACCACGCGCGAGGCGTCCGAACTGCTTGGCGTGTCTCTGCGCACTGCGCAGTTGTGGGCCGAAAGCGGCCTGCTCGAGGCTTGGAAAACCGGTGGCGGGCATCGCCGCATTACCCGGCAGTCGATCGAACGCCTGCTGGCCAATCCTGCCGTGCGCGGGCTGGGCACGGAAGAACCGCAGCAACGGCGTGCCGACGATCCGGGCCGCAATGTGCCGCCGCCGCCTTTCAACGTTCTGGTGGTCGAAGACGACCCTGCCTTGCGCCGGCTCTACGAGGTCAAGCTGCGCAGCTGGCCGATGCGGCCCACGCTGAGCAGTACCGGCGACGGTTATGAAGCCCTGATCCGCATGGGCAACGTAAAACCCGACCTGCTGATTGCCGACTTGAACATGCCCGGCATGGACGGGTTCCGTATGCTGCAGGCCATCACCAGCGCGCCGGAACTGTCCGCCACCTCCATCGTCGTCGTCAGCGGCCTCGACCCGGAGGAAATCGCCCGTCGCGGCGGCCTGCCCCCCGGCATCCCCGTGCTGCCCAAGCCGGTGCCCTTCGCCCGCCTGCTGGCCATCGCCGAACGGGTGGTGCTCGAGTCCAAGGTGCCGGCATGAACCTTATCCTGTCCACGGCGAGCATCAAGCAGCTGTCGGACGGCATCATTCTGCTCGACCGCAGCGGACAGCCGCGCGAGGCCAATGCCGCCGCCCAGCCCTGGCTGCGCCGCTGCATCCAGCTGACGCCGCAATGGGCGCGCCATGCTGCGCAGGAAAAAGCCGGCGCGGTGCAATTGCCGGTGGCGGTCGATATCGACGCCGACGGCGAGGACACGCCCGCGGCGAATATCCAGCTGCTGAAGAACGGCAACAACGGCTATGCCCTGCTGATTCAGGCGCCGCCCGTGGTCCGCCCCCGGCAGCGCGATTCACGCCGCTCGGGTTTTCTGGCCCTGCTCGGCGGCGAGGTGCGCGGCGAGATGTCCCGGTTCAACGCGCTGCTGCACGAATGCCGCGATCCCATCGCGCTCAATCCCGATCTCATGCGTCACGCCGAGCGGCTCGAAGCGCTGCTCGCCGAAGTCGGCGACCTGGCCGAACTCGATCAGCTTGACGAAGTATTCGGCGACGAGCGCCTGGCGCTCGTCGACATCGTCCGCGCCGTGCTTCCCGAATTGCCGCAGAGCAGCGGCGCCAGCGAGATCCATTACAGCCTCAGCGAAAGCGGCGAGGCGCCGGCGCCGGTGTATGGCAACCGCAGGTGGCTGCAGCGGGCCTTGCACACCCTGCTGGCGCGGCTAGCACGCGACTGTCCGGGGCATGGCCGCGTCGCCATCGACCTGCGCCAGATCGGCGATTTCCTGGTTCTCAACGCCCGCGCCACCACCGATGCCGCGGGATGGCGCGCGCTGCCCGCGGCCGAGGCCGGCGTGCAGCCGGCGGATGCCCTGCGTGGCGAAACCTGCCGTCGCATCATCGAACTGCACGGCGGGCAGTTGAAGCTCGGATCCATCAGCAAGGAAACAGCGCCTGAGGGTGTGGCCGGGGCGATCGATTCGATCATCCTGACCCTGCCGACCGGCGTACCGGCGGGGGATCGCAGCCGCATTTCCTGCGCCGAATGCCGCATTACCCAGCAAGCCATGCAGTATGCCCGCGACCTGGCCGAAATCATGGCCGGTGGAGTCGCTAACCACAAACCCTCCAAGGTGAACCCGCCATGACCAAGATCCTCATCGTTGACGACCATTCCGACATCCGTCGCCTGATCCGCATTACCCTCGGCAAGGCTTTCGAGGTGTTCGAGGCCGAGGACGGCAAGACCGGCCTCGAAATCGCCCGCCGGCAGAAACCCGATCTGGTGGTGCTCGACGTCATGATGCCGGGCGAACTCGATGGCCTGCAGGTGCTCGACGCCATCAAGGGCGACGTCCAGCTCAAGCACACCAAGGTCATCATGGTCACCGCCCGCGGCCAGTCGCACGACTATGAAGATGGCGTGCAGCGCGGCGCCGATGCCTACTTCATCAAGCCATTCAGCCCGCTGCAACTCGTTGCCGCGATCAAGGAAACCCTTTCCACCTGAGGTTGTCATGAATCGCAAACCAGATGCTCTCGACAAGTCCCGGCCGGCCGGCGGCCAGAGCGTGCGCCTGGCCGGCAGCGACCGCGCCGCCGCCCTGCACGACCAGCTCTACCGCTACGCCGAAGACCTGCAGCAGATGATCGAACGCAACGGTGCGCTCGAAGCCCACTACGAGACGGTGCGCGAATCCTGCGACCGGCTGATGGAGAGTCGCGAAGAACTGGATGAGCTGATGCGCAGTTCGCGCGACATCCACGTCCTCACCGACCCGGCGGGCCTCATCCTGCAGTGCAATCCGGCGGGCGAGGCGCTGGCTCCGGCGAACCTGCTGGCGGGCAGCCCGCTGCAGGACTTTGCCGAGGAAAGCTGGCTGGCCGGGCTGCAGGAAGGCGCCGCTTCGCGCACCGGCGGCAATCTGCGCGACTGGGTGCTGCCTTCCCACCGCGCCAGCTGTGACAAACTGTTGGCGAGCGCCGCAACGGGCGGCAAGGCGCCGGATCAAGGCACCGAACTGCATCTGCAGCAGAAAATCGCCGACGCCGCGCCGCTCATCGTCTCGGCCCAGGCGCTGGCGGTGCGCAAGGACGGCGACATACGCTACCTGCACTGGATTTTGCGCGACGTCACCCGTCTGCGCGAAGCCGAATTCGAAACCCAGATCTCCTCGGTGGTGTTCAAGCATGCCGACGAGGGTGTCATGATCACCGGCGTCGACGGCGGAATTCTCGCCGTGAACCCCGCCTTCACCCGCATCACCGGCTACAGCGCGGAAGAGGTGGTCGGCCGCAGTCCCGGCATTCTCAGTTCCGGCATGCAGGATGCCGTGTTCTATGCCGGCTTCTGGAAGTCCCTGCACGACAAGGGCGGCTGGCAGGGCGAGATATTCAACCGCAAGAAGAACGGTGAAATCTATCCGCAGTGGCTGACGGTGAGCGCTGCCCGCGACGGCGACGGTCAGGTCCTCAGCTACATTGCGGTATTTTCCGACCTGTCGCGGCTGTTGCTGGCGGAAAAGCGCCTGTCCTATCTGGCCCATCACGACTCGCTCACCGGCCTGCCCAACCGCCTGCTGTTTCAGGATCGCCTGGGGCAGATGCTGTCGCAGTCGCGGCGCACCGGCGTGCAGTTCACCCTGATCTTCGTCGACATCGACAAGTTCAAGCCGATCAACGACAGCTTCGGCCACGCCGTCGGCGACCGCGTGCTGCAGGAAGTCGCCCGGCGCCTGGCCGGCACGGTGCGCGAGTGCGACACGGTGGCACGGCTGGGCGGCGACGAGTTCCTCATCCTTGCGCCCGGGCTGGTCGGCGAGACCGACAGCGGCAGCTTCTGTCGCAAGGCAATCGATGCGCTGTGCCAGCCGATGCAGGTCGAAGGGCGCCAGTTCGTCATCGGCGGCAGCTTCGGCTGTGCCGAGTTTCCAAACCACGGCGACGACGAAGTGGTGCTGATGAAATGCGCCGATGCGGCGATGTACCAGGCCAAGGCCGCCGGCGGCAACACCTATGCCATTTACGATGCCGGCGTCACGCCGCTGCCGCTGCTGCCGCTGCAGGAGGGCAGGCCATGAAGGCAAGGGCATGGCTCCGGCTGCTTTGCGCCGGACTATTGGGCGGGCTTTGTCTCGGCCTTCCCGCAGTTGCCCAGGAGCCGGTGCAAAAGCCGCTGGAATTCGGCATCGTGCCGCAACAGGCCGCCGGCCGCCTGGCCGAGGACTGGGGGCCGCTGCTGGCCGAAATCAGCCGGCGCTCCGGCGTTGCCCTGGTGTTTCGCACCGCGCCCAGCATTCCCGGATTCGAAGAGCGGCTGGGCAAGGGCGACTACGACCTGGCCTACATGAATCCCTATCATTACGTGGTGTTCCACACCGCCGCCGGCTACCGCGCCTTTGCCAAGGAGCAGGAGCGCAAGATCAAGGGCATTCTGGTGGTGAAAAAGGACAGCCCCTACCGCAAACCGGCCGATCTGGCGGGCAAGACCGTGGTCTTTCCGGCCCCCGCCGCCTTTGCCGCGAGCATATTGCCGCAGGCCGAATTCGGTCGCCTGAAGATACCGATCGAAGCCAAGTTCGTCGCCTCCCACGATTCCGTGTACCGCTCCGTGGCCGCGGGTCTGCAGGAAGCCGGCGGCGGCATCCAGCGCACCTTCGAGGCGGCACCGGCGGAGGTGCGCTCCGTCCTGCGCGTGCTGGCCGAAACCCCGGCCTATACGCCGCATGCCTTTGCCGCCCACCCCCGCGTCGCACCGGAAATCCTGGCCAGGGTAATGGCCGCCATGGCCTCGCTGGCGGCCGACGAGACCGGCCAGAGGCTGCTGGCGCCGCTGGCATTCAAGGGCATCGCGGCCGCCCAGGACAAGGAATGGAACGACATCCGGGCGCTCGACATCAAGCTGCTCGAACGCTACGGCCGGCAATGAAAAACAACGCGGTGTCAGTGGCCCTCTAGATCATGCGTTTTCGCACCAAAACCATCCTTGGCGTGGCGCTGATCGAAATGGTGCTGCTGGCCATCCTGGTCTACAGCGTGCTGTCGATCCTGCGCGAATCGAACGAGGCCGAACTGACCCGCCGCGTGAAACTCGGCGGCCAGCTGCTCGCCGTCGCCGCCAAGGATGCCGTGATCTCGCAGGACCTGGCGACGCTCGACGGCCTGGTCGCCGAAGCCATGGCCTCGGGGCAGATCGCCTATGTGCGCATCCTCGATGCCGGCGGCACCGTGCTGGCGCAGAAGGGCGAGGCGCGACTGCTGGCGCGCAGCTTCCGCCCGGACAGCGGCATCGACCTGGTAGCCGATGACATCTTCGACTGGTCGGTGGCGGTGACGGCGGGCGGCATCCGCCACGGCGAAGTGCGGCTGGGAATCTCGCTCGACCCCCTGAATCTTCTGCTCGCTTCCGCCCGGCGCTGGGCGGCAGGCATTGCCGGCCTCGAGATGCTGCTGGTGGCTGTTTTCTCCTGGCTGCTGGGCAGCTACCTGGCCCGTCAGCTGGTGGCCCTGCGCAAGGCCAGCTACCTGTTTGCCGCCGGTGATTTCGCGCATCGGGTGCCGGTGCAGGGCACGGACGAACTGGCGGAAACGGCACGCGCCTTCAACCGTCTGGCGCAGCAGCTGGCGGACAGCAACGAGCTGGTGCGCGGCGAGAGTCTCAAGCGTCTGGCCGCCCAGCAGCAGGCCGAAGAGTCTGCCAATCTGCTGCGCGAATCGGTCAGCAGCATCGCCCAGGGCTTTACCATCTACGACCGGGATGACCGGCTGGTGCATTGCAACGAGGCCTACCTGGGCTTTTACCAGAGCAGCCGCGACCTCATCGTGCCGGGCAACACCTTCGAACAGATCGTCCGCGGCGGCGCCGAGCGCGGCCAATATGCCGAGGCCGAGGGACAGGCGGACGCCTGGGTCAGGCAGCGCGTGGCGCAGCACCAGAGCGCCGACGGCAAGGTGATCGAACAGCAGCTCGCCGACGGCCGCTGGCTGCTGATCGTCGAGCACCGCACACCGAGCGGCTACATCGTCGGCAATCGCATCGACATCACCGCGCTGAAGAACGCGACCGAGGCGCTGAGGCTCAGCGAGCAGCGCTGGACGCTGGCCATGAGCGGCGCCAACGACGGCATCTGGGACTGGGAACCGGCCAGCGGCGCGGTGTTTTTTTCCGAACGCTGGAAGACCATGCTCGGCTACAGCGGCGCCGAAATCGGCAGCACGGTCGAGGAATGGACCTCGCGCATTCATGCCGACGACCTCGCGCCGACCATGGCCGAAGTGCAGCGCCACCTGCGCGGCGAGACCGAGTTCTACCAGAGCGAGCACCGCCTGCGCTGCAAGAACGGCGAGTACAAGTGGATACTCGATCGCGGTCAGGCGCAGTTCGACGGCGAGGGCCGGCCGCTGCGCATGGCCGGCTCGCACACCGACATCAGCGCACGGCGCGTGGCCGAAGCGGTGATCCACGACCGCACCGAACAGCTCGATGCCATCTTTGCCCTGAGCCCGGACGGCTTTCTTTCCTTCGACGCCGCGCGCCGCGTCAAATATGTCAGCCCGGCCTTCGTCCGCCTCACCGGCCTCGACGAGGCGTCGCTGATCGGTCTCGACGAAAGCGGTTTTTCCCTGCGCCTGGCCGCGCTCTGCGTGCCGGCCGCGCGCTTTTGCGGTCTCGCCATGCTCAGAGCGATGAGCGACGCCGGCGCGATGGCGAGCGAACGCTACCAGTCGATCGAACTGGCGGGCCCGGGCAAGCGCGTGCTGCAAGTCGGCCTGCGCCAGGCACAGGCCGAAACCGTGTCGCAGATCCTCTACCTGCGCGACATCACCCACGAAACCGAAGTCGATCGTCTGAAGACCGAATTCCTGGCCACTGCCGCGCACGAACTGCGCACGCCGATGGCCAGCGTCTACGGCTTCACCGAACTGCTGATGACGCAGGAGTTCGAAGAAGCCGAGCGCAGCGAATTTCTCGCCACGATTTTCCGCCAGTCCGAACTGATGATTGCCATCATCAACGAACTGCTCGATCTGTCCCGCATCGAGGCGCGGCGTGGCCAGGATTTCACCCTCGCCGAGATCGATGTCCATGCCCTGCTGCGCGAGGTCGTTGCCGGCTACAAGACGCCTGACGGCCGGCCGGCGCCGCAACTGCCGCCCGCCGCCGGCCCGCTGCCGGTGCGTGCCGACCGCAACAAGCTGGGCCAGGCCATCGGCAACGTCATCTCCAATGCCTACAAGTACTCGCCGGCCGGCGGCGCGGTGGACATCGAGACGCTGGCACCGGCGGCGGCGGGTGAGCTGCCGCCGCGCATCGGCATCCGCATCAGCGACCATGGCATCGGCATGGCGCCGGAGCAGCTGGCGCGGATCTGCGAACGCTTCTACCGCGCCGACACCTCGGGCCAGATTCCCGGCACCGGGCTGGGCATGAGCATCGTCAAGGAAATCGTCGAACTGCACGGCGGGCAGCTGGAAATCGCCAGCCAGCCCGGCGCCGGCACTACGGTGACGATCTGGCTGCCGGGCGCTGCCGCCGGAGCCGCAGCGGAGCCGGTGCCATGTTGATGAAAAAGCTTTTCGCCGGCAACTGGCTGGCCTGGCTGATGCTCGGCATCGGCCTGCTGTCGACCGCATTCAGCACCTATCAGGTCAAGTCGCGGCTGGAGCGGGAGCGGGCGGTGGCGTTCGGCTTTGTCTGCGATCAGGTCAGCGCCAGAATCGAGGAGCGCCTCGCCGCCCATGCCCTGGTTCTGCGCGGCGGCAGCGGTCTGTTCGACGCCTCCGGCAGCGTCGAGCGCAACGAGTGGTCGGCCTACATCAACGCCGTGCGGCCGGCGGGAGTCGTCCCCGGAGTGGTGTCGATCGGCTTCGCCGCTGCGGTTGCCGCCGACCAGCTGGCCGCCCACAGCGCCCGGATGCGCCAGGGCCGTGCCGGGTACGGCGTACAGCCGCCCGGCGAGCGCGCCTTCTACGCCCCCATGATCTACCTGGAACCCGAGCGCAGCCCCAAGCTCGTCGGCTACGACAATTTCACCGATCCGGTCAGGCGCGCCGCCATGGAGCGGGCGCGCGACAGCGGCGCGGCGGCGCTGTCGGGCAGGGTCGAACTGTTGCACAGAGTCGCCGGGGAAACCCAGTTCGGGGTCGTCATGTACGTCCCGGTCTATCGCCAAGGCGCCGCCATCGGCACGCCGGAAGAGAGGCGGGCGGCGCTGGCCGGCTGGGTCTTCGGCGTTTTCCGCACGAGTGAGCTGATGACCGGCATTCTGGCCGGCGCATTGAGCGACCGGGACCACTCCGCCGACCTGCACGTATACGCCGGCGCGACGACAAACCAAGCGCAGCTGCTGTTCGACAGTCATCCAGGCCACCCGTTCGCCGGTCCGGGCTCGCCAGGCTACCAGACGCGCACGCTGGAGTTCAACGGCAGCCGCTGGCTGCTCGAATTCGATCCGAGCGGACAGGCCTGGCAAACCGGTCTGGCCGGGGTCTGGCCGGCGCTGCTCGACGGCGTGGCCCTGAGCGGCCTGCTGTTCGTGCTGATGCTGTCGGTGCTCAACACGCGCCGCGAAGCTGAGCGCATCGCCGCCAAGCTCACCGCCGAGTTGCGGGCGCACAGCATCCAGCTCGGCGCGATTTTCGACCTGAGCCCCGACGGCTTCGTCACCTTCGATGCGGCTCACTGCGTCAGGTATGTCAGCCCGACCTTCGTCGCCATGACCGGAATGAATGCCGCCGAGATGGCCGGCCTCGATGAAACCGTTTTTTCTGCGCGACTGGCCGCTGCCTGCCTGCCGCAGGCACGCTTCATCGGCGTCGCGCCGCTGCGTGCCAGCGCTGCCGACGTCGAGTTGGACGGCAGCAGACCGGCAGGCAGCGGCGGCGAGCGGCGACGGCAGAAGATCGAACTGGCGGGGCCGCCCAAGCGCGTGCTGGAAGTCGATCTGCGCCTGTCCGCGGACGAAGCCATTTCGCAGATTCTGTATTTCCGCGACGTCACGCACGAAACCGAAGTCGACCGGATGAAGAGCGAATTCCTGTCCACCGCCGCGCACGAACTGCGCACGCCGATGTCGAGCATCTTCGGCTTCACCGAACTGCTGATGACGCGCGACCTGGATGAAGCCGACAAGCGCGATTTTCTGCGCACCATCTTCGGCCAGTCGGAGCGGATGATCGCCATCATCAATGAACTGCTCGACCTGAGCCGCATCGAGTCCCGCCGCGGCAAGGACTTCGTCATCACCGCGATCGATCTCGGCGAGCTGCTGCGCACGGTGGTCGCCGGCTTCAAGACGCCGGACGGGCGGCCGGCGCCGCAACTGCCGTCCGCCGCCGACCCGCTGACGGTGAAGGGCGACCGCAGGAAGCTGACCCAGGTGCTGAGCAACGTCTTCTCCAACGCCTACAAGTACTCGCCCGGCGGCGGTGCGGTGAGCGTCGAGCTGTTGCCGCCGCAAATCGATCCGCGCGCGGAACCGGGCAGCGCGGCGCGGCGGGTCGGCATCCGCATCAGCGACCGCGGCATCGGCATGACGCCGCCGCAGGTGGCGCGCGCCTGCGAACGCTTCTACCGCGCCGACAGCTCCGGCCGGATTCCCGGCACCGGCCTGGGCATGAGCATCGTCAAGGAAATCATGGAACTGCACGGCGGCCAGGTGGAAATCGCCAGCGAAGCCGGTACCGGCACCACGGTGACGCTCTGGCTGCCGGCGGCAAAGACGGAATGAGCGCCGCCGAAATTCCATTCTGCGAAAAAAAGCCATGAAACCCGTCCAACACAATTTTTCCGCTTTCTTCGAAAAGCCCGACTGAACATGCATCCCGAAGTGCTGGCTCGCCTCTATCGTCGAATATTGCCGCGGCTGCCGATTCTCGTCGCGCTGGCCTTCGGCCTGTATTCGCTGGCGTTGCTCGCCTATACGGTCAATTCGTGGCGCTACATGAAGCAGGACGCAGACCGCTTCCTGGTGGCCGACAGCACGCGCCGCGCCGGCGTGCTGGGCGACCTGGCGGACGAGATCGGCAAGGAATCGGCGGTCCACGCCGGCATTCCCGAAATCCGCAATTACCTCATGAACCGCGATCTCGGCATGTCGCCGCGCTACGGTCTCGACGCCAGCCTGCAGGCCATCACCGAACAGTTCAAGGAACATCTTCCGCACGGCGCCAGTGCCGCCGTCAGCCGCATCGTCTATCTCGGCGCCGACGGCAAACTGCTGGCCGATACCGGCCGGGGCGAGGCCGTTCCCCCGCTGAGCGGGATTCCGTCGCTCGACGCGCGCCTGCGCTTCGAGCCCGCCAGCGGCCAGCTGATGGCGGTGGTACCCGTGCTGCACAAGGGCGCGGGCGAAGGCTTCGTCGTCACCATCAGTCCGATCGGCGTGCTCTACCGCAACCTGATCGCCGCCTCGGACGCCAGCGAGTACCGCGAACTGCTGCTGACCCCGGACGGCCGCGAGCTTCCCCGCGGTGACGGGCGCACGATCGATCCGGCCCTGCTGCGCGGCTTGGCGCAGGCGGCGCCGGACACCGTGTTGTCGCTCGCCGGTTTGGCTGGCGCCACGCCTGCCGCCGCTTCCGGCTCCGGTTTCACCGACGCCTTGCTGGTCAATACGCCGGTGCCGGGGCTGTCGCTGCAACTGGTCACGCTGCTGCCGGCCGAACGCGCCCACGGCCACCTGGCCTCGCCCGGGGTCCTGGTGGCGGCCGCGCTGGTGCCGCTGCTGCTGCTGTTCGGCGCCGTCTGGCTCGACCGTCTGCGCCTGACCGCCGACCGATTGCAGGCGGAAGTACTGAGCACCGAACAGCGACGGCTTTGGGCAGAGCAGCGCAACGTCGAACTGGGGGCCGAAATCAGCCGTCGCGAAGCGGTGGAACAGGCGCTGAAGGCCAGCGAGGAACGCTGGCAACTCGCCATGAGCGGGGCCAACGACGGCATCTGGGACTGGGAACCGGCGAGCGGCCGGGTGTATTTTTCCGAACGCTGGAAGACCATGCTCGGCTACAGCGGCGCCGAAATCGGCAGCACGGTCGAGGAATGGACCTCGCGCATTCATGCCGACGACCTCGCGCCGACCATGGCCGAGGTCCAGCGCCACCTGCGCGGCGAGACCGAGTTCTATCAGAGCGAACACCGCCTGCGCTGCAGGAACGGCGAGTACAAATGGATACTCGATCGCGGCCGGGCGCAGTTCGACGGCCAGGGCCGGCCGCTGCGCATGGCCGGTTCGCACACCGACATCAGCGCACGGCGTGCCGCCGAAGCGGTGATCCAGGACCGCACCGAACAGCTCAATGTCATTTTCGAACTGAGTCCGGACGGTTTCATTTCCTTCGATGCCGCGCGCCGCGTCAAATATGTCAGCCCGGCGTTCTCGCGCATGACCGGGCTCGACGAGGCGGCGATGATCGGTCTCGACGAAGCCGGTTTTTCCGCACGACTGGCCGGCATCTGCGTGCCGGAGGCGCGTTTTTCCGGGATTGCCAGCCTGGGCGCGACCGGCACAGGCACCATGGAGCGCCACCAGACGATCGAAGTGGCGGGACCCGGCAAGCGCGTGCTGCAAGTCGGGCTGCGCCCCTCGCAGGCCGAGACCGTGTCGCAGATTCTCTACTGCCGCGACATCACCCATGAAACCGCGGTGGATCGACTGAAGAGCGAATTCCTGTCCACCGCCGCGCATGAACTGCGCTCGCCGATGACGAGCATCTACGGCTTCACCGAACTGCTGCTGCAGCAGGAATTCGACGAAGTTACCCGGCTCGATTTCCTCGGCACGATCTATCGCCAATCGGAATTGATGATTTCCATCATCAACGAACTGCTCGATCTCTCCCGCATCGAGGCCAGGCGCGGCAAGGATTTCACCATCGTCGCCGTCGATCTGCGCCACCTGCTGCACCAGGTCGTCGCCGGCTTCAAGACGCCGGGCGGACGGCCGTCACCGACGGAACCCGCCGCCGCCGCCGCGCTGTGGGTGCGTGCCGACCGCAAGAAGCTGATCCAGGCCGTCAGCAACGTGATCTCCAACGCCTACAAGTACTCGGCGGGCGGCGCGGTGGAAATCGATCTGCTCCCGGTCGCGGGTGGTCCTGAACTGCCGCCGCGCATCGGCATCCGCATCACCGACCACGGCATCGGCATGACGCCGGAACAGCTGGCCCGCGTCTGCGAACGCTTTTACCGCGCCGACATCTCCGGCAAGATTCCCGGCACCGGCCTGGGCATGAGCATCGTCAAGGAAATCATCGAACTCCACGGCGGCGAGCTGGAACTCGCCAGCAAACCCGGTGCCGGCACCGCGGTGACGCTCTGGCTGCCGGGCCCGCAGCTGCCCGGCAACGACGCCGCGCCGGGCGCGGCGGCCGGCGCTGAAGGAGAGCGGGCATGAGCGGCAACGGCCGGCTGGCGCTGCCGTCAGCGGCGACTGCGGCCACTGCGGCCACTGCGGCCGCCACGGCGAAGCTCATCGCGCTCAGCGCGCTGGCCTACCTCGGGCTTGGCCTGGCCGGACTCGCGCTGGCCATCCCGCCCGGTTATGCCAGTCCGATTTTCCCGGCGGCCGGGTTTGCGGTGGCCATCATGCTCTGCTCCGGCCGCCGGGCCTGGCCTGGAATCGCTCTCGGTTCGCTGCTGCTCAACCTGGTCACCGGCGACATGACCGCGGCGGCGCGCAGCACCACGGTACTGGCTGCGCTGGGCATTGCCGCCGGCGCCACGCTGCAGGCCTACGTCGCCGCGCGGCTGACCGAGCGCGTCGCCGGCAGCGGCTGGCGGCGGATGGAAGCCATCGGCGAGATCGCGCCCATCCTGATTGTCGCCGGACCGCTGTCCTGCCTCACCGGCGCCGGCATCGGCGTCACTACGCTTTACCTCAACGGCTTGACGCCGGCGGCCGAGGTCCTGTTCACCGCCTGGAACTGGTGGGCCGGCGATACCCTCGGCGTGCTGCTGGCCCTGCCCCTGAGCCTGACCTGGCTGTTGCGCCAGCGTTCGCCGTGGCGCAAGCGGCCGGTCGCGCTGGGCCTGCCGATGCTGCTTACCGTCGGACTCATCGGCGCCAGTTACTTTGGCGTTGCCGAATGGGAACGCGCCGAGCAGGAAGCGGCGGTGCGCGGCCACGGCGAGGAACTGGCGAAGCGGCTGGAGCAGCGTTTCATCGGCCACGAGGAAGCACTGGCGGCGTTGAAGCGCCTGATCGAGGTGACGCCGGACATGAGCTGGGCCCAGTTCGACCACTTCACGCGCATCACCTTGCGCGAGCACCCGGACATCTTCGCCCTCAGCTTCAATCCCTACGTGCGCGACGCGGAGCGTGCCGCCGTCGAACGGCGCATGGCGCGCTCGACGGCGAAGGCCGATTTCGAGATCAAGGAGCGCGACGCCGGGCGGCAGCTGGTTCGCGCCGGGCAGCGCGCCGACTATGTCGTGGTCGGCTACATCTCGCCGCTGCAGGGGAATCTGCCGGCCATCGGCTATGACATCAATTCCGAGCCGCTGCGCGCCGATGCCATCCGCCGCGCGCGGGAATCGCGCCGCCCCGGCGTCACGGCGCCCTTGACGCTGGTGCAGGAAAACCAGAAGCGGGTCGGCGCGCTGCTGCTGCATCCCGCCTACGAAACCACCGCAAACGGCGACGAAATGGCCGGCGGCGGCCGTCTGGCGGGCTTCGCCGTCGCCGTCATCAAGCTTGACCAGATGACCGAAATCGCCACCCGCGAGGCGCGAATTCCCGGTCTCGGCTTTCGCCTCACCGACCTCGCCGCCGGGCCGGACGGCCTGGTATTCCAGTCGCCGGGCGAACCGCTGCCCGGCGCGGCGGCCCGGCGCAGGATTGCCCTGACCATGGCCGACCGCAACTGGGCACTGGACGTCTATGCCACCGCCAGCTACGTCTCCGCACACCGGCCGTGGACGGCCTGGGTCACCGGCGTCGTCGGCCTGCTGCTGGCGGCGCTGCTGCAGATGCTGCTGCTGGTCACCAGCGGACGCTTTGCCGCCAGCGAGCGCAAGCTGTTCGAGAAAAGTGAGGAGCTGGAGGTGCAGGGCGCCGAACTGCAGGACCGCACCGCGCTGATCACCACGCTGTTCGGCGTCAGCCCGGACGGTCTCGTCGCCTTCGCCTTCGACGGCACGGTGCGCCTCACCAATCCGGCCTTCCACACCATGACCGGTATCGGCGCCGGCGAAGTCGTCGGCCAGTCGATTGCCGCGCTCGACGCCCGCCTGCGCCAGGGCGCGGAACAGCCGCAGCGCTATACCCCGCTCGCCACGCTGTTCGAGGCCGGCCGCGCCGCCGCGCCGCGCCTGACGCTGGCACTGGCCCGGCCGCGGCCGGTGGTGCTGCAGATCATCGGCGTCCGCAGCGACGCCGCCAGCATCAACCGCTTCGCCTACTTCCGCGACATCACCCACGAAACCGAAGTCGATCGCCTGAAGAGCGAATTCGTTGCCGTCGCCGCGCACGAACTGCGCACGCCGATGGCCAGCATCTACGGCTTCACCGAACTGCTGTTGGCACAGGAGTTCAGCGAAGTCGAACGGCGCGATCTGCTCGGCACCATCTTCGGCCAGTCGGAGCGGATGATCGCCATCATCAACGAACTGCTCGACCTGGCGCGCATCGAGGCCCGTCGCGGCAATGATTTTGTCATTGTCGAGATCGATGTCGGCGAACTGCTGCGCGAAGTCGTCGCCGGCTTCAAGACGCCGGACGGCCGGCCGTCGCCGCAGTTGCCGTCCGCCGCGGTTGCGCTGCTGGTGCGCGGCGACCGGCAGAAGCTGACGCAGGCGTTGAACAATGTCTTCTCCAACGCCTACAAGTATTCGCCCGGCGGCGGCGCGGTGAGCGTCGAACTGGTGCCGCCGCAGATCGATCCGCAGGCGCCGGCGGGCGGCGCGGCGCGCCGGGTCGGCATCCGCATCCGCGACCGCGGCATCGGCATGACGCCGGAGCAGTTGGCCCGCGTCTGCGAGCGCTTCTACCGCGCCGACATCTCCGGCCAGATTCCCGGCACCGGGCTGGGCATGAGCATCGTCAAGGAAATCATCGAGCTCCACGGCGGCGAGCTGGAAATCGCCAGCGCGGCCGGCGCCGGCAGCACCGTGACGCTGTGGCTGCCCGCCGCCGAAATGCCATCCGCTTCAAGCCTGTCCGGCGGTTTGCCCGCCGCAAGCACTCTTTCCGCAAGCCTTCATCCCGCAGCCGCACACCACGAGACGCCATCATGACCATCACCCAACGCTTTAATTCACTGCTGATCGGCGTCTTCCTCTGCCTTTCCTGCCTCGCCGGGCTGTTCGTCTTCGAGATGGGCCGGGTCTATGACGCGGTCAATTTCGCCAACACCAACATCGTTCCCTCGGTGATGCTGCTGGACGATGCCACGCGGAATTTCGGCAAGCTGCGGCTGCGCATCTATCGCCACCTGCTCAACAGCGATCCCGCCCACCGGCGCGAAATCGAGGGCACCATCGTTGCGGCGCAGACCGAGCTGAAAAGGTCGCTGGACAAATACGCGCCCCTGATCGTCGACGAAGAGGACCGGCTCATGCTGGCCGCCGACAATGCCGCACTGGCCGAGTACTCCAGTCATATCGCCGCCATTCTGACCGCCTCCGGCAACAACCGCGACCAGGAGGCGCTGCGCCTGATCAACCTTTCGGTGCCGATTGCCGAGCGCCTCAACGACGCCCTCGACGCCCATATCGACTACAACGAAAGACTCGGCAAGCACAGCGCCGACCACGGTGTAGATGTAAAGAACAATGCCATCTGGATGCTGACGCTGGTCGGCGGCGTGCTGGTCATCGCCGTATTCGGCTTCGGCTACGTCATCACCCGCAGCCTGTCGCGGGCGATGGTGCAAAGCTCGACGGTGGCCGGCAGGATTGCCAAGGGCGACCTGTCCTCGGCCATCACCGTGCAGGGCGACGACGAGACGGCGGAAATGCTCGGCTCGCTGCAGACCATGCAGGACAGCCTGTCGCAGATCGTCGGCGAGATCCGCGAGATTGTCGAGGCGGCCGCGCTGAGGGGCGACTTCAGCATCAAGCTGAGCCTGGACGGCAAGGAGGGCTACATCCGCGACCTGTCGGTATTGCTCAACCAGTTGTCCGCCGTCACCGAAGGCGGGCTCTGCGACTCGGTGCGCGTCGCCAATGCCCTGGCCGAAGGCGACCTGACGCAAACCATCGACAGCGACTATCCGGGGCAGTTCGGCGCCATGGCGGCGGCACTGGCTTCGCTGCAGCGGGTCAGCGTCGAACTGGAGGACCAGCGCTGGGCCAAGGAGCAACTCGCCAATATCCTGGGCAAGGTGCAGCAGGCCGAGGCGATGGAGGAGTTCGGCACCAGCGTGCTGGCGCTGTTGTGTCCGGCGGTGGCGGCGGTGCAGGGCCTGATCTATGCTGACATCGACGGCGTGCGGGTGCAGCACCCGGTCGCCGGTTACGGTCGCGCCGCCGACGGAGTCGCCTACGCCCGCGGCGAAAGCCTGGTCGGGCAGTGCGCGCGGGACCTGACGCCGCTGCGGCTCGACGACCCCAGCGGCAGCGCGCTGCGGCTCAGCTCGGGGCTGCTCGATGCGCCGCCGCAGCGCGTCGAAGTGCTGCCGCTGGTGCAGCGCCAGGAGGCCATCGGCATCCTCGAACTGGCCTTCATCGCGGCGCCCGATGGCCGCCTCCGGCTGCTGCTCGACGCCTTGCCCGACGCCCTGGCGCCGCTGCTCGAAGTGCTGCGGCGCAAGCTGCGCACCGAAAAGCTGTCGCGCGAAATCCAGGTGCAGGCCGAGGAACTCGAGGCGCAGAAGCGGGAATTGCTGAACAGCAGCGCTTCACTGCAGGCATCGAACACCATGCTCAACGAGATCCTCGCCGCGGCGACCGAGGTCAGCATCATCGGTACCGATCTGGCAGGCAACATCACGCTGTTCAACAGCGGCGCCGAACGCATGCTCGGCTGGCGCGCCGAAGACGTCATCGGCCGCGAGAGCGCGGCCAGCTTCCTGCTTGCAAATGAGGTCGATGGCGGCGTTGCCGCGATCCTGGCCCGCGCCGCCGCCAGCGGGCGCGACAGCTGCGAAACGAGCTTCGTGCGCAAGGACGGCTCGCAGTTCCCGGGGGCACTGTTGACCACGCCGATCCGTTCCGTCGATGGCAGCGTCAGCGGCTACCTCGGCATCCTGCAGGACGTCACCGTGCGCAATGCGCTGGAGCAGGAGATGAGCAAGGCCCGCGAACTGGCGGAGGAAGCCTCGCGCATGAAGTCCGATTTCCTCGCCAACATGAGCCACGAAATCCGCACGCCGATGAACGGCATCATCGGCATGACGCACCTGGTGCTGAATACCGAGATGAGCATGCGCCAGCGCGACTACGTCAAGAAGATCCAGCTTTCGGGCCAGCATCTGCTGCGCATCATCAACGACATTCTCGACATTTCCAAGATCGAGGCCGGCAAGCTGACCATCGAGCACACCGACTTCGAACTCGAAACCACGCTCGCCAGCGTGGTGAACCTGATCGGCGAAAAAGCCGCGGAGAAGGGGCTGGAGCTGATCCTCGACGTCGCCAGCGACGTTCCGGTGAATGTCGTCGGCGACTCGCTGCGGCTCGGCCAGGTGCTGATCAACTATGCCAACAACGCGCTCAAGTTCACCGAGCACGGCGAAATCGACATCGTGGTGCGGGCGCGCGAGACCGGCGCCGACAGCGTGCTGCTGTGGTTCGCCGTGCGCGACACCGGCATCGGTCTCAACCAGGAACAGAAAGACCGGCTGTTCAAGGCGTTTTCCCAGGCCGACGCCTCGACCACGCGCCAGTACGGCGGCACCGGGCTGGGACTGGCGATCTCCAAGCAGCTGGCGACGATGATGGGCGGCGAGGTCGGCGTCGACAGCACGCCCGGGGTCGGCAGCACCTTCTGGTTTACGGCGCGGCTGGGCATCAGCCACAAGCAGAAACGCGAACTGTTGCCGGAACCGGACCTGCGCGGCCGCCACGTGCTGGTGGTGGACGACAACGACAACGCGCGCCAGGTCATGAATGAAATGCTGCGCAGCATGAGTTTCGCGGTCGATGTCGTCAGCTCCGGGCGCGAGGCGGTGGCCGCGGTGGAGCAGGCCGACCGCGACAATACGCCGTATGAGCTGGTGTTCATGGACTGGCACATGCCGGCCATGAACGGCGTCGATGCCTGTCGCCGCATCCAGGATCTGGCGCTGGCCGAGCCGCCGCACCTGATGCTGGTGACCGCCTACGGCCGCGAGGAAGTGTTTCACCAGGCCGAAGACGCCGGCATCCGCGACGTGCTGATCAAGCCGCTCAACGCCTCGATGCTGTTCGACTCGGCGATGCGGGTGCTGCACGGCAGCGGCGGCGACGGCGGCGAACTGCGCGCCGGCGGCGAACTGACGTCGAGCGCGCTGCAAAGCCTCGCAGTGATCGCCGGCGCGCGCATCCTGCTGGTCGAGGACAACGAGATCAACCAGGAAGTGGCGCTGGAACTGCTGCGCCACGCCCGCCTCGACGTCGATCTCGCCGAAAACGGCCAGGTGGCGCTGGACCGGCTGCAGGCGAATGACTACGCCCTGGTGCTGATGGACATGCAGATGCCGGTGATGGACGGCGTTGAGGCCACCCACCAGCTGCGTCGCCTGCCCGGCCTGGCCGCACTGCCGGTGGTGGCGATGACCGCCAACGCCCAGGCGGCGGATCGCCAGCGCTGCCTCGACGCCGGCATGAACGACTTCATCGCTAAGCCGATCGAACCCGACCTGCTGTGGCAGACGCTGCTGAAGTGGATCGCGCCGCTGCGCGTCGCGGTGGCGGCCGACAGCGCCACCGTCAGTGCCGTGGCGGCGGCGCCGACGCTGGATCTGGGCGTCGCCGGGATCGACGCGGGGCCGGCCTTGCGGCGCATGCTGGGCAGCACCGACCTGTATTTCGCCACGCTGCGCAAGTTCTGCAAGCTGCAGGAAAACATCAGCGAGACGATGGCGGCGGCGCTCGACGCCGACGACTGGCCCGGCGCGCACCGTCAGGCCCATACCCTGAAGGGCGTTGCCGCCAGCATCGGCGCCGACCGCCTGGCGCAACAGGCCGCGGCGCTGGAAAAGGCGCTCGGCGAACGTCTGCCGCGGGCGGATGTCGACCAGCACATCGGCGTCATCGACGGCCAGTTGCGCGAACTGATCGCCGCCGTGCGCGACAAGTTGCCGGCCGCGCCCGAGGCCGCCTTGCCCGATGCCGCCGACGGCGCCGCCGCCGTGGCCGAACTGGAGCGGCTGCTGAGCGACAGCAACCCCGAGGCCATGGCCTGGCTCGAGCTCAACGGCGCCGCCCTGCGCGCCGCCATGCCGGCGGCACGGGCGACCGAAATCCACGCCGCGGTGCATGCCTGCGATCTCGACGACGCCCTGCGCCTGCTGCGCGAGGCGGTTGCCGGCGGGAGCGGAGCATGAGCGCGGGCGGACCATCCATCAAGTCCGTGGCGGACCAATTTCAATCAAAGGAGACCAGCTGCATGAAACCACTTTCAAGACTGCGCGCGCTTTTTGCCGCCCTGGCGCTGTCGCTCGCCGCAGCGCTGCCGGCCGCCGCCGCCGACCTGGCGGAGATCCAGGCGCGCGGCGAACTGCGTCACCTCGGCATCCGTTATGCCAACTTCGTCACCGGCTCCGGCGACGGCTTCGACGTCGAACTGGTGCAGGGTTTCGCCAAGCACATCGGCGTCAGATATGTGCTGATCTATTCCGATTTCTACAGCGTGATCCGCGACCTGCTGGGCAAGGACGTGGCGCGCAACGGCGACGCCGTGGATCTGGTCGGATCATTTCCGGTCAAGGGCGACATGATCGCCACCGGTTTCACCGTGCTGCCATGGCGCGAGAAGGTGCTGCTCTACTCCGAGCCCACCTTTCCTTCGCAGGTGCTTCTGGTGACCCGCGCCGATGCGCCTTACACCCCGATCAAGGGCAGCCCCGACCTGCCTGGCGACATCGCCGAAACCAAGCGCATGATCGGCAGGAAGTCCCTGCTGGTGATGGAGCGCACCTGCCTCGACCCGTCCAACTACGGCCTCAAGGCCACGGGCATCGACTTGAAGCCCTACACCAAGAGCACCAACATCAACGAGATGGTGCCGACCCTGCTTGAAAGCAACGTCGACTTCACCCTGCTCGACGTGCCGACCGCGGTGCTCGACCTGCGCAAGTGGGCGGGGCGCATCAAGGTGATCGGCCCGGTATCCGAAGAACAGGCTCTGGCCGCAGCCTTCCCCAAGGATTCGCCGAAGTTGCGCGATGCCTTCAATGTCTATCTGCGGCAGATTCGCGCCGACGGCAGCTATGACAAGCTGGTGCGGAAATATTACTCCGGCATTCAGAGTTACTTCCCCGGCTTCTTTGCGAGGAAAGGCGGCAAATGAAAGTGCGCATGGCCGCCGGATTTGCGGCAGCAACCAGAATACTGAGCAAGCGGGTGTCGGCGGTCACCGCCGTCGCCTTCGGGCTGTATTCGCTGGCGCTGTTCGCCTACGCGGTCATGGCATGGATGCAAATGCACCGGGAAACGGATGCCTTCTTCGTCGCCGACAGCCAGCGCCGCGCGGCCGCAGTGGCCGACCGCATGGCGCTGATCCGCGCCGAAGCGGTACGGCATGCCGAACTGGCTGAAATCCGCGCCTATCTGGCCAATCGCGATCTGGGCATGTCGCCGCGCTACGGACTCGATGCCAGCCTGCAGGGCGTTGCCGACCGCCTCGTGGAACACGCCGCCGACCCCACCGGCATGATGCCCGGCCGCCTGCTGTTCTTCGACCGCTCCGGCAGCCTGCTGGCCGACTCCGAGCCGGGTGCGCCGCTGCCGGCGGTGGATGCCAGTTCGCCGCAGAAGGCGGAAATTGCCTTCGATGACGGTCGCGGCCTGCTCATCCTGCGGGTGCCGATTCTCAGCCGCGGCGCGGCCGACGGCATGGTCGTCACCCTGGTTGCGACGCAAGCGCTTTACCGCAATCTGATTCTGGCCGGCGCCAATCAGCGCTACCGCGAAATGCTGCTGACGGCCGATGGCCAGATGCTGGCGGACGGTGTGTCGCGCGGCGAGGACGCCCGGCAACAGCAGGGCCTGGCCAAGGCGCCGCAAAACCGGGTGCTGACCCCGGCCGAACTGGGCGGCGGCGAGTCCGGCTTCGGGGGCCTGCTGGCGATCAAGACGGCGGTGCCCGATCTGCCGCTGTTCTTGATTACCCTGCTGCCCGAAGATCAGGCCCACGGGCATCTGAGTTCGCCCGCCATGATCGTGTTCATCGGCCTGATTCCGCTGCTGCTGCTGTTCGGCGCGCAGCGCCTGGCCCGCCTGCGCAATGCCGGCGAACAGCAGGCGGTGCGGCTGGCCGCGCAGGCCAGGGAGTTCGACGCGCAGGCCAGGAAGCTCGACGCGCAGCGGCAGGAGCTCGATGCCAGCAAGGCCAGCCTGTTCCAGACCGACACCCTACTCAGCGAGATCCTCGAGGCGGCGACCGAAATCGGCATCATTGCCACCAACCTCGACGGCCGCATCACGATTTTCAACAGCGGCGCCGAACGCCTGCTCGGCTGGGGCAGCATCGAAGTGGTCGGTAGCGTGACGACTGAACTGTTTCACCTCAAACAGGAACTCGAGGCGGCCAGGGCGGCGAGGGCGGCGGAGGGGGTTGCCATCAGCGGCGATTTCCAGGTACTGGTCGCCGGTGTCAGGCTGGGGGCACATGACGACCGCGAATGGACCTTCGCGCGCAAAAACGGCACGCAGTTCCGCGGCGCGTTGTTGACCACGCCGATCCGTTCCCTCGACGGCAGCATCAGCGGCTACCTCGGCATATTGCAGGATGTCAGCCTGCGCAGCGCGCTGAATGCGGAAATGCGCCGCGCCCGCGAACTGGCGGAGGAAGCCTCGCGCATGAAGTCCGACTTCCTCGCCAACATGAGCCACGAAATCCGCACGCCGATGAACGGCATCATCGGCATGACGCACCTGGTGCTGATGACCACAATGACGCCCCACCAGCGCGAATACGTCAAGAAGATCCAGCTCTCGGGCCAGCATCTGCTGCGCATCATCAACGACATTCTCGACATTTCCAAGATCGAGGCCGGCAAGCTCTCCATCGAGCAGGCCGACTTCGAACTGGAAACCACCCTGGCCGGCGTGGTCAGCGTGATCGGCGAAAAAGCCGGGGAGAAGGGGCTGGAACTGATCCTCGACATCGCCAGCGACGTTCCGGTGAATGTCATCGGCGACTCGCTGCGGCTCGGCCAGGTGCTGATCAACTATGCCAACAATGCCATCAAGTTCACCGAACACGGCGAAATCGACATCGTGGTGCGGGCGCGGGAAATCGGCACCGACAGCGTGCTGCTGTGGTTCGCCGTGCGCGACACCGGCATCGGTCTCAGCGAGGAGCAGAAAAAGCGGCTGTTTACCGCGTTTTCCCAGGCCGACGCCTCGACCACGCGCCAGTACGGCGGCACCGGGCTGGGGCTGGCGATCTCCAAGCAGCTGGCGACGATGATGGGCGGCGAGGTCGGCGTCGACAGCGCGCCCGGAGTCGGCAGCACCTTCTGGTTCACGGCGCGGCTCGGCATCAGCCACACGCCGCGGCGCGAACTGCTGCCGGAAGCGGAGCTGCGCGGCCGCCGCGTGCTGGTGGTGGACGACAACGACAACGCGCGCCAGGTGATGAATCAAATGCTGCGCAGCATGAGTTTCGCGGTCGATGTCGTCAGCTCCGGGCGCGAGGCGGTGGCGGCGGTGGAACAGGCCGACCGCGACAACGCGCCCTACGAGCTGGTGTTCATGGACTGGCACATGCCGGCCATGAACGGCGTCGATGCCTGTCGCCGCATCAAGGATCTGGCGCTGGCCGAGCCGCCGCACCTGATGCTGGTCACCGCCTACGGCCGCGAGGAAGTGTTTCACCAGGCCGAAGACGCCGGCATCCGCGATGTGCTGATCAAGCCGCTCAACGCCTCGACCCTGTTCGAGGCGGCGATGCGGGCGCTGCAGGGCAGCGCCGGCGGCGACCTGCGCCAGGCCGCCGAACTGACGTCGACTGCGCTGCAAAGCCTGGCGGCGATCGCCGGGGCGCGCATCCTGCTGGTCGAGGACAACGAAATCAACCAGGAGGTGGCGCTGGATCTGCTGCGCCACGCCCGGCTCGAGGTCGATCTCGCCGAAAACGGCCAGGTGGCGCTGGACCGGCTGCAGGCGAATGACTACGCCCTGGTCTTGATGGACATGCAGATGCCGGTGATGGACGGCGTCGAGGCTACCCGGCAGTTGCGTCGCCTGCCCGGCCTGGCCGCACTGCCGGTGGTGGCGATGACCGCCAACGCCCAGGCGGCGGATCGCCAGCGCTGCCAGGAGGCGGGCATGAACGACTTCATCCCCAAGCCGATCGAACCGGAGCTGCTGTGGCAGACGCTGCTGAAGTGGATCGCGCCGCGGCACGCCGCGGCGGCGGCCGACAGCGACAGCGATATGGCCACGGCCGCCGTCAGCACCGCGCCGGCGGCGCCGGCTCTGGATCTGGGTGTGGCCGCGATCGATCCGGGGCCGGCCTTGCGGCGCATGCTGGGCAACACCGAGCTGTATTTCGCCACGGTTCGCAAGTTCTGCAGGCTGCAGGAAAACACCGGTCAGACGATGGTCGCCGCGCTCGACGCCGGTGACTGGGTTACGGCGCAACGCCAGGCGCATACGCTGAAGAGCGTCGCCGCCAGCATCGGCGCCGGCCGCCTGGCGGAACAGGCCGCGGCGCTGGAGAAGGCGCTCGCCGAACGCCTGCCGCGGGCGGATGCCGACCGGCACATCGGCGTCATCGACGGCCAGTTGCGCGAACTGATTGCGGCCCTGCGCGACAAGCTGCCGGCCGCGCCCGAAGCCGCCTTGCCTGATGTGGCTGGCGCCGCCGCGGCCGTGGCCGAACTGGAACAACTGCTGAGCGAAAGCAATCCCGAGGCGATGGCCTGTCTCGAGCGCAATGCAGCGGCACTGAAAGCCATTATCCCCGCCGCACGGCTGGCGCAAATCGAGACGGCGGTGAATGCCTTCGATCTCGATGACGCCTTGCGCCTGCTGCGGCAGACAAACTGAAGGGAACACAGCGCATGAGCATGACAAGCCAAAACCCGGCCAGCCCCGGCGATGCCCGCGAAACCGTACTGGTGATCGACGACAGCCCGGAAATTCTCGGCATCGTCAACGATCTGCTGAAGCGCGAATACCGCCTCAAGGCCGCCAACGGCGGCGAGAAGGGGCTGGCCCTGGCAGCGGCCAAGCCGGCGCCGGACCTGATCCTGCTCGACATCATGATGCCGGACCTGAGCGGCCACGAAGTCTGCCGCCGGCTCAAGGCCGACCGCAGCACGCGCGACATCCCGGTAATCTTTCTCACCGGGATGAACAACGAGGCCGACGAGGCGGAGGGTTTCGCCCTCGGCGCGGTGGACTACATCGCCAAACCGATCAGCGGGCCGATTCTGCTGGCGCGGGTGAAGACCCACCTCGCAGCCAAGAGCGCGGCCGATTTCATCCGCGACAAGAACGTCTTTCTGGTGGGCGAGGTGTCGAAGCGGGCGAGGGAGATGGAATTCGTCCAGGACGTCACCATCCTCGCCCTGGCCTCGCTGGCGGAGACCCGCGACAACGAGACCGGCAACCACCTGCGGCGCACCCAGCACTACGTGCGGGCACTGGCCGAGTACCTGCAGCGGCACCCGCGTTTCTCGCTGGCGCTGACCCGCACCAACATCGAAACCATCTGCAAGTCGGCGCCCTTGCATGACATCGGCAAGGTCGGCATTCCCGACCAGATCCTGCTCAAGCCGGGCAAGCTGACGGTGGAGGAATTCGAGGTGATGAAGACGCACACCTCGCTGGGCCGCGAAGCCATAGAAAAGGCCGAGCAGCAGATGGGGCGCAGCGCGCCCTTCCTCGCCTTCGCCAAGGCCATCGCCGGCAGCCACCAGGAAAAATGGGACGGCAGCGGCTACCCGGAAGGGCTCTCCGGCGAGCATATTCCCGTCGCGGCGCGGCTGATGGCGCTGGCCGATGTGTATGACGCGCTGATCAGCGTGCGCGCCTACAAGGCGGCCATGCCGCACGAAAAGGCCAGCCGCATCATCGTCGAGGGACGCGGCTCGCATTTCGATCCCGACATCGTCGACGCCTTTGTTGCCCTGCAAGCCGAATTCGAAGCCATCGCCGCACGTTTCTGCGACACCAGCGACGACTTTGCCGCCACTCCCAACCCTGGAGCCAGACCATGAAGAAACTCCTGATTGTGGACGATCACGCCGTCATCCGGCAGATGATCTGCCTCGCCTTGCGCGACCACTTCGAGCTGGAACAATTCGGCGACGCCGATTCGACCTACGCCAGTCTCGCCACATCGCGGCCCGACGGCATCGTGCTCGACGTGATGATGCCCGGCAGCATGAGCGGCTACCAGCTCTGCCAGAGAATCAAGAGCGACCCGGCACTGGCCTCGATCCATGTCGTGCTGGTCACCGCCCGCGGCCAGGTGGCGGATCAGGAGTTCGGCCGCGCGCTGGGCGCCGACGCCTACTTCATCAAACCCTTCAGTCCGCTGGCGCTGGTGCGCCACCTGACCACGGCCTTGCTGCCGGCCGCCGGCGCGGCAGAGACCGGAAGCAAGGAGAGCCCCCTGCCATGAATACTTCAAACCAGCGTCCGGCGCAGACCGAGGCCGAAGCCGCGTGGCAGCATTGCCCCTGGGGCCTGGTCGCCATCGGCCGCGACGGCAAGGTGTGCCGGGTCAATCCGGCCTTCGAGTACCGCACCGGGACAGCCGCGGCGACGGTGCTCGGCATGAGCGAATCCGACTTCGATGCGCTGTTCAACTCGCCCTTGCCCGACCGCCGCCGATTCGGCCAGCGGCGGGTGGAGACCGGCGACGAGGCCTTGCGCGCAATTTACTATTTCTTCCATGCGCCGACGGACAGCGACCACGACAGCCAGCTGGTGCACATCGCCGAGCGGATGCGCGAGCCGCTGGCCAGCATCTACGGCTTCGCCGAACTGCTGCTGACCCAGAACTACGACGAGGACACCCGCCGCGACCTGACCGGCACCCTGATGGAACAGGTCGAAGTGATCTCCAACGTCATCAACGAAGAGCTCGACACGCGCAACTCCGCCATCGGGCCGCATGCCACGGCGCCGCGCTTTGGCGGGGGAGGCCCGCAATGAGAACCCGACCGCGCTATATCGCCAGCGTCGACGCCGAGCCGGGGATGGTGCTGGGCTCGCCGGTGCGCGTCGTCGAGCATGGCCGCTTGCGCTTTGCGCTGCCCGCCGGGCACAGCCTGACGCGGGACAATCTGCACCAGCTCATGGCGCACCACGCCGAGTACATCTTCATCACCGAAGCCGACAGCCGCCGCGACGAGGACGTCGCCGTCGATGCCGCCCTGGCGGCGCGCCGCGTGATGGAGATCTTCGACGGCGCCGACCTCGCCGACCCGGTCATGGCCGCCCTGTTCGACCAGATATTGATCTACCGGAGCGCATGATGACGACAGCCGCCGTGACGCAACAAGAGGTCATCGATCGCAGCAGCACGCTGCCCGCTTTTCCGCTGGTTGTCAGCCGCATCCTCGCCACGCTCGACGATCCGGAAGCCAACACCGCAACGCTGGCGGACTATATCCGCCACGATCCGGCCATCACCGCGCGCATTCTGTCGCTGGCCAACACGGCGGCGACGCAGACGCGCCGCCTGTCGCCGGTGCACGACATCTTTACCGCCACCTCGCTGCTCGGTCTCGGCCGCGTCCGGCAACTGGCGACCGTCGGCGGCATTTCCGGCTATGTCGCCGCCATCGCCCCGGCCGATATGCCGCTCACATTCTGGCAGCACAGCGTCGCCGTCGGTGTCTGCAGCGAGGAACTGGCGCTGCACACCAGCACTGCCGCCTCCGCCTCGGCGGCGCTGATCGCCGGCCTGCTGCACGATATCGGCGAGCTCTGGCTGCATCGCTTCCATGGCGAGGCATTCCGTGCGGCATGGAGCCACGCGCTCGGCCACAGCATCGGCATCGAGCAGGTCGAGCGCGAGCGCTTCGGCGTCGACCACGCCACCATCGGCGCCTGGCTGGCCGGGCACTGGTCGCTGCCGGCGGACATCGTCGCCGCCATCCACCACCATCACGCCCCCGACACCGCGCTGGACCAGGCGCTGGTGCCGGTGGTGCATGTCGCCGAGGTGCTGTCCAACGCCCTCGACCTCGCCAGCCGCGACGAAAACCGCGTCACCTCGATTTCCGCCGCCGCCTGCGCCAGGCTCGGCCTCGGCTGGGACGAAAGCGCCCGCCCGCTGTTCGGCCGCATGGAGGCGCGCAGCCGCCATGCCAACGCCTTCTTTCTGCAAACGCCATGAATCAAGGTCGCCGCCAACCTGACCGGAGTCCGCAAACGTCATGAAGAGCAACTGGTATCGCGCCTACTTCCACCAGACCGTGTCCGGCTTTGCCGTGGTCGGCATCATCGCCATCTCGGGTGCGCTGTGGATCACCTGGAACCTGGTTTCGCGCGCCATGGAGGAGGGCGTGCTGAATTCGACAAGCGTGGCCAACGTCGCCCTGAACCGGGTATTCGTCAGCGAGGTGTGGGATGACCTGCGCCCCCTGATGCCTGCCGCCGATACCGGCGCCGCGGCGCTGCGCGCCAATCCGCGCCTGCCGCTGATCGGCGAGCGGGTCGAGCGCTTCATCAAGGGCACCGACATCGTCAGAGTCAATATCTTCAATCTGAAGGGACGGGTGGTCTATTCCACGGTCGCCGCCGCCATCGGCAGCGACGAATCGGCGGCCGCCGGCTTCATCAGCGCCCGCCAGGGCACTCCGGCCCAGGAGCTTTCGCGCGGCAGCGTCGATGTCGGGCACGGCGGGCCGGGCGAGCGCAGCCTGGTCTCGTCCTATGTCCCGATCCGCAGCGCCGAAGGTGTCGAGGGGGTGATCGAGCTTTACTTCGACCGCACCGAACAGGCCGGCCGCAACGATGCCCAGATGCGGGAACTGCTGCGCCAGTTGCTGCCGACCTTCCTCGGCCTGTATGTCGGCCTGCTGCTCTTCGTCCGGCTTGCCGAAGACGTCCGCCGCGGCGACGAAAAAGCCCTGCGCCGGCTCGCCGGCGAGAATGCCGCCGCGCGCCTTGCGGCGGAGCATGCCAACAGCGTCAAGTCGCAATTCCTCGCCACCATGTCGCACGAAATCCGCACGCCGATGAACGGCGTGATCGGCATGGCGCAACTGCTGCTCGACAGCCGGTTGGAGCCGCAGCAGCGGGAATTCGCGCGCGACATCGTGCTCTCCGGCGAGTCGCTGCTGGGCATCATCAACGACATTCTCGACCTGTCGAAGATCGAGGCGGGGCGCATGGAGTTCGATCCCCACCCCTTTTCCGTGGCGGCCTTGACCGACGCCGTCACCTCCATGCTGAAGCTGCGGGTCAAGGACAGCGGCATCGGCTTCAGCGTCGACATCGCCGCCGAAGCCGCCGGCTACTTCGTCGGCGACAGCCTGCGCATCCGCCAGATCCTGCTCAACCTGGCCGGCAATGCGGTCAAGTTCACCCGCCGCGGCGAGGTTCGCGTCAAGGTCAGCCGGCTGCCCGCCGGACTGCGCTTCGAGGTCATCGACACCGGCATAGGCATCCCGGCCGAAGCCTGCCAGCGGATTTTTTCCAGCTTCAGCCAGGCCGACGCATCGACCACGCGCCGCTTCGGCGGCACCGGTCTCGGCCTGGCCATCAGCAAGCAACTGGCCGAAGGCATGGGCGGCGGCATCGGCGTCGATAGCGTCGATGGCGAAGGCAGTTGCTTCTGGTTCGAATTGCCCCTGGCGGTGGCGGATCCGGCCCTTGTTGCCGAGTCCTCTGAGGTCGCTGCGCCGGCGCCGGCAGCGCCGGGCGAGGGCCCGCCGCTGCGCCTGTTGCTGGTGGAGGATCACCCGGTCAACCAGAAGCTGGCGCTGGCCTTGCTGCAGCGCCTCGGCTACCTTGCCGACCTCGCCGAAAACGGCCGCGAGGCGGTGGCCGCCGCCGCCCGCGAGCCGTATGCCCTGATCCTGATGGACATGCAGATGCCCGAGATGGACGGCCTCGAGGCGGCGCGCCGGATCCGTTCCGAGGCCGGGCCGAACCAGCGTGTGCCCATCGTCGCGCTCACCGCCAACGCCATGCAGTCCGACCAGGAGGCGTGCCGCGCCGCCGGCATGGACGACTTCCTCGCCAAGCCCTTCAGCCGCGAGGGACTGGCTGCCTGTCTGGCACGCTGGATCCAAACCCGGGACCGACCATGAAGCCCAAGCGCAAGGCCGCAGACGATCTGCAAATTCGCGCCCGGGCCGAGGCGCAGCTCGCGCGCCAGCCGCCGGCCGCCGCCGCGTCGCGCCCGGACGCCGACCTGCTGCACGAACTGCAGGTGCACCAGGTCGAACTGGAGATGCAGAACGAGACGCTGCGCCAGGCGCAGCACGAGCTGGAGGACTCGCGCGACCGCTATCTCGATCTCTACGATTTCGCCCCGGTCGGCTATCTCACGCTGCGCGCCGACGGCCTGATCGAGGCCGCCAACCTCACCGCCGCGACGCTGCTCGGCATCGACCGCAAGCACCTGCTGCTGCGCCGCTTCACCGCCCTGGTCGGCGCCGACGACCGGTCGCGCTGGGTGGGCCTGTTCATGAAGGTGATGCAGCGGGACGGCAAAGGCGCGCTGGAAGTGGCGCTGCAGCGCGGCGATGAGGCGGTGTTCCAGGCGCGCCTGGACTGTGTGGCCGATACCGGCGGCACCGCGCTGCGCGTGGCCCTGACCGACGTTACCGAGCGCGAACTGACGCTGCAGCATCTGCAGCAGCTGTTGGCCGAGAGGGGCCCGCTGCTGGCAAGCCAGCAGGCCGCCGACTACAAGATGCACATGCTGCTGCAGGCGCTGGAGCAGACCGGCGAGAGCATCGTCATCAGCAACCTGGCGGCCGATATCGAGTATGTGAACGAGGCCTACCTGATTCACTCGGGCTACCGGCGCGAGGAGTTGATCGGCCGGAACGCGCGCATGCTGCAGTCCGGCACGACGCCGAAGGAAACCTATGTCGCCCTCTGGAGCGCGCTGAGCAGCGGCCGTACCTGGCGCGGAGAACTCTACAACCGGACCAAGGACGGCCGGGAATACATCGAGTACGCGACGATTTCGCCGCTGCGGCTGGCCGACGGGCGCATCACTCATTATGTCGGGGCCAAGGCCGACATCACCGAGCGCAAGGCGGGCGAGGTGCAACTGCGGGTCGCCAAGGAAGCGGCGGAGGCCGCCAACCTTGCCAAGAGCCGCTTTCTGGCGGCGATGAGCCACGAAATCCGCACCCCGATGAACGCCATCCTGGGCATGGCGCAGGTGCTGCAGATGCCCGGCGTCGGCGAGGCCGAGCGGCAGGACTATGCCGCTACCATCCTCGGTTCCGGCAAGACGCTGCTGGCACTGCTGAACGACATTCTCGATCTGTCGAAGGTCGAGGCCGACAAGGTCGGGCTGGAAGCCGTCGCCTTCGAGCCGGCACAGGTGATCGGCGAAGCGCAGGCGCTGTTCGCCCATATCGCTCGCGGCAAGGGCTTGCGCCTCGACGCCGGGTGGAGCGGGGCGCCGCGGCAGTATCTGGGCGATGCGCACCGCCTGCGGCAGATGCTCGGCAACCTGGTGAGCAACGCGGTCAAATTCACGGCGCAGGGAGAGGTTCGCATCGAAGGCCGCGAAGTTGGCGAAGCGGGCGAAGCGGGCGAAGGCGAACAGACGGCGCTGCTCGAATTCAGCGTCAGCGACAGCGGCATCGGCATCGCCTCTGACGATCAGGCACTGCTGTTCCAGGCCTTCTCGCAGGTCGACAGCAGCATCACGCGCCGCTACGGCGGCAGCGGCCTCGGCCTGTCCCTGGTGGCCCGCCTGGCGCAGTTGATGGGGGGCGAGGCCGGCGTCGACAGCGAAGCCGGGCGCGGTTCGCGCTTCTGGTTCCGCATCCGCGTCGGGCGGGTCGCCGCCGGGCCGTTGCCGGCGCCCTCGTCCGCCGCCGCGCGCCCGGGCCGGCCGGCGCAATTCAGCGGCCGGGTGCTGGTGGTCGAGGACAACCCGGACAACCGCAAGGTGATCGGGATCCTGCTGCGCAAGCTCGGCCTCGACACGCTGGAGGCAGAGGACGGCCAACAGGCGCTTGACGCCCTGGCCGCAGGCGAAGCCGCCGACCTGGTGCTGATGGACGTGCGCATGCCGCGCGTGGACGGCTATGCCGCCACCGCCGCGCTGCGGCAGCGGGAACACGACAGCGGTGCGCCGCGCCGGCCGGTGGTCGGCCTCACTGCCGAGGCTTTTGCCGAAGACCGGCGGCGCTGCCTGGCAGCGGGCATGGACGAGGTGCTGACCAAGCCGATTGCCTTCGAGGCGCTGCAGCGCGTGCTCGGCCAGTGGCTGCCGGCGGCGCCCGGCGCCACGGCGGTCGCGGCGGCGCCGCCGCCGGATGCGGCGCGGGTTGCCGCGCTGGTGGCGGAACTGCTGCCGCTGCTGGCGCACAACAAGTTCGATGCGCTGGGCCGCTTTCAGGACTTGCAGGACGCCGTGGCGGGCAGCGCCCTGGCGGCGGAAATCGAAGAAACCGCGCGCCTGCTGCAAGGGCTGGATTTCGCTGCGACGCTGCAACGCCTGCGCCGGCTGGCGACGACTCACGGATGGGACAAGAACGCATGATCAAGGCCAAACAGAAAATCCTGATGATCGACGATACGCCGGCCAACCTGCTGACGCTGGGAGCGGCGCTGGCCGATGAGTTCGACCTGCAGATCGCCACCTCCGGCGCGGCGGGACTGGCATTGGCGGCGGAGATGGCCCCCGACCTGATTCTGCTCGACGTCATGATGCCGGAGATGGACGGTTACGAGACCTGTCTGCAGCTCAAGGCCGACCTCAAGCTGCGCTCCATCCCGGTGGTTTTCGTCACCGCCGTGAACGAGAGCGACGCCGAGAGTTCCGGGCTGGGACTGGGCGCCGCCGACTACATCACCAAGCCCATCAATGTCAGGATCGCCCGCCAGCGCATCGGCAATCTGCTCGAGCGCGAACGGCTGCACCGCGAAGTCGAAAGCCAGCGCGATCATCTGGAACAACGGGTGCAGCAGCGCACGCTGGCCCTGTCCATCGCCAGGGAGGCGGCGGAAGCCGCGAGTCAGGCCAAGTCGATTTTCATCAGCAACATCAGCCACGAACTGCGCACGCCGATGGCGGCCATCATGGGCATGAACGAACTGGCCCTGCTGCGGGCCACCGATCCGAAGCAGGCGGATCAGCTCGGCAAACTGAAGCGGGCGTCTTCGCAACTGCTGGGCATGATCACTGCGCTGATCGACATCTCGTCGCTGGCCGCCAACCGGCTCCGCCTCGAGCCGGGCAACTTCGCCCTGGCCGGCGTCCTCGACACGCTCGACGGCCTGTGCGGCGCGACGGCCGGCAACAAGGGACTGGATTTCAGTATCGCCGCGGCGCCGCAGCTGGCCGCCCTGCCGCTCTACGGCGATGCCCCGCGCCTGCAGCAGATCCTGCTTCACCTGATCGACAACGCCATCAAATTCACGGCGCAGGGCAGCGTCGGCGTGGCGGCTTCGCTGCTCGAGGAGAGTGCGCTCGATGTGCTGCTGCGCTTTGAGGTGCAGGACACCGGCATCGGCATCGCCGCCGCCGATCAGTTGCGGATTTTCAGCCTGTTCGAGCAGGCCGATGGATCCTCGACCCGCGTTCATGGCGGCAGCGGCCTCGGCCTGGCGCTGTGCAAACAGCTGGTCGGGTTGATGGGGGGAAGCATAGGCGTGGACAGCCGGGCGGGAGCGGGTTCGCTGTTCTGGTTCACGCTGCGCTTGCGCAAGCCCGTGGCCGGGACCCCATGATCGCGTCCCTGGCGCGCTGGTGGCGCGCCTGCGTGGGCAGCCGGGACCTGGAAGGCGGCGCGGGGCCGGCGCTGAGTCTGTCGCGGAGCCGGGCGGCGCTGTTGTTCGTCATCCTGACGGCGCTCGGCCTGGGCGGCAACAGCATCGGTCTGCCGCTGTTTCCCGGCGTCGAGGTGGTGTTCGGCAGCGTCTTCTCGATGCTGGCGCTGCAACTGCTCGGCGCGCGCGCCGGCATCGCCAGCGCGCTGCTGGCGAGCAGCGTCACCCTGCTGCTGTGGAACCACCCCTACGCCATCGTCGTGCTCACTGCCGAGGCGACGGCGGTGGCGCTGTTGCGCGGCGACAAGCGCTTCAGCTTCGTCGTCGCCGACGCCGTCTACTGGTGCCTCATCGGCATGCCGCTGGTATTCCTGTTCCAGCACTACGCCCTCGGTCAGCCGCCGGTCAGCGCCGGCGTCAGCCTGTTGAAAGACGCCATCAACGGCATCGCCAACGCGCTGGTGGCGCGCCTGCTGTTCATGGCCATTTCCCGGCGCCTGGGGCAGTCGGCGTTTTCGATGCGCGAGATGATTTTCAATTTCATGTTCCTGCTGGTGCTGCTGCCTTCGCTGCTGTTCGTCGTCACCCACACCCGGCAGGAGCATACCGCGCTCGACCAGCGTATCCGCAAGACCTTGCTGGTCACCGGCGCGAGAACCGCGACCTTGCTCGATGAATGGGTGGAATCCCACATGAGATCGCTGGCGTATCTGACGCGGCGCGCCGCCACTCAGCCGCCGCCCTACATGCAAAGAGCGGTCGAGCAGCTGCGGGAGGAGGAAGCCGATTTCCTGCGCGTGGCGCTGGTCGATGCCAAGGGCACCATCGTCGCGCATTCGCAGCGGGTGGATGAACTGGGGCAGCCCAATATCGGCAGGCAGGTCAATGACCCGCCCGATATCCCGCGGCTGAAGCAAAGCCTCGCACCCGCCTTGGGTGAGGTGGTTCTCGCCCGCACCGGCCGGCCCGAGCCGGTGGTGCCGCTGCTGGCGCCGGTGGCTGGCGCGGACGGGGCCTATGCCGGCTACGCGGTCGGGCTGCTCAACCTGGTCCGCCTGGAAATGTTCGTCGCCCTCAACAGCCGCAACGCCTTGTCCGCATCCGACACCTACACGCTGCTCGACCGCAGCGGCAAGGTCATCCTCAGCAACGATGCCCGGCAGAAAATCATGCAGCCTCTGCTGCGCGCGCCGGGCCGCCTGATTCAGCTGGACGACGGCCTCATGCAATGGCTGCCGGCGGCAGACCGTGGCTACGGCAAGTCGGTCACCGAGCATTGGGAAGATGCCACCTACATCAAGGAATCCCCGGTCGGCGGAATTTCCGGCTGGAAGCTGGTGCGCGAGGTGCCGGCGCAGGCTTTCGCGCTGCAGCAGTACGCGGACTATAGCTGGATATTGTCGCGGCTCGCCGTCACGCTGCTGCTCGGCCTGCTGCTGGCCGAACTGCTGAGTCGCAGGATCGCCACCCAGTTGGAGGACTTGCACCGCATCACGGCGACGTTGACACAAAACCTGCTGGCCAGAATCGATGTCGACTGGGGCGCCGCTCCAAGTGAGGGCGCGGGCGCGGGCGCGGGCGCGGGCTCCATCCTGGAAATCCAGTTGCTGAAAGACGATTTCCGGGACATCGCCGGTTTGCTGGCGGAAAAAATCGACGAGGCCGCGCAATCCAGGCTGTTCCTCGAAAGCGAGGTTGCCCGCCGCACGGCGGAACTGCGCGAATCGGAACGTTTCGTGCGGGCGACGGTGGATGCGCTGACGGCGAGCCTGGCGATTCTTGACCAGAACGGCGTCATCCTCGCCGTCAACCGTGCCTGGCGGCGCTTCGTCGTGGCCGGGGAGGCGGCAGCGGAGCACGTCGGCGAGGGCGTCAATTACCTGGCCGTTTGCGATGCCGCAAGCGGAACGGATGGCGCGGGCGCCGCCGCAATGGCTGCCGGCATCCGTGCCTTGCTGCAGGGCGGGCGCGATGAGTTTCTGCTCGAGTATGCCTGCGACACCTCCAACGGCAGGCTCTGGTTCCTCTGCCGGGTGACGCGCTTCGCCGGCGAAGGCGAACTCCGCGCCGTGGTCGCGCATGAAGACATTACCGAGCGCAGGGCGGCCGAAGCCGCGGTGCGCAAACTGTCACGCGCGGTGGAGCAGAGCCCGGCGGCGGTGGTGATCACCGACCTGGAGGGCAATATCGAGTACGTCAATCCGCGCTTCGAGGCCAACACCGGCTACTCGAAGGCCGAGGCACTGGGCGCCAATCCGCGCATCCTCAAGTCGGGACAGACGCCGGCGGCGATCTACAGCGAGATGTGGCAGATTATTGCCGCCGGCGGCGAGTGGCGCGGCGATCTATGCAACAGCCGCAAGGACGGTTCCCTGTTCTGGGAGTCCGCCGCCATATCGGGCATCGTCGATGAGAACGGCAAGGTCAGCCATTACCTCGCGGTAAAGGAAGACATCACCGGGCGCAAGGCCAACGAGGAGCAACTGCGCGTCGCCAAGGACGCCGCGGAAGCCGCCAACGTTGCCAAGACCCGCTTTCTGGCGGCGATGAGCCACGAAATCCGCACCCCGATGAACGCCATCCTGGGCCTGGCGCAAGTGATGCAGATGCCCGGCGTCAGCGAGGCCGAGCGGCAGGACTATGCCGCTACCATCCTCGGTTCCGGCAAGACGCTGCTGGCACTGCTGAACGACATTCTCGATCTGTCGAAGGTCGAGGCCGACAAGGTCGAACTCGAAGCCGTGGCTCTCGATCCGGCACAGCTGATCGGCGAAGCGCAGGCGCTGTTCGCCCAGGCCGCCCGCAGCAAGGGCTTGCGCCTCGACGCCGGGTGGAGCGGGGCGCCGCAGCAGTATCTGGCTGACCCGCACCGCCTGCGGCAGATGCTTTCCAACCTGGTGAGCAACGCCGTCAAATTCACGGCGCAGGGAGAGGTCCGCATCGAAGGCCGCGAAGTCGGCGAAGCGGGCGAAGGCGAACAGACGGCGCTGCTCGAATTCAGCGTCAGCGACAGCGGCATCGGCATCGCCGAAGGCGATCAGGCGCGCTTGTTCCAGTCCTTCTCGCAGACCGACAGCAGCATCACGCGCCGCTATGGCGGCAGCGGCCTCGGCCTGTCCCTGGTCGACCGTTTCGCCCGCCTGATGGGCGGCGAGGTCGGCGTCGACAGCGAAGTCGGGCGCGGTTCGCGCTTCTGGTTCCGCATCTGCGCCGGACGGGTTGCGGCCGCTGCCGGGACGCTGCCGCTGCCGCCGTTCGCCGCCGCACCTGCGGGCCAGGCGACGCAACTCAGCGGCCGGGTGCTGGTGGTCGAAGACAACCCGGACAACCGCAAGGTGATCGGGATACTGCTGCACAAGCTCGGCCTCGACACGCTGCAGGCGGAAGACGGGCAACAGGCGCTCGACGCCCTGGCCGCAGGCGAAGCCGTCGACCTGATCCTGATGGACGTGCAGATGCCGGGCGTGGACGGCTATGCCGCCAGCGCCGCGCTGCGGCAGCGGGAACACGACAGCGGCGCGCCGCGCCGGCCGATTGTCGGCCTCACCGCCGAGGTCTTCGCCGAAGACCGGCGGCGCTGCCTGGCGGCAGGCATGGATGACGTGCTGACCAAGCCGATTGTGTTCGAGGCGCTGCAGGCCATGCTCGGCCGGTGGCTGCCGGCGGCTGCCGGTGCCACGACGGCCGCGGCACCGGCGGCGGAACTGCCGCTGGATACGGCGCGGGTGGTCGCCCTGGTGGCGGCACTGCTGCCGCTGCTGGAGCGAAACAAGTTCGATGCACTGGGCCGCTTCAAGGACTTGCAGGACGCCGTGGCGGGCACCGCCGTGGCGGCGGAAATATACCAAGCGGGGCGCCCGCTGCAGGAGATGGACTTCGCCGCGACGCTGCAGCACCTGCGGCGGCTGGCAACGACTTACGGATGGGACACGAGCTCATGAGCAATGCAAAACAGAAAATCCTGGCGATCGACGACATGCGGGCCA
>Ga0194060_10000041_pt1 | contig 84622 bp, 84 predicted proteins | sample SepL225m_MetaG_FD_163427 | JGI IMG/M metagenome (GOLD analysis project Ga0194060, IMG submission 163427) | Anoxic zone freshwater microbial communities from boreal shield lake in IISD Experimental Lakes Area, Ontario, Canada - Sep2016-L222-5m | ecosystem: Environmental > Aquatic > Freshwater >... | reverse complement strand
GCGTCGCCATGCCGTCCCTGAATCTGGCTCTTTGAGGCGCGGGGTGTGGCATGCACCCGAATGATCACGTCGCTCTTGCACTCTGTAATCCAAGTCATCGTCCCTGATTCAATATCTTAATTATCCTGAATTGTCACACGTTGTTGCATTCGGGCTTGAATTCTAGGCACTTTTCCCGCACCCTACCGCATTAATTCTATGAATTTAAGGAGATGGTATGGATATGAATGAAGGTCGTAAAATTCGCTGGTATGAAGTGATGTATGTGGTGGTTCTGCTCGGGCTTCTGGCTTGGAGTGTGTTCTTTATGAATCCGCACAAGGTGGCGGTGGTGGATGTGGAGCGTGTTTTCAAAGAGGTCGGGGCGCTCCAGAAAATCGATAAGGAACGGCAAAAATTGGACGCCTATAACAAGGCCGTATCTTTGCTACAGGCGTATAAAACACGGATAAAAACCCTTCAGGACAAACTTGCCGCCGCCACGACCCCGGTGGAGAAAGATAAGATTTCGGCCCAACTGAAGGCGGGGGAAGATCAATTCAACCAGAGTATCGCTCCTCTTCAGGGTGCGATGCAGCAATTTGATGCCCTGGCGGTGGCCTCCTTCCGAAAGCGGGTCGCGCAGTTCATCAATCAGGTTGCTTTGAAGCGCGGGGTGGATGTTGTCATCCCGGCGGGGCAAAACCTCCTGTATTTCAAGAATAAGGCGGAGTTGACCGATGATGTGATCAAGGCTTCGCGCGATTTCTTTTTGAAGGATATGCCGGTCATTGACCCCGCCCTGGAGGGTGCGCGCCAGAGGCGATAATCTCGCTTTCCTGAAATCATGGAACGACACAACCGGGGCAAGGGGAAGAAGAAACTTCTCGGCAGTCACCAGAAGTGCTGGATCTGGGGACGTAATCCCGTTGTGGAGACGTTGGTGGCGGGTCGATGGAAGATCGTGGATCTGTATCTGTCACGTCTCTTGAATCCTGAACTACTTGAACAGGCACAGGGGTTGGCTGTCCGTCAGAATCTTATTCCTGTGATCGCTGATCCGGATCTGTTGGCGGGACTTTGCCATACCACCGAGCATCAGGGCTATCTGGCCCGTATGACTGATTTTCCTTATGCGGACGAGGCTGAAGTAATGAACTCCCTGCCGGCAGCTCCGTTCTGTGTTGTGTTAGATGGCATTCAGGATCCCTATAATTTTGGCGCCATCATTCGCTCAGCCGAGATCTTCGGCGCCCATGCCGTGTTTATTGCTGAAGTTGGCCAAGTTGGTGTGACCAGCATGGTGGTTCGTAGTTCAGCCGGGGCGGTGAACCGGTTGCCGATCGTTCGTACCCCCGATGTGGAAGCCTTGGTCGGGCGGTTGAAATCCAGGGGTATGAAGGTTGTCGCGGCCAGTGAAAAAGCGTCCCGGAATATTATGGATTACGATTTTACAAAAGGGGTATCGGTTGTGATCGGAAACGAAGGCACCGGTCCCGGCGCTGGGGTTCTCAAGCAGTGCGATGATGTTGTGAAAATTCCGCAGACAGGCCACATTGGCTCTTTGAATGCCGCCGTGGCCGCGGGGATATTCTTCTATGAGGTTCGTCGCCAGCGGTAATGGCTGTTAAAACCGCATAAAGGGATTGCTGCGCTTTTCCCGCCCGATGGTGGTCTCGGGACCATGGCCGGGATAGACCACCGTGTCATCGGGTAGTTTGGCCAGCCGGATCAAGGATTTTCTCATCAGGCCCTCATCGCTTCCCTCGAAATCCGTCCTGCCGACGGATCCGCAGAACAGCGTATCGCCGGTGAAGATGACTTTTTCTTTCGGAAAATAGAAGCAGACACACCCGGGCGAGTGTCCCGGTGTGGCGATGATCTCATAGTGGAGCCCGCCATCCTCGTACGTCTGGGCGTCAGCCAGACGGCGGTCGATCCGGGCCGGTTTTTCGGGTGTTTCGTAGTAGGGAAGCGCCTGATTTGCCCGACTGAAGGCCCACGCCTCGTCCTGTGGGTGCATGGCCACGGGGGCGGGGAACGTGCGCGTCATTTCTGCCAAACCGGATACATGATCCATATGCCCGTGGGAAATGAGATAAGCGGCTACCGTGAGTGTGTTTTGGCGCAAGGTTACCGCGATGATCCCGGCATCATCGCCGGGATCAATAATCAAAGCTTGGTTTGACGTCGAAACCGCCAGATAGCAATTGACCTGAAACGTGCCGACGACAATAGGGATGACTATCATAGATTTTTCCATGCGCGGACTATATAGGGAAAAGGGTGGGTGAGGCAAGTGTCGGCCAAGGCACGCTCCTTGAGGCTTGAATCAAACGCGTTTTGTGACATAGTGGACTGATGAATGAGAATATGGAAAGCACGATTTTTACGTTGACCAATAGTCACGGTATAGAAGCCAGAATCATGAATTATGGCGGCATTGTGCAGTCGCTGAAGGTTCCTGATCGTAACGGCATATTGGGGGATGTCGTCCTCGGGTATGACTCTTTGGCGGAGTATGAGGCCAATAATAGCCCATATTTTGGGGCTATTATCGGGAGGTTTGGAAACCGTATCGCCGGGGGGAGGTTCATGCTAAATGGCAAGGTCTATGCCCTCGCCACCAACAGTCTCGGTAATTCGCTCCATGGAGGGTTGAAAGGTTTTGATAAAGTCGTTTGGAGCCCTTTCCCCAAAATGACTTCCAATGGCCCCTCGCTTGAATTGAGATATGTCAGCCAAGATGGGGAAGAAGGCTATCCTGGAAATCTTTCGGTGACCGCCATCTATACACTGACCGAAAATAATGAGCTGACACTTGATTTTACAGCGGTCACCGATCAGGATACAGTGGTTAATTTGACTCATCATTCCTATTTCAATTTGGCTTGTCAGGGTGACGTGTTGAACCATGTGGTGACGTTGAACTCTGATATGTTTACACCCATCAGCGCGGGTTTGATTCCTTCTGGCAAGGTGAGGTCTGTGACGGGAACACCATTGGATTTTCGCAAGCCTACGTTGATTGGGGCGCAGATTGATGACGATGATCCGATTATTAAGAACACCCGTGGCTACGATCACAACTTGGTGCTGAATAAACCACAGGGCGAATTGGGTCTTGCGGCCCGGGTATTCGACCCTGCCAGCGGGCGCGTCATGGAAGTTTGGACTACTGCACCGGCATTTCAGTTTTATACAGGCAATTTTCTGGATGGAACCATTACCGGAAAAGCCGGGCGGATTTATCAGCGAAGGGCAGGTTTGTGTATTGAACCCGAGCATTACCCGGATTCTCCGAACCAGCCCTCATTCCCATCGACGGTGTTGAGGCCTGGGGAGACCTATCGGAATACCATGATCTACCGGTTCTCGGTTATGTGACAAAGGCGGTTTGACCGGATTAACGCACTCAGGACAACAATTTGTCCAACTTGATTGTCCAACTTGATTTGCATTGCTGGCCCAGGTGCATTATTGTGTTTTTTGTTGTAGGCGGCGTGGCCTTTTGAAGGGGTTTGAGCATGTTCGTGCGGGCCGGCCTAAGGCGGTTACACGAGGGTATTATTCGTAAGGGAGCATCATGAACGTAACGGGTAAACTGGTAGAAATATTCGAAATCATAAAGGTCAAGGAGACTTTTCAGAAACGTGAGTTTGTTCTCGAGTATACGACCAATCCGAAATATCCGGAGTTGATCAAGTTCGAAGCGGTTCAGGATAAGTGCAGCCTGCTGGATGGGTTTCGCGTGGGGCAGGATGTGTCGGTGGATTTCGATCTACGTGGACGCAAGTGGACTGACCAGAAGGGAGCGGTCAAGTACTTCAACACGTTACAAGCCTGGCGTATGAGCGCGGCCGACGGTTCAGCGGACAGCGTGTCAGCAAAACAGGCGGGGCCGAATGAAGAGGATACCGAGGATCCCGGCACTGATAAAGATGGTGGCCTGCCGTTCTAATGGGTCAAACTCGCGATCGTCACTTCCTGCTCGGTGCGATCGGTCAATGTTTTGATTCGCACGGTTCCCTTGGTGAGGTCATCCGGTCCGATGAAGATTCCGCGTTGAAACCCGGCCTTGCCGGTGCGACCGAAGAAGTGCTTCGGTTTTTCTGCGTGAAGGGACAAATCCACATTGGTGCCGCTTGCCCGCAAAGACCTGGCGATTTGTAAAGCCGCGTCTCGCTGCGCGTCTTCCATGTAGGAAACGGACATTTCTTTTCCGGCGGCAGGGTGGGGGACTTTGCCTTTCTCGGCCAGCAACTCGGCAATTACGACATCGCCGAATCCAAGTCCCACGGCGGTCATGGGCTTTCCGCCCAAATCGCCAAGCAGGTTATCATAACGCCCGCCGCCGAAGATGGCGCGGAGGCTTTTTCCAGTATCGAAGCCTTCAAACACAATGCCGGTGTAATAGCCGAGTCCGCGGATGACGGAGATGTCAAACTTCACCATGTCCCCGGCGCCATACAGTTTCATAATATCGAAAAACCCCTGAAAATGATCCAGTGCAGGTGTGCGTTCACCCAGCGCCGCGATGACGCTGTCGAGCGTATTCAAGCCCAGAACCCGGAAGGCGGCGTCGCTGCTGTTTTGTGAAAGACCGTTTTCATTGAGCAACTTCGCAATTTCTTCGTCAGGAATCTTGCCGCGTTTGTCGAGCGCCAGAAAGGTGGCGGCATGATGCTCGCGGGGGATTCCGGATCGTGCGAGAATGTCCGACAGCAAGGCGCGGCTATTCACATGAACCCGGACATCATGGCTGTCGAGCCCGAGTAATTGTAGTGCCTGAATGGCGGCCATGACCACCTCAGCCTCGGCTACCACGGAAGGCTCGCCGACCACGTCCAGATTCCATTGGTAATGTTCGCGCTTGCGGCCGCGGGTCATTCGCTCATAGCGAAAGCATTGCGCCAGGGTGAACCACTTGATGGGGAAAACGAGTTCGTTCTGCCTGGCCACGATCATGCGTGCGAGCGTCGGGGTCATTTCGGCCCTTAAGGCCAGTTCGCGGTCGCTTTTGTCCTTGAACCAGTAGATCTGATCCTGAATTTCCTCCCCGCCTTTTCGCTTGAGCAGGTCGAGGCTTTCCACAACGCAGGCATCGTACTGCTCGAACCCGAAACGGCGCGATGCGGTTGTCCAAGCCTCGAAGATGGCGTTCCGGAGCGCCATGTCTTCGGGATAGAAATCCCGCATGCCGCGGGGAGGTGCAAAACTGACTTGATCCGCCATGGGGTTACTTTTTAAGGACGAGGGCTTTCATCTGTTTTCCGGGTTTGAATTTCACTACCCGGCGTTCCGGAATAACAACGGTGTTTTCCGGTTTATTGGGATTGCGGCCGATGCGCGGTTTTCTGACTTTAACTTCAAAAACACCGAAATCACGAAACTCGATGTTTTCCCCCTTGGACAGGCTTTCCGTAATGTAATCGAGGGTTTTCTGAATAACGGAAAAAACCTGCTGCTGGGTTAGGCCAGTTTCCCCCGCTATACGAACGACAAGTTCACGCTTGGTCATTGGAGTTCTCCTTGAATAATGCTTTCAATAAAAGACACGGCATCGCCGACGGGGATCATCTGTTTATCCTTTTCGGTGCGACGCTTGATTTCTACTTTGCCATCCCCCAGCGAGCGTTCGCTGACCACCGCCCGGAGGGGCAGCCCCAGCAGATCGGCGTCCTTGAATTTGACACCGGGCCGCTCGTCGCGGTCATCGAACAAGACCGTAATACCTTTTGCCTCAAGCGCTTCGATGAGTTCCTTTGCGACTCGGACGCTTTCGGCATGACCGATATTGGGCACCACGATGCCAACTTGATAAGGTGCCACGGACATTGGCCAGATGATGCCGTTTTCATCGAAACTCTGCTCGATGATGGCCTGGACGGTGCGGGTGACCCCGATGCCATAGCACCCCATGACGCTGATTTGGTGATTGCCGCTGTCATCAAGAAATCCCGCGTTAAAGAGTTTGCTGTACTTGGTGCCGAGTTTGAAGACGTGCCCGACTTCAATGCCGCGTTTTTCACGCATACGGGTACCGCAACGGGGGCATGAGTCGCCTTCTTTGGCAATGACCAGGTCATGGAAGGCCGTCACCGTGAAATCTCGTCCCGGCACTACATTCACGAGATGGGTGTCGGCTGCATTTGCGCCGGTGACGCACATGCGCGGGGATTGGAGTTCAGCATCGGCATAGATGGGAATTTTGAGTCCCATGGGACCGGTAAAACCGACCGGAGCGCCGGTGGCGCTGGCGATGGTCGCATCGTCGGCCATTTGAAGACTGGCCGTTTTGAGGATGCGCGCAAGCTTGTGCTCGTTGAGGTCACGGTCACCCGGCACCAACACGGCGATGGGTTTATCGTCGGCCAAATAGATTAGCGTTTTAATCAAGTCATGCGGTGAGAGTTTGAGAAAGGCGGAGACTTCCTCGATGGTGCGTTTGCCCGGGGTGGCGACCACGCTGGGAGTCTGGTCGGTGGTGGAGGGATCCCATGACGGAACCTTCCGCTCGGCACGTTCCAGGTTGGCGGCGTAGGAACACGACTCGCACTCGACGAGACCATCTTCCCCCGAGTCAGCCAGCACCATGAACTCGTGCGAGAAATCGCCGCCGATGGCGCCGGTGTCGGCCTCTACAACCTTGGTCCGGAGTCCGCAGCGGTTGAAGATCCGGACATAGGCATTATACATGGACTGATAACTGGCATCTGCGGCTTCCCAGCTAATATCGAAGCTGTAGGCGTCCTTCATAATGAATTCCTTGGCGCGCATCAGGCCGAAACGGGGTCGGATTTCATCACGGAACTTCGTTTGGATCTGATAGAAAGTTTTGGGAAGCTGGCGGTAGGAATTGATTTGTCGTGCGGCAAGATCGGTAATGACCTCCTCGTGGGTCGGGCCGAGCACCAAGTCGCGCTGCTGGCGGTCTTTGACTTTGAACATGGTCTCCCGCAGGACGTTATAGCGCCCGGATTGTTCCCAGATTTCCCTGGGTTGAAGGGCCGGCATCAGCACTTCCAAGGCACCGGCGCGATCCATTTCCTCGCGCACGATTCGCTCCACGTTTCGAAGGGCTTTGAGACCGAGAGGGAGAAAGGTGTAGAGCCCGCCGCCGAGTTTCATGATCAGGCCTGCCCGCATCATGAGCTTGTGGCTGGGGATTTCGGCATCCTGTGGGGCATCCCGCAGGGTCGGTATCAGAGTTTGGGTCCAATGCATAGAAATGACTTCCTTCTTAGTCTTTTGAAACGGGCGCATTTGACACAAAGAGAACAGGTTATGCAAGAAAATAGAGAAGCAATAAAGCCCCACTCAAATTTTGGACAGCGTGCCATTAAAACCACCTGCACTGATCTGGGCACCACGCAAAATCTTGAAGTTGTCTAAAGTGTGGCGATTGTGATAGATAACATGGTTTTGTGCGATTCAGGATGGCAACAGAAGGGAATAACGAGCATGAAGGACATTGCGGTTAGCGACGTTCGGAACTTTGTGTTGATGGGGCATACGGCGAGCGGTAAAACTACTTTGGCGGATGCGATGCTGTTCAAGATGGGCGTGAACGACAGGTTTGGCTCCGTCGACCAGGGATCGAGCCTCGGCGACTACACCGACGAAGAGAAGGCCAGAAAAACAACGATCTATGCCAAATCCTTTTGTGGCACCTATAAGAGTTCTGACGGCCATAATATGGATATCGTTTTCTGCGATACACCCGGCTATGCCGATTTCTTCGGACAGGTTATTCAAGCGAGCCGTATTGCCGGCGCCGCCTTGATAACGGTGGATGCCCATGCGGGAATCCAAGTCGGCACGATGAAAGCCTGGAAACAAGCTTCTGCTCTGGATATCCCCCGCGCCATCGTGGTGACGGGATTGGATCGCGAAAACTCTCCTTTCGATAAAGTTATGGCAGACATCAAGGCAACCTGGGGGGATCGTTGTATTCCTGTTCTGATGCCGCTGCCTGATGGCAGTGCCGTGGTGGATGTACTGGCCGCGACCGACGTGCCGGCCTCCGTCAGCGCGGCTTTGCTGGAGGCCAAGGGCGCCTTGGTGGAAATGGCTGCAGAAACCGATGACACCCTGATTGAAAAATACCTTGCCGGTCAACCGCTGACTGCCCGGGAAATCGCCGACGGGCTGCGACACGCGGTATTCGATCGCAAGCTGGTGCCCGTCTTTGCCTGTATGGCGCTAAAGAATATCGGGGTGGGTGAATTGCTCGACGGAATTGCAAGGTTCTTCCCGTCGCCTGCCGATCGTCCCATGAAGGATGCTGACGGCAAGCCGATTGACACCTCCCCGACCGCGCCGTTTGTTGGCTATGTCTGGCGTACGGTTAATGATCCGTTTATCGGCCACATGAGTTTTGTCTATGTCTGCGGCGGTACACTGAAGTCCGATATGGAAGTGATGAATGTCGGCAAAGATCAGAAAGAGCGTATTGTCCAGTTTGTATCGCTTAACGGCAAAAAGCAGACGCCGACCACCGAGGCGGAGGCTGGCGATATCGTCGCCATCTCGAAATTAAAGGTGACCACATTGGGTGATGCCCTGTGTCAGGTTCCGGCGAAGGTGACCTTTACCCCGTTTATATTCCCGAATCCCGTGATGTGGTATGCCGTGTCGGCGAAAACGCAGGGAGACGAGGATAAGATCGGGACCGCCTTGCATAAACTCGCGGAAGATGATCCGACCATCCATGTGGAACGTCATGCGGACACCCACGAAACGATATTGGCGGGGATGGGGGACACGCATTTGGCCGTGGCGGTGGAGCGTATGAAGAAGCGGAACAGTGTGGATGTGATTCTGAGCACCCCGAAGATTCCCTACAAGGAAACCATCACCGGACGCGGGGAGGGTCATTACAAGCACAAGAAACAGTCAGGCGGACGGGGGCAGTATGGCGAAGTGTACCTGAAAGTTGAGCCCCTGCTCGGGGATGATAATGAGTGGTTTGTTGACGCCTTGGTCGGAGGCTCGATTCCGCATAATTTTGTGCCGGCGGTTCAAAAGGGTGTGGTCGAGGGAATGTCGAAGGGAAGCCTTGCGGGCTGCGATGTGGTGAAAATCAAATCCACTGTTTATGACGGGTCTTACCATGATGTGGACTCCTCGGAAGTCGCGTTCAAGATCGCCGCCAGCCGCGCGTTTAAAGAGGCGATGAGTAAGGCCAAGCCTGTTCTCCTGGAACCGATCATGTCGGTCAAAATTATGATACCCGAACATTATATGGGTGATGTCAATGGCGATATGAGCCATCGCCGCGGGCGAATTGTCGGCATGGAGGTGGCGGACGGGATGCAGGTCATCATCGCCGATATCCCTCAGTCGGAATTGTTCACGTACTGTGCTGAATTGCGGAGCATGACGGGCGGACGAGGTTCGTTCGAGATGGCATTCGCGCGGTATGATGTTGTGCCCGGCGCTGTGGCCCAGAAGATTATTGCCGCCGCCGCTAAGTTGAAGGAAGAGGATCAGGAGTAATCCCGGCTGGTGAATCCGTTTTCCGAATCGCTGACGCACTGCGAATTGTGTCCCCGTAAATGCGGGGTCAATCGACAGGAGGGGGAGCGGGGATATTGCCGGGCTGGCGGGATCGTTGAGGTATATCGGCATGGGGCGCATCATGGCGAGGAGCCGCCAGTGTCCGGAACCAGGGGATCCGGGACGGTGTTTTTCAGCCGGTGCACGCTTCGGTGTATATACTGCCAGAATTTCCCCTGGAGTCAGGAGGGGCAGGGGCGGGCGGTGCGAGTGGAAGAACTCGAGACGATCTTGAGATCGCTGCATGGTGAGATGTGTCATAATTGGAATCTGGTCAGCCCGACACCTTGGCTGCCTTGGATTTATGACGCTTGGAGCCGGGTTGTGGCGGAGGGGGTCTCGCTCCCGATTGTGTATAACACAAGCGGGTTTGAGAGGGTGGAGCAGTTGCGCGCAATGACCGGATGGGTTAAGGTGTATTTGACGGATCTGCGCTATGCGCAGGCCGGGACGTCGAAAGCCGGTTCGGACTGCGAAGGGTATGTCTCGGCGGCACGGGCGGCGTTGCAGGAGATGTGGCGGCAAACGGGCCCGCTGAAAATGGATGAGGAGGGCGTAGCGGAACAAGGAACGATTTGCCGGTTGCTGGTGTTGCCGGGACGCGCCGATGAGGCGGTGGCCAATCTAGAGTGGCTTGCTGAAGCGGTGGGGACGGAGATCCCCGTGAGCGTGATGGCCCAGTACACACCGGCCTATATGGCTCTGAATGCGGAGCCATGGAGCCGCCGTCCGACTGAAAAAGAATATGGGCGGGTGGTTGAAGCCATGGAGCGGTTAGGGTTCTCTGATGGATGGATTCAGGAGTATGAGGCCCCGACGCATGACAGTTTGGTTGGATTTAAAATGAGTCCGGTTTAGCCGGACATAATACATATCAGGAAAGAGAGGAATGAGATGAGCGGTCATAGTAAGTGGAAGACAATTCAGCACAAGAAGGGCGCGGCAGATGCCAAGCGCGGTAAGATTTTCAGCAAGATGGCCAAAGAATTGATGGTTGTGGCCAAGGCTGGTGGCGGTAATCCCGACACCAATACGGCTCTTCGCAACCTGATTGTTCGGTGCAAGGCATCCAGTATGCCCAATGAAAATATTGATCGCGCGATCAAGAAGGGAACCGGCGAACTAGCGGCTGAAATCATGGAAGATATCACCTACGAAGGGTTTGCCAGTGGCGGCATCGGGGTGGTGGTTAAGGTTTTAACCGATAATAAAAATCGTGCGGCGGCTGAACTTCGCCACATTTTTTCAAAAAACGGATCAAGTCTTGCGGCGCCGGGCGCGGTATCCCGTGGGTTCAAGCGTCGGGGTCAGATCTTCGTGGATGCAAAGGTCATCGAAGAAGACAAGTTGATGGATTTAGTTCTCAATGCCGGCGCTGAGGACATGAGTCTCGATGGCGAGCAGTACGAAATCCTGACCGACCCCAACGCGTTTCAAGGGGTTCTAGATGCCCTTGATAAGGCTGGAATCAAGCACGATGACTCAGCCATACGGCTGGTGCCTGATACCTATGTTTCCGTCACCGACAAAACCGTGGCCAAGGCGGTTATGAAATTTGTAGAGACACTGGAAGATAATGATGACGTTCAGGACGTGTATACAAACATGGATCTGGATGACAGTGTTCTTTCGCAAATTTCGGCGGAGTAATGCGCATCCTCGGGATAGACACCTCGTTGCGCTCAACCGGCGTGGGAGTGGTTGAATCCTGTGCCGGCAAAACGATTGCCATTGAATACGGTCGGATTCATAATTCCGGCCGTCTTTCTTTGTCGGAATGTCTCCGGCGGATTGACGGCGGGATACGGGAGATGATTAAGAGGACCAAGCCGGAATTAGCGGCTATAGAGGATATCTTCTTTGCTAAAAATGCCCGGACGGCCATGGTTCTGGGTGAGGCGCGGGGCGTGGTTATTGCCGCCTGTGCGACCTCCGGGATCCCCGTGTATGAATATGCGCCCCGGCGGGTGAAGCAGTCCGTAACGGGCATTGGGTCTGCCGACAAGGTCCAGGTTCGTAAAATGATCATGGTGGTTCTGGGTTTAAAAGAGGAGCCGCAGGAAGATGCCGGCGATGCGCTTGCAATTGCCCTGTGCCATCTCAATAGTCGCAATCCGATCGCAGAATTGGCCCCAAAACCAATTTAGCGCTCTGAAGGCGAGCGTGAGGAAGTTATGATTACATTTCTTGAGGGAACCATTGACGAAAAAGAACCGACCCATGTGGTGTTGAATGTGGGCGGGGTGGGGTATGAAGTGGTGATTTCCCTCGCCAGTTATGACCGCCTGCCTGCGTCGGGCGATACGGTACGCCTTTTGATATATGACCATATCCGTGAGGATGACCACCGGTTGTTCGGATTCATGACCGCCGATGAGCGGCGGGTATTTACGCTGTTGCTGGGGGTGTCCGGAATCGGCCCCAAGATTGCGCTATCCGCCCTCAGCGGCATGACTGTGCGTGAGATCAAGGTGGCCATCAAGGATGGCGATGTGAAAAGGCTCAGTTCCATTTCCGGGATTGGGAAAAAGACGGCCGAGCGTATGGTGGTCGAACTGCGCGACAAGTTCGGCGCTGGTGAAATGCTTGCCAGTTCAACGGCTGGCGTGGCTGATACGCAGGCGGATATAAAGTTGCGTGACGCGATTCTGGCCCTGATTTCCCTAGGCTACAAGCGCGGCGAAGCCCAGGACCTAGTTCTCCGTGTGATTAGTCAGCCCGATATGTCCGAAGCCAGTGTTGAAGCGATTGTGCGCAAAGCCCTGTCGCCACGCTGAATACGTACTAATTGTCCGCAAAAATGATTAAACATGGAAGGATTCGTTATGAAAACTTGGATTATAGTGTTGATTCTGGCGGTGGTGTGTTTTGGGGTAATTGGATCCGGATACAATCGCATCCAATCCACGGACGAACAGATCAAGGCGGACTGGGCGGAAGTGTTGAACCAGTATCAGCGGCGTGCTGATCTCGTGCCCAACCTGGTGAACGTTGTGAAGGGGTACGCCGCCCATGAAAAGGCGATTTTAACCCAGGTTACAGAGGCGCGGGCCAAGGTCGGCGCGATCCAGGCCACCCCGGAGTTGGTCAACAACCAGGAGGCTTTCGCCAAATTTGAGGCGGCCCAGAGGGAATTATCGAGCAGTCTGGGACGTTTGCTGGCTGTGGCCGAGAACTACCCGCAACTGAAGGCGGACGGTGTTTTTCGTGATCTGCAGGCGCAGTTGGAAGGAACCGAAAACCGGATTGCTGTGGCCCGCAACCGTTACATAGAAGCGGTAAAGGGTTACAATATCACGGTACGTTCATTCCCGGTGAATCTCATCGCCAAAACGTTCGGTTATTCAATCAAGCCAACGTTTGCAGTCGAGAGCGAAAAGGATCTGGCTAAGCCCCCCACGGTTGACTTCAAATGAACCTCGGCAGGCTGCGCGTTGTCGCGTTTCTGGCGGCGTTGTTTATCACGGCGGGGACGTTCGCCTCGCCCGTGCCGGTGCCAACGTTAAAAAGCCGCGTGACGGATCTGACGGGAACCTTGACTTCTGGGCAATGCCGGCAACTTGAGGAAACGCTTCAGCAGTTTGAGTCTGTTAAGGGCTCACAGGTGGTTGTCTTGATTGTTCCCACCACGGGCGAAGAAACGGTCGAGCAATACGGCATCCGGGTTGCAGATCAGTGGAAAATCGGACGGAGTGGGGTCAATGACGGCGTCATTCTGCTGGTCGCAAAAAATGATCATACCCTGCGTATCGAGGTGGGGCGCGGCTTGGAAGGGGCGCTTCCCGATGCGACGGCCAGTCGGATTATCAACGAAATCGTAGTACCCTCATTCAAAAAAGGCCATTTCTTTGATGGAATTGAAGCGGGGGCCGGGAAGATCATCAAGGTAATCCAAGGGGAACCGCTGCCGGAACCTGCTGCGACTGCGAAACGTTACAAAGCGATAATCGATCCGATTTTTCCTTTTCTTTTTATAGGGATACCACTGGTCATGTCTTTTTTTGGCTTTTTAGGATCCATTATTGGCTATTTGGGGGCTGGGCTCATTGGCGGTGGCATCATGGGGGTGGCGACGTATTGGATGTGTGGAGAGTTGATGGGGGGTATTATTTTTGGAGTGTTCTTTTTCGTGTTTTGTACCCTCATAGCCGCCTCCAATGGTCGGAACGGCCGTAGGGGTAGCGGAAGTTGGAGCAGTGGCGGTTTTAGTGACGGTGGGAGCTTTGGTGGAGGTGGGGGCGGTTTTAGCGGTGGCGGCGGAAGTTTCGGTGGTGGTGGCGCCTCGGGGCGGTGGTGAGGTCATGATATGAATTTTGGACGCATTTTGAGACATCTTTGGACACCTCAGCGAAGTGTTCACCGGGCATTTCCGAAGTCTGTGATGACTGCCATCGGGGCGGCAGTCAAAACGAGTGAGAGCCAGCATCGCGGCCAGATCCGTTTTGCGGTGGAGAGTGTTCTGGATTGGCGGAGGTTGGTTCGTGATGTGCCGCCGCCTGAACGGGCGCTGGAAGTTTTCTCGCGGCTCCGCGTGTGGGATACCGCCGAAAACAACGGGGTTTTGATCTATCTCCTGCTTGCCGACCGCCATGTCGAAATTGTAGCTGACCGGGGAATTCATGCGCGCGTGGGGACGGAAGGATGGGAGCTGATCTGTCGTTGCATGGAACAAAACTTCTCCGCCGGTCACTTTGAAGAGGGGATCTTGCGGGGCATTCAAGAGGTTACCGAAATTCTCGTTCAAGAATATCCGTCGTCTGGTCCCGCAAACAACGAATTACCCGATGAGCCGGTGCTGCTGAAATGAAAAGTGACGTCATCGTGGAGCGGTTAAAGTCGCTGGCGAATCCGAAAGATGCTAAAAATCTTCAATGGTATTTCAAGACCGGGCCGGGCGAGTATGGTGAAGGCGATGTGTTCATAGGGATTCGGGTGCCGGCCATCCGGAGGCTGGTGAAGGAGTATAAGGCGGTTGACGAGCGGACTATTTTGGGGTTGCTGGCTTCCCCGATTCATGAGGCGCGATTGCTGGCTCTGTTGATTCTGGTGCGGCAATTCGACTTCGAGACCCCATCGGCGCGCGCCCGGATCTACCGGTTCTATCTGGCCCACACGGATCGCATCAATAACTGGGATTTGGTCGATTTATCCGCCCCGACGATTGTGGGCGGGTATCTCCTTGAGCGTTCGCACCGCCCGCTGTTTCGGTTGGCCAAATCGAAGTCCCTTTGGGAACGGAGAGTGGCGGTATTGGCCACATTTGCCTTCATCCGGTGCAATAGTTTTGATGATTCCCTGTCGCTCGCCGATCTGCTGCTTCATGACCGGCACGACCTCATCCACAAAGCGGTGGGGTGGATGTTGAGAGAAGTAGGGAAGCGGGATCAAGCCGTTCTGGAGAGCTTTCTGGCCCCTCGGTGCAGGGATATGCCCCGCACAATGTTGCGCTACGCCATTGAGAAATTTTCAGAAGCCATGCGCAGCAAATATATGGGGCGTTGTTCCCTTTGCAGCATGTTGTGAGGTAAATGGGTGCGGCGCCATTTGGAAAAGGCTGGTCAGTTTTATCCTAATCTGGCACCATGCGTTATCTTAAAGCAGTGAAGGGTGAGACTCGGCTGTATGGCCAGAGTGAGTATAGAGTGTGGATGGGAATCATGAGTAAAGCAATTGATGTGGGTAAGGTTGGGGTGGGGGCGAAACGTCCTTTGGTGTTGATCGCGGGCCCCTGTGTGATTGAGAGTCGTGAGGGGTGTCTGGAGATTGCCGGGAAGCTGTCCCGTCTCGCGAAAGCCCAGAAAATTTCCCTGATTTTCAAGGCGTCCTATGACAAAGCAAACCGATCATCCCTCCGTTCCTACCGAGGTCCCGGTTTAGAGCGTGGCCTTGAAATTCTGGCAGAAGTTAAGGCGCGTTACGGGATTCCGGTGCTGACAGATGTCCACACTGCGGAAGAGGCGGCGCGGGCAGCCACCGTGGTGGATATTATTCAGATCCCCGCGTTTCTCTGCCGGCAGACGGATTTGGTTGTGGCTGCCGGGGAAACGGGGATCCCTGTGAACGTCAAGAAAGCTCAATTCATGGCGCCGGGCGATATGCGCAACGTGATCCAGAAAATCGAGTCCACCGGCAACAAGAAGATCATCCTGACGGAACGAGGGGTTTCGTTCGGATACAACAACTTGGTTGCCGATATGCGGAGTCTGCTTGTGATGCGTGAGTTTGGCTACCCGGTGATTTTTGATGCGACCCACAGTGTACAACGACCCGGGGGCGCGGGGGACCGGACTGGTGGGGACGGGTGCTGGGCGCCCGCTCTGGCCCGTGCGGCCGTGGCCACAGGGTGCGATGGTGTCTTTATTGAAACCCATGTCAAGCCCGAGGAGGCGTTGTCGGACAGGGATAATACCATCGCGTTCTCGGCCATGGGGCAGTTGTGGCGGACCTTGAGGAAAATTGATGATGTGGTGCGTCTTGCCTAATGTCCTATTCAGATTTCTGATCCTGTCAATCATCGCCTGCGGGACTCTGGCGGTCGCGCAGCTTCCCGACGTGGGGGAGCGAGAGATAGACGGATTTCGAATCCCTGAATTTGATCTGAACGGAGTTCTGAAATCCGAGATCTACGGAAAGAAGGCCAAGATGCTCCCCGACAATAAGATCAGGATTACGGAACTCCAGATTATCATGTATAAAAAAAAGACTGTGGGCAGCCAGACGAATGAAGTGGATGCGGTTCTGACGTCGGAGCATTGTACGGTGGATCAGAAGACCAAAAACGCTTTCTCGAATGCCGAGATGAAGATCGTGAGGGAAAACGTGGTGATTACGGGAAAGGGGTTCAGGTGGTCTGCCGAAGGCCAGCGAATTGAGATTCTGAACAACTTCCACATGGTGATGGTGGGGCGCGCCAAGGTCTGGCCCCTATTGAAGGAGACTAAGTGATATGAAAACTTTGCACGTAAAGGTGTTGGCCGGTGGCCTGGCCCTGATGGTGGCGGGGATGGCCCACGCCCAAGAGCAGACGGCAACCGGAGCGGGAGGGTTGACCATGGGCAGCGGGGCTAACGAAACGCATGTCATGTCCAGGCGGGCGGATTATGATATCTTAAAGAATATTCTCGTTCTCGATGGTGACGTGGTGGTGAAAGATCCCCGGGTCACGATCATGGCGGATCAAATTACCATGCAGATGAGCACCAACCGCGAACCCGAGGTGGTGACGGCCGTGGGCGATGTTAAAATCGAACAGGATTTGGATTCGGCGCCGACGATTGGCAAGAGGGGTCCGCCTATCAAAGGTTTTCGCAGGGCCACTTGCGGGCATGCGGTGTATAGTGTCCGCTCTGGAATCACCGTGTTGACCGATAAGCCCGTAATCACTCAGGAAGGGATGACCTTACGAGGATCGCGTATCATGTACAGCCGGGATCAGGATAAGGTTCACATTGATAATTCCTCGGGAATATTTATTCCGGGGGAAGGGAAAAGTGACCTCGGCGACATCATGAAGCCCAAGACTCTGGTCAAGCCACAGAAGTGAGGATGCCAGTGGATCCGTTAATCAGAACCGAGGAACTCGTCAAGGCGTATCGTGGGCGCACGGTGGTACAGGGCGTCAGCGTCAACGTCAATGCTGGCGAAATTGTCGGCTTGCTGGGGCCCAATGGCGCCGGGAAAACGACCACCTTTTACATGATAGTCGGCCTGATCAGCCCGACCCAAGGAAAAATATATTTCAAGGGTAAGGACATTTCGGCAAAGCCCATGTTTGAACGGGCGAGGATGGGGATGGGCTATCTGGCCCAGGAGCCGTCCATTTTTCGGAAACTAACCGTAGCGGAAAATATCATGGCGATTTTGGAAACCCGGAATCTCGACTTCCGCCAGCGGAAGAAACGCCTGGGCGAGTTGATGGAGGATCTTGGGATTTCCGGCTTGGCCAAGCAGAAGGCCTTCACGTTAAGCGGCGGTGAACGGCGGCGGCTTGAAATTGCCCGCGCCCTGGTGACCGAGCCAGCCATGATATTATTGGACGAACCTTTCAGCGGCGTTGATCCGCTGGCCGTGTATGATGTGCAGGAGATTATCAAGAACCTGAAGCAACGTGGGTTAGGAATTTTGATTACGGATCACAGCGTCAGGGAGACCTTGTCTATTGTGGATCGGGCTTACCTTATTTGCGAGGGACGGGTGTTGCGAGAAGGAACTAGTGAGTTCCTGATTCATGATGAAGTCAGTCGGGAGTTGTATTTGGGTTCACGATTCAGTATGTAAGCGGCGGGAGGACAAAAAATGGCAATTGAAATTACAGGTAGACACGTTGAAGTGAGTGACAGTATGCGGGATTACGCTGGGAAGCGGCTGGATAAGCTGGTTGCCGAATTTCCCCGGATCGACAAGGTTCATGTGATTCTGGATATCCAGAAATTCACGCATCTTGCCGAGGTGATTGTACACGCGGCCCGCCACATCCAATTGGAGGGCAAGGCGAGTTCGGAGAATATGTACGCTTCGATTGATGAAGCCGTTGACAAGGTCGAGGTCCAGTTGCGGAAGACCCTTGATAAACGGCATGAGCATAAGGGGAATAGCAAACTTCGCGACCTCGAACCCACGTCGGAAAAAGACTGACGATGAGCGAGTCGCCCGGAGAAAAAATAGTCGTCACGGTGGGCGATTTCCTGAAAGCCGGAAAAGAGCGGCTTGAACTGGATTTGGTGGCGGGAGCCTCCGGCGTGACCCGCCGGATTGATGAAGCCGCCATCAATAGGCCTGGCTTGGCCCTGACCGGCTTTTATCAGTATTTTGCCCCTCGGCGCATTCAGATCCTTGGGCATGCCGAGATGGCTTATCTGGCCGCGATGCCGGATGCCGGGCGATACGATTGTTTGAAACAACTGTTCTCCCACCACGTGCCGTGCGTGGTGGTTACCCGTCGGCATCGGGTATTGCCTGAGCTCATGAAACTGGCGGAGGAATCCCGTATCTCGGTGTTGCGGACGCCCCTGATTACCAAGAATTTCATCAATGGGGCCACCATTGTCATGGAAAACCTGATGGCGCCCAGGATGGTGATTCAGGGAACGATGGTGGAGATTCTGGGCGTTGGGGTGCTGCTCGTTGGGAAAGCCGGAGTGGGTAAGAGCGAAACAGCCCTAGCCTTGATCAAGAAGGGGCATTGCCTGGTGTCTGACGATGTGACTGCGCTAAGGGTAGACAGTTCAGGCGATGTCATCGGTTCCCCGGTTGGAGTGATTCGTTACCATATGGAAATTCGTGGGTTGGGAATTATTCATGTCCCGAGCCTGTTTGGTGTGGCCTCGGTTCGAAATGAGAAACGGTTGGACTTGGTGATCAACCTGTGCAGCCCTGATATGATCGCTGCAGAGGATAGGAGCGGGCAGATCTCAGCGAAGCGAAGCATTCTGGGAGTGGATATTCCCAGTATTGAGATCCCGGTCGCGCCCGGGCGGGATGTGGCTAATATTGTGGAAGTGGCGGCGCTTGACCAGATGCTGAAGCGTCTGGGACATGATGCGGCCAAGGAATTGGATGACAAACTCATTGCTGTGCTGGCCGGAGAAAATAAAGACAATGAGTAGTTCCGGTAATAAGGGCAACTCCGTTGGCAGGATTCTGGTTCGTGAAGTGAAGATCCAGAACAGGCTCGGACTTCATGCCCGTCCAGCGGCGCTTTTTGTCAAGGCCGCCTGCCGGTTCGTTTCAGACATTACCGTCGAAAAAGGGTGCAGCAAGGTGTCTGGGAAGAGCATCATGGGACTTATGACCCTTGAGGCCGGTTTTGGGACGGTTCTGAAACTGACGGCAGACGGTCCGGATGCCGAAGCAGCCCTGGATGAAATCCAATTATTGATGAATAATAAATTTTTTGAGAGCTGATCAACTTGCGAAACTTGAATTAGTCAAGTGATTCAGGTAAAATTTTTCTTTTGTTTCAGTAAGAGCGCTGGGAGAACAAAAAAGGGGAATCATTATGAGCGATAGATACTTGTTTACATCAGAGTCAGTTTCAGAAGGACATCCCGACAAGGTTGCGGACGGGATTTCGGATGCGATTTTGGATGCCAACCTGAAGCAGGATCCGAAGGCCCGTGTGGCCTGCGAAACGCTGGTCAGTACCGGACTTGTGGTGGTTGCCGGTGAAATCACGACCAAGGCGATCGTTAATTTTGCGGATATTGCCCGCGAAAAAATCAGAAAGATCGGGTATACGAATGCCGAACTCGGTTTTTCCGCCGACAGTTGCGCTGTTATGGTTTCGATTGACCGACAGTCCCCCGATATTTCCCAGGGCGTCACAACGGGGCAGGGCCTTTTCAAGGAACAGGGAGCTGGCGATCAGGGCATGATGTTCGGGTATGCCTGTGACGAAACCCGTGAACTGATGCCCATGCCGATCATGTTCGCGCATCGTTTGACCTATGCGTTGTCGAAAGCGCGCCGGAACGGGGTTCTTCCCTACTTGCGCCCTGATGGCAAGTCTCAGGTGACCATTGTGTATGAGAATGGACGCCCCGTGCGTGTGGACACGGTCGTTGTGTCCTCGCAGCACAGTCCGGATGTCTCCTATAAGGCGCTTAAGGAAGGCATCATTGAGGAAATTATCAAAAAAGAAATCCCGGCGAAACTGCTTAAGAATACGCGCTTTTTGATCAATCCTACAGGGCGTTTTGTCATTGGCGGCCCTCATGGCGACAGTGGATTGACCGGTCGCAAGATCATTGTGGATACCTACGGCGGAATGGGGCGGCACGGAGGCGGGGCGTTCTCCGGCAAGGATCCCTCCAAGGTGGATCGCAGTGCGGCGTACATGGCCCGTTACGTGGCCAAAAATGTCGTGGCGGCGAAATTGGCCCGGCGTTGCGAACTTCAGGTGGCTTATGCCATCGGGTATCCGGATCCCGTATCGGTTCATGTGGACACGTTTGGCACGGGCACGGTCAGCGATGCCAAGATTATCAAGGCCGTCAAAGCCGTGTTCGGGCTGAAGCCCGCAGAGATTATCAAGGAATTGGATTTGCTCCGTCCAATCTATGAAGCGACTTCATCTTACGGTCACTTCGGGCGTACGAGCCATCTTGATTCTTTTACCTGGGAACGTGTGGACAAAGTCGCAGCGTTGTTGGCGGCTGTGTAACATAAGGAAGGTCACTATGGCGACAATGGACATTCAGGAAATCATGAAGTTGCTGCCCCACCGGTATCCTTTTCTCCTGGTGGATCGGATCATCGAATGCGACGAGCAGCGCCGCATCGTAGGCATCAAGAACGTGACGATTAATGAACCTTTTTTTCAGGGGCATTTCCCTGGTGTCCCGGTGATGCCCGGGGTGTTGCAGATTGAAGCCATGGCGCAGACGGGCGGGATTCTTATCAATCGCATTTCCAATGCAGGCGAGAGGGTCCCGTTCTTCATGTCAATTGACAAGGCCAAGTTTCGTCGCGTGGTGAAACCCGGCGACCAGATGCGGATCGAGATCGATATCATCACCCACAAAACCAAGGTGGCGCGATTCGTCGGTAAGGTTCTTGTGGATGGCGAGTTGGCATCGGAAGCCGAATTGATGTGCATGCTGACGAATCAGAAGGTGCCGGCATGACCGCCATTCATCCTTCAGCGATTGTGCATGAAGGCGCCCTGCTGGGCGTGGAGGTCGAGATCGGGCCGTACAGCATCATTGGCCCGAATGTGAAAATCGGCGACAGGACGAAGATCATGCCGCAAGTTTTTCTCGACGGCCATACGACACTCGGAGCCGGTTGCACGGTTTTCCCCTTTGCCAGTATTGGCAGCCAGACACAGGACCTTAAGTTCAAGGGGGGGGCAACCTATGTCGAGATCGGCGACCAGACGACGTTGCGGGAATATGTGACCGTCAACTCTGGGACGGCGGATGGCGAGGTCACCCGGGTGGGATCGAATTGCCACATTATGGCGTATTGCCATGTGGCGCACGGCAGCAAAGTTGGCAATCGCGTGATCATGGCCAATAATGCCTCCCTGTCCGGAGATGTTCTGATTGAGGATGATGTCGTGATCGGAGGCATGTCCGGGGTTCATCAATTTACCCGAATCGGCGCCTTTGCCATGATTGGCGGTATGGCTAAGATCACACAGGATGTGCCGCCGTATATGCTGGTGGACGGAAATCCCTCCGGTGTACATGGGATTAATTCCATCAAGCTTCAGCGGTTGAATGTACCGGCCGAGACGATCGCAATCATCAAGAAAGCTTTCAAAATTCTTTACCGGGACGGACTTTCCACCCGGCAGGCGATGGAGCGGATTCGGGCAGAACTGACGATGAGTCCCGAGATTGAACGGCTGGTCAGGTTCATCGAAACCTCGGAGCGGGGCATCATCAAGTGATCGGACCAAGCAAGCTGCTGCAGACCCTGCTCAAAACATCCCGGACGTTGTTTTTCATGGTCGGCAGAAGCCTTGTTATATTCTTTTTATTTACGGCCATTTTGACTTGTGCCGCAGATGAGCGGCCCCTAGCCGTGTCTTCCCCGCAGGCGACGGTTGACTTCACGTTCAGCCAGGTGGATGTCCGCTCTTTCGTGAAGATCATCGGCGAGATTACCGGTCGTCGGTTTCTTGTGGATGAGGCCGTGAAGGGGCAGATTACGGTGGTCGCCCCCCGTGTTCCCGTCGCCGAAGCGTATCAGCTGTTTACCAGAATTCTGGAGACAGTGGGTTGTGCTGTCGTCGAGGATGGCTCTCTCTATCGGGTTGTTGTGCTGCCTTCCCGCACCATCGTTTCCGCTCCGGTCATAGGAGAGAGCGGGGCGATTGAGGGGAATGGCGTGATTACCCGTGTAATCCGCCTTAAATATACCAATGTTTCTGACCTGCGGAAAATTATCGACACGCTTACAGGCCGTGAGAAGGGCGCTTCCGCCGCCATTGTGGAATCGTCAAATCACATCATTCTGACCGATACGGTTGGCAATATCCGGCGCTTTGAGCAAATTATTGCCGAGATTGACAAGGCTGGGGTGGGGACCATGAGTGAAGTGGTCTTTTTGAAAAATGCCGATGCGGCGGAGTTTGTGCGGCAATACAACCAGGCAATTGGGCCGCGCCCTATGATCCGTGAAGGGGTGCCGGCCCCGCGGGGGAGCGAATTGGTGATGGTCTCAACTCCGCAGTCGAACAGCATCATCATGATCGGGCCGGCGGCGGAAATCGCCGCGGTGAAGAAACTCCTTGAGCAGGTGGATGTCGAGACCAGTACCGGCGGAGGCAACCTTCACGCCATTTTTCTGAAGTATATCAGCGCCGATGAGGCCGCCAAGAGTCTGAACGCCCTGTTGGAACGGTCGCTTGGCAAGGAGCCGCCCAAAGCCGGGGAACGGCGAAAACTTTCCGTGGCGGCCAGCACCGCCAACAACGCCCTGCTGGTGGATGCCTCCCCGATGGACTTTCAGCTCTTGCAGACGTTGGTCATGGAACTAGACCAGCTTCAGGATCAGGTTCTGATTGAGGTGGTGATTGCCGAGGTGAGCGCCGACGAGTCGCTGGATGTGGGCGTTGAGATGACCGCGCTGAATTCGCCGACCAAGGTCGGGGATTCGGTGATTCAGGGGAGCACCCGGTTAAGCGACAATCCAGGCAGTATCAACGATGTAATTCAAAACGGGGTTTTCCCGCGGGGAATCATGTTGGGGGTGGCGCGTGGATCCCGTTTGGACAGCAGTGGCAACGTGGTGTCCGGCTATCCGGGACTAATTAATCTGAACGCCCTGCAGGCCAAGGGGAAGGTTAAAATCCTGTCGAGTGTCCCCTTGGTTTCGCAGAACAACAAGGAAGCCAGCGTGAGCGTGGTGAACAACATCCCGATTCTGAAATCCACGATCCAGGGTGGTTCCGGGACGGCCCGCGATGTCATCCAGAACATTGAACGTATGGATGTGGGGATCAAGCTAAAACTGACCCCGCATGTCAACCCCTCCAATGAAGTTTGCATGGTGTTGAATCCCAGCATTGAAGCCATCATTGACGCTGGGGCGGCGGGCTCCTACACGCCGACCATAGCCAAGCGCGAGGTTTCCACCACGGTGACCGTGCCGGATGGGAGGACGATTGTGATCAGTGGGTTGATACGTGAAGATCGTTCCAATATCGTTCGTAAGATTCCCCTTCTTGGGTCAATTCCGTTGATAGGAATATTGTTCCGGCATACGGTGGAGAGTAAGAATCGAACCAACCTGATTATCTTTGTGACCCCCCACGTGATGTCAACCGAGGCAAACGCGAAAGCGGCCACAGACCTGTGGAGCCGGAAAACAGGCCTGAACGTCACCAACAATGATGCGTCAGTGACCGGCCCGCCTGATCCTTCGTTGTAATAGTATTTTTCTTACTCCAGCCGCGGGTTGAGAAACCCGGTGTTCGGGTCGGTGATTTTATGCAGGTATGTCAGCAGTTCCCGGTCATACTCGGCATCGGCATCCAAGCCCATTTCCCGGTAGATGCCACGCAGGCGGTAGTAGCTTTCCTCAGCTTCGCGGGCGCTGCCGTAACGATGGCTGGGATCGGGATGAAGAAAGCGTTTGAGTAATTTCACGACGCGTTTGCTTTTTTGGATGTGGGGCGGGAGCATGGTCTCCACCCGGTCAAACAGGGTAAGTTTGAATTTCAGCAATTCTTCGTCATTCATGTCCATGCAGGCTTGTAAAGATTCGCCGCAGAGCATTTCCAGGGCTACCAGTCCGGCGCTAAAAAGGTCAGTCTGGGCTCGGCCCGGTTCCAGACGGTGGGTCTCTGGAGCCATGTAGATGGGGCTGCCTAGCAGAATGCTGATTTTTTCGCCCACCTCGACCGCGCGTCCAAAATCGACCAGTTTCACCGAACCCATCCGGTCAATCATGATGTTGGATGGCTTGATGTCGGCGTGAAGATAGTCGGCATCATGAAGCACCATCAATCCCATGAGGATTTTTCGCAGGATATAGAGTGCCACACCAGGCTGGAGCATAAAGCGCGCCTCTTCCAGGCGGAACAGGGTGCTCATGAAGTGATCCCATTCCTCGTCTGTAGACTGGCTTCTGGCAATGGCGAGATGGGAGCCACTCAGCAAATATTGCAAATCGATGCCGTCAATCACGGCCATTTGAAGGTATCCGATGCCGCCGGATTCATCATAGGTGTCGCGTGTGACCAGGTTGTCACTGTGAACGGGTTGCAGTTTTGATACCTGGCTGGCCAGACGCCCCATATCCGTCCAATATTTCTCGGATGATGAATAGATGCCCGGATTGTGGAGTTTGATGGCATGGCGGGTAAGGCAGCCACGGCCTCCTTGGCGCGTGGCGAGGAACACGATGCCTTGCCGACCTTTCCCCAATTCGCGAGAAAAATGGTAGGGGACGGGGTGGTGAATGCTCCGGCTTTGGATAATAGAATGGTAATGCGTTATTAGGCGGCCCATATCGGGATCAACCGCAGGGGGGGGCGATCCACACTCCAGAACGGTTTGTTCGTCCAGAACGGTTTCCTCGTCTTTGGGTTCAATCAATTTCGTTCTCATGAATTTGATGAACCCTATCACAGCGGATTCTGGCTGGCAATCCCAGCTCTAATGACCTACAGTCTCCCCCCTGTCGGAGAGCCGCCCGGAGCCGGGTGTTGAATGAGGAATCATCTATGCAGTGGTTGATAAAAAAAATAGTCGGGACCAAGAATCAGCGTGATGTGAAGAAAATGCAGCCGCTGGTGGCCCGGATAAATGAGTTTGAACAGCAGTGCCAATCGTTTACCGAGGAGCAACTCAAGGCCAAGACCCAGGAGTTCAGGGATCGGCTGGCGCGTGGGCAGACCTTGGATGACATACTTTGCGAAGCCTTTGCGGTGGTCAAGAACGCCTGCCGCCGGTTGTGTGGAACACGATTCGAGGTTTGCGGCCATGAGTTGACTTGGGAGATGGTGCCATTTGACACCCAACTGATGGGCGGGATGGCCTTGCACCATGGGAAGATTGCCGAAATGGCGACCGGTGAAGGGAAGACCCTGGTGGCGACGTTGCCGCTCTATCTGAATGCACTGGGCGGGGGCAACGTTCACCTTGTTACCGTAAACGATTACCTTGCCCGGCGCGATTCCCAGTGGATGGGCCTGGTGTTTCAATATCTTGGCCTTTCGGTCGGCTGCATTCAGAACCAGATGAATTCAGAGGAACGTCGCGCGGAATATTCGAAGGATATCACCTACGGCACGAATAGCGAGTTCGGCTTCGACTATCTTCGTGACAACGGCATGGCGTGGCGCGCTGAGGATCAGGTTCAACGGGGGCATTTCTATGCCATCGTCGACGAGATTGACAGCATTCTGATTGACGAGGCCAGGACTCCGCTGATTATTTCCGGTCCGGCGCCTGTTTCTTCGCACCAGTATTTTGAAGTCAAGCCACGCGTGGAGCGTCTGGTGCGCCGCCAATCGGAATTATGCAGCACCATGATTATTGAGGCACGAACGGCCATCGAGGCAAAGAATGACGACCTAGCTATGCAGAAGCTTTACCAGGTTCATCATGGCATGCCCAAGCACAAACAATTAATGCATCTTCTCGAGGAACCCTCCGTACGGCGTCTGCTGGAGAAGGTCGAGGGCATGATGCTAACCGATATGTACAAGGAGCAGGCGCGTGCTCTTCGAGAGGAACTCTTCTTCAACATTGACGAGAAGGGGCACGATGCCACGTTGACGGAAAAGGGCTGTGAGGAAATGAGCCCCTCTGATCCTGACGCGTATGTGCTGCCTGACCTGGTGTCGGTCATGTCCGATATCGATGGCGATGCCAGCCTTTCCGAAACCGACCGGGCGAAGAAGAAGTTGGAGTTTCAGGAACGGGTGGCCCAGCGAAGCGAGCGCATCCATAATGTGGATCAATTGATTCGAGCCTACTGCCTGTACGAAAAAGATGTGCAGTACGTGGTGCAGGACAATCAGGTGCTGATTGTGGATGAGTATACCGGACGCATCCTGCCTGGGCGCCGCTGGAGTGACGGGCTGCATCAGGCTGTGGAGGCCAAGGAAGGCGTCAAGATTGAACGGGAAACCCAGACGCTTGCCACGATTACAATTCAAAACTATTTTCGCATGTACAAGAAACTTGCCGGCATGACCGGCACCGCCGAGACGGAGGCCGATGAATTTCATCAAATTTACAAGCTCGATGTGACAGTCATTCCCACGAATCGGCCGGTGCGGCGGGTGGACAATAATGACGTGGTATACAAGACCCAGCGTGAAAAATTCAAGGCGATCGTGGATGAGATCGCCGAATGCCATACCCGAGCCCAACCGGTGCTGGTGGGAACCATCTCGGTTGAAACTTCCGAATTGTTAAGCCGCATGTTGAATCGGGCCAAGATCCCCCATAGTGTCCTGAATGCCAAGAACCACGAGCGTGAAGCCGATATTGTGGCCCGTGCGGGCCAGAAGGGGGCGGTGACCATTGCGACCAACATGGCAGGGCGAGGCACCGACATTAAGCTGGGCGAAGGGGTGATCTGGGTGCCCCGCGATGTGATCCAGTCCCAACTCACGTTGGGCGACAAACTAAACGGCAGTAGTTTGAAGGAGCAGTTGCGCGAAAAGCCCTGCGGACTCTACGTCATCGGCTCCGAAAGGCATGAGTCGCGGCGTATTGACCGTCAGTTGCGCGGACGTTGTGCGCGTCAGGGAGATCCCGGTATGTCGCGGTTTTATGTATCGCTGGAAGACGACTTGATGCGGTTGTTCGGCTCAGAGAGGATTGCCAGTTTCATGGAGAAGTTCGGGATGGAGGAGGGGGAGATGCTGGAACACCGGATGCTCAATCACTCCATTGAAACGGCCCAACGCCGTGTCGAGCAGCAGAATTTTTCAATCCGCAAACGGACCCTTGAGTACGATGATGTAATGAACAAACAGCGGACGATCATCTACACGTTTCGCGGGGATATCGTGCGGGGCGTAAACACCCGTGAGCAACTGTATGATGTGATCTATGATGTGCTCTCAAGTCATGTTGAAGCCATGCTGCAGGGCGGAAAAGAAGACGCCAGCGAGGCGTTTCTGATCTGGGTGCACAGCACCTTCCCGATCGCCGTTAAGCGCGAGGAGTTGAGTCTGGGCAAGGATGACTTGGACAAGGTGACCGATCTGATTTTCGATAAAGTCAGGGATGTCTATGAGCAAAAGGTGGCGGCCGAGGGGGGCGACCTGATGCAGAATGTGGAGCGCCAGGTGATGCTGCAGGCGATTGATCTGCACTGGCAGGATTACCTGCGCGGCATTGACGGATTGCGGCAGGGCATCGGGATGCGCGCGTACGGCCAGCGTGACCCGCTGATCGAATACAAGCGTGAGGCGTATGATATGTTTGCCACGCTGATGGATGATATCCGGGAGGACATTTGCGAGAAAATATTCAGGGCCTCTGCCCAGATTCTGGCATTTGAGCGCATGATGCGCCAGATGCCCACGCAAACGATTCATGACGGGGTTGCGGTGCTGGGGCAGTCGGGTGAATCCACCACCCTAGCCGGCAAACCCACTGTGCGGGGTGGCGATGCCGCCATGCAGGCCGCCTTAAAGGCCGCGTCGGTTCCAGTTCAGCGCACTACCGCGAAAGTCGGCCGTAACGATCCCTGTCCCTGCGGCAGCGGGAAGAAGTACAAGAAGTGCTGTGGGGAGAATGCTTGATGGGGGGGCGGAAGTTGGCCCTTGGCGGCGTGTGGCGTTGGCTGGCCGCCGCAGCATCCGGCCTGCTGCTGGCCTTCTCTTTCCCACCCTTTGACTCGGGGCAAATTGCCTGGGTGGCGCTGATTCCGCTATTGCTGGCCGTGTTGCATGCTCCTGATGAGGGGCGCAATGCTGTCAGGTTTTCCTTTAAAATCGGCATGACGGCCGGCCTCGTTTTCTGGCTTGTCGCCATGAGCTGGCTCTTCCGTCTATTCGAGACCTCCTCGGCGCCCGCCTTTTTGATCCTGATCGGCTGGCTGCTGCTCTCCGCGTATTGCGCCCTCTATATGGGAGTATTTGCCATGTCCGTGGCTTGGGTGGCCCGGGCCATTGGCACGAAGAAACTCTGGCAGACGATGGTTCTGACCTTCCTTATTCCCGTGTTGTGGGTGGGGGGTGAGATGTTTCGTTCGATTCTGTTCACCGGGTTTCCCTGGAACCTGCTGGCGATTTCCCAGTACCGGAATGTCGTGCTGATTCAATGCGCGCAATGGGTTGGCGCGCCGGGAATTTCGGCGGTGGTGATGCTGGCCAACACGGGGTTGGCGTTTACGATTTGGCGATATATCCCGCCGAATGCGCAGAAAACATACAAGCCGCATCTTGAGTTGTTTGTCGCCCTGATGGGCGTTGCGTTCTGTGTTCGGACCGGTGTGATCATGATCCGGCAGAATGCCCCTTTGAGCGGAGAGGTCACCATTGCCGCTATTCAGCCGGCCATCCAGCAGGTGACAAAATGGACGGACGAGCAAGTGAACACAATCCATGCTACCTTCAGGGACCTGACGCATTTGGCGTTGATGGATGCGTCAGGAAAGCCCGATCTCATTATCTGGCCCGAGACCGCCACGCCCTATTGCGTTATGGATGAAACAGGCTCGTCGAAGGATTTGGTTGAGGAAATGAGCCGGGGAGGCTCTCCTTTGTTGGTGGGCTCGATGGATGAGGTCAACCTCGGGGCGGAAACAGTGTGTTATAATGGAAGTTTCCTGTTCGGAACCAACGGGGTTATGTCGAGGCACTACTATAAGCAGCGTCTAGTGCCGTTTGGTGAATGTATTCCCCTGAGCGGGATGTTCCCTTGGTTGGCCAAACTGGCGCCGATGGGCTGGAACTGCAGCGCTGGAAGCGAAGCCACGGTTTTCACGATGGAAGGGACTCCCGATTGGGCTTTCTCCTGTCTGATTTGTTTTGAGGACAGTATGGCCGATTTGTCGCGTGCCGCTGTTAAGCGGGGAGCACGATTGCTGGTAAATCAGACGAATGATGCCTGGTTTGACCGATCGGCCGGACCGGAGCAGCATTTGAGTCAGTGTGTGTTCCGGTGTGTGGAAAATCGTGTGTCGGCCGTACGAGTGGCCAATTCCGGGATTTCCTGCTTGATTGAGCCCACCGGGCGGATTGTGGAACAGACGGAGAACGGCCCCGGAAAACTACCTGAGCCGCGGGTATTGCGTTTGCAGGTGACGATCCCAGGGGAAGGCTTTGAATTGACGCTCTATACAAAGTATGGCGACTGGCTGTTCGGCATTCCCTGCGGGGTTGTCGCCGCCGTGTGTTTTGTGTTAGCGTTTGTGGCCGCACGGCGAAAGAAGTTGCCGAATCGGATGGAGAAGACAGATCATGAATGAAGATATTCAGGGCCGCATTCTAAAAATGCGGGAGAAGACCGAAGAGATGCGAGGTTATCTTTGACGTCGCCAAACGCAAAGCCACGTTGAATGAACTGGAAGCCCAGACAGGGGCACCGGGTTTCTGGGATGACCCGAACAAGGCCAAAGCCCTGCTCGGGCGTGTGAATGAGATTAAGGCCGTATTGGAGCCTTTCTACCGGATTGACAAGTTGGTTGAGGAAGCCGGGTTGATGGTTGAGTTATCCGAGGCGGAAGAGCCCGGGCCACTTCGAGATCATGCCCTGAAAGATGCCGCTAGGGATATTGATCGCGCTGAAGTCCTTTTTGTCGAATTGGAAACGCAGTCGCTCCTGAATGGTCCTCTGGATCGTAGCAATGCCTTTGTAACCGTCCACGCCGGTGCCGGCGGCACAGAATCCTGTGACTGGGCCAACATGCTCTTCCGGATGTTTCAGCGCTTTGCCTCAAAAAAAGGGTTTGAGCTTGAAGTGCTCGACATCCAGCAGGGGGACGAGGCTGGGATAAAATACGCTACCTTTGCGGTTCGCGGGCCCTTTGCTTATGGCTTTATGAAGTGTGAGCGTGGAATACACCGGTTGGTTCGGATCAGCCCGTTTGATTCCAATAAGCGCCGTCATACCTCGTTTGCGTCTTTGGATGTGATTGCGGAACTGGATGACGACATTCCGGTCGAGATTGATGAAAAAGATCTGCGGGTGGATACCTTTCGTTCCAGCGGATCCGGCGGTCAGCATGTTAACAAGACCGATTCCGCCATCCGTATCACCCATATGCCCACCGGGAGCGTGGTATCGTGCCAGGCGGAACGTTCCCAGCACATGAACCGGGCCAAGTGTATGCAGATGCTCAAGGCGAAACTGTATGAGCTCGAGATGGATAAGAAGCGCAAGGAGATGGAACGTTTCTATGGCCAGAAGGGCGAAATCGCCTGGGGCAGCCAGATTCGGTCCTACGTTCTCCAGCCCTACACGATGGTGAAGGATCACCGTACGGATGCGGAAACCAGCAACACCGATGCGGTGCTCGACGGCGATCTTGACCGGTTCATCGAGGCCTACCTGAAAAAGGAAAAGGCCTCCGAGAAGAAAGGGTAAGGGTGTGGTGATGTCACTGTGCAGCATGACGGGTTATGGACGGGGTGAAGCGACAGCCAAAGGCATTCGCGTCGAGGTGGAACTGAATACCGTTAACCGTAAACAGTTGGATATCCGGCTCAATTTGCCGAAAGTATGGATGTCGCTGGAGTCCCGGATTCTGGAGATGATCCAGGAGTCCATCTCGCGGGGACAGGTTTCCGGGAGTGTGGTGGTTCATGTTTCGGAGGAATTGAGAGCCAAAAGCCTGCGCGTCAACCGGGCGCTGGCTTCGGTGTATGTGTCTGAACTTAGGAAGACGGCAAAAGCGCTTAAACTGGGTGATGATATTTCGGCCACGTTTCTGTTGAGCCTGCCGGAGGTGGTCAGTTATTCCGGGGTCGAGCAGGATGTGGATTACGTATGGCCTGTGATGGAAAAGGGCGTCAAGGCGGCGCTCGCCCAGTTGATGGTCATGCGGCTCAAGGAAGGTAGCGCGCTGACCCGCGACCTGCAACGCCGGATGAAGACCTTGGAAAGTTACCTGAATGGCGTCAAGCAGGAGGCGCCGCATGTGACAAAACGGTATCGCGAAGCCCTGCTCAGTCGGTTGGCCAAGGCGGGTGTGCCGCTGGATACGGATGATCCTCTCGTGATGAAGGATCTGGCCGTCTTTGCCGACCGGTCAGATATTACGGAGGAGATTACCCGAATGGAAAGCCATCTCAAGCAGGCGGGCGGACTGTTCAAGTCACGTGAACCGGTGGGGCGCGCCCTGGATTTTCTGGCCCAGGAGATGTTTCGCGAAATTAATACGATCGGCTCCAAGGCCAATGAAGTGCGGATCACGCGCCATGTGATCGAGTTTAAGACGGAACTGGAACGTATCCGGGAACAGGTTCAGAATATTGAATAGTAAGTATGAAGAATGAAAGATAAAGCATGAATGGGAACGGAAAGAGAAGGGCGTTGTTGCTGGTGGTATCGGCGCCGTCCGGCGCAGGGAAAACGACGTTATGCCACCGGTTGCTTGCTGAGCATGCTGGCATGACACGCTCCATTTCCTGTACGACCCGTGCGCCGCGCGGGACGGAAATTGATGGCCGGGATTATCACTTTCTCTCCGCAGAAGAGTTCAGCCGTCGAGTCTCGGAAGGTCTGTTTCTGGAACACGCTGTTGTGCATGGCAACCAGTACGGAACCTTGCGCAGCAACGTGGAATCAGCCCTGAAGGCGGGGCAGGATGTCCTTCTAGTCATTGATGTCCAAGGGGCGGCTGCGGTTCGCCGAGCCGCCCAGTCTCTGGGCGGCATCCTGGGGCGCGCCTATGTTGACATATTTATCGCACCCCCCTCGATTGAGACCCTGCGTTCCCGGCTTCAAAAACGCGGTGAGGACGCACCGGATGTGATTGAGCACCGTTTGGTCAATGCCCGGGGGGAAATGGAACGGGGGCATGAATACCAGCACCAAGTGGTGAACGACAATCTGGAGCAGGCCTATGCTGAACTGCGCACCATCATCCACGCGGAGCATAATCTGACGCCATGCTGATCGATACCCACGTCCATTTCAGGGAGTCCATGACGCCGGACGATGTGGCGGGTATCATGGAGCGGGCCCGCGCAGCCGGGGTGGAGCAGTTGGTGGCTGTTGGGTGCGACTTGGATACCAATGCAGCAGCCCTGCGGGTGACCGCCGCCTATCCTCATCGTGTCAAGGCAGCGGTGGCTTATGACAGGAGTCTGGCTGGATCCGATGCCCGCGTGGAGGATATACGTGCCCTGATTCACGCCGCCCCGGCGGGACATGTGGCTGCCATTGGGGAAATTGGCCTGGATTTCTACTATTCGCCGGAAACGGCAGATCCGCAGCAGGACTTAATGGACTCCCAGCTTGCCTTGGCCCGTGATCTCCGGTTACCCGTGATCGTGCATAGTCGTCAGGCAGATGCAGAAACATTAGCCCTGCTAGCGGCCCACGCGAAGGCGTGGAGCGGTGCGCCGGATCGCATCGGTGTATTGCATTGTTTCACCGGTGAGGAGCCCTTTGCTCGGAATTTAATTGCCCTGGGGTTCATGATAAGCTTCAGCGGGATTGTCACCTTCCGGAATGCCGACTCGTTACGAGCTGTTGCCAAAGCGATTCCTAAAGACCGATTATTGATTGAAACCGACGCCCCGTACCTTACGCCGGTTCCTCATCGCGGAAAACCCAACGAGCCATGCTATCTTCCTGCCGTGGCAGCTCTTATGGCAAGAATTCATGGGTTCACGGTGGAGGACGTCGCGAAAATAACATGCGCCAACGCCAGGCGGTTGTTTCAGTTGGCTCTGTAATATGTTTTGAGCCCGAGCGGGACAGTGATCGTGGCCTGACAGGGGTATGTTCTGTGAATGTTAAGCTTGGCGATGCTGGCAGCATTTCTTGTTGTCGGATCCCAGTTCGTGGTCTTGACGCTGGGTGGGTATCTGCGCGTATCCCTGAGGCGACTGAATCAGGCCGCACGCGCCCTGAGAGGCGAAGTGAACTCCAACCCGAATGAGAAGAGTGACTCGTGACAATGCCGCACCAGACCTTCCTGTAGGATGCTTTGACTTCCTGGGCGGCTAAATGGATATCCTGCGGGCAAGCTGAATGACACCTGACACGGTGTCAGGGGAGCTAGAATCGTTGGACACTCAATCAATAATCCTCCGCCGGAGATGTTTCGGGCCATCGCTTTAATAACTTTTTGCTCTCCGGAAGAATCCAGACGCAACTCGATTGGCAGTTCACAGGGGTAACGGTGGAATTGACGCCGGTGTGGTTGCTTCCATTGTTTTGGAACCCATCTCAGTGCCCATTGTTTTATGAACGATCCCGCCAAATGTCGCTTGGTTTTGACCTCGCTATTCATTGTTCCATCGTCCTCTCAGAATATTGCTTTATTTACGCCCCCGCTTAAGAGCTTCATAATCTGAAATTTACTACAACAAAATGATACACATAATGCATCCCAATCACAATATAAATACCCGAATATACGCGAAAGGCGAAAGGACTCATTGATGGAACGGTTCAGGCTGCGACATTGAGGGAGACAGCGGGTTCAGCTGATTCAATAAACGCGACAAATTGTCGCAATGTCGTGATTTTTAACAAGAACAAAATTTTGTTTGAATATATTTGTAACATTTTGTTTAGTAATATGTTACGAGTAAATAAGTTAAGTGATTATGTTTGACTTGGCATATCCCTTGCTATAATTCTGGCCTGACTATTAAATGAACTAAATTGTCGCACTTGAAATGGGCGATAATTCGGAAGGAGTTTTGAATATGGCAAAAGTACTTGGAATTGATTTGGGAACGACGAATTCATGTATGGCGGTCATGGAGGGGGGAGAGCCTGTGGTCATTCCCAACGCTGAGGGGATGCGTACGACGCCGTCCATTGTGGCTTTTACCAAAAGTGGTGAGCGTTTGGTGGGTCAGGCGGCCAAGCGTCAGGCTATAACGAATTCGCATAGTACCGTTTATTCTATCAAACGGTTCATGGGGCGCAAGTATGAGGAAGTGGCTCATGAAATCTCCCTGGTGCCCTACAAGGTGGTGCGCGCCAAGAACGGGGATGCGCATGTGCAGGTGGGTGACAATGTTTATTCGCCGCCGGAAATTTCATCGATGATTCTCCAGAAGATGCGGGCGGATGCCGAGGCGTATCTGGGCGAGAAGATCACGCAAGCGGTTATCACGGTGCCGGCCTATTTCAATGACAGCCAGCGCCAGGCGACCAAGGATGCCGGTCGCATTGCCGGACTGGACGTTCTTCGTATTATCAATGAGCCCACCGCTGCGTCACTGGCCTATGGGTTGGATAAGAAAAAGGATGAAAAAATTGCGGTGTACGATTTGGGTGGCGGTACCTTCGATATCTCTGTTCTCGACATTGGCGAGGGCGTATTCGAGGTGAAGGCCACCAATGGGGATACCCATCTCGGTGGCGATGATTTCGACCACACCATTATGCTGTGGCTTGCCGATGAGTTCAAAAAGGAGCAGGGGATTGATCTGACCAAGGATCCCATGGCCATGCAGCGCCTTAAGGAAGCGGCCGAAAAGGCCAAGTGCGAACTCTCCAGCGCGCAGAGCACGGATATTAATCTGCCCTTTATCAGCGCCGATGCCTCCGGTCCCAAGCATCTGAATGTGACCCTGTCCCGCGCCAAACTGGAACAACTGGTGGATCCCTTGATCGAACGGACGATGCAGCCCGTTAGGAACTGCATGAAGGATTCCGGGCTCGCGACCGTGGATGAGGTTGTGCTCGTCGGCGGAATGACCCGGATGCCGAAAGTCCAGGACATGGCCAAGAAGCTTTATAACAAAGAGCCTCACAAGGGCGTCAATCCGGATGAAGTGGTGGCCGTTGGTGCCTCGATTCAGGGCGGTATCCTTAAGGGTGAGGTCAAGGATGTGCTGTTGCTTGACGTGACGCCGCTGTCATTGGGTATTGAGACGTTGGGGCGCGTGTTTACGGCCCTAATCGAGCGCAACACGACGGTACCCACAAAGAAGACGGAAATTTTCAGCACGGCCTCGGATAATCAGCCGTCCGTCGAGATTCATGTCCTTCAGGGTGAACGGAAGATGGCCGACCAAAACAAGACCATCGGGCGGTTCCATCTGGATGGCATTCCGCCCGCGTCACGCGGCGTTCCGCAGATCGAGGTGACCTTCGATGTGGACGCGAACGGCATCCTGCATGTGTCCGCCAAGGACTTGGGAACGGGACGCGAGCAGAAAATCACGATCACGGCTTCCAGCGGCCTGACGGATACCGAGATCAAAAATATGGTCAAGGATGCCGAGGAGCATGCCGAGGAGGATCGCAAGAGCCGTGAAACCGCAGAGACCCGCAACATGGGCGACAATCTTGTCTACCAGACCGAGAAACTGATTAAAGATCAGGGCGCCAAGATGGCGGATGACAAGAAGAAGCCTGTGGAGGCCGAGTTGGCGAAACTGAAAGAGGCGCTCAAGGGCGATGATAACGATGCCATCAAGGCGGCTATTGAGGGCGTCAACTCCGTGATGCAGGCGTTTACCGCCGAAATGTATGCCCAGGCCAAAACGCAGCGTCCTGCCGGCGAGGCCGGTGGAGCCGAGCCGCCGGGTGCGGAGGGAGGCGCCAAAGGCAAGGGCGGCAAGGACGATGTGATCGATGCCGATTTTGAGATGGTTGATGACAGCAAGAAGAAATAAGGATAAAGCGCGAAGGCGAGCGGTTCGCCTTGGCGAGAGCCAGCAACAAGAAAAGGAGAACAAGATAGATGAAGATTAAGCCGTTAGCAGACAGGGTTCTGGTTGAACCCAAGAAGGAAATGGAAGTCAAGAAGGGTGGAATTATTATTCCCGATAGCGCGAAGGAAAAACCCACCGAGGGAACCGTCGTTGCCGTAGGTACCGGCAAGCGGGATGAAGATGGCAAGTTGATTCCGTTCACCGTCAAGGTGGGCGACACCGTGCTGATGCCCAAGTACGGCGGCACCGAAGTCAAGATTAACGACAAGGAATACCAGATCATGCGCGAAGAAGACATTCTCGGCATCGTAGAGTAATGTGTCCACAAGCAGGATTTGAAGACAAAATAAAAGGAGAAAAGGACAATGGCTGATAAAGGTAAACAACTCAAGTATGACAGCGAAGCGCGTCAGGCGATGCTTCGCGGTGTGGAGAAATTGAGCCGCGCCGTCAAGGTTACCCTTGGCCCGTGCGGTCGCAATGTGATTCTGGACAAGAAGTTCGGTTCCCCGACCATCACCAAGGACGGCGTGACGGTTGCGAAGGAAATTGAACTCCCGGATCCCTTTGAAAACATGGGTGCCCAGATGGTGCGCGAAGTTGCCAGCAAAACCAGCGATACCGCAGGTGATGGGACAACGACGGCCACCCTGCTCGCCGAGAACATCTACCGCGAAGGCCTGAAGAACGTCACGGCCGGCGCGAATCCGATGAGTTTGAAACGGGGCATTGATTTGGCTGTTGCCGTGGTGGTGGAAGCCATTGCGAAGCAGTCTAAGAAGGTCAAGGAACACGTTGAAATCGCCCAGGTTGCGACGATTTCCGCCAATGGCGAAAGCGCCATCGGTGAGATCATTGCGGACGCCATGGACAAAGTCGGCAAGGATGGCACCATTACCGTTGAAGAGGCCAAGGCCATCGAGACGACGCTGGATGTGGTTGAGGGTATGCAGTTCGACAAGGGCTACATCTCCCCATACTTCGCCACGAACATGGAAGCCATGGAAGCGATTTTGGACGATCCTTACATTCTGATCTACGAAAAGAAAATCTCGAATCTTCAGGATATGCTGCCTTTGTTACAGAATGTGGCCAAACTGGGCAAGCCGTTGCTGATCATTGCCGAGGATATCGAGGGTGAAGCCCTGGCGACCCTGGTGGTGAACCGCTTACGCGGCACGCTCCAAATTTGTGGTGTCAAGGCCCCCGGCTTTGGTGATCGCCGCAAGTCCATGATGGAAGATATCGCGATTCTGACCGGTGGTAAGTGCATCACCGAAGATCTCGGCATCAAGTTGGAGAACGTCAAGGTTGAAGATCTGGGCCGCGCGAAACGCGTAACCGTGGACAAGGAAAACACCACGATCGTGGAAGGCATCGGGAAAGCCGCCGCCATTCAGGGACGTGTCTCGCAGATCAAGCGGCAGATCGAGGAAACCTCCTCGGACTATGATCGCGAGAAACTGCAGGAACGCCTGGCGAAGCTCGCCGGAGGCGTGGCCGTCATCAACGTCGGCGCGGCGACCGAGACCGAGATGAAGGAGAAGAAGGCCCGCGTCGAAGACGCTCTGCACGCGACCCGTGCGGCGGTGGAAGAGGGCGTGGTTCCGGGTGGTGGTGTGGCTCTGCTGCGCTGCTTGCCTGCGTTGGATAAGATGACTGCGGAAGGTGACGAGAAGATCGGGGTGGATATCATCCGCCGTTGTCTTGAGGCTCCTCTGCGCCAGCTCGTGGACAATGCCGGCCTTGAGGGTGCGGTGATCGTCCAGGAAGTCAAGAAGCTCAAAGGGACGATGGGTTACAACGTGGCGACCCGCCAGTATACCGACCTGATCAAGGAAGGCGTTCTGGATCCGGCCAAGGTGACCCGCATGGCGTTGCAGAACGCGGCGAGCATCTCCGGTCTGTTGCTGACCAGCGAGTGCATGATCACAGAGATTCCGAGCAACGACAAGCCGGCTCCGATGCCGGGCGGCGGTGGCGGAATGGGTGACATGGGCGGAGGAATGTACTAAGCCCGTATCGATAAACCGTTTATAGAAAACGGTTGACCTGTGTAAACGGGGCGCATACACTGCGCCCCGTTTACTTTTCTTTTATGGAGGTGGATTTTGAACGCAGAACTAATTGAACAAGCCAAGCTGAAGATGACGTCGGTGCCCCTGCTGGTCAACATGGTTTCGAGGCGTGTACGCCAATTGAATGCCGGTATGCGGCCTTATCTCAAGCCTTTGACCCCCAATGAAGAGCGGGTGGACATTGCCCTGAGGGAAATTATCGAGGGCAAACTTACCGCCGAAATCGGTTTCTTTGACCCGTCCTCGCCTGGATCCGCTTCCAGTCATTAATCCGGCATGGTTTCATGGCGGCCGCTAAGGACAAAAAAGAGGCGGACAAAACCGCCACGAATCGCAAGGCGTTTCACGACTATATTGTAGTTGACCGTATTGAGGCCGGAATTGAACTTCTCGGAACAGAAGTCAAGTCCGTTCGCGCGGGGAACGTCGCCCTCACTGGCGGTTATGCGATGATCGAGACTTCCGGGCGGATGATGCTTCATGACGTCCACATTGCCCCCTACGAGTGCGGCAACCAGTTTAATCATGAACCGACGCGGCTGCGGACATTACTCCTGCATCGCAAGGAGATTGACCGGTTAAAGGGGAAGATCGCCCAGCATGGCTATACGCTGATTCCGCTTAAAATGTATTTTCGGAAGCGTTGGGCAAAAGTGGAAATCGGCCTGTGCAAAGGGAAGCAGGACGAAGACAAGCGCGACTCTTTACGTCGCAAAGATGCAGACAAGGAAGCCCGCCGCGCCATGGCACGAAACCGTTAGCTACGGATAGGGATTGCCTTTGGAGTGAAGTGGTATACTATTTCTTATCGACACGAAAGGATGGCTTTATGCGAAATCTGGGATGGCCTGAATTGCTGATTATTCTTTTTGTGGTGGTTCTTTTGTTTGGAGCGAAAAAATTGCCTGATCTGGCCCGTTCCCTGGGGAAAAGTCTCAGTGAATTCAAAAAGGGGCGTGAAGAAGGCGAGAAGCCTGATTCAAAGGATCACAAGCAGCTCGACGAGAAATAAACTGATCCTACAGTTTGACGAGCGGGCGGCGGGCGTCACGTTCCAATTGTTTCATAGCCTCTTCCACATCGTTGATCCAAAGACTCTTTGGATTAGCCGCCAGAAAATCTTCATACGTGGTGCGTGCTTCAGTGAAACGCTTTAGGGTTTGCAGGCAGCGTGCCTTTCCGAAGAGGGCCATGGGCATCAGGAAATGATGAGGATGAGTGGCGGCGAACTGGTTATAGGCGACCAGCGCAGCGTCGGGTTGTCCAAGGGCCTCCGTGCAGTGGATCTTTCCGAGTTCGGCGATACTCGCCATGGGGTGGGTCGGGTTCTTTGAAAGAAAGTCTTGATAGCTTGCCTGGGCGGACACCACGTCGCCGTTATCGTACTGGGCCTTGGCTGTCTGGAGCAGGGCCAGTTTGGCAGCGGCCGTACTGGGATACTGGCTCATGATGGCCTGCATGGCCTGAACATTCCGGGCTTCGCCCAGCATCTGGGATGCCTTTTCCTCGTTACCGTCTTTATTCGCCCGATAGAGCGACACTGCCAAAACGATTGCAACGGCGATGCCTGCCGTCAACACCCATGATTTCCATTGATCTTTGGATGATTCGGTCTCAGATCCAAATTCATTCAAGACTGGCTGAGACTTGTTCGCGTCACTGGTTTGGCTATTGCTCATGGTTCTCTATCCCTTCCTGTCGGAAAAAGTGCGGGCATTTAATACAGGCTTGATTGATGAAGCAAGATCAAAAACTGTGCCTAGGTTAAACAGCCGGGTGCCCCCGGTAATGGCCGAGAGCCGTTTTTGGAGCGGGAGATGGGGATCGAACCCACGACGTTCAGCTTGGGAAGCTGACATTCTACCACTGAATTACTCCCGCATTCAGAAAACATCATCAACTCTATTCGGCTAATAATGGTTTGTCCAGATTAGAATTTTCAAAACGGTTGTTGTGAAACGGTTGTTGACTGAATCTCGGTTTGAAAGCCTTGACTGGGGTGGCGGGGGTCGCCTAGAGTGGCGCGGTTTTTAGAGGGCGGAATGGATACCGTGAGGTGGGCCGTGCAGCAATGAAGATCATCGATAAATACATGCTTAAGCAGTATCTGATTCCTTTCGGCTATTGCTTCTGGGCATTCAGTCTGCTGTATATCGTGCTCGATCTCTTTGACCGGCTTGGCGACTTCATGGATGTCAAGGCCCCGATTACAGACATCCTGCTTTACTATGGCCTTTTCCTTTTCAAGGTAAATGGGTTTGTGCCGTTTATCGTGGTGGTGCTCCCCATCGCTTTGCTGTTGGCCACGCTCTATACCCTGACGATGTTTGCCAATCACAATGAACTGACGGCGATGTGCGCCAGTGGTGTGAGTGTGCGGCGCCTGATGCTTCCCCTGATGGGGGTGGGGTTGTGCGCCAGTCTTTTCGGGGCGGTGATTCAGGAGACGGTCGGCCCGAACGCAACCCGATGGATATCCGATTACACCAAACAGACACTCAAACGCTCCCCGGATTCGTCATTCAAAGTAAGGGAGTTTGTTTATCACACAGGGCCTTCTCACCGGCAGTGGTTTATCAAGGAGTTTGATCAGCGAACCCCCACGCGTGTGATGGGGGTAAAGGTGTCGCAACAACGCTCCGATGGTTCCCTAGAAACCGAGCTTACGGCGGAACACGCCGAGTGGATGGATGGCACATGGTGGTTTTACGGATTACAACGGCAGGAGTTTGATGCGCGGGGTGATCCGGCCGGTGCTCCCTCTGCGATTGCGGACCGGCCGATGGAGATGCCTGACTATCCTGAACGGCCGGATGATTTTATCAATGAGATGAAGGATTCCGACTATCTCTCGACACTGGAAATGATCCGGATTGTCAGAAACCGGCCCAGCGTATCCGCAAAATGGGTTGCCTGGCGCCTGACGGATATCCACGCCCGCGTGGCGATGCCATGGTCCTGTCTCGTGCTGATTCTATTGGGTCTCCCCGCCACGGCGGGCGGGGCCCGCCGACCGGCCATGCGAAGTGTCGTTTTCGGCTTGTGTGCGTTGTTTGGCTTCTACTTCCTGGTGCAATGCGGCATGATTCTTGGGAAGCAGGAGATCATCTGGCCGTGGCTGGCCGGCTGGCTTCCGAATATCACCTTCCTGATCATCGGCGGTTGGCTGACCTGGCGGCTGAAATAGGTTATGCTTTCTTGGTCAGCTTCTTCCGCAAGTACCACACCACGAGCGAGACGGCTAATAGGCCAAGCATGGCTGCGCCAATCTGCTTGATAGAGTGATCGAAGGTTTCCTGGCTGAATCCTTTCCCAAAGCTACTTCCAATAACGGCCACTAGGGCTGAACTGGGCAGATAACCGAGGAAGGATCCGAGCAGGAAATATCGGTGTTTAACCGGCGTAAGCCCCAGAATGAGGTTCGGAACAATACCGGCAATGGGAAGTTGGCGAACCATGAAGATTGTGAATGTGGATGGCTTTTTGAGCATTCCGCTGAGCCTCTTACTGTTTTCGATGCGGTGTCGCACCCATTCCCGTCCGCCCCAGCGTGCAAAGATAAAAGTCGCATAGGAACCCAGCAGGGCTGAAAACTGCCCGATGATGAAGCCGGCTTTGAATCCGAAAAGGACGCCAGCCAGCCAGCAGAGGAGCATACGGGGAATGCCCAGGGCAATCAAAGCTGTGCTGACAAGAAAATAGATAGAGGAGGCCCATATCCCCAATTGCTGAATGTGCCTTTTCCAAGCCACATCGCTAGTGAGGGCTTTGAGCGGGGTAAAGTGCACAAGGGTGATACAGGCAATTACCACGAGCACCATCAGCAGTAGCTTTTTCTCGGACTTCCCCGCCGATTCCGCCGCCTCGATTTCCAGTTCAACGGGAATGGGATCAGGCTCGTCGCTGGCGTTATCGACAGGTGCCGGAGGGGGGGAGACAGACCCCGGTGCCGATACCGGCGTGACGCCATCAATATCCGATAAGTCGGTAATCAACTCGTCATGATCCTCATTCATGCGTGCCATTTCTGTACAGGACATGAATCCGTACGTGTTTCCCTTGAGAATAGTTGAAGCCGGGAATGATATCCAGCGTTTCAATTCGAGGACTATCGAAAACCCCGGCATAGGGGTCTAATTTGGCTTTAGTGACCACCAGGATCCCGGGCCCGGGTGCAGATGCCCATTTAGGGAGATCAGGGGCTTCGATGGGCACGAGGGGCCCTCGCCCGAGGTAAAAATTAAGACTGGGTTCGCCATACCCGCAGGTGGCCACGGGGGCGGCGGGGTCGCCCTGCGTCTGGATGACCTGCGCCAGTTTCGGCGATAGTTTGAAGTCCTCAATAGCCGGCAGCAGGAATAGACTCGAGGCCAGAATGATCACCATCATTCCGCAGACCAGTATGCCCGCCACAGCCTCATGGCGCCCTTTTCGGTAATTGCGCCAGACTAGGCCTATCATCGCCATAAATACAAACCCGATGCCGGTGGCGGGAACCCTGATCCCGAATAAAGGCAGTTTCCACATCAGCCACGGTGCGAGGATTAATCCGAACCCCAGAATCGTGCCGATCAAAAGAAAAATCACAAGCCCGATACGGGCGGCTATGGTTTCGTTTCCTGACCGTCGACCCCGGATAGCCGCCTGGAGCCCCCATGCTGTTGCGGCCGCCAAGGCAGGCCATGCCGGCAGGATATAATGAGGGAGTTTTGTGGCGACTGCGCTCATAAGAATGATGACTGGGAGCGCCCAGCAGAACAGAATCCGGCGGCTCCCGCTCTCTGCATTTTTTGAGAAAATCCGTGTAAAATATAGCGTCCATGGGAAAAAGGCCATGATCACGACCGGCAGATAATAAAAGATGTAGGCGAATGACTTTCCACCATGGCTTTCCATGGCATTCAAGGACCGATCCACCACATGTTTGCCGATTCCCAGCCGGAGATACTCACCCTGAGTTGCCTTGTTTGCGGGTAGCCCCCAGGCGAGGAAGAGGATCGTGGCTAACGCGACGGCAAGCAGAAGCCAACCGGCATACCGCCATTTGTGAAGCGCTCCATCTCTGCCGAAAATCAGGATGCCAAGAATCGCCAACAGCGGGACGCAGAGGCCTACCGGGCCCTTGGTCAACATGGCCCCGGCAAGCCCCAGAATGAGCAGGAATATGTGCCAAACTCGTATGCCGTTCAGCCAGGACATGAGAAACGAAGCCATGGCGCCGGTAATACAGGCTAGCAGCAGGGCGTCAGTCGTAGCCGCTGTGCCGCTGACGGCCATCAGGGGTGTCAACATGAGGATTATTCCTGCCCAGAAGGCCGTCTTGCTGCCGAATAGACGGCGGACAAACCAGAAGGTCAGCATGGCGGTGAACAGGGTCGCAAAGGGGGCCACCATGCGGCAGGACAGTTCGGAAACGCCGAGTACACGAACGGGAAGGGACATGAGCCAGTAGATAAGAATGGGTTTGTCGGGACGGAGTTGCCCGTTGAAAGTGGGATAGAGATAGTTACCCGATGCCACCATTTCCACAGTTGCCTGGGAAAACCGTGGCTCATCGCGATCCCATAGCGACGAGGCGGAGGTGAGCGAAAGGTAGAGAGTCAGAATCAGAAGGGAAAGGAACACGAATGAACGGTTAAAATTCCATCGTTTCCCTTTGAGTCGCATCCAGGCGGGAATCAGCCGTGCCAATAGCAGGAACACTCCGGGCGGCCCCCATATCCTTAGAAAATCGAGTACGAAGGGGGTTGCGCGGGCCCAGGAAAGATTGATCACGGAAAAAGACAGGATGATGCCGCCCAGAATCACAAACCAACGGCGACGTGGTTTCCATGGCCAGCGGCGCAGGATGGCCAGCGCAAGGGCGCTGGCGATAATGCCGAACGCGGCGCCGGCCAACACATCGCTGGGGTAATGGCGCCCATCATAGACACGGCCGGTGGCCACGCCGGTGGTGATGAGCGCGGCGACGGGAGCCGCCACCCAGGGTGAGGCGGAGATCAATGGCATGCAGAACGCCGTGGCAGTGGCCGCATCGCCGCTGGGGAAGGAATGGGTATTTTTATAGCCGGGGCGTTCACGACCAACACCAATCTTGAACGGCCAGATCAAGACGGACATCACCAGCAAGGTGAGGATAATGTGAGTGGCCCGTCGCCGCGCCCCGCATATCCCCAGGCCGGCAACCATCAGGAGAATGACGTCTCCTTTCCCGAAAGGCCGAAACAGATTCAAGGCCTCCTGAATAATATGGATTTTTCCGAGACCGCGGGAAAAATAGCGGATGGAATCCGATAGGGTGTAGTCAAGCGGATAAATGGCGACAGCGGCCGCCAGAAGCAGGGCGGCCGTCAGGAGCGTAGGCGCGTAAACATGTTCCGGTCGCTTTGTCATAACGGTTTCTGATGGCGCGGACTTTAATGGCCTTTTAAAGACGCGTCAATCTTTGCCGTTGCGCGAAGTGCGTTGTTGGCGCATTCTGGCGGTATCGGAGACGGTCTCTATGGCGAAGCAAAGGTTGGACATACTATTGGTGGAACGTGGCCTGGCGGAGAGCCGGGAAAAGGCCCAGCGATTGATTCTTGCCGGGGCGGTCAGGGTTGATGATCAGGTGGTCGATAAGGCGGGGCGGCCTTGCGATCCCGCAGCGGTTCTTACCGTTGAGGCGGGCGATCCGTTTGTCAGCCGCGGTGGCGGGAAATTGGAGGCGGCCTTTGAGGCTTTTAAGTTGGATGTCACCGGAATGGTGTGTGCGGATATCGGTGCTTCAACAGGCGGTTTTACCGACTGTCTTCTCCAACACGGTGCCGCCCGGGTGTATGCGGTGGATGTTGGGAAGGGACAACTCGACTGGCGGCTTCGGAATGATCCCCGTGTCGTTGTCAGGGAGGAAATCAATGCCCGTTATCTGACGGATCGGGATATCCCTGAGTCCTTCCGGTTTGCCGTTGTGGATGTGTCGTTCATCTCCTTGACCCTGATTCTGCCGCCTGTTACAAAGCTTCTCATGCCGGGTGGACAGATGGTATCCCTGATCAAGCCACAGTTTGAAGCCGGCCGGGAGAATGTGGGCAAGGGCGGTGTGGTGCGCGACCCGGCCGTGCGTGAGGCGGTGGTGGAACGTGTGCGCCAGTTTGGCATGCGGGCTTCCCCGCTTGAATGGCTTGGCTGTTGTGAGTCGCCTGTCAAAGGCCCGGCGGGAAATGTTGAGTTTCTGGCCTGGTGGAAGAAAACGGGATGAGGACATCATGAAATATTTAGGCGTTATTGCCAATTGCGCCAAAGAACAGGCTCCTGCCGTTCTGGCCAGACTTTGCCTGAAGGCCTCTGCCCTGGGACTTTGTCTACGGCCAGATGCCGCCACGGCTAAATTGATGGGGGTGGTTTCGTCGGCAACACTTCGCGACGTTGTCCAGCAGGCCGATACGGTGATGGTGCTTGGCGGTGACGGCTCCATGCTGCGTGCGGTTCGGGAACTGGAGGGACGCGATGTGCCGGTGATCGGGGTGAATCTCGGAGCGCTCGGTTTTATGACGAGTGTGACCGAGGATCATCTTGAACGAGCCTTGGAGTGTCTGGTGCGCAATCAGTATACAACCTCCTTGAGAATGATGCTGGATGGCGTTCTGTGGCGTGCCGGAGTCCAGATAGGTGCGTATCGCGCCCTGAACGATGTGCTGGTGACCTGCGGTTCGCGGGTCGGAACCCTTCGGATGACTGTGGATGGACAGGAGGTTGGTGACTTTGTCTGTGACGGCATGATTGTCTCCACGCCGACGGGAAGCACCGGTCATTCGCTGTCGGCCGGCGGTCCGGTACTGTTGCCCACCGCCCCCGCGGTGGTCGTGAGTTTAATTTGCCCGCATACGTTAAGTACCCGGCCGCTTGTCCTTCCCAATGATTCCCTGATCGAGATCAAGGTGGTGGAGCGAGCCGTGTCCGCTTCCTTGGCGATTGACGGGCAGGTGGGTCAACCCCTTGAAATCGGGGATGTGGTGCGAATCAGTCGGTGTCCGCACGGTGTCCGGTTTATTCATTTACCGGGCTACGATTACTTTGCTGTCCTGCGCCAGAAACTCCATTGGCGCGGGTCGAACGTTTAGCAGGGGTTTGACACACTGGCTCAATCGTGACATCATTTTAAGGGTTCGCAGAGGCCGAAAGGAATATCTATGGCAATTCTGATTGGGATGTCGAGTGCGGTCAAAGGGAGAAAATTTGATCTGGTCGACAATGAAACATTCATTGGCCGGAACAGTCAAAATCAGATTTCCATTGATGATATCTCGGTATCCGGGCGTCACTGTAATATTATATGCGACAATCGCAAATTTACTCTGGTGGATCTTGGATCCACCAATGGAACCCGCCTTAACGGCGTGACCGTGACGAAGGCCGGCCTGAAGCCAAGGGATATTGTCCAAATTGGTAATGTCGAACTGATGTTTGACGGTCAGGATGTTGTGGTGGATGGCAGAATGGTGTCAGATACAGCCAAGATCGAAATTATGGCGGAGCCGATTCAGATTCCTCAAAATTTTCATACCGCATCCCCGTTTGGCGCCCGCAAGGACAGCCGGAAGCCTTGGGCGATATTAACGATCGGACTGATTCTAATGGTTGCGGCGGCTCTTGTGTTTTTCATGATCCGGATCTTCACCTGATGGCCTCCCCGGGGTCGCGAGTGGTACGGTGCGCCGGCATGACTCTACTCGAGATCCTTGTCGCGGTTTCGGTTTCCATCCTCATATTACTGGCCTCAGTTTCTGTCTATCTGGCGATTACGGGATCGATTCAACGACAGCAAACATCGCGGCATGAACCCCTGTATGCTGCGTTGGAACAGGTGCGGCATGACTTGGTTCAGTGTGCGCAGATTTTCTCCACCAATCTCCCGGCGTTTGTCCTGACATCTCCTGAAATCGGAACCAATTCGTCCGGAATCGCCTCTCTAGCGTTTTCCATGGGGAATCTGGCTTCGCCTGAAGTCGATTTCTCCAGCATGGAGGTTATACGGGTGCGTTACCAGGTGACGCCTTCGGAAGCCGGACATGATGATGGGGGAACCTTGTCTCGTGCGACCATGATCCCTGGGGATGCCAATGCTTTTGAGCATGCAATCAGCAATGCCATCCTGGATCACGTCACCGCTTTTGACGTGGCGGTATTGTCCGGGACGGACTGGACTAACCAGTGGAGTTCCTCATCACGCAACCTGCTTCCGCGCGCCGTGCGGCTGCGACTTGAGTGTCGGTTGGATACCACCACCGGAACCGCCAGTATGGAGGTTTTCATTCCAGCCGGTAATTCAGTGCCGGGAAACAAGTTAAACAAGTGATTTTTCGATTATTATCTTGCGTGTCGGGGGCGGGATACCTATGATGCGCGCTCATTTATTCAAGGAGACGAGCGATGGGCAGGGCATGCGAAATTTGTAATAAGACGGTTAGCACGGGCAACCGGGTTGTGCGTCACGGTTTGGCCAAGGCCAAGGGCGGTATCGGTTTGCACACCACGGGTATCACCCGTCGTAAATTTCTTCCGAATCTCCAGAAGATTCGAGTCAAAGTGGGCGGGGGCGTTACGCGTAAGACGGTTTGCACGTCGTGCATTCGATCCAACAAGATTGTCAAGGGCTAGCCCTGAGGGCCAAGATGGCCTGCCGCATCTCCACGGCATCCTCAAGTTGCATCATCGCGACCAGATGGCGGCGGTCGGTCAATAGACGGCGGAGATACTGGGGAATCCATTTTCGATAGAGCAGGGTGGCTCCGAGCGGGCCATAAAGTTCTATCATCCGCTCAAAATGAGCGCAGGAAAAATCAACCCACATGGCGCGAGTGGGAGGGGGCTCCGAAGGCGTTCCTCGCAGGTCGTTCCAGATCTCCCGGATCAGCCAGGGATTCTTCAAAACGCCACGCCCCAGCATGATGCCGGCGCAGCCCGTTTCCTCAAACATCCGGCGTGCCGCGGCCGGTGAGGTAATATCCCCGTTGCCGATGACCGGTATCCGCTTGGCGGCTTGGACCACCGTGCGGATTCCCTGCAAATCCGCCTCTCCCATAAAGCCCTGACACCGGGTGCGGCCATGGATGGTGATGGCGGCCACACCGGCGGCCTCAAGTTCCGGGACCATCTCGTGTGCCACAAGATTCTGTAAGTCCCACCCCAGACGAAGTTTGACGGTAACGGGGATGCTGACTGATTTGACGACGCCTGCGGCGATCCGGATGGCTTCCGCAGGATCCCGCAGGAGGCCTGCCCCCGCACCCTGGACCGATATCTTGCGCTGCGGGCAGCCCATGTTGATGTCGATCAATTTGGCGCCCCTTTGCTCAAGCAAGGTCGCCCCGGCGCAAAGCGTATCAAAATGAGCTCCGTAGATCTGGTGGCCCAGCGGAACGTCTTCTTCGGAGGTGGCGGTCAACGACTTGAGTCGTCGGGCCTTGCCGATCAGCAAACTGGCCGGACTGAGCATCTCGGTATAGGCGAGACCCAATCCGCCCAGTGCGCGGAGACTCATCCGGAAAGCGAAATCCGAGTAGCCTGCCAGCGGGGCGAACAGAATCGGGCTCTCAAATTCCAATGGGCCGATTTTGAGTTTAAGCGGTATGCTCATGGATGGAGGAAAGACCGGGCCTGATCGCGCTTCACCAATTGGGCGCGATACCCGCCCATATCGCGTTTGGGCGCTGCCCCCGAGGCTACAGCCGCCTGGGCCACCGCCATCGGCACCTCAAGGAACAACCGGCGGTCAAACGGCTTGGGAATGATATAATCAGGCCCGAACGTCAGGTCCGTCGCGTAAAGCTTATTCACCTCGGAGGGAACCGGTTGGCGAGCGAGAGCGGCGAGCGCCTCGGCGGCGGCAACTTTCATGGGTAGATTGATGGTGCGAGCCCTCACATCCAGCGCCCCGCGGAAGAGAAAGGGAAACCCCAGCACATTGTTAACCTGATTCGGATAATCAGAACGGCCTGTAGCCATGACGTAGGGCTTCTTCCCCAGCGCGGCGGCCACGTCCTCGGGCCGTATTTCAGGATCTGGGTTGGCCATGGCGAAGATCGCCGGTTGCGAGGCCATGGATAGGATTTCCGCAGGCTTGACGCAGTTGGCGGCTGAAACGCCGATAAACATGTGGGCGCCTTTCAGGGCATCCAACAGGGTGCTATCGGACGTGGCAAAGGCGTGCTCTTTCTTTTTACCGCTGAGATCACTGCGATCGCTACGAATGACGCCTTTTGTGTCGCACAGCATGACGGTCTTAGCGCCCGCCGCCTTCAGCATTTCGCAGATCCGGATGCCCGCGGCACCTGCGCCGTTGATGATAATCTTCAGTTCATCCAGCGAACGTTCTGAAATGTGGCAATAGTTCATGGCGGCGGCCAGGGTGATGACGGCGGTGCCCCACTGGTCATCATGAAATACCGGGATGTCCAGCATGGCGTCGAGTTTATCCTCGATTTCAAAACAGGCGGGCGCGGCAATGTCTTCCAGATTGATTCCACCATACATCGGGGCAATGGCCATGACAGTATCAATGACCCGTTGCGGATCCGTTTTCCCCGTGTTCTTGCCGTCCATGCGGCAATGATTCACCGGGACGGGCCAGCCATCCACATCGCCAAAAGCCTTAAAAAGAACGGCCTTGCCTTCCATGACGGGAATACTGGCTTCGGCGCCCAGATCGCCAAGGCCCAGAATAGCCGTTCCGTCCGATACCACCGCCACCAGATTCTCCTTGGCGGTGCAGCGATAGATGGCTTCGCGATCCCGTGCGATTTCTTTGACAGGGAGCGCGACACCTGGGGTGTACGCCAGACATAGGTCAGCCGGACCGGTTAACTTTTTTGTGGTACGCATGCCAATCTTGCCGCCGACATGATAGGTCAGGATTTCTTCATTATTAAGGCTCATGATGCTCCTTGCTGCTTTAAAATGAGGACGCACTCTACTCGTGATCTGGATTCGTCTCAATCACAATTAGATGGATGCGGGCGCCCAAATCGGTTTCATAGCCACCAATACCGGCTTTGGCGGGATCATAGGGCGAGGCTGAGGAAAGCCAGTAAACGCCTGTTACGGGTACTGGCTGGGAGTTGGCCGGCCGGGTGATGATGCCCGAAATCCGGGTCAGGTCGTTACTGACCGCCAGGGATAAAACGGGGCCACCCCAGGGTGGCTGAATCTTGAGAACCTGTCCCGGAAGGCCATCATCCCTGGATGCCGCCGCCTCAAGGGTGATTCGCACAGTTTGGCCGGCCTTTGGGATAGGCCCGACAATTCCGGAGCCTTCCCGACTCCAGCGGGCGGGCATCATGGCGCCGACGTTCCTGATCGGGCTTCTGCAGCCCCATGAACCCCGCAACGCCAGCGGACCGTCATCCAGGATTTTGTGAACCACCAACGGCATGTCGTTTGAGGCTGGAATGCCTCGCATGATATCCACATCAATAATTCGTTTCTGGCATTCCGCCGGAAGGGCGGTTTTGCTGACAATGTGGTCTAAGCAAACAGTTTCATGGGACAGACTTTCAAGAACCACGCCGTCTTCCAGTCCCGGGTTGCTGTACGCCGTCACCCAAAGTACCTCTTCCTGTCCGGCACGTTGCGCGAGCCACTTGGAGAGGGCAGGCAGGGCATTATATCCATACTCGCTGAGCCCGATCACCCGGGACTTGCCTGATGTGGAAAAGGGAACGCTGTAAGGATAATAATCGAAGAAGGCCAGTCGATTGCCAATTTTCCGGGACAAGAATTCCACCCAGGCGGTTGCGCCCTTTTCGTGCCGGGCCAGATAGGGAGCCGGCCACTGAATGAAGTTGAAAAGTCCGGCCACCAGCAAACCACCGGAAATCAGGGCGGCGGGAAAACGGCCCCATCGCTTTGCGCAGACGTTACAAGCGGTTGCCAGCGGGGGCATCAGGGCAATGATTAAAAGCAGATCGAAGGGGATCAGTCGTCGTTGACTCCAAAGCCCCATTGGCTCGAAACCTTTCAGGTAAAAGAAGAACGGGGACAGAAGCACCGCTAGCAGAAGCAAGACGCGGGAACGGTTCAGGCCGTTTATGCAAAAGGTTGCCGCTGCTCCGCCCAGCAAAACCAGTCCGTATCCCAACCTTACCCCATCCTCATATTCGCCGAGTCCGGTTAGCACAAGTTCCTTACCCGGCCAGATTGAGAGGGGGATGGCATAGGGGATGGCGGCGAGTATAAGAAGGAGCGGGAAGATGACGGTATGTGCGACGCTCCCTCGAAGCCCATTAACAAGCCGTGTTTTCATGGTGCGAGGCCCGAATAGCAGGCCTGCAATTGACAGGGAGAAAATAACCACGAATACCGCCAGTAGTTGTTGGAGTGGTTGGGCGGAGAGCCGGGTCAGGAACGTCTGGACGTTCACAATATTTCCATAAGGCTGGCAACCCCAGACGGTCATGGCCCATAGTGGCGCCAGGCCGGATACAAATCCGGCGAGCGTCAGGATCATTCCTTTTCGGGATAAGGTGTTATCAATCAGGATCATGATAAGCGCTGGAAGCGAAAGCACGATGGCGACGGGATGAAAACATACGGCGAGCCCGAGGGCGAGCGGGGCCAGAACCCGGAACCAGAGTGGTCGGACGTTAAGGGATACTCCTGTCAGGACGAGGATAGCCAGCCCTGCGGCCACCGCCTCGGCATAATATCCTCGAAAAAGATAGGCGGGCAAAGGAGTGCCGATCAGCAACACGATGCTGGCGAGCAGGCCGTATTTATTACCCAATGCCATACCTGTGAACAGGATGACGGAAAAGACAAGCAGGCCCATGAGGGGGACGAAGTAATCGCCGCCGTGTTTTCCGGTGAGTCGATCCAGTCCCGTCGCGGCCATGGGGAGAAAAGGATAAAAGTAGGGTTGAGTGTCGCAGGTTTGAAGGGAGGTAATCTCGAAAGAGCGATCTCGTGTGTCACGTCCCCAATGTTTGAATTCGAGCAGGACAGCGCGACGAAGTGGGGTCGGGATTTCCTGCAATGTCCGGTCGGTATCATGGAGTTGGCGTCCTTCCGAGAAAGATCGGGCCATCAAGCGATAACAGGAGGTGTCCAGTCCGGTAAAGGTATCCTCATGGGGACGGAGCAGAAGGAAGCCGGAGGCAAGAATCGCGAGGACAAGCAGGGTGCGGGTGATCGCGGAGGCTTGTTGACTCCGGTCACGCAAGGCGAAAAAAATGGAAACGCTCACGCCTATGGTGGTCAGGGTGATGAGAAGAAACCAGCCTACACTTAATGTCGTCATCAGGATCCCGTTGTGGCAATGAAGGCTGTGAAGGCCAGAAGGCCAGTTTCAATAAGTTCATTGGAGGCGCCCAGGAGATCCCCTGTTACCCCCCCGAAATGATGCTTCATCCAGAGTCGCAATAAAAACGCGGCGACCAAGCCCTGCAGAAGCAGAATCAAGCCGGTCAGACCGGTGGCGGCGAGGCAGAAGGCGGTTGCGGCCGCGAGGGCAAGAACCAGGTGAAATGGGCGCGCTTCCTGCACGAAGGCGGCCGCCTTGCCGCCCTCGGCGCGGGCATAGGGGAGTGTCACGGCCAACATCACCTGTGCGGTGCGAGATACGATAAAGGGAACCAGGGCGAGCGACCATTGTCCGAGGGAGGCGAGATGGCTCAAGGCCACGGACTTCAGAAGGAGGTCGGCCATGATGGCCATGACGCCAAACGCGCCGGTATGCGGATCCTTCATGATCTCCAGGCGGCGTTCCCGTGTGCGTCCCGCCCCAAGGGCATCGGTGAGATCGGCCAATCCATCCACATGCAGCCCACGGGTAATCCAAACCGCCGCGATCATGGCCAGTACACCGGCCCCGGTAATCCAGCCCGTCAGGCTGGCGCCATAGAGAACGAGGACAACCAAGGCGCCGATCAAGACGCCGACGGCTGGAAAGAAGGGCAGGGCGGCTGCCAAACTGGCAGAATCCCGGCCAGGGACAGGAAGAAGGGTCAGTGTGCGTATGGCAGTGATGAACGGTCGCATATATCGGCCCATACTATCATGCCACCCCCGGAACTAAAGCCGAAAGTCGCATTTACCGATCAAACTGTTTAAGATAAGTGTCCGAAAAGATGATCAGGTTAGTTCCGTTATCGGCGGAATAAGCGGTTGGCGATAACCAGCAACGCATGGAAGTCCATCCTGTAACCTTTGTAATGATCGCGCGCGTCTCGGCAATATGCTTATTGTGAACCTTGGTAAGTTCAATGGTTTGGGGTTCCATCTCCTTGGAAATCTCAGTCACCTCCACGGGAGCCCAGTTGGTTGAGGCCGCTTCTCTAATCTTTTCCCTGGCTGCCGTGCTGTTTTGAGTTTTGGAAGAAGGGCCATAAGTAATCCATCCGGCCACATTCGCGCCCGTAGAGAGGGTTATGAATCTCACAGTGATAAGGAAATCATTATGGGTATACTCCCTTGAAAATGTCCAACATCCATCGGTGCCCTTCTGGGTATGGTTCGGCCCATATCGATGGTCACATTGATCTGGTGTTTCCCCAAGCTGACCCCGCGACGTAGTCGCTGCCGCTATTCCCAAGAATACGATCCAGAGTAGTTTCTTCATAAGCTGTTGACCTTTTCTTTTTTCGTCGAACATCTTGGTTAATTTGCAATAATAGCGCGGCAAAGAACAGACCCTCAAGGTCCATTGCCAGCAGGGAGGTTTATGCATCATCATCGGCGAACCGGGCACCGGCAAGAGCATCATCAAACACGCCCTCATTTCCCTGACCCCAAGCGCATGATCATCCCAGCCATCGCCAAAACACTGCGCACCTACAACAATACCCTCCACGTTTGGTTGCTGGCGGCGTCCATGGTCTAGTCAACCTGTAGGTGGCATAGTTACACCGCATGTTTTTCCTGTCGAGTTATTTTGGAGCAAAACGCAGAAAACGTGTTATTGTGTCCGGCTTTTGGGAGGATTGTATGGGATTAAGTATTGGCATAGTCGGACTACCGAATGTCGGAAAGTCCACGATTTTCAACGCGCTGACGCGGGCTCAAAACGCTGAGAGCGCGAATTACCCGTTTTGTACCATTGAGCCTAACAAGGCGGTGGTGCCCGTGCCCGATCCCCGCCTTGATACACTCACCCGGATGGCGAAGCCGCAGAAAACGATTCATGCCACGGTTGACTTCGTCGATATCGCCGGACTGGTCAAGGGGGCCAGTCAGGGGGAGGGGCTGGGGAACAAGTTCCTGACGAACATCCGGGAAACCGATGCTTTGCTTCATGTTGTCCGGTGCTTTAAGGATGAGAATATCGTGCATGTGGATGGCGAAGTGGAACCGGCACGGGATGTAGGTGTCATTGAGACCGAACTGATCCTGGCCGATTACCAGACGATTGAAACCCGTGTCGCCCGGCTGGGAAAACAGGTCCGGGGTGATAAGACCGCCCAGGCCTCGCTTGATGTCTCCAAGTTGCTTTTGGAGCATCTGGGCGCCGGAAAGATGGCCGTGGAATACGAGGATCACAAGACGGATGCGGCGGTCGCGCTGTTCAAGGAGTGCCAACTCCTGACCGATAAGAAGATGATTTATTGCTGCAACGTCGATGAACCGGGTTTGCAGGAGGACAACGCCTTTGTCAAGAGTGTCCGGGAGCACGCCGCGAAGCGGGGTTGTGATACGGTCAAGATTTGCGCCAAAATGGAAGAGGATCTGAACGGAATGACTGAGCCCGAGCGGATCGAGTTTCTAAAGGAATACAAGGTGGTTGAAAGCGGCCTCGACCAGATTGTCCACACCGGATATCACACCCTCGGGCTGATCAGCTTTCTTACGGCCGGGCCCAAGGAAGTGCGCGCCTGGACAATCCGGCGTGGATGGAAGGCCCCACAGGCCGCCGGAGTGATTCATACGGATTTTGAGCGGGGCTTCATCCGCGCCCAGGTTATTTCATATAAGGATTACATTGAGCATGGCGGCGAAGCCGCTTGCAGGGCCAAAGGCCTGCTCAGGGTCGAAGGCAAAGATTATGAAGTCCAGGATGGCGATGTGATCGAATTCCTGTTCAATGTTTAATCTGCCAACAGGGCTTCAATCGTCTGGAGCTCCCCGGGTGTAAACGCCAGGTTCTTCAGCGTCCCGACGGCATCCTCGATTTGGGCGACGCGACTGGCGCCGATCAGCACCGTTGTCATTGCCGGATGGCGGAGCACCCAGGCTAACGCCATTTGGGCCAGCGTTTGTCCCCGTCCCAAGGCGAATTCGTTCAGGCGCCGCACCTTTGCCAATTTCGCGGCGGTAATTTGCGCTGGCTTGAGAAACCCATGGGGTTTCGAGGCGCGCGAGCCTTCCGGGATGGCGCCGCCCAGATACTTATCGGTCAGCATCCCCTGTGCGAGGGGGGAAAACGCAATGCAGCCAATTCCTTCCTGGGCCATTACGTCCAGTAACCCGGTCTCAACCCAACGGTTGAACAGACTGTAGGACGGCTGGTGAATCAGGCAGGGGGTGCCGAGGGCGCGCAGGATTTTGGCGGCTTGCAGGGTCTGCTCGGCCGTGTAACTGGACACGCCGACATACATTGCCCGTCCGCTCCGCACGATGTAATCCAGTGCGCCCATGGTTTCCTCGAGCGGCGTTTCAGGATCGGGACGGTGATGGTAGAAAATATCCACATAATCCAGACCCATACGCTTCAGGCTTTGATCAAGGCTGGCGACAAGGTACTTGCGTGAGCCCCACTCGCCATAAGGCCCCTCCCACATCCGGTAGCCTGCCTTTGAGGAGAGGATCAATTCGTCGCGGTAAGGCGCCAGATCCATCTGCCGGATGCGCCCAAACGTCACTTCCGCCGTGCCCGGGGGCGGGCCATAGTTATTCGCGAGGTCAAAGTGTGTGATGCCTAAATCGAAGGCCCGGCGCACCATTGCCCGCCCGTTTTCAAAAACATCGACATCGCCGAAATTATGCCACAACCCGAGGGAAATGGCTGGAAGTTTGAGCCCACTGCGGCCGCATCGGTTGTATTGCATAGTCGAGTAACGGGAATCATCGGGTCGATAGTCCATGCTGTTTGCTCCTCTGGGTACTGATTATGCGATCACGGGTTGAAACGGTAACAATATGGGAATGAGGGGACAAGTTTATAAGCGTTGACACGGGGGCTTCGTTTTCTGTTAAATGGCCCCGTTTTCAATCATTCTCTGAAGGGGTAATACACTTGGATTTAGAAACTTTGCGCCACAGTACGGCGCATGTCATGGCCGCCGCGATTTGCCGGCTGTACGAGAATGTCCAGTTGGACATTGGTCCGGCTATCGAGAGCGGGTTCTATTACGACTTTGACCTTCCGTCCCGTCTTTCCCCGGAGGATTTCACCAAGATCGAATCCGAGATGGCCGGTATCGTGGCCGAGAATCTTCCGTTTGAGCGGATTGAAATGGAGCGTTCCCAGGCGAAAGCCCTTCTGGAAGCCAAGGGGCAGCGTTATAAGCTGGAACGTCTAAACGACATTCCCGCCGGGGAGACCATCACCTTTTACCGGTGCGGCGATTTTCAGGATCTTTGCCGCGGTCCGCATCTGGCAAGCACGGGCGAGATCAAGGCCTTTAAGCTTTTGTCGGTGGCCGGGTCCTACTTCCGTGGCATCGAGACCAATCCCATGCTGCAGCGCGTGTACGGCATGGTGGCATTGTCCCAGGCGGAGCTGGAGGCGCAACTTCTACAGCAGGAGGAGGCCCTGAAACGGGATCACCGAAAACTTGGGAAAGAACTGGACCTCTTCAGTATTCAGGATGATGTTGGCCCGGGACTGGTTCATTGGCACCCGAAAGGTGCCCGCATCCGTTCCCTCATTGAGGATTATTGGCGCCAGGAGCATTTCAAGGCGGGCTACGAGTTGCTCTATACCCCGCATATCGGCCGGGCCGGCTTGTGGGAAACCTCGGGGCATCTTGGGTTTTACTCGGAGAATATGTACGCCCCCATGAAAGTGGACGAGGTATCGTACTATGCCAAGCCGATGAATTGTCCGTTTCATATCCAGATATATAAAAGCCACAAACGGTCTTACCGCGATCTGCCCATGCGTTGGGCGGAGATGGGCACTGTGTATCGTTATGAAAAAACCGGCGTTTTGCACGGCCTGTTGCGGGTGCGCGGGTTTACACAGGATGATGCGCACATTTTCTGCACGCCGGAACAGATCGAGGGTGAGGTCAAGCGAACGGTGGATTTTGCGCTCCGGATCTGGCGTTCTTTCGGATTCACCGAGATTACCGCCTATCTGGCCACCAAGCCGGCGAAGTCGGTGGGCGAGCCCGCCCGTTGGGAGCAGGCCACGGAGTCGCTCAAGCAGGCCCTGCATGCCGGGAATATCCCGTTTGTGGTGGATGAGGGCGGCGGGGCATTTTACGGCCCCAAAATCGACTTAAAAGTTAAGGATGCCATCGGTCGCGAGTGGCAGATGAGTACCATTCAGTTTGACTTTAATCTTCCCGAGCGCTTTGAATTGGCGTATCACGGGGATGACGGAAAAGAACACCGACCCTATATGGTGCATCGTGCGCTGCTGGGCAGTTTGGAACGGTTTTTCGGTGTGCTGATTGAACACTATGCCGGGGCGTTTCCCCTGTGGCTTGCGCCGGAGCAGGTGCGTGTGCTGCCCATCAGCGACAAGGTTCTCCCGGCGGCGGAGGCTCTTGCCGTGGCGCTCCAGCAGGATAATTTCCGCGTGGGCGTGGACCGGAGTCCGGACAAACTGGGCGCGAAGATCCGTAATGCCCAAATAGAGAAGATTCCGTACATGCTGATTTTGGGCGCCCGTGAGGCGGAGGCCGGATTGGTCTCGGTTCGTAGCCGAATCGTGGGCGATCTGGGTACCATGAAACTTGAGGAGTTGATTGGCCTGCTTCGCGAGGAAGTGGCGAGCAAGGCCGTGGGATGCAAACGAGGGGCCGTTGAAAGCCCCGTAACAAGGAGGTAGGAAATTCGTCCGCAAGCTATCAGAGTGAATCACCGGATTCGGTGTCCGCAAGTCAGGTTACTTGACTCGCAGGGGAATATGCTCGGTGTGGTCACCGTCAGTGAGGCCATGTCGTTGGCCGTGCGTGCCGGGCTTGATCTGGTGGAAGTGTCGCCTAACGCCGAGCCGCCCGTATGCCGTATCATGGACTTCGGGAAGTTCAAGTATGAACAGGCCCGCAAAGAGCGTGAGGCTCGCAAGCACCAGCATGCAGCCGAGATGAAGGAAATCAAGTTCCATGCCAACGTGGCCGAACATGATTTTGACACGAAGCTGAATCACATCTTCGGGTTTTTGAAGAAGGGGATGAAGGTTAAATGTTCCTTGTACTTCCGTGGACGTGAGAATGCGCATCGGGAACTCGGGTTTGAAGTCATTACCCGAGTGCTGAAGAGTTGCGAGGAGGTTGCCCAGGCGGATATGGCGCCGAAATTGATCGGGAGCAGCATTGTGATGGTGCTCGGTCCGCGGTCGGGTAAACCGGTTCCTCAGGGAGTGGGGCGCCTGGCGGTAATCGCCAATAATCTGCCCCTCCCGAACACCATGTCGGTCGCCGCACCCCCGGTGGTTCCCGCGAGCCCAGTTCCGTCGATTCCAAGACAATCCTGAAAAAGCTTTACGGGGAAAGGACTCTCAGGTAGAGTCCGCCCCTTGTTTTTCCGGAAGGCGGACGTTTCGTTCCAATACGTCTAACCGAACCCGGAATGAGGAGCATCATGCCTAAGAAAAAAACGAAAAAAATGGTGAGTAAGCGGGTGAAGGTGACGGCAACGGGCAAGCTTATTTTTAAGCGGCCTGGGAGCGGTCATCTATTGAGCAGCAAATCGAGGAAACGGAAACGCAATATGCGCGGCGGAAAAGTCATTCATGATTCCGACCACAAGCGCATTGCGGAAATGATCTGAACGAAGTGAAAGGACGAGACCATGCCAAGAGCAACCAATGCGCCGGCGTCGCGTAAGCGCCGAAAAACAAGACTGAAGGCCGCCAGCGGGTTCCGCGGGTCACGAAGCAAGTTATTCCGCCAGGCGACCGAGGCGGTTGACCGCGCCATGCGGTTGGCCTACATCCACCGCAAGGATCGCAAGGGCGATTACCGCCGCTTGTGGACCGTTCGTGTGTCGGCTGCCTGCCGTGAGCAGGGTGTTGCCTATAGCCGGTTGATCGAAGGCCTGAAGGTCGCCGGTGTCGAACTGAATCGCAAAATGATGTCGGAAATCGCCTACAATGACCCAGTCGGCTTTGTGCAGATTGTCTTATTGGCGAAGAAGGGACTGGCCAGCAAGGCCGGGGCCTGAGATAGGATATTTTTTGTGATGACCTGAAGCGGCCGCTTGAAAGAGCGGCCGTTTGTTTTTATCCCAATACTTGACCCGCCTCCTTCAATGGGGCAGTATTACCCAGTTATTGAATTTAATGTGAGGCTGTCTAACCATGAGGAAGAGGATCATGAAAATGAAGAGCTTGGCGACCGTATTATTGGTAATGGGTATGGTTTTGAGTTTGGCGGATTTCTCTCAGGCCCAGATGGCGGGACTGCCGGTGATGGATACCGCCGCAAGCCGTGAGCAGGGGAGTCTGGAGGTCACTCCGGGGATCATGATCGGTAACGACATGAATTATTATGGGATTCGGACCACGGTCACCGCGCTGGATGAGATGCGAGTGTTCCTCGACCTCGGGCAGGTGGATGTCAACAATGCCGATGCGAATCTGGGCCTGCAGGGTGGTGTGCTTTATTCGCTTCCGGCAAACGACGTGGTTGACTTGGGCCTCCGCGGTACCTGTTACTACGTCAATACCGATCTGCTGAACCTTTACGGCTCCAATTTTATGCTCGTTTTCAGCGATGAGACGCTTCTGGAGAACCTGTATTGCTACGGCGGTGCCGGTTTGGATTTCTCGCGAAAATCAACGGATGTCTATGGGGGCAAGCACAACCATCACGGTGAAATCAATCCAGCGCTTTCGCTCGGGTTATCCTATAAATTCAGCGATACGTTTTCCCTCTTTACGGAAGTGGATTACGTTGACGGAATGTATATTGGCTGTGGTCTCAGTATCCGTTAAGGACTCGCCAGGATTTTGTTTCGGGGATGGTGGGCGTTACAGGACTTGAACCTGTGACCTCTTGCATGTGAGGCAAGCGCTCTAACCAACTGAGCTAAACACCCTCAAAACCGAAGGTGAATCATGCCGTTCCCGGCATCGGGTGTCAAGTAGAGGTTCGTATTATTTGAAGATGGCAATTCATGACGGGCGTAACCGTTTGACGAGGAGTGGAATCAATGAAAGAACTTGAAGAAGGCCTTACGTTAACGTTGGATTTTAATAAAATCGCCAAAGTGGCGAAAGTGTGCCCGGAGGTCATTCCCGTGGCTCTCCAGAATGCCGATACCCGCGAGGTGATCCTGGTGGCCTACACCAATGAGATCGCCTTCAGAAAGACGTTGGAAACCCGTACCGTGGTCCTCTGGAGCACCTCCCGTAATGAATTGTGGGAAAAGGGGAAAACCTCGGGTGAAACGTTTGACTTGGTGGATGCCTTTGTGAACTGCGAGCAGAATTCACTGGTCTACACGGTTCGCCCCCGGCGGGGTGACATCTGCCATACGAAGAATCACAACGGCAAACCCCGTAACTGCTATTACCGCCGCATCAATCCGGTGACGCTCGCCCTTGAAAACATTGACCCTTAAGGGGTAATCGGGGAGACGGGAGCCTTACCCAAGCTCACGTCGGTTAAAGAGCATGATCCCGATTAGGGCCGTGATGGCCGTATAGAGTCCGGCCAGCCATGCCATGGCACGGAGAACCAAGTCCCATCCCACGATCCGGCCGTCTGTTAACAGGGGAACCGGGTCAAGTTGGATGAGCGGACGGGTCATCACGCTGAAGGCTTTAAAGAGATGTAGGATCAGTCGGTCAAGTCCCGTTTGAACCAGCTCAGGACCTTCATGGGGAACATAGAAGACACCCGATGTCGCCACGGACTCCACATAGCCCGCCGAAGCCAGCAGAATCATGATGAAGAACGCCGTAAAAACCGCCACCGGGGTTGATAGGAGACAGCCTGCAACCAGTCCCAGTGCGGCGAGGAAGGCGAGTTTACACAGGATTACTAATAGCCCCCTTGCCAGGTTCATCGAGAAAGATCCCGAAGCCACCCGAAGTTCTGGGCCAGGGTTGTTCATCGCCATCATCAGCGTGGCTTGACTGCCGGAATCCAGTCGTTGATAAGTGATGGCAAGGGTGCCAGGGCGGTTTACTACGTGGCTGGAGATTGGCAGGGTGCACGGAACCCCGGGATAGTTGGTCACGTTGACTTGAAAGACCTGTGCCGGATCGTAGCCGATGAGCCAGCGCGCCGCTACGGGGGCTCGCTCGGGGCGCGTGGATTCGAGCTTATAGTTAAGAATCAGGTCATGATCCCCGGTCTCCCGCGCAGCGATCTCGTAGGCGAATCGGATTTCTTTACCCGGGGGGATCGTGAAACGCTGGTTGTTCAATTCCTCAAGCAGTTTCGTCCGTATCATGTTCGCCGTCATTCCCCGGGGAGCCTGTCCGGATTGCATCAAACGCCAGGTATTGGTCTCGATTAGTCTGGACCAGTCCGGAGTGACCGGGAGCAATGTCTCCCGAGCCATGAGGAACTGTTCGCAAACCGCGCGCTTTGTCACGGGGTCATCCGTGGAGTTCCGGATGGCGTGCCAGGTCATGGCGCCGATGATGAAACCGGTGAGTATTAGCAAGGCGGCGTTCAAACCCGCTATCCCGAGCCATTTCCCAACCCAGAGTTCATAACGGTGAAGCGGCTTGGTCAGGACAAGATAGAGCCGGCGATCCTGAATTTCAGTGGAGACGCCGCCGCAGGAGGTCCAAAGGGTTGTCGCGGTTAGGATTGCGGTTGCATAGGTCAAGGTGTAGTTCAGGATGATCTGGATCTGTCCCGCCAGCGTATTGTCCCCGGCGATCAGGAGAGGGAGTCCGATCAGGCCGGCGACCAGAAACGTCCCCAGAGAAAGCAGCAGCCTGGATCGCACGGCTTCGCGAACCGTCAACTGGGCAATGGCAGTGATGCGTCCGAGCCTCATGGAATGGAATTGCGTTGTTTGACGGTTTCGATAAAAACCGATTCGAGTGTGCGTCCAGTGTGATCCACGAGAGGGCGGGTTCCCGTCTCCTTCTCGATATAATCCAGAATTGCGGAGAGTGACTCGCGGGAAGGGGATTCTAGTGAGAGTCGCAATGTGCCCGGATTGATCAGAAGCTCCTTGACCGCTCCCTCGGCGCATACTTTGCCATTCATCAGAATCGCCACGCGATCACAGATATCCTGCATGTCGGCGAGGTGGTGTGAACAGATCAGGATGGTCTTTCCCCGCCTAACCAGACCCAGTAGGATGTCTTTCACCTCTCGACAGGCAAGGGGGTCAAGGCCCGAGGTTGGCTCGTCTAGAAGGATCAGGTCGGGATCGTTTAATAGGCATTGGGCCAATCCTACCCGGCGCGCCATGCCCTTAGAAAACTCCCCGATGGGACGGTTCCGGGCGGCATCGAGGCCAACCTGAGCGATCAGAGCCGACACACGCTCTTTTTTACGGTTTCCGGAGAGCCCGTATAAACTGGCGTAGAAATCAAGAATCTCGGCCGCAGTAAGGTATTTGTAAAGATATGACTCCTCAGGCATGAAGCCGATCTTGGATTTCACGGCGACGTTCCGCGGAGATTGGCCCAGAACGGTGAGTAGACCTGTAGTGGGGTGGAGAAGACCGAGAATCATTTTGATGGTAGTGCTTTTCCCGGAACCGTTAGGACCGAGCAATCCAAAAAGTTCGCCGCGCCTGACTTCAAGATCAATCTCATTGACGGCACAAACCTTAGGCCGTCCCCAGAAATCCTGGAATATCTTGGTCAACTTCCGGGCCTCAATAACCAGATCTGTTGTTTCACCCATCAAACTCTCCTGCGTTAGAACTGCCTGTTTCGGAACGCGGCATATCCCAGGCAGAGCACCCCGGTTCCGTAGGCCGCGGCATAGACTGCGGCGTGCCCTATTAGGGCACCGGTGATTATGCCTCCACCAGCAAGTTTATCGGCCGGCCAGAAACCCTGGATATCCGGCAGAATCATTTTTACTACGAAACCGGCCTGCGGGACGGCAGCCAGAAGGCCGGTAAGATGATCGGAAACAAGCCCGGCAAAAAGAAGCACAAGAAGAATGGCCACGGTGGCGGGGGCGGCCAGCCGGACAGAAAGGCTGATGGCAATGGCAGCCAGGAGGAGCAGGGCAATGCCCTCAAGCAGGCAGGCGGGGACAAGGCTCCAGTTGATCATGCTTCCGAAGGCGACCCGATGCCCCTCCAGGTCGAAGGTTGACAGGATGAGCACCAGGCCGGCCAGCATGAGTGCGCAGAAAAACAGGGAGTAAGGCACAAAAGAACGGCGGGTTCGGAAGTTCACGATAGCCGCCGGGATCAAAGCCACGAAAAGTGAGACTCCAAGAAGGCGCATCCCGAGGGTGTCGAACTCGAAATTCCGGGGCGTCAACCGCTCTGCCAGCAGCGATGCGGCGCTGGCGCAGAAGACGAAGAACACGATCAGAACGGCCAGGGCTGAGAATTTGGCGAGAAAAAACATAAGGCGCCCCACAGGTTTGCTGAAGATGGTCAGGATGGTCCCTGAGAGGTATTCGTTATGCAACGTGGAGCAGGCCGCATAGCCCGCCAGAATCAGACCGAACACGAACTCAAAAGCCAGAGAACTGTCCACGGCGAGATGAGTCTGCTGGCCGAGTTGATGGGAAACCGCCAGGGGAACCAGAATGGTGCAGACGACATTGGTTAGAATCAGAAGGAGCGTTGCCGGTTGGCGGAATAATTCCGACAGCGCCAGCCCTGTGAGAGCCACAAATGTCCTGAGACGGTTAGTCATGACAGGGGTATAATCCCCTTGGCTATCGCACCTGTTCGACAATTATTTTTTCATCCACCTGTTCGCGCAAGACCCGCTCAATACCGTGCTTGATGGTCATTGTGGCGTGTGGGCAGCAACCGCAGGCGCCCTGTAATTTCAGTTTGACGTCGGTGCCGGTGATGCTGACGACCTCCATGTCCCCGCCGTCAGCCTGAAGAAAGCCCCTGAGTTCTTCCAGTTTCGTCCTGATTTGTTCTTCCATGATCATGTTCCTTGTTTGCGTTGAAGATTAATGGCTTTTTGGTCTCGCACGAGATCGGCCAGTGAGATGTGTTTCAACTGTTGATCGAGCATGGCTTGAATTCCGTGAAGTTTTTGGTGGATGGAACAGTGCTGTGCCCGCGGGCAGGTGGCTGGATCGAGTAGACATTCGTTGAAGGCCCGCGGGGTATCCGTGGCATTCAAAATATCCTGAAGCGATATCTCGGACGGTTCTCGAGCCAGAAGAATTCCGCCACCGACCCCGCGCTGGGCCTTGATGAGGCCCGCCTTATTGAGGGACTGGGCTATTTTCAGGGTAAATTGGCGCGGGACTTCAATTTGCTCGGCCAGATCCTCGCTGGTCAGCCGTTCCCCCGGTCTACACCCGAGCGTCAGCATGATCCTCAAGCCGTAATCCATTTTTCGAGTAACAAACATAATTTCCCTTTATTGTGTCTTATAATGATCCGCAATCGAACCGCGTGTCAAGGAGTTACGTCAAGGATCCGTTGCCGGAATCTCTTTCACGCACCGGAAGCCGATCATCGGACGCCCGTCGGCACTGCACCCTTTACGCATATTGTCGTTGGACGCATTTCCGCGCGCCGTTGTCCGCAGTTCCGGATCTGTGCTTAGGTAGGAGCCGCCCCGGAACACGTGGCCCAGTCCCTTCGATGAAAAGCAGGGGTTTTGTTGGGTGAGGGTGCAATAGGCCGCCGGGTCGAAAACATCCTGTACCCATTCGGCGGCGTTTCCGGCCATATGTCTGAGCCCGTAGGGACTGAGTGTGGTATCAGTGTTGAAGAAAAGTCCTCCGACGGCTTCCTTGGCCAGGCCCTGGTCGACATCCCAGGGTTCCGTTGGCAAGACCCGTGGGGGGCGCGGCTCTTGGCGTGTGCAAGAGAACCGAGGTGGCGGCGGAGGGGGATCCTTCTTATCCATTTCCGCTGCCAGCCAGCTGCGGCCAGAAGGATTGCTGGCGGCCACTTCGGTGGGGGCTGAGGATCCCCACGGGTACAGACGTGCCTCAGTACCGTGGGCGGCAAATTCCCATTCCGCCTCTGTTGGAAGGCGAAGCCCTTTCCACTTGGCATAGGCGTAGGCATCGTACCAATCCACACCGGTAACCGGCTGTTGGTCACGGCTCAAGGCCGGGGAGGACCAGCAGGCGGCCTGATGGTTCTTCAGGGGCGGTGCATCGGGATGTTCCATGCTGTAGTTCTGGGTCGTTCGTACGTGATCGACAAAACGTCGGTATTCCGCGTTGGAGACTTCGTTGCGGTCAATGAAAAAGGGCTTAACCCGGATCAGGCGCATCGGGAAGTCCGCATCGGCAGGTTTGGCATCTTCGCGCCCCATCAGAAAGAAGCCGCCGGGAATATAGGCCATGTTGGGTTCAGGGTGAGGTGGGGGTGCGAGTGATTCCTTGTTTTGCGAGGCGGTGTAGGCCTGGAGGATCTTCTTTTCCATATCCATCAGGACGGAGAAATCCATCCGAGTGAAATCGGCTTCTCCCCCGAGAATAGGGTCGCCTCCGGCCCTATTTTTCATGACGCGCTCGACCCAGAAAAGCAGGAACGCATCCATCTCGGAAGCGGCCTGTTCAAAATCCTTGTCTGCGAGAAGAAGCGGGAGGCGCTCGGTCATGAGCGAGGGGAGTCGTCGGGCCACGGCACGTCGATCGGATAGGAAGCGGTCAAACCCTTGCTTGGCGACGGGGTTGATTGTGTAATTCGGTCGGTCAATGCCCGGGTATTGTTCCCGGCCTTTCAGAAGAACGCTTGTCATTGTGTTATATCGGTAAACCGAGGCCTTCACGGGGGCCATCCACACGCCATCCAGTTTCTCGAGGCCTTTGGCAACGAGTGCCTGTTCCTCCATGAACCGGGTTTTCAGGTCAGTCGCCCATTCACTATCGCGGCTTTTGGGGAATTGGCTAATGAACTCACCGAAGAGGGGGATTGCGGTTGCATAGACGGCGGCAGAGAGATTTGTTTTCGGGGAGAGTTGGAACTGCCTGAGCGACCTGGAAAACACGGTCTCGAGATCCTCGGGGACGATGGTGAGCACATCCGATTTCAGGATTCGCTGTTTGCTGATAATAGAGCCGGAAACGGATTGGAGGACGAGAGTATTGGTTGAGCCATAATCGTCGGGGACGAGGTGGCCGGAAACGAGGTTCCCGGTTTTTAGTTTGATTGAAACAGACTCTGGCGGGAGGAAAGCTCTGGTTGTGAGGGACAAGTTCTCGCGGGTCATCGCATGACACCACAGCGTACTGAACATCACCAATCCGAAGATGAGTATTTTATTATTCATAGCCCTTGTGCTCCTTGAGGACAGACACTGTACTGGTTGCCGCTTACAGGATCAAGGTAACTCAAGTTCTGATTTGAGGTTTTAAGGTGGTCTAAAGTGCTGTTGTTGGTCTAAAGTGCTTGCGTCAGGCCCGACTTTTTTGGCATTGTCCCGCGGTCTTTACGGCCAGCTTAGCTCAGTTGGCAGAGCAGCTGATTTGTAATCAGCAGGTCATCGGTTCAAGTCCGATAGCTGGCTCCATCAAAAGTGCCGTAAACATTGGCATTATATCGTTTTATTGGCTTTTTAATGAAAAGCCACCGATAGCCGGATTTTATCAGTTGAGGCATGGGCGAACTTCCTAGTCATTCCGCCGTCCACCCAATAACCCTGAACGGAAGAGATAATAGAGGAGGGTCAACAGGGCCGTAATGGCAGAGGCCAGGTATGTCAGGAACGCAGCATTGAGAACCCTGGCAGCATCTTCCTGTTCTCTGGAAGTCACAATGCCGGAAGAAACCATCAGGCGTTTGGCCCGGGAGCTGGCATCCCATTCCACGGGCAACGTGATAATGGAAAAGACCACGGTGATGCTGAAGAAGATGATTCCGATGAGAAACATCTTTGGGCTATTCATAAACATTCCCAGGAGGATGAAAATGTAGGATCCAACACTTCCAAACTTGGTGGCGGGAACAAGGGAGGATCTCAATCCGAGCCATAGATAGGCCGAAGCGTGCTGGAGGGCGTGGCCGGCTTCATGGCAGGCGACCCCGATAGACGACAGGGACGGCGAATCATAAACCCCCGATGAAAGCCTCAATGTCCGCGAGGTTGGGTCATAGTGGTCACTCAGGAACCCATCCGCCCGCTCGATTGCCACATTGGTAACCCCATTTCGGGCCAGCATCTGGCGCGCGGCCTCGGCCCCCGTCAGCCCTGAAGTCGCCATGACCTGCGAATAACGGGCAAAGGTCGACTTGACCTTGAACGTGGCGATTAAGGCGAAGATTAAGCCGGGCGCGATAAAGAGATAATAGATTGGATCAAACATCATGGTAAAGCTCCCTCATTGTCTTGTTTGCTAATCAAGTCCCCCATGGTTGTTCTGGGGAATCTACGTTATGTCCCAAAACACTCCAGATGGTGATGTAGAATATGCTGCATTTCCGCCGAATCAAGCCTTTTGAGCCATGCAATCCGGGTAGAGAAGCAATGCTCCTTCCTGATTTCATAAAATGGACAATCCGGTAAATTCTTATGCGCTGGGCAGGCTAAAAGCAATGACACCATGCAACGGCTTTGTGATTCTATGTCCTTTGAAATATTCATGTGAGATTTCTCCCTCACCTCGAATAATAGTCAGCAGGAGGTGTAAGGATGCTCACGCCATTGATTAGCGGAGAAAAGGCTATGAGCTATCTGTCACAAGGGGGTGTGACTTCGGTTTTGACTTCACCACCTCGCCGCTGACTGACATGTATGATGTCACAGGCGCTATTCTCCGCAATCAGGGATCCCCTGATTCTTTGTCAGGGAATTCCTGATGCTCAAATTCTGGCCGGGTTACACCCCATAGCGCCCTACGGTTAGCCCTCAGCCGGAACCTCGATATGGGGATAATACTGGCGCCAGTTTTGCACCGCGTCATGCACCGGTTCCACCTGGCCGACGAGGATGTGAACAAGACGTGACGCCCAGATCAATCCTGACCGTCTTGCCCTTATTAGTCACATCAAAGTATTGCAGCCTTTCGCGATATTTCAGTTCCGATGGTGGAATAATCTACACGCCGAGGAGAGGGGGCAACGTCAATGCTGTGGAGCGGTGGCTGAATCAGATCCGTTGTCGCTTTAGCGGGGAGGGGATACAGTTCTCACAGGCTGTGTCGCCGAGCAAATTGAGACATCATACTCACTGAACATCATTGAATTTCCTTAACAATTCGCCCTTGAATCAACTCCATTTCGGATTCCAATCTGCCATGAATCTGTCAAATCTTGAACGGGACACCACCACGGCACAAATAGTGCTTAAATATATAGGTGACCTGAGGTTGGTGATGATTGGAACGGCGCTTACGGTGCCACAAGTTTCCGACTCGACTGGCCGACTGGGGTACCCGGCAGTAGGTAAATGCTGGCCACAATTACCGCGGCTTCAGTGCTGCGGTTTTTTTATGAGTGGAATTCGCCTTGCCTAGTTCGTCTCTGGCGGTTTCTGGGAACGAAGGAAGAGTGCAAGCAGCAGAAGGGTGTTGGCTCCAATCAAGAGGTGAGAAGCACAAGTCTGGATGCCAAACAGGTGAATGTTTTGCCCCATGAGCAACCGCAGGATGATTGCCAGCACGATGACCAACACTCCCAGTACCCCAACTACTCCGGATGCGGACGAACAGCATGTACATTTCATGGGATATTTCCCCTTTCGTTGTTCACAGAGTAAGCCCCGGGGCTATAGTTGGCAAGTGCACGTTTGTAGTGCGAAAACAGGTGAGGTAATCCGATTGGTATTGAAAATTGACTCCAGTACCCCTAGTGTAAACTGAAATCATTCATATCAGGGAAGTTACCATGAAGCTTTTTAGCCAGTACAAGCTTGGTGCTGTAGAGTTGAAGAACCGCGTCGTTATGTCCCCCATGACACGCTCCCGGGCAATCGGCAATCTTCCCAACGAATTGATGGCTGGGTATTATGCTCAAAGGGCCAGTGCCGGACTTATCATCACCGAGGGGACATCCCCGTCCCCCAACGGATTGGGGTATGCCCGAATACCCGGCATATATTCAGCTAAGCAGACCGCATGCTGGCAGCAGGTGACCGCCGCCGTCCATGCCCACAGTGGGCGGATATTTATGCAGTTAATGCATACAGGACGGGTGGGGCACCTGCTGAACTTGCCGCCGGGTTCGGAACTACTGGCCCCGTCGGCGGTCGCCACGAGTGGAAAAATGTGGACTGATAGCCAGGGGGAGCAGCCCTGTGGTATGCCCCGCGAGATGACGTCGGCTAACATCCGGCAAACGGTCGATGAATACGTCCATGCGGCACGTAATGCCATCACGGCAGGTTTTGACGGTGTTGAGATTCACGGTGCCAATGGCTATCTGATCACCCAATTCCTTGACCCGGACTCCAATCGACGCAACGATGAATATGGACGTGATGGCACTGGCCGCAACCGTTTTGCGATTGAGGTCGCTGCGGCGATTATTGCCGCCATCGGTGCTGAACGGGTCGGCATCCGTCTTTCCCCCTACGGCGTATTCAATGATATGAGCGGATCCTACAATGGGATCGCCACCCAGTATACCGACTTGGCTGCGACGTTGGGACGTCTCTCTTTGGCCTATCTTCACTTGGTCGACCACTCAGCCATGGGGTCCCCGAAACCTGATCCTTCGACTGTCAAGGCCATGTGCAGCGGGTTTCGTGCTGCTGGCGGACGGGCTATCATTCTTTCCGGCGGATACGAACGTGACCGTGCCGAATCGGATGTGAAAAGCGGGGAGGCGAACCTAATTGCCTTTGGCCGACCGTTCATTGCCAACCCGGATCTGGTGGAGCGACTCAAGGCCGGCTACCAAATGGCAGTACCTGACCAGACAACATTTTACACCCCCGGGTCCAAAGGGTATACAGATTATCCTGTCACGTCTAACCCCTAGCCGGTACGAAGCCACTTTGGCGCCAGCGCGCACAACCGCTTCCCCCAGCGCGACTCCTGATTCCTCGCTTCGTGCAGAAAGAGGCTTACGCGTTCCGCGAATGCACGTGTAGCAGCTCTGGACTCCGCCAGCGCCTCGGGATACATAGGCGCCGCGCGCGAACATTCGCGCCAGTTATCGCGCGTGCATTCAACCAGTGGATATCGCATGAGGTAGAACTTTGTGCACCACGGCTCGTAGACCGCCACGCGTCGCCCCAGCAGCGTAGCCCAGTAGGCCCCGTGGTAGGTGTTGGTAATTACCGTGCGCCCAGATGCCAGAAATGCCGCCACCTCTTCGATTCGGGCAGATCCCGTGTTCGACATGCGCGGCAAGCCGTCGATGGCGACCGGGTTGAGATCGCCGTGCTCATAGAGAACGTAATCATGAGTCGCCTGCATGGGGGCGTCAAAGACCGGATGCATGCACGTGCTGCAGGGCGCGTAGATGGCCCAGTCGACGACGTCGCGTAATCCACACAAGGCGAAGCGGCTGAGATCATAGTCAGTCTGGTACTGCGCCAGCGATGAGCGCCAGTTGCGCACGATCGTTCCGCTGTGCGTGTGCACGGCGTCATGGTGGTGGCCGATGCCCCATGCGATCACGCGATTGCCGCCTGCAAGCAGGTGCTGCACGACGTGTTCCCATGGCCAAGGGTGCAGCATCCCTCCGCCGCCGAGGATAACTATCTGTCCCCGCAAAGAATCGATTCGGATGCGGTCAGTGGCGGCGACATCCCTGATCCGCCACCCTCGGTGCACTTCGGGGAAATGGTCCAGCGGCCGGCAATATCGGTCGCCGACGTTGCGGTTCGCCGTGTGGTGAATATTGATGATACTGGGGCGCATTCGGTTAACAAACTCCGTCCGTTGATGGGATTTAGTAGGATTGTCGCTATCTGCTGAACTCGGTCATTCGGCCAATATTGATGCCTATTCCTGATTTTCCAGCCAAATCCGATTCCGATTATGCCGGATAATGTTGATCTCGCTACGGACAGAAAATGTACCGCCTGTCGTTAGCGATGTCCATACGGTTCTCTCTTAAACCTTTAGAATGAGCCCTCAGGGGCACAAAATCTGTTGACCGGAAACTCTCGCCCTCGTTTCAGATTATCTGGTCCGTCCCCTAGATACCCGTGCGATATCCGAAAGAAACGATTTGTGGTGATCCATGCATAACCCGTTTAGCATTGGATATATTTGAGCTCAGGCGGCTGCTTTAGCCTAGGCATATTCTCTTGCGGCCATATTAATGGCAGAATATCTGAAAAGTGAAGACGTGATAATTGTGGTAACACTATCGTACAAGTGTGAGAATGAATCCGACACCTTTGACATCAAAACAGGAAAAGCCAGTCACGCCTATACGGTAGTGTCGGTGGAGTGAACCTCAGAGGATTTTTTATGCTGCATATTTTTGTCGATGCTGATGCGTGTCCGGTCAAACAGGAGGTGTACCGCGTCGCTCGCCGATATCAACTTGATGTCACACTGGTGGCCAACTCCTGGATGCGAGTTCCGAAAGAACAATGGTTGGCACTCGAAGTCGTAGGGGATGGATTTGATGAGGCTGACAACTGGATTGTCGAACACGTGCAACCCCATGACATCGTGATCACCGCTGACATACCACTTGCGAGCCGCTGCCTGAAGGTGGGAGCACGCGTAATGGGGCCAACCGGAAAACCGTTCAGGGAGAACAACATCGGTCAGGCCATCGCCACTCGGGCACTACTGTCGGAACTTCGTGCGGCCGGAGAGATAACGGGGGGACCCCCGCCGCTGAAGATGTGTGACCGATCCCGTTTTCTTCAAGAGCTCGACGAAGTGATTCAATCAATTCGTCGCAAGCATCCGGCCAAATCCTGAGCAGGAAGGGGACAGTCACGCTGGGCTTCCATCTGGGAATGTGCTGCGAAGGCGATCCTTGCGCCGCTGGACGCTAGCAGGGGTTTTTCGAAGAATTATCCCCGGGTCAGGGACTTCGCATAGACGACACGATCATCGCCCTCCGCATAGAAGTCGGGGATACGGGCGACCTCGGCATAGCCGGTTTTCAAGTAGAATCCCCGTGTAGAGTGATAAAGCGGACGCCCTGACGTCTCAATGAGGATTAATCGTCCTTTTTTACGACGAATGAGCTTCTCGACATGGTCAAGAAGGGCGCGGCCAAAGCCACGCCCCTGGCCGTCGGCCCTGACCCCGATCCAGTAGATATCGAACGTGCCTTCTGTGCAGGGTGTCGGGCCGTAGCAAATCCACCCGGATGGCCTTCCCCCGTCAAGGAGCGTGAAGGATTGATAGTGATCGGCTGGCCCCTTGGCGATGGCTTCTTCGAGGACTTCCCTGGCCACGGTAATTTCACCCTCGTGGAAGAAGGATGTGCCATGCATGAAATCCAGTATGGCGTCACGGTCTGAAGCCAGAGTGTGGCGAATGAGCGACCGGGGCAGCCTCCGGGGGTTGCGTTTCGCTTCTGGCAGCGGGCTGGCGGGCGGTAGGGCTGTGGTGTTGAGAGCCAGACGCGCTTGTGCGTTATGGCAGACGCGTTTCACAAATTCCGGATAAGGGATTTTGGCGGCGGCGAGGGCAGCGGCGAACCCGCTGTCCGGTGAAATGTCAGGATTCGGGTTGATCTCCAGAATCACGAAGTGGCCTTTTTCATCCAGTCGGAAATCCACGCGGGCATAGTCGCGGCAACCCATGGTGTGCCAGGCGGCCAATGCGGCCTCACTGAGACGGCGGGCGATAGCTTTATCGAGGATGGCAGGGATTACCCGCACGGTGTTTTTGTACTCAAATGATTCCGTATGCCACTTGGCGGCATAGTCCACGATGTGCGGGCGGTTCTTGCCATAACCACGGAACTCAATCTCAGCGATGGGGAGGGTTTTAACCTTATTTCCGTCCTGAAAAACAGAGATGTTGATTTCACGGGTTCCAAAGAACTGTTCCACCAGGGCTGGATGCTTGAAGTCGCGATGAACTCTGGCCACGGCCTTCATCAGGGCGGGGAGGCCGCCGGGTATCACGGAACTGGCGTGAATGCCTTCGCTGGCATCCGCAAAAAGCGGCTTAACGATCCAGGGGGGCGGAGGGAGTGTATAGGAGGCCGCAGAGCGACGATCGGGTGGAATGATGACTCCAGCCGGAACAGGCAGGTTGGCGGCCTTGAGAACCGCCTTGGTGCGCCATTTGTCCAGGGCCAGCACCTGGCTTGTGCTGTCATTCCCCGTGCATTCTTTCCCGAAGGCTTCACACACGGTTGGAACCTGCATGGCATCGGCGGGACGGCCCGGAAAATTTTCGACTAGATTGAAGATGAGGCGCTCTTTGGCGTTTTGCAGCAGGGTCGGCAGACCGGAAAGCGACTCCACAGCCGCAACCCGCGCAGGCCAGGAAAGAGCGTCCAGCGCCTTGGCGACGGCTTGGACCTCATCCATCACGCCGGCATCGCTTTCGACGCTCTGGCAACTGCCGGGTGCGGGAATGGCGTGGTGAAGAATCAGGATCGGCTCGCCGCTGGGTTTCATGCTGCAGCGCCAATCCTTGACAGGGCGCTCTCGATAATGGCGCTGATAATGTACTTGTAACTCTTTCCCATAAGTCCGGCGATGATGGGAAGATCCGAATGATGGGGGTTGAGGCCGGGAAGCGGGTTCACTTCCATAAACGAAGGACGGCCCTGAGAATCCATCCGGATGTCGACACGACCGGCATCCCGCAGTTCCAGGGCCCTATAAGAGTCCAAGGCCAGTTTTTCGACTGCTTCGGTTTCCGGCGTCCGGGGCGGGCAATGATAATCTACAAAATTCGTATAATTTTCCTTCACTTCGTAAGTGTAGATGGTGGTATTGGCATTGGGCCGGAAGCAAACCTCCATGGTGCCCAGCACCCCGGCCTTGGCCCCCGTGCCGAGAATGGCCACCGTAAACTCGCGGCCCGGCAGGAATTCCTCAACCAGCACGGGCTGATTGAATTTCAGCAGCAAGGTTTGGCAGACGGCCCGTAACTCGGCGGCGTTTGTGATTCTTGAGGCGCGGTCGATGCCTTTGCCGGTTCCCTCGGCGATGGGCTTTGCAAAAAGGGGAAATGGCAGCGCCACCTTCTCAATGTCAGTCTCGCTGTGAACGACATGGAACCCGGCGGTATTCAGGCCTTCCGCCTTGAGAATGCGTTTTGCAACCGCCTTGTCGAGGGTCACGGCGCAAACGAGCGGATCGGACAAGGTGTAGGGAATGTCAAAGGCCTCCAACATGCAGGGGACCTGCGCTTCCCGGCTCCGGCCGGCCACTCCCTCGGCGATGTTAAAGACGAGATCCCAGCGCGCCCCGGCAGCCAGCCTGGCGCAAAGCGCCCTGGCATGGCCAATGCGCTCGGGCGTGAAGCCGAGTTCGGCAATGGTGCGTTCGAGGGTGTCGATGGTGACATCTGCGTCAAACTCGGCCACGTCTTCTTCTTTATAGCCGAGGGCGAGATAGTCACCACGGAGATCGTAGGTCAAGCCGATTGTTAAACTCACGGGATCGATTAACCTCCGCCTTCGGCCATGAGAGACTCCAGCAGAATGCTGAATTCCGGATGTTCCGGGGCGATCTCATTCTTCTGATACTTCCGGGCGGTCCGGCGCTTCTGCCGATATGAGTTGGCCGGGACGATGGAGGACGAATGTCCCGCCGCCACTTCCCACACCCCGTGGCTTCCGCTTCGCGCTGCGGTGGAAGGGGGTGTGCGAGGCATAGGCTCCATGGGTTCCGGATAGTTGACGATCATGCCCTCGTAGTTGCGCAGCACGGTGTGTGACGGGCTTGACGAGACGATGTAGTTGGGCAATACGGGGATCTTTCCTCCGCCGTGCGGGGCATCCACGACATACGCCGGGATCGCCAGTCCGCTCAAGCGTCCGCGGAGATATTCCATGATCTCGATGCCGCGGCTGATGGGCGTCCGGAAATGTTCCACACCCCGAACCAGATCGCACTGGAAGAGATAGTAGGGGCGAACCCGAATCTTGACGAGTCCGCGGAAGAGCTCCTCCATAACCTGCGGGGAATCGTTGATGCCGCGAAGCAGAACCGTTTGGTTCCCCAGCGGAATGCCGGCATTCGCCAGTTTGGCGCACGCTGCGATGGACTCCGGCGTGATCTCGTTTGGATGGTTGAAATGGGTGTTGATCCATACGGGATGATATTTGGCCAGCATCTGGGTGAGCTCGCTCGTGATTCGCTGGGGGAGCACCACCGGGACACGTGTCCCGATACGGATGATTTCCACGCTAGGCACGGAACGGACAGACGCCAGGATACGTTCCAGAAGCGAGGTGGACATGGTAAGCGGGTCGCCTCCCGAGATCACGACATCCTTGATTTCCGGATGGGCCCGGAGATAGCCGGTGATGGTGTCAAGCTGGGCAACATCCATACACGATTCCTGATACCCGGCCACGCGTTTTCGGGTGCAATGCCGGCAGTACATCGAACACATGGTGGTGGCCATCAGCAGGGCACGGTCGCGGTATCTATGAATAAGGCCGGGCACGGGCATGTCCTCCTCCTCCTCGAGGGGATCGGCATGAAGGAAGTCCGGAGCGAAGAGTTCCTGCCCTTGCGGGACGCTCATCTGGAAGACGGGATCCGAAAGATCCGGGGTCTTGATCAGCGAGGCATAATAGGGAGTAATGGCCATCGGGTACTTCTCGGCAACCCGGGCGATGCCTTTATTGGTACGTAAGGCGGGAAAAAACTCAGTCAACTCGTTGAACGTCCGGATGCGATTCCGGATCTGCCAACGCCAGTCGTTCCATTTTGGATTCTGTTGCGGTTTGAGGGTGGGGGGGACGACCTGAGTGGTCGTGTTTGTACTTGCAGGCTCTTCTCCACTAAGCGGAGGCTCTTCTTTTACCGATACTGATTCATGCGTCATATTGCTGGTGTTCATCTAAAACTCCTTAATTTCCAAACTTGTTTACATCCACACGGATGACTTGATCTGCGATTTAACTAAAACGAATTCCGAACAAACCATACCTGGAAGGTCGGTCTACACGGTGCACCTCAACTGTTGTGACGTGCCGGCCAGCAACGACTGTCGTGCCAGGTCGAGGTTTATAATCACGTCATGTTTACTGCTTAAAATGGATAAGCCGACGGTGATCGTGCCGCATACGGCAGCGGCAAGGGCGACGGCAAAACGCCGGACTTGGGCTGAATCAGGGGAGGGGGCAGTCATAACCGGGTGCAGTCGGTGCTCGAGTTCCGTGATATATCGGGCGAAAGGCGGCTGAAGTCCAGGCACGGCTGAGGGCCGTGTGGCCACCATGGTTTGGCCCTGCAAAAAGACAAGGAAGAGATCTGAACGTTCCAACAGAAACGTCACGTGGGCATTGATGAGTTGGGTAATCCGGTCTTCCAAAGAGAGGGCAGGGGCATTAACCGCAGGCATACGCAACACCAGGTCTTCTGAAGCGAGATCCAGAAGTGTCCGGAGAATGTCGAGTTTATCCATGAAATGCCGGTAAAAAGTGCCTTTTCCGACATCGGCGCTCTCAGTGATATCCTCGATGGCGCAACTCTCAATTCCCTTAGTATTAAATACGTAGAGGGCAGCATCAAGCAGTCTCTTCCGGGTCTTTGAGGCCCTTCGTGATGCTCTGCCCTCCATTCTAGGGTCTGGTTCGTCGTCCATCTTGTGTGTTACCGGCTGGTCGAATATGACCACTTAACCGCCTAAACTAAAAATTATGCTACAATCAACATCCTTCACCAAAATAACCACAATATCTTGTAGTACCTATCATGGCTTTCTTTAATGGGGAAAATAGTCGCTACTGACTATATCGTCAACAAACTTTCATCATTTTTTTTGCCTGGGCGAGCAATTGATTGACCAAGGGAGTCTTGGCTTTTGTATAGGCATCCCGATTGTGGGCATATTTATGGGCGAGCGCTTTTTTGAGAGTATTGTATTTTGCAGCCTTTTCGGGATGAACTCGTAGATAATCCCGGAACAGGATCCAACGATCCCAATGTTCGCACCCTTTGGCAACAAGATGAAGATGATGGGTTACCGGATTTCCACGCGTAAAGAAATGTCGCCCTGCCAAGCCATATTCGCCCTTGTAGACATAGCCCGCGTTCTCCAGTCTTTTAATCCAGAGAGGAAGACGTTTTAGGCTGGGGATCATCAGTGCCATATCGATGATGGGCTTGGCATCCAAACCGGGAATGGCCGTGCTGCCAATATGTTCAAGCGTAAAGCGGGCGTTGTCTGTGAAGTGTCGAAGACGACAGGCCTCGGTCTTGTATCGATTCCGCCAGCGTGTTGTGTAGTGGGAAAGTTTAACAGTGCCTGCTTTAAGGCCGATCATACCTTCTCCAGAAGATCTGCCTTGGCCGCTAGAATAAAGTCGCTTTCGGTGAGGCCGCCGATCTTGTGAGTCCATATCTCCAGCTTCACCTTGCCCCAGGAGAGCAAAATGTCGGGATGATGCCCCTGTTGCTCAGCCAGTAATCCAACGCGGTTGGTGAAGGCCAGCGCCTCAATAAAGTTTTTGAAAGTAAAAACTTTTTCAAGTTTCCTGGTTTCGACAAGTTGCCAACTGCCGCCAAGTTGGGCCGCCCAGTATTTAAGCGCATCGCCTTCCAAGGGCGGCGTTCCTCCTTTGCAGGGGGTGCAAGACTGTGAAGCAAGATCGCAGTATGGCATGGGCGCTCTCCGGATGTGATTAAACCTTGGACTCCTTCAACAATTTGGTGAAGTAGGCGATGGTTTTGGCGAGTCCCTCGTCGAGCGGGATTGTGGGTTGCCAGTTCAACGTTTTTTTGGCGATAGAAATATCCGGTTGCCGTTGTTTGGGATCATCGGCGGGAAGGGGGTTGAAAATCAGTTTGGATTTCGAGCCCGAGAGTTTGATGACTTTTTCAGCCAGTTCCAGCATGGTGAATTCGCCGGGATTGCCGATATTGATGGGGCCGGTGACCTCATCAGGTGTATTCATCAGGCTGATCAGGCCGTTGACCAGATCGTCCACGTAACAGAAGGAACGGGTTTGTTTTCCGTCGCCATAGATAGTGATGGGATCATCACGAAGCGCCTGCACGATGAAGTTCGAGACGACGCGGCCATCATGGGGATGCATTCGTGGGCCGTAGGTGTTGAAGATGCGTGCGACCTTGATGCGGACACTGTTCTGGCGATGATAGTCGAAGAAAAGCGTCTCGGCACAGCGTTTCCCTTCGTCATAACACGAGCGGATGCCAATCGGGTTCACGTGGCCCCAGTAATCTTCGCGTTGGGGATGGATCTGCGGGTCGCCGTAGACTTCGCTGGTGGAGGCCTGGAGAATCGTGGCGCGGACGCGCTTGGCAAGCCCGAGCATGTTGATGGCTCCATGCACGCTGGTCTTCGTGGTTTGCACGGGGTCATATTGATAATGAACGGGCGAGGCCGGACAAGCCATGTTGTAAATTTGGTCTACCTCCACATAGAGCGGAAATGTCACATCATGTCGCATCAGTTCAAAGAACGGGTTTTGAAGCAGATGGGCGATATTCGCTTTTGAACCGGTAAAATAATTGTCGGCGCAGATGACCTCATGACCTTGTGCCAGAAGTTTTTCGCACAGGTGGGATCCCAGGAAGCCCGCTCCCCCTGTAACCAGAATGCGCTTGGATATCAGTGTTTTCATGTCGTCACTATACAGACGATCAGGCAAAAGAGGCAAGTCAAGGATGCGATCCTACCCCTTGAGTGTCAGGACACGCTGGATCTCTACTTCCAGCAGGCTGGGATCAACGGCGGCACGCTTCGGCGTGGCCGTGGGGAGACCGGGAATTAGGGTCTGCAACTCCTTGATGAGGGTCATTGGTTTGAAGGGGAGTGAGACTTTGCCCAGAATGTCAGTCGCGTCATGGTCTGGCAGGGCGAAGGTTGCGTCACGGGTGGCCACTATGAGTTTAACGTCTTTCAATCGCACATTCTTCCGGATCTGTTTGATGAAGGCTTCGATCGTCATATCCGGAAGAGGATGACTCACGATCAGATATTGAGGAATTAAATTATTAAGGCGCTGCAGGGCGTCGGAAGCACCTTTAGCCAACAGAACTTGGCAGGCCCCGAGTTGATGAAGCGTCGTGCCGACTAACAGCAGTTGCGGGAGTTCATGATCGACCACCATAATGGCCATTCCCGGTGTCTGTTTTTTAGAGCGGTTATGCCAGAGTACGCGCCTGATTTGGGTGAGAAAGGCCGGCATAATCGGCGGCTTGATGACATAGTCGCTGGCGCCCAATTTCATGACGCGTTCAATACTTGAGTCTCGGCTAATGATCATGAGGGTGCGCAAGGAGCCTTCGTCAGGCTGTTCATTCAGGCGCTGCAGTAGATGAAACCCGCTGTCTTCGGGAAGGTCATCATCGACGATCAGCAGGCAAAAGCGGACCTCTGACATCCGTTGGAACGCGGTTTCTGTGTCCGGGAACATTTCCACGCAAAAGGTTTCGTGTTCCAAAATCTGCTTGATGGCCTTCGCCATGGCGGCTTGGCTCAGGCAAAGCGCGATGGGTGCTTTGTGGTGTGTCAGGGAAAGGGAATCGGAGATGATTCTTTTTCCGCCCGAGGGCAATTCGGCCTCGCTGAAAGCCATGTAGAGGTGACTTTCCGCCCGGACGGAAGCCTCCTCAATAGAGGTGTTCGGTGTGTTGACTGTAAACCCGATGCAGGGGGTCACAGGGATGGTGTTCCCCGACGAGCTTTTGATGCTCAACTGATTCAGGGCAGGAAACATTTTTTCAATAGCCTTCATCGCGCCGAAGTGGTCTTCCCCTGTCAGGATAACGGCAAATTCCGAGGCGCTCCAATGTGCCACCACGTCGGTAGCCCGGAATGAGGAGGAAAGAATCACTCCGATCAGGCGAAGCAACTCGTCGCGATCGGCGGGCGCGCATTCATTCATAACCGTAGTATACCGGAGGATGCCGACCAATACGAAAGCCACCGGTTCGTTCTGTTGGAGTGAGTGCTGAAGCTGGCGATAGATTTCGTAGCAGGCGGCCCGGTTGGGGAGGCCGGTAACCGGATCCCGGCGTGCCTGCAGTCCTTTTATATGGCTTCTTTTAAGCCGCAGTGTCAGATAGTTTGCGATGTCTTTGAGAGGCGTGTTTTTTTTGAAAACCCCATCTGCGCCCGGAACGGGAAAAAACTGATAGTCCTGATTCTCGGGGGGGGAGGGAGTGATTGCGATGACGGGCAGTATGGCCGTTTCAGGCCGGGTTCGCAGGTCGGCGATAAACTCGCGACCATCCATGTCGGCAAGCACGATGTCTACAATACAGAATGCCACCGATGAGTGGGATAGAACGTCTTTCGCCTTGTGGGGCGACTCCGCCACGATACACCGATAACGGCTGGTATTCAGGCTGCCTGACAGGCGTGCGGCATAAGCGGCATCCGAGGAAACAATGAGCACAAGGGCGGGAGCGTTGGGGGTTCGCGTAATTTCCAACTGGATGTCCGAGATCAAATCGCGGAGTCGCGCAGGGAATTCCGCAGAGGACGCCTGCTCCGCCTTGCGGGCGGATATGAGAAGAGTCTCCATGCCGCGAAATTCACTTGAGGCGCGCAGTAAAGTGACCTGTCTTCGCGCTTCGTTTTCAGCTTGGGGATTGGATTCAAGCTTTTCCAAAGTCGCGGACAGGCTGGCGAGCCGGTATGTCAGATTTACGGGAGACTGGTGTACGTTTGACATATTTGTGTAGCCTATCTTCATTCACTGGCCAACGTCAAGGAGGCTTCGTGGATAATTGTTGTTTGATCCAAAAATCTTTCCCGGGCCCCTCGACTTGGACAACCACGGCCCGGACATTGGCGACCGGGATGCTGGCCTCGATTCTGGTCGCGAGGCAGCGCGGATCATCAGAGAGCCAGACCCAAAGCTTTCCTTTGCGCACGAAGAGTCCGTTAAACGCCGCCTCGGGTTCTACTTTGATGCTGGCGACCTCATCATAGTTGGGGACGTCTGTTTTTTCCTTTTTCTGGATGTTCACCCAGAGGTCGTAGATTTTTTCATCGGCCATGACCCTGAAATGTTCCCGCTTTCCGACGGTAAAGGTGTTGGTGCGCAGGAGATACATCAGGGAGGGGATATCCCGGGTTTCCGGCTCAATGATGAATGTCCGCTTTTTCCCGGTGAGTTTGGATTCCCAGCGTGCGACCAGGTTGGTTCGGTCAAACACGGTGACTTCATTGTACTTATGGGTTCCTTCGCTCATATTTTTGGCGAAGCGGACAGGAAGAAACGTGATGGGGTCAACAAGGCTCTCAATGGTGTCGTCAACCGGATATATTTTCTCGACCACCCTGTTGGAGAGCGTGCGGAGGCGGATGGCCAGCAGCTTGCGGCCCTCGACTTCCGTCCATTCCGTCCAACTGATGGCCGTTCCTACGGGGAGATAACCCCAATAGATGCGATAAGTGATTTTCTCACCTATCGGCCAGTTGAATCCGGCAAGATAATTGGTGTCGGGTTCCCCCCATACGGCCATGGCCCAGAATAAGCCCATCAAGGAATATGACAACGTCCGCCGCATATGGAGGATGAAAGCCTGAAAGCGGAGCGGATGTCAATATGTCTTATTTCAGGTTCCACCGGAAGGTTTCAGTGGTGCCTTTGTCCCAGCCATCCCAGAGATAGGCGTCCTGCTTGCCGTCGGCAATTACCCGAAATGCGTATCGTGCCTGTTCCTCGTAGAATTCACAGAAACTGCCCGTACGGTTCATGGCGCCATGCACCTCGTAGGCCTCGGCGGGGCAGGGGGAGCCGCAGAAATGGCGGATGGCGCACCGGCGGCAGGGCTCGATATCTTCCACCCGCCGCCCGGTCACGGCGCGAAAGGCGTCGCTTTGGAGCACGGTATCGATTGAATCCTTAAACACGTTGCCCCCTTTGAAAGCGGGCAACCCAATGAACTCGCTACAGGGGAAAAGGTCACCGCTTGGATCCATCGCAAAGAAACAGCGGCCCCCGCCGCACGGTGAAATATCGCACATCAATCGCCGGGCGGTGGGCGCCAGAATACTGATGAGGATGTTTGCGAAGTTGGCGACGATCAGTTTGCGGCCTGTCTGGCGGTAGATTTCGTAGGTTTTATCCAAAGCTTTAGTGAACGCCTGGGCAGCCTTCGAGTCATCCGGCTTGATGGTGCGGGCGGCGGGCAGTGTGCATCGGACCACGTTCATCAGGCAGGTGGGAACCTCGTGCTGGTGAAGAAAGTCGGCGATCTCGGCCAGATGGGGAAGATTCCTGTCCGTCACGGTGCAGATCACGCTCAAACCGGGATAGCCGTGCAGGCGATCCATCGCCTGGACAACGGTCTCGAAGGCCCCGCGTCCATTCCAATCCACGCGGGTACGGTCGGCGATACGCGGCGTGTGGCCATCCAGGGAAAGGCCGATGCTGATGTTGCGTGAGGTCAGGAACTGAATGGCCTCTTCATCCAGCAGGGTGGCGTTGGTTTGGATGCCAAAGCGGAATTGGTCCCCGTACCGTTTGATCGCGTTAAAGACGACGGTTTTGTTAAGCAGGGGCTCGGCGCCGTGGAACACGACTTGGGGTCGGGAGTTTTTGGGGAGTGTGGTGCGGTAATAGACTTGGAGTTTGTCCAGCGCCGCAAACATCCGTTCCTCGCACATGTGGTCGCCATTCTGGCGCATGTCCTGGGGAATATAACAATACTGGCAATTCAAATTGCATCGTGTGGTCGGGTTGACGTAGACGGCATTGGGTTTCAGCCCGAACCGCAACCTCTGCATTTCGCTGGCAAACTCGCGGGATTTCCGGCGATAGGTGGCCAGGAAGCGGGCATCCCCGATGACCGTGGACAGGTCGGCTTTGGGAACCAGCGACCAGAATGCGGTGTCCGGATCGACCAAAGCCAGATAGTCGGCATGACCGATGTCGACCGGGTGGAGGGAGGGCCCGGTGCCGCTGTTCAGGTAGCGGCCCCGCGAGGGAACCGCCGCCTGAACAGACGGGTTTACTTGCTCTTTTTGGCGGTTGGCTGCATCAGGATGTAATGCGACAGCCCCGCCCCTGTGGGACGGCATTTCCGCCGTGTGGCGATGATGCCTTTTTGGGTTTTGCTTTTCATGTGTTTGACCTGCTCCTTTCTGTTGTTTTGGGGTTGTTGTGCTTGCTGAATGGTTGACCGAGACTCGAGATGTGCGTTTCATTTACAGCGATCCTTGTCGTTGTGCCGCATTCGGGTAGGCCGCCAAAACGAAAAAGGTTTCGGCGGGCTGCCCATGCAACCTTCCGAAACCTTTTACCATCAGGCTTCACGTATTTCGCGTTCCGCAGGTCTTCTGACTTCCGGATCGTTCCGGATGTGACGCCCTTCCCGCGCGAGTCGCTCCTGGAGCGATCACGCCAGTGGATGAGGTTTCCCTCCTGTCACATCCAGTCCCCGGTTACAGCGACGGGATCGTCACGGAATTTAACCGTGTTCCGAGATGCTGAACGCGTGTTCTTTTTGTTGGGCGCAATTAGTGCCATTCGGGGGCGCTTGTGTCAATCTGAAATGTTTCAGATCCCGAGTTCCTTCCTCGAGTACGACCTTGGCGGCGCGCGTGGAGGCGTTGCCGTCACCGAGAAGGGTGCGGACTTCCGCATAGCCAGCCAGCATGGCTTGTCGTTCGGGGGAATCGGTCAGCAAGGGAATCAGCGCCCCGGCCAGCGCTTCCGGGGTTGCCTCATATTGAATCAATTCAGGGCAGATGAGACGGTTGGCGATGATATTGGCCATGCCGGCAAATTTGACGGTGACCAGTCTTCGGGCCAGAAAGTAGGTGAGGGGAGCGACGATGTAGGTGATAACCGTGGGACAGCCGATGAGGGCCGACTCCATCGTCGCCGTGCCAGATTTGACCAGGGCGGCCCGGCTTTGGCGCAGCACCTGCCGCGCGTCTCCACGGATGATCGCCAGACGCGTGGGGACATGGGGAAGGCTTGCCGACAACCGGCGGACATGATCTTCAATTTCTTTCAA